>Ga0315276_10001303_pt1 | contig 22280 bp, 28 predicted proteins | sample YL17G05_0_MG_FD_204542 | JGI IMG/M metagenome (GOLD analysis project Ga0315276, IMG submission 204542) | Sediment microbial communities from Yellowstone Lake, YNP, Wyoming, USA - YL17G05_0 | ecosystem: Environmental > Aquatic > Freshwater > Lake > Sediment | place: USA: Wyoming | collected... | reverse complement strand
ACCTTTCATGCAGAAAATTGTGATAATTATTTAACGAGGAAGTCTAAATGTTGGCATTGCCTTAAGGTCATCAAGCACTAGTCCAAAACATTTCATCGGAGCCTGCGAACCATAGCTGGCTTCTTGAAGAATTTTTAACTTATTAAATTTAGGATCAAGGCTTAATCCAGAAATCACTATCACATTTAAAGGAGCTTCAATATTGTATTTCGCTTTCTTAACTTGGTGTTCAGTTATTTCTTGGGGCAATTTTTGATAACCATAATGCATTAGTGTTCCATACACTTTTACTATTCCAACTTTTTCCCCGCCAGGAGGTATCAAGTGTATGTTAAATAAATTGGAGACTCCCTGTTCTCCTTCAATATTCTCTAATCCACTAATATTTGCATATGCAATTGACCTTTCGGGTTGGCCTGATTTAACTTCTTGTAAGGGGACCACTCGAGAAACCATATAACCTTCATTTTCTGATTGTGCAGGGATAAATACTGTGTCTAAAATTACCCGAAATGCTCCACAGTCTAAACCTATTTCTCTTTTACCAAAAGCTGTAGCATTCTGAAACTTTCCGAATAACTCAAAAGTTTCATCAATAACATCCTTAAGTGATAATGCCATATTTAATTCGAATGAATATCTATTATTAAATGTTTTCAATATATTCTATATATACCAAGAGGAGAAATTAGGCACTAAATACTGAATAGGGGGGTAGTTTCCCATCTTGTAGAAACCGAGATTCTTGGCTTTAAGTCAAGCCTTTCTTTCATTAGCGAAGCGAACTCTTAAACCTATGTTTTCGATTATGTCAGAAATGCTTATTGGTATTCACATTTCTGATCATCCTAAAAACCTAACAAACAAATCATACCTAAAAGAAAGTGGTAAAACAAGAAGGTTTTTTTGATAGGAAAGTTTATAAATACTGAAAAATAAGAAAATTAATGGCTGAAAATAAAGAAGTTGCTCAAGAAAAAAAAGTAGCACCAATCAAAGTAGAAGTGAAGGGAAAGAGCGCGAGAAATCCTTGGGTAGTATCTACAATTATTTTTGTTATAGTTGCTGTTGTGCTGGCAGTTTTTGCATTTAAAGGAGGGGGCATTACAGGGAATGTAATCAGCGAGAAAGATGCAGCAGAAAAATTAGCTTCTTATCTCAACACAAGAACTGGCGGAGGCATAGAAATAAATTCAACAAAGGATGTTGGAAGTTTATATATGGTTATTGTTGATTATCAAGGGGATCAAATTCCTGTTTATATTACAAAAGATGGAAAATATTTTGTTCAGGGCGCAATTCCGTTAGCAGCAGAAGAAATTGTGCCAACAGAAGAAGCAACTCCTCAAGAAGTTCCAAAAACAGACAAGCCAAAAGTTGAGGCATTTGTATTTTCATACTGTCCTTATGGACTGCAGTTTGAAAAAGCAATGATTCCTGTGTACAAGCTATTAAAAAACAAAGCTGATATTAATATTGTTGCAATTGGTGCAATGCATGGGGAATTTGAAAAAGTTGAGTCTTTGAGGCAATTATGTATTCAGAAAGAGTACGGAAAAGATAAATTATGGAGCTATCTAGAAAAATTTGCAGTTGACCCTGAGATAGGGAGTTGCAATGGGGACGCAAAATGTTTAGACCCATTAATCTCAAAGATATTTTCACAATTAAGTATCAGCAAATCTAAAATAAATAGTTGTATGGCTAAAGATGCAGAGGCATTATATAATGCTGATATGGCAAGAGCAGGAGAATTAGGGCAGTCTGGCTCACCTGGTTTTATTATAAATGGCGTTGATGTGCAGGTTGCTAGAACTCCTGAAGCTATAAAACAAGCAATATGCTCTGCATTTAATACAGCTCCGAGCGAGTGCGAAGAGACGCTATCAACTGCATCAGCATCTGCTGGATTTGGAGGAGCTTCTGCTTCTGGTTCCAACAGTGCAGCAAGTTGTGGTTAAATGGAGAAAAAGGAGGAAGAAAAATGACAAAAATTTCTGAGCTTACAGCAAGACAAGGAAGTGTTGAAATAGAAGGCACAATTAAAGAAATTGAAGAGCCAAGAACTTTTAATAAATTTGGCAGAGATTTAAGAGTTGCTAATGCAGTTCTTGAAGATGATTCTGGAACAGTTAAGCTGACTTTATGGAATGATGAGATTGATAAGTTTAAATCTGGAGACCGAGTTAAAATAACAAACGGATATGTTAATGAGTTTCAAGGCGAGAAACAATTGACAGCAGGGAAATTTGGCAAAATTGAGAAAGTCGGCAAAGGAGATACAATAACTCCTAATGAAGATGCAGATAACCAGCCAGATGAAGTTGAGGAAGTCGAGGTTATTTAGGATTTGGTTCAGTAATTTTCTAATAAAACTCTTATAAAAATTTGCTTTAGGCATAAATACAATCAAAAATTCAGTAATCCAATATACTTAATAAATGAGTTTCTAAGATTAAGAGTTAATGATTATCAGAATTATATGCTAAGATAAGAGCATCTTTTCAAAGTCTTTAATGACTTGTTTTTTTATTATTTCATCACAAAAACTTCTTCAAAAGAAGGGTTTGGCCCGAATCTGGATGGATACTTTCTTAAATATGTTAAGCGTTTTTTTACTGCATCATCATATAATGTTCCAGCCACAAATCTTCTATCAGTATATCTTTCTATGTCAAGCCCGATGTTCTTATCAAATGAATCTTGAGCAATAAGAACTGTGGCGTGGTTTTTTGGTTTGGTTGGTGTGCCAAATACAATTCCAAGCTCGCTAGAGCTCAGAGTAGGAAATCTGTGGCGAGCTATGTACATCATAGCATGCCTATTTTCTGCAATTGTGCGAGTTTTTTCATCAGATTGTATTTGTTGCAGAGTTATATTAGTTCTTGCTTGGACTATTCCATAAAGTTCTCTTAAAAAATATGTTGTTGGAATTAAGCTTTCAATTTGTTTGTATAGGTTACCAATTCTAAGATGGGTAAAATGTTCTATATCATCAACTAAACTTTTAGGGTCTGCTCTCTTCAGTTTTTCAACATTTTGTATTCTTTGTTGAAGTGTTTCTGCAAGATGTTTATAAAGTTGTTGTGATTCTAATAATTCTTCTTCTCTACTGCTTAATTTCTTTATTTCACTTAGCCTTAATTTTGCAACTAAGCCGGTTTCTTCTCCTCCCTTTCCTAAAACATAATCTGCGCTTATAACTTCTACATCCCCCACAGCTGTTCTTAATCTTTTGAATAAGTTCCTAAAATTTTGTTTAGGTTCTCCTACACTTAAATCTTCTTTTAAATCTATTTTATATCCGTCTCCATTTTGAGTCAGTGTTAATAGCATTCCATCAAGGGTTTCATATTGATAAGTCTTCTTTTGTTTTTTTAACCTTTCAATAAGAAGTTGCTGTTTTGTATGATAATCTTCTAGTGCTGCTTGTATCTGGGGTTTATTTATATCTAGCTTGCTCACCTCAAGAATTTGTGTCACTGTTGTTATATCCACCTCTTTTCCAGTTTGTTCTAATAATCTTATTGCACAGAATATTCCTGTTTGAAGTTGATTTCTTATTAAGTCATCTAATCTTCCTCTGCTGTCTTGTGATAATGTTGGAACTTCTCTTGAATATTGTATTAGTGCTTCTTTAGTAATTGCATAACATGCTCTATCTTTTTCTAGTTCTTCTGGGCCTTTTATTACCTTTTTTTTGCTCATTGACTTTATCTTAAATTTAGAATTTTACTTTTTATATTTTTCTTGGTATTCGTTTAAAAACTTAATTTCATCTTCGCTTAAATTAAGCTTTTTTCTTGCTGCTTTGTCAAGTATTAAAGGCAGCAAGAAGAATTCTTTCATTGCTCTTTTTATGCTGATATGGACTGCTTTTGCGTATTTTTCAGATATGCTTTTCTTTTTCGCGTATTTTTGGTTTTGAAGCCAGATTTTTAAAATTCTCTTTGGGCGTTGGTAGATTGTAAACTCGCTTAGCGATTTTGTTTTTTTGCTTGCAAAAGAAACTCCTGCTGACAAGAGGAAATTTTCATAAACTAAAAAGCGCCAGTGCTGTTGTCTATGAATTCTCCCCCTAAAAACATCTGCTTTGCTTAAAGCATCGTAAGCAAGAGCAAGCTCTTCTCCTTTATACTCATAAGGGATATTTTCTTCAAGCCATAAAAAAATATCGTCCATAGGCATATCCACAGAATCGTAAACTTCTGTCAGCTTAGGGTCTGACTTATTCTTGAAAACTTTTCTTAAAACCTGGAAAATGTCTTCTTCTTTTTCTCTTTCATGTATCTCTTTAATTGTTATTTCTTTTTCTATGTACAAAATTGTCTGCAAATCATTTAAAGCAGCCCTTATATCCCCACGGGATTTTGCTGCTATTGTTTTCAGCAAGTTTTCATCAACTTCCTTTTTTTCTTTTTTTGCGATGCTTTGTAAAATTTTTAAGACCGACTCGTATTTTATTTCTTTTAGCTTAATCATTTCAACTTTTCTTCTTAAAAGTGCGAATTTTTGCTGCCAGATGTTGTTGGCTGTTATAATTATTGGAAAATGGGTTTTTTCAATTAAAGCGAGAAGTTCAGGCAATCCTCCTCTGTCGATTGTTATTCCGTCTATTTCATCTATTAAAATAATTTTTCCCTTTTTTCCGAATAAACTTTGCTGCTGGGTTGCAGGCTTTAATATTTGCTCAAGTTTTTCTCTATCACGCAAATCAGATGCATTAAGCTCAAGAATCTCTGAATTATTTTCTTGTGCTAAAGCATATGCCAAACTTGTTTTGCCTGTGCCAGAAGGGCCGTGAAGAAGAAGAGTTTTTTTATAAGGAAAATTTCTAAAAAAAGATTTTAAAGAGTCTATTGCAGCTTCTTGCCCCTTTATGTCCACAAAACATTCACATCTATACTTCTCGCATAATGGCATCATTTTTAGACTTTATTCATCCCCTCAAAATGAATTGTTTTATCATTTACATCATAAACTTCATTTACTAAATATTTTCCATAGGTATAGGGTTTTTCTGTTGTTGGATCAAGAAAGTGCATTGCTTCTAAAATTGTTATGCTTGCTAATGGCTTTGATAATTGTTGATTTCCTTTTGTTTCTAATAAAGGAATTTCTCCTTCTAACCAGTAATTTCTCTGCCCTTTTTTTAGAAATTCGTAAATTCTTCCTTCTTCAATTTTTTCTGGAAGGCATTCTTTTATATCTCTACCTTCAGTACTAAAGGCTCTTAGTGCTAAATCTAGATTAAACTCCACTTGTATTCCCATTTTATTCTCCCTTTTTATTTTATTTATGATATATTTATTGTACTTTGTTTTAAGTATTTTATTGCGCTGTAGTGTATAATTACAGCATCCCTGAAACTTTCCATACTTGTTTGAGAGATTATTTTATCTTGCTCTTGGCTATTGAATATAGAGATTATATAAAAATGCTCTTCTGTAAGGTCTGCTCTCTTAGTTAAAACTCTATATCCAGATTGCCTGTCTTCTATCCTCAATCCTATTTTATCTTTGCTTTCATCTACCTCAACTTCTTCTAATGGAAGTCTATCAAAAAACTCTTCATTTACTTTTATACATAATCTCTGCTCTGCCATTTCCCTTTTTCTTCTAATTATACTAAATTTTGAGTTTATAAAAATTTATATACTCCAAAGCAGAAAAGCTTTTATATAAACACTTATTAGAAATAACATGGAAAAAGATAATTTAGAAAATAGAGCAGAACCTTCAGAATTTCAGCTTATAAAAGGTGATGCAAGAAAATATTATGGCAAATATGTTGCTTTTGTACCTCCTAATCCTAAAAATATAATTGCATCTGGGAATACTCCTTTAGAAGCCAAAAGAGAGGCAAAAAATCTAGGCATAACTGAGCCACATGTTGAATATTTTCCTCATCCAGATGAAGAATATGCTCTTGAGAAAGCATAATTAATCAAAAAATATAAGAAGTTTAATCATGGGTTCTAACAAATTCCTCTAAATCATTTAGACTAACTGGATGGCAGTCTGTAACCTCAATAAGTTCTTCTCTATCGTCTTTTAATTGAAGGTTGTCTTGTGCATATGGCAAAATCGCAGCTAAGTATTTTTCCGCCGCATCAGCTAAATCTCCCCTCTGGTCACTTATGCTAATTAGCGCTTCTCTTACATTTTTTAATCTGTCTAAACATTCTTCTTCAGGCATTTTTTCTCTCTTAGCTATATAAATACACACAATTATTTAAATATGTTTCTTCTTTAGTATATAGATAAAAAGGTGAGAAAATGAATAAGAAATTAAACATTAAAAATACAGACTTACATACTCATAGCATTTATTCTGATGGAGTTCTCTTGCCTAAAGAAGTTGTTAAAGAGGCTAAAAAGAAGGGAATTGAGAACTTTTCTTTGACAGACCATAATTCTCTAGGAGGAATAGAAGAGGCAATTAATGCTGGAAAAATTTTAGGGGTTAAAGTTATTCCAGGAATAGAAATCAGGGCAAAAGAAGATGAGGTTTTAGGATATTTTATAGATTATCAAAATCCTGCTTTCAAAAAAGAGGTCAAAAAACTCCAGGATGTCTATACCAAGATTGTTAAATTTGTTATAAAAGAGATAAATAAGAGTGGTATTAAAATTAGTTACAGAGATATCTTAAAAGAGTATTACCCCAATACTAACCTTATGGAAATACATGTTATTCGCTATTTAAACAAGATAGGATATGGTGAAGTTAGAGATTTATGGAAGAAGCATATGGTAGATATATGGAAAAGCCCTATTTATTCAGAAGAAATTTCAGTTGCTGATGCAATCAAACTTATTATTAAGCATGGAGGTGTTCCTGTTTTAGCGCATCCTTGGGTAGAGCCTTCTTCTAAGGAGCTATTATCAGATAAGAACTTTGAAGAGTTAGTTAAAGGAGGATTACAAGGAATAGAGATAGATAATGGGGACAGGGATGAAAGAAGAGATGATGGGACACTAAAAAAAATTAATTTCCTCGCAGAAAAATACAATCTTGTTATTACTTCTGGTAGTGATTTTCATGGGGATAAAAAAAGCATGGAACTGAAGATTCATCAGATTGGAGAGCACAATTGTGAGGATGGCGTTATTGAAAAATTAAAATTAAGAAAAAAATAAGATGAACCAAGAGCTGGCAAATATTTTTTATGAGATAGCAATTATTTTAGAAATTAAAAAAGTGCAGTGGAAGCCAGCTGCTTACAGAAAAGCAGCGAGGGCGCTTGAAAGTTTAGGAGAAGAGGTTGCGGAAGTTTACAAAGAAAAAGGAGAAAAAGGATTAGAGGAAATTCCAGGTGTTGGGGAAGCTATTGCAAAGAAAATTATTGAATATATTGAAACAGGCAAAGTCAAGCATCTTGAAGAGCTTAAAAAAACAATTCCTAAAGGAGTTGTTGAGATGATGAAAGTTTCTGGAATTGGCGCAAAGAAAGCAGTAAAATTATATGAAAATTTAGGAATAACAAGTGTTAAGGAGCTGGAAAAAGCAGCTAAAAAACATAAAATTTCTGGCTTAGAAACATTTAAAGAAAAAAGCGAAGAAAATATTTTAAAAGGAATTGAGCTTTTAAAAGCAAGTAAAGGAAGAACCTTGCTCGGATTTGCTTTGCCAATTGCAAGAGATATTGAAAAAAAACTCAAGAGCTTAAAAGAGGTTAAAGAGGCAATTACTGCTGGAAGCTTGAGAAGAAGAGAAGAAACAATAGGAGATATTGATATTTTAGTTATTTCTGAAGATAATCAAAAAGTAGTTAAATTTTTTACAAAACTTCCAATTGTTAAAAGAATTTTAGCAAAAGGAGAGACAAAAGCAGCTATTCTAACAAAAGATAATATGCAGGTTGATATAAGAATTGTCGATGAAAATTCTTTTGGAAGCGCTTTGCAGTATTTTACAGGCAGTAAAGAGCATAATATTCATTTAAGAAAAATTGCAATTAAAAACAAGCTTAAACTTAGCGAATATGGATTGTTTAAAGAAAATCAAATTATTGTAAAGAGAGAAAAAGATGCTTATAGGAAATTAGGAGTTGCTGGAAAAACAGAAGAAGAAATTTATAAAAAATTAGGAATGAAGTATATAGAGCCAGAATTGCGAACAGAAAGAGGAGAAATTGAAGCAGCATTAACAAATAAGCTTCCAAAACTTGTTGGTTATGAAGATATTCTTGGAGATTTGCATGTTCATACAAAATATTCTGATGGAGACAACAGCATAGAAGAAATGGCAAAAGCTGCTAAAGAAAATGGCTTAAAGTATATTGCAATAACAGACCATGGCGGAAAAACAATATCTCACATAAATGAAAAAGAGCTTGAAAAACAAATAAAGGAAATTGACGAGCTTAATAAAAAAATGCAAGGAATAACAATTTTAAAAGGAGTTGAAGTTGATGTAAACTCTAATGGAAGCCTGGCTTTGAAAGATAGTGTGCTAAAAAAATTAGATATAGTCATAGCAAGTGTGCACTCGGGTTTTAAGTTTCCTGATGACAAGCAGACAGCCCGTGTTTTGAAGGCAATGGATAATCCTTATGTAAATATTCTCGGGCATCCAACAGGAAGGCTTATTCAAAGAAGAGAGCCTCTTAATTTAGAGCTTGATAAAATTTATGCAAAAGCAAAAGAAAAAAACATAGCTTTGGAGATAAATGCTTCTCCTGACAGGCTGGATTTAAATGGCGCAAATGTAAAAGAAGTTATTGCAAAAGGCGTGAAACTTGCAATAGGAACAGATGCCCATTCTATTTCTCAGTTAAATTGTTTGGAATTAGGTACAGCTGTTGCAAGAAGAGGTTGGGCAACAAAAAAGGATGTTTTGAATACATTAGATTTAAAAGCTCTAAAAAATTTCTTAAAGAAATAAAATGGTAAATATGAGTTTTAAAGAAGCAATAAAACTTGCTGAAGAGATAAATGAAAGATTTGAGAAAATCGAGGGAAAGCCTTGGAAAGCTGAAGGAAGTATGATTGAGCTGCAGAAACAAGTTGGAGAGTTAGCTAGATTGATTATGACTTATGAAAATTATTATTTTTCTAATAGAGACAAAGTTGATAAATATTACGATACTTCTAAGGAAAAAATAGGGGATGAATTAGCAGATATTTTATATGCAATAATTAGAATTGCGAGATATTATAATATTGATTTAGAAGAAGCGCATATAAAAGCAAGAAAGGCAGAAGATGAATTCTTAAAGGGCAAGGGAGTTTAGGTGTGGAAAAGCTGAAAAAGGCGCTGAGAAGATAAATTATGATAATCTATATAAACATAAACCTTCTCATTTTTAAATGAAAATATTGATAACCGGTTCATGTGGTTCTGGAAAATCTACACTAATAAATGAATTTAATAAGAGAGGATATAAAACATCTCAGCAATTAGAAGAAGAATTATGGTTTGAAAGTGAAAAAGGTGACGAATTTGAAAAAGCAATTTTAAAAAAAAGATTAGCAATTTATCAAAGATTAAAAAATGAAGCTCTTGTATTTTTTGATAGAGGTGTTGTTGATATTCTTGTTTATAGAAAATATGAAAATAAGCCTATTCCAAAAGATTTAAAAGAATTTGTTAGAAAATGTTTTTATGATAAAGTCTTTGTTCTTGAACCTTTGGGCAGGCACGAACCGAATCCTGAAAGAGATCATTTAATCAAAACTTATGAAGATGCAAAAAGGTGGTATCAGTTAATGCTTGAAACCTTAAGAGAGTTTGGATGCACTCCAATAATTGTTAAAAATGCGCCTCTTAATGATAGAGTTAAAATTATTCTAGATAATATCGGAATTTAATTTCAATGCATAGAAAAATCACCTAATTTTAAACTTTCCCCAAACCCGCCAACACACACTTTAGTGTGTGTTAAACAAGAGATTTTTTTGATAGTTAATAAAGTTGAAAAGAGAGTTGAGAAGGTGAAAAACCACTATACAGCAACTGCTTTTTCCACTCTTTTTTCAAAAAGTTTTTCTGTTTCAGCTTTTAGAATTTCCCAATGTATTCTTACTAATTTTTTAACAACTGGATTTTCTGTGTTCAATTTGTAAAGTCTTGCTTTTCCTATGTCTCTCGTGTGCTTTACTATACTTTTTTCTACAAATACTTTCCATACTTTAGAAAAAGCAGTCCATCCTACACTCGCTCCATCTGCTATTTCTGTTAGAGGATAGTCAAAATCTTTTCCAAGTATCAAAAAGTCTAAGATTTTTATAAAAGGTGTTTTTCCAAAATATTCTATAAATATACTTTCTTCTTCTATATTTTCATTTTCCATATTCTATTTAAAACCTGAGCATTTAAAAACCTTTCGTTTATTAACTCAAGTTTACGAAACAAAAACTTTAAAAAGGAGTTTTCCTTTTGTAGGTTATGGAAAAAGAGCAAATTGTTGAAGATATAAAGAGAAATATCTTGATAAAATTAGTAGCACATAGATACTGGCAGCATAAACACACAAATATTAATAATCTGCCAAAAGGTTTGCCTTCTCATTTAAGAAATTCAAAATTTGTAAGAAAAGCCATAGACGAGTTAATTAAAAATGGTTTTTTATTGACTAAACCAACCAATTATGGATTAGAAATTTCATTAAATATAAATAAAAAAAGAGAAATCTGCGAATTTATAGAAAAAAGGAGCTTTTAGTTTTAGGGCGCTGAGAAGATGAACCAAAAGGTTTATAAATAAGATATATCTTATTAGTAAGATTAAACTTATTTAATGGAGGCTAAAAATGAATGAAAAAATTGAATTAGGAACTGTAAGCTCAAGAGGGCAAATTTGTATTCCTACTGACATAAGAGAGGACATGGGGTTAGAAGAAGGAAGCAAGGTTTTATTTGTCTTGACAGACGACTCTTTGTTAATAAAAAAGGTTAATATGAAAACTTTTGCAGAAATAACTAAGCCACTAAAAGATGCTGCTAAAAAAGCAGGCATGAAAGAAAGTGACGTTGTTGAAATGATACACAGATTTAGAGCTGAAAAGAAAAAATGAAAATTGTAGTTGACACAAATGTATTAATCTCAGCTACCTTCTGGGCAGGAGATTCTGATAGAATATTAGAAAAAGCAGAAAATAAAGAAATAGAGCTAGTACTTTCTAAGGAAATAATTGAAGAGTTTGTAAGGGTTCTTGGTTATGAGGAAATTCAGCAGAAAATTAAAGATAAGAATTTGGAAATGAGAAGGACTGCTGAAAAAATAGTTTCTGTTTCTACAATTGTAGTGCCATTACAAAAACTTGATGTGATAAAAGAAGATTCAGACGATAATAAAATTTTAGAATGCGCAGTTGAAGGAAATGCAGATTATATTGTTAGTCAAGACAACCATCTTCTTAATTTAAAAGAGTTTAGAGGGATAAAGATAGTCACGCCAGAAGAATTTTTGGATGTGCTGAGAAGGTGAAACTACCGCAAGAATCCTTAAGAATTAACTTGATGACGTTTTTCTAATGATATTCCTTTTAATTGGGCTTCTTCATTTTTTTGATCATGAATGTTATATAAAGCATATTTTATCATTTCCTTTTTAGGAAATTTTTTAATTAATTCTATAACCCCCTCAACTATTTTTTTATCGATTATTTTTTTATCCTTAATACATCTTTTATTGAATGTAACATTTATTTTTTTATTGATTACCTCTAAAGTGAAGGGAAATAATTGACAATCAATAGGACGATAAGGATATATCCTGCATTTTTGAGAGTTTCTGTCAAAAAAGATACAAAAATTACCTTTTCTTTTTATCATCAGATAGTCCTCTCCATTAATACTTTCAATAGAAACAAATTTTTCAAAAGGTAAATTCGTTCTTTTCTTTATTATTTTCATTTCGCCAGTAGTCATGTAAGCCTTTCCATGACAACAGAACTCTCCATTACAACCTCTACATAAATTATTTAATTCTTTCTTTAACATACAAATACTTAAAAATTCAAATTTAAATATATTGTTATATGGAAATTTTATTAGTGAACCCAAGACATTCAATGCAAATGTCCAAACAGGAAACTGCTTTTTATCGCAATCAGTTTAGACCTTATCTAAGATATATGGATAAAGACGATTTTAAATTTGCAGAAGGAGAGGCTCCAGTCCATGTTGGTTTACTTAGTATCTCCGCGACTCTTGAAAAAGAAGGGCATCATGTAAGGTATTTTAATGTTGATTTTAATTCTAATCAAGACACTCAAAGAGTTTTAGGTATTAATTCAGACATAATTGGAAGTACCTGTTTCACTGGAAATTTTTTAGACACTACTGCTTTTTTAAGACAATACAAAGTAAGGCATCCTACAACTAGAGTAATTGTAGGAGGACCCCATGTTAGTATTATGGATTATTCTGCATTGATTGGCACACATATAGATATTGTTGTTCGTGGAGAAGGGGAGAAGCCTGTGGTAAGAATATCAAAAAATGAATCTTTAGACCAAATTCTAGGAATTAGTTTTAGGAGGAATGGCAGCATACAAAGAACTCGTGATGCCCCCCTAAACTCGGATTTAGATTCACTTCCTCTTCCTGCTTATCATTTACTTCCAGCAGATTATAAATCAAGGGTGTGGCATGTTCAAACATCAAAAGGTTGCCCCTATGATTGTTCTTTTTGTTGCGAAGGAACATTAAATGGCAAAAAAGTAAGATACAAAAGTGCTTCAAAAGTTTTAGAAGAAGTTGTTTTACTTCAAGATAGATTTAAAGCTGAGAATATATTTTTTATTGATGATACATTTACTCTTCAAAAAGATCATGCGTATAAAGTTTGTAGAGAGATGAAGAAAAATTCTTCAGTGTCGTGGGATTGTGAAACTAGGGTTGATAGATTGGATGCTAATATGTTAAGAACATTAAAAGAAGCAAGATGTAGGATGTTATACTTTGGTGTTGAAAGTGGTTCTCAAAAGATTTTAGACAAAAATAGAAAAGGTATTAAGGTTGTAGATATAATCGAAAGATGCAAACAAGCAAAAGCAATGGGATTTAAGATTACCATAAATATGATTGTTGGTTTACCTGGGGAGAGCCACGAATCTGCTTTTGAATCTTTAAAATTTGTAAGAATGCTTCTACAAGATGAATTAGTGGATGTTGTTTCTCCATATATATTTACTCCTTATCCTGGGACAGATATTTATAATAATCCTGCAGACTATGGAATTAAAATTATTGGTCAAAAAGATAATTGGAGTAGGTATAGGGAAGATTCCCTCCCCATTACTCATACAGGTTACTTATCTCCTGTAGAGGTATATAATACTTGGGCTAGAATGTGTAGAGAAATTGTTCATTTGCAAAGAAGTCTGCCTCTTTTTTAAAATAAAAGTTAAACCCTTTAAACTTTACCCAGTCCCGCCATCACAAAACTCGCTAAAAGAGATTCAAGCTGTATGAATTCATCGCTGCCTTCTACGAGGCGGAATTCAATTTCACCTGTTTTTTCTGTGAGCTTTACTTTTAATGCATTTTCAATTGGCAGATTCCAGATTTCTTTTTGTATTGCCTTGATAACATCCTGCCCTGAAATGCTCTCTCTTAACATTATATCTAATAACTTTTCCCTTGCTTTTAAAAAATCACCAGTTAAAGCATATCCTAAAGCTATTTTAACATCAGCTGGCTTTGCAGAAGAGACAAGTGTATTTACAAGCTCTTGGGTTATATTTGGCGAGATTGAAGCTGTTGACTGCAATAAGTTAATCATTCTTCTGCAATCTCCTTCACTTGCTTCATAAAGAGAAATCATCGCTTGCTCGTCTATTACAAGCTTTTCTTTTTCTGCAATTTCTTTAATTTTTTTAAAAATATCTTTTCTTTCTAAAAGCCTAAAACGAAAAATTGCGCATCTGCTTTGGATAGGGTCTATTATTTTGCTTGAATAATTGCAGGAAAGGATGAACCTGCATGTGCTCGTATAGTTCTCCATTGTTCTTCTTAATGCCTGCTGAGCTTCTCGTGTTAAAGCATCTGCTTCATCTAAAAATATAACTTTAAAGGGCACACTTCCTAAAGATTTTGTTCTTGCAAAATTTTTAACTTCTTGCCTTACAACATCTATTCCTCTTGTATCAGAAGCGTTTAATTCAAGATAGTTTTCTTTCCACGTTTCTCCGAACAAATCTTTAACTATAATTAAAGCTAAACTGCTTTTTCCTGTTCCTGCCGGGCCTGCAAACAATAGATGGGGTATATTGAGAGATTTTACTAGATTTTGAACTCTTTTTACAATTTCATCCTGCCCAAGCAGCCCATCAAAAGATTTAGGCCTGTATTTTTCAGTCCAGATAGTATTTTCCAACATTTTTCTCCTTCTCTCCTGCTTTTGTTCTATTAAAAATCAAAAATCTTTTTATAAATATTGCTATAATAGAGAATATAGATTAAATAAAATGTTAGGGAAAGAAGCTGTCTTAACACTTAAAGAAACTTAATTTACTCCACTAAACAGAGTTCGCTTTGCTCATAATAATATAAGGTAGTTTATTAATAATACCAAAAAGAATAATTATCTCTTAAAGCTCTCTTTGCGAAGCAAGTTAGTTTTATTGGGAATTTTTAGTTTTTATTTGGCTCTTAATCTATTAAGTTCTCTTTTTCCAGCTCTTTAATTTTTTCTAGTCTTCTAAGGTGTCTCTCTGCGTTTTCAAATTTTGTTTTTAGCCAGACAGCTATTATTTTTTCAGCTTCTTCTTCGCTTATTATTCTTGAGGGAATGCAGATAACATTAACGTCTGTATGGCTTTTAGCATACTCTGCTGATTTTTCATTCCAACAAATTGTCGCCCTAATTCCCCGCAACTTATTAGCTGCTATGTTCATGCCGTGTGCTGAGCCACAAACCAAAATTCCTCTTGTATTTTTTTCTAAAACCTCTTTACAGAGCTTAATTGCATAATCTGGATAATCATCTTCTTTATCAAATTCATATGCACCTAAATCTTCAATAAGACAATTTTCAGCTAGAAATTTTTTTATTTTTTCTTTTAGCTCAAATCCTGCGTGATCACCCGCGATATAGATTCTTTCTTTTTCCATCTAATATACCCAATTTAAATAAAAATTATTTTTTGATTCTTTTTATTTGCTTCTTGCTCTATGCAGTCTTCTTTTCCTTTTTTCTTTTCTAAGGCGTTTTCTCTGCCACTTCCATCTCATTTGCCTTTTCTTTTTCCATCTGCGACTTGAGCGTTTCATGAAAATATGATGAAAATGGCATTTTTAAAGGTTTTTGAAAAACTTTTGTGCTTTTTCTAGCTCTTCTAAAGAGCCAACATCAATCCAAAAACCATCATGAATATAACCATAAACCCCGCTTTCTTTATGTAAAAAACCAAGAATTTCGCCAAAATTATTTAATTTTCCAAAATTATGCTTTTTTATTTTTTCTATGCTTTGTTTTTTTAAGAAATATATGGCAGTTGAAAATATATTGCTTCTTGTTTCTTTAGGTTTTTCTTCGAAAAAAATTATCCTGTTTTCTTGGTCCAGCAAAATATTGTTATATCTTTTAATAAGTTCTTTATCTTCAAGGGTTTTTAATACAACTGCACTTGAGTTCTTTTCTTTTGATAAATTTATTAATTCTTGTAAGTTAAAATCAAACAAATTGTCTGAAGCAATAAGAAACAAATCATCTTTTTTAATTATATTCAGAGTGTATTTTAAATCTTCTATGGCCCCTTTTTCTTCGTTGTATGCCCCATTATTTAGGATTTTAATTTTTTTTGCTGTTTTATTTTTAAAATCATCAAGCCACTCTAAAAAATTAATATAAAATTTGTTATTGCTTAATATATAAATTGTTTCTATTTCTTTTATTTTTTCAAGATTCTCGATTATATACTCTATTATTGGTTTTTCTTTTATTTTTATCAGGGCTTTAGGTATTTCTTTAGTTAAAGGGTATAACCGCGTTCCAAAACCAGCTGCTAAAATTAATGCCTGCATTTTTCACCTGCTTTTATATCTTCCAACCCACCCCTTTAGAATATCAACAGGCATGCATGCTGCTCCTATATTAAGAGAAATTGTTTCATAATCTAGTTCGTTAAACACATCATCTGCATGAACTAACTTTTCCAACCCAAATTGCCCTAAAGCTGGTTCTTCAATATTACCTACAAGGATAACTCCATTGATTTCATATCCTCCTATCTTTTTTCCAATACAGTAGGATATCTCTCTTCCTTTGCATCTTGGAACAACATATGCTTCTCTTCCTCTTATTATAACATTGTATGGGAGTCCTGCTTCTTCAACTCTTTCAAGAACTCTTGAAACTTCTTTTGGAGCATCTCTGCCACAGAAGATTAAAGCCCCTGCAGGAAAATTAGTCAGCTCATAAACTCCATTAGTGTAATATACTCTTTTTACTGATTCTTTATTTGCTATTGGATGCTGGAGCGCTTCTCCTTCTAAATGAAGGACTTCAGGGTCTACTACTTGGGCATGGAACCTTTCTGGCCTGGATGCGCCAGCCCCCACTGAATTAAAAAAAACAACTTGTTTAGTCATAAAGGAAAATTTTATCCAGTCTTCTATATCTTTTTCAGTAACATGCTCTTGTGGGCGAGCTTCTTTTGAAATTAATAATGATGCATATTTATGATAGGGAAAACCATTTGGGCAGATGAAAAAACCAAAATTCTTTCCACCATCTCCAATTTTCATTTTCCTGTCAAGTATATTTTTTTGAAGAGGGTCTTCTCCTTTTGGAACAGGGGTTTGGGGGCGGTCGTCTCTTGCAGTGTTTTTTCCTATTATGAAATAACTGTCTACTAATCTCCCTCCTCTTTTGTTAGCTTTATTTTGCTGGGTTTTTCTAAGGCTTATCTGTGGGATATAAGCAACTGACCACTCTTTATAGTACACCTCGCATTTTTGTGTATTAGAATTATAAATTTCTAAAGGCAAAAACTCTTCCCATTTTTTTCTGTAAGCCATTTGGTTGGTATCTTTTACTATCCAGTTACCAACAAAATTGTCCATTATTGCTGTTATGGGCTTATCTAATCCTTCTATCTGGAGCAATTTTGGAGGGCGCGTGATATTTTCAAAGGCTTCTATTTTTCTTTTTATTCTCTCTTCTTCTTTGTCTTTATCTGATAAATCTGCAGTAGCTTTTTTCATGACAAATAAAATCTTTTTAATAACTTAATCTTTGCCAATATGCTTCTTGCCTAAACTATTTTAAGATAAGGAACCTAGTTTGAAATGTGATAATAGTGAAGAATATTGAAGATGTTTTTAATAATGTCAGAAATTAAACCACTTACTTTAGTAAGTGGATGTAATCTTGGTGTTTTAATTTCTGAGCATCCTAAAAACAAGTGCCTGTCACAAACCCACACTTTTAAGTGTGGGTGGCACATTGTTTTTTTGATGTTAACTTTAAATTTTTTTCCTATATCTAAATCTAAAAATTCTTCAAGCAGCATTTTCTAAACAACTTTCTAATTTACCTGCTTTCAGTCTTTTGGCCTCTTGTGTTGAAAACGGCATTATTTCAAGGATTGTCTGCCAAAAACATGTTTCATCATCTTCACATGCTTGGCTTTCATAATATCTTTTACATTCATGGTTAGGAAGACAAGCTTTAGGCTCTTTAATAACTCCTAATTCCGGCTTGTTTTCGCTTTCTATCACGGTCCATTGTCCTCCTGTTGCAACAGCCTGGCAATAATAATCTGCTTTAACAAGATATTTTTCCATTAAAAATTAGATGCTTAATTAATCTTAATTTTTATCAATATGTTTCTTACTCCCCATATGTATCTATATGCTCACTATTGAAAATATGGAGAAAAAATTTAAATATACTGAAATATTGTGTATTATGATATATTTAAAATATTGACTGAGGAAAGAAAACAAAATGAAAATTACTATAATCTCTGAATCATCTTGGGGCTATAAAGACCAAGAATTATCAATAAATGTGCCTGAAGACAGAGAATTATGCGAAATTATTAATGATAAAGATATCCCAAGCTTTTCAGAAAGATGTCGGATAGATCCAAGAGTAGAGAAAGTTAATGATGGTCCAGGTTATTTTAAAGTGGCGCTTCCTAAAAAACCTAAAGCTACAATTTTTGATGAATACTTAAGTTATTTTAAAGAGGTGTTTGATAAAGAATCTAAAGTTACAGTTTTTGATGAATACTTAGGTTATACTTGCCAGAGAATTAATGGATATCTAATGCGTTCTTTTCCTGCAGTTGAAATATACCCTTTTTATATGCTTTGGGCAGAAGAAAGAGGAGAATGGGTAGGAATCAAATTTCATTACTTAGGGTGCGATACTGAAGTAGATGGAAATACAGAATGTATAGAAACAGCAGGGCCGTTTAAATTAAATAGAAAATGTGCAGAATTAATTAAGCAAGCTTACAGAAGCAAAATTCCAGTTGAAAAAATACTTCACACACATCCATCTGAATTAGAGGGGGAGATATCTCAAAAATAAAATGAAGCGTAGAATTATCAAGCAAGGGCATAACACTTTAACAATGACTTTGCCAACAGAATGGACAAAAAAATTTAATTTAAAAGCTGGAAGCGAAATTGATTTAGTAGAAAAAGAAAATGGCTTATTTATTACAACAGAAAAAATAGGAGAAGAAAAAAGAGTTGAGTTTGATATTTCTGAAATGGATATTCCAACAATATGGAAGTATTTTATGGGGGTTTATAGAGAAGGATATGATGAAGTTTTAATTAAGTTTAATCAAGATCAATTAGACAGCCCATATAAATTTTTTACACAGCATAAGCTGGATTTGAGATATGGCAAAAAAAGAGAAAAAGGGACAATTTTAGAGGCATTGCAAGGATTTGTCAATAGATTTATTGGTTTTGAAATTATTGAGCATGGGAAAAATTATATTATTGTTAGAGAGATGGGAGAGCTAACAAGCAAAGAGTTTGATAACTCTCTTAGAAAAATATTCTTAATTCTTCAAGAAATGTCTGAAGAAACTTTAGAAGCTATAAAAACAAATAATCCTAAAATACTTATGCATATCCATGATGTAGATGTTAATTTGGACAAGTTTCATGATTATTGTATAAGAATTTTAAATAAAACAGCAAATAAAACACAAAGAAAATCTCAGCTTCTTTTTTCAACACTTTATTTGTTAGAGTTAGTGGGCGATGAGTTTAAAAATATTTCTTCTCATTTAGTTAAAGATTTTCCTAAGGTCAAATTAGGCAATATTTTAGAGCTTGCAGAGGTTGTTAAAGAGCAATTTGATGTTTATTATGACTTATTTTATAAATTTGATAAAGATAAAATCAAAAAATTATCTGAAATAGACAGCAAAACTTATTTTAAAGTTTCTACTATCTATAAAAAAGCAACAGAGCATGAAAAAGAAATCTACCACCATTTAAGAATAATCGGAAGATACATAAATGCCTTGCTTGAGCTAAGAATAGAAATGGAGTATTAGAGAGGAATTTAGGAATTTATTATAATTGCAGTTAAACTATCATCTATTTACTCCCCATTTTGTACCATCCACAAAATTTATTAAAACTTTAACTGTTTAATCCTTCTTTTATCTTTTTTACTATGCTTGATTTCGCAGTTTATACTCTCTAAGTATTCTTGATATTTTCTAATTGCATTGCGAAAACTTTGAGAATATTTATCAGGGCTTATTCTAATGTCTTTGTTAATTTTATCTAAATCCTTCCATTCAACTTTTTTTATTTCATAAGGGTCTGGAAAGAAATGCCCTGAATATTCAGCTATAAATAGAGCAACATTCTCTTTATTAGTTTCTCTCGTGTCATTTTTGTATTCTCCGATTTTCTTAAGAGTGACTCCTTTCGGCAGTTCTTGTTCATGAAATAGTTCTTCTTTTAATTCTCTAATTGAAGCTTCTCTATAAGATTCGCCTGTTTTTACATACCCTCCTGCAGAAACGTGCAGTTTTAAAGGACTTCTTTCTTTTTTGCTTCCTCTTTGCGATACTAATATTTTTTTGTTAATAGGATTTATTGCAAGTATATGAACACATCTATGTCTCAATCCTTCAGAATGTGCTTTAGAAAGAGCGTCTCTTTTAATTACCTCATCACTGTCGTTAACAATATCTACTATTTCTCCATAAGTTCCTGTTTTAACACTCTCTTCATAAAGCCCGCTTATTATTTGCCTAAGTTTAGAGTCGCGTTTAGGAATTTTTTCTATAAACTCTTCTACAATTCCGTCAAGGTTTTTGAATGTTCTTCCCCCAAATCTTATTGTTATTTTTTGTGCTTCTGTGTTTGAAGTTCTTATAACTAACAAAGATTCCCAATTTTTTTTATTATCGTATTTCTCAATCCTAATATCGCTCCCCTTTTTTATTATTTTATAATCCTCTTTCCTGAATAAATCTTCCAATGTCTTAACTACTTCTGGATTTCTTTTTTTGCTGTAATCTATTCGCATTTCTGGGCTAGTAAAATACTTGGGGAACATCTCCCTTATTTCTTTTAATTTTTTTCTTTTTTCAGACAATATCTTTCCCACTATTAATGCTGTGAAAAGCCCATCATCTCCTCCGGGAATATAGTAGGAATTAATTGAATAGTGCCCGCTAATTTCCCCAGCAAAAATTGCTCCTGAAGAAAGCATTGTTTCAGAAATATTTAGCCATCCAGTTTTTTCTATTATCGGCTCTCCTCCAGACATGATAATTGCTTCTGGAACAGCATGTGAACTTTTAATTTCATAAACAATTTTTGGTTTTTTGCCAGCGTTCCAAGATTTTTTTTGCTTTTCTTTTTCTATAAGATAGTCTGAAATAATCATTGTTATTTCATCTTCTTCGACTCTTTCCCCACTCTCGTCAACAAAACATACTCTGTCCATGTCCCCATCAAAAGCAGCACCCCAACATCTTAAATTTCTGCAAATTTTCATTAATTCTTCCAGATTTTTTGGTAAATGAGGGTCAGGGGAATGTTCATATAATTTTTTAGCCCTTCTATCAAGATAATTATGGACACCAATAACTGCATAGCCTGAATTTTCAAAAACTTCCTGGGCTAAGCCGGATGATGTTCCATATAGAGAATCAATAGCAACTGTCTGCCTTTGGCCCATATTTGCACCAAAAGTTTCTTTCATATAATTTTTATAAAAATTTAAACTTTCTTCTCTTGGATTGCTTGGCAAACTCCCATTTGTTTTTATGCTCTTTTTTCTTGAAGTAACTTTCACCCCATTATATTCTTCATTTAGATGAGAAGCAGTGATATAAACTACAGTGTCTGCATTGTATCTCTTTCCAGCGAAATGAACAACTGGTTTTGGTATGTCAAAACCTAAAGACAGATTTATTCCATCTGCATCTAAAATTCCTTTTTCTAAACTTTTAATTAAAACAGCACTGTCTTTTCTATGGTCTGCTGCAGAGACTATTAAAGGATTTTCTTTATTTGTTGCTCTAACAAGATTAACTCCCAATTGATAAAAATCTTCAGGATTCAAATTTTTGCCTCTAACATCAAAAATACTTTTTTCTAAAGCAATTTTAGGGTCTATCGACATTTTTTATCTGAATATATTACGCTGCAGACTTATTTATAATTAATCTAACCAATAAGTATACTATAGGTTATATAACCACTTTTATGAATAATAACCACTTTTTTAGAAAGATTTATATACTTTAACAGGCTATTTATTTCATGAAAAGGAATGTTGTAAGGCACGGCCCTTCGACTCTTACAGTATCTCTGCCGGCGAGTTGGGTTAAAAAACAGAATCTTAGCCCTAAAACAATTGTTGATGTAGAAGAAAAAGGAAATCAGCTTATAATAAGAACAAAAAAAGAAGATGAATTTCTAAGATTAGAAGTTGATTTAAAGAACAATAAGAGGGTAGGAACAAGATATATTAACAGCGCACATAGAAAAGGTGTCGATGAGCTGGTTTTATTTTACCAAGACCCTTCTTACTTAAAAAGAATAGAACAATGCCTTGCAGACGAGATTTTAGGATACGAAATAGTCAAGCAGGGAAAAAATTTCTGTGTGATAAAAGATATTCCTGGAACAAAATTTGAAGAATTTAATGTTTTATTCGAGAGAATATGGATAATTATTGTGTCCATCAGTGAAGATGTCCTTGAAGCTCTGAAAAATAAAGATAGAAAAACAGCCGATAATATTACAGCCCTTGACAAAAGGGTTAATAAATTTACAAATTTTTGCATGAGAATCTTAAATAAAAGGGGCCATCCAGATTACAAA
>Ga0315276_10001302_pt1 | contig 22282 bp, 19 predicted proteins | sample YL17G05_0_MG_FD_204542 | JGI IMG/M metagenome (GOLD analysis project Ga0315276, IMG submission 204542) | Sediment microbial communities from Yellowstone Lake, YNP, Wyoming, USA - YL17G05_0 | ecosystem: Environmental > Aquatic > Freshwater > Lake > Sediment | place: USA: Wyoming | collected... | reverse complement strand
GTCATTTCACCGAGAGCCATCTTTACCGTTATCGACAATGGCTTATGGCAAAGGGCTATGCCGATAAAACTGTTCAAGGTGCAGTCATACTGGCTAAACAAGCATTCAAATGGGCATGGCGCCATAAACTTGTAAAGGACTATAGATTTTCAGGCGTATCTTTTCCAAAGGCTAAAGCAAAGCCACAGCCGTGCTTTACCTCTGAACAGGTGGATAAACTTATTGAAGCTGGAATCAGCGAAGAAAAACCTGCTTTTGCTCTTATGGGTTATGCCGGCCTGCGAATCGGAGAAGTAGAACAACTTTGCTGGGAAGATTTGCATACAACAAATGGTCGTTACACTATGATACATGTTCGCAGAGGAGGTTCAGCGGGTACTACCAAAGATAAGGATGACCGTTTCGTTCCGATTCATCCAAAAATCGTATTGATGTTAGGCCCGGCAAAGAAAAAAACTGGCCTTATCTTTAAATCAATAACCGAGCGTCGTTTACTTAAACGGCTAAAAGAACTGTGCGAGCAATGTGAGTTCGATAATCCGCGGCAGTATAAACTTCACTCATTTCGCCATCACTTTGGAAGTCTATGTGCAAACCATAACGTGGCATATCGCAAGGCACTCGCCTGGCTTGGACACAGTTCGTCACAGATGCTTGATTTGTATTATCATTTGCATGATGAGGACAGTCAGCAGGCTATGGTGGCACTGGCAAACTCCAGTGTAGTTGACGGTTGTTTTGGTTCGCAATACTCTACGCTTGAGGGCAATTTGAGGGCAATGGGGCAGTCAAGAATCGAGAAAACGTTGCAAGTTCCAGAAGCTAAGGAACTTATGACGTCACTGTCAAATATAACGGAGAGGGCGGGATTCGAACCCGCGGTACTCAATAAAGAGCACACCGGTTTTCGAAACCGGCTCGATCAGCCGCTCCGACACCTCTCCGAAACAGCCTTAATAACCTATACCTTCAAAAGGCCGAAATTGCAAGAATATAACGCCTAAAGTAATCATAGACACTGGAAAAACGCAAGGCTATTGAATATAATCGGGCAAAAACAGATGGACATTTCTATTGTTATACCTGCGTTTGAGGAAAGTAAAAAAATCGGTCGCGACATCGAAGCCGCCTCAAGATTTTTTGAGAGCAACCACCTGGCAGGAGAGATTATCGTCGTTGACGACGGAAGCTGCGACGGCACTGCCGAAACTGCGGAAAAAACCGCTGTTACTCTTGGAACAATCCTTAAAGTCCTCTGCCTGCAACGCCATACAGGCAAAGGTGCCGCCGTTCGCACCGGCATAAAACAAACCAGCGGCGAATATATTATGTTTGCCGACAGCGGCTGTTGTGTGCCATACGAGAATGTTCTCGACGGACTAAAATTGCTAAAAAGCGGTACCTGTGATATAGCGCACGGGTCGAGAAAAACCCCGGCAAGTATCATCCGCAACGCCCAGAGCCTATATCGGCGGGCTTGCGCCAGTATTTTTCACCGACTTGTGATTTACTTTATGAAAATACCCGCGGAATTAACCGATACGCAATGCGGGTTCAAGATATACAAAGGCCAGGTCGGGCGGAAACTATACAATGAATGTATAACCGATGGTTTTATGTTTGATGTGGAAATCATATTGCGGGCGATGAAAGAAGGTTATCACATAAAAGAGTTTCCCATCGATTGGACCTGTGACCGTGACAGCAGGTTATCGCCTGCGCGGAGTCTATGGCGTATATTCCCTGAACTGATGACTATTAAAAGGATATTGTCCGAAGAATAGGTTGCCTATTCCCAAAGGCCGTATCGTAAAATCTTTTCTCCGCCATCCCCTTCTTCGGCTGCAACCATAGCGAGAGTCTCTGGATGATTCGAGCAATACTCACTGACTTGGTCTGGGGACATAACCATAAAGGCGGTTGAGAGCGCATCCGCAACCGCGGCGGTTGGCGCACAGGCCCACGCCGCCCGTTTGCCCTCGACAGGCCGAGCCGTTCGCGGGTCTATGATATGCGGACCTTTAAGCAAACCTGAACCGCTGACGGAGCGGTCCTGAAGATAAAGATGGGCCAGAATCTGCTTATTATTAACGGGACTGCTTAAAGTAAGATGCCAGCCATTTGTATCCCCCGGCCTGCCGAGCGCAAGGACCGAACTGCAGCCTCCATTAATCAAAATGGTATCAATACCCCAATCGCTCAACAATTTGGCCATCTGGTCGACTGCGTAGCCTTTCCCGATGCCGCCCAGGTCTACTTGCACAGGGCTGGCCAAAAGCCGGACTGTATGCCCTGCTTCATCCAGTTCTATAAGATGCGAGCCGGTGCGCTGACGGGCGTTGCTTAGCTGTTCTTCGGAAGGTGAACGTAAAGTTTTATCTTCGCTAAGCCAACAGTCCTTCAGAGAGCCGATAGTTACGTCAAAAGCTCCGCCGGTCTGGTCATACAAAGAACCGCAAAGCCCGAGACATTCGAAAGCCTCCAGGCTAAGCTGCAAAGGCTGCTCGGCAGCGAGATTGTTGATGCGGGAGACATCGCTGTTTTCGATAAACCGACTGAGTTGCCGTTCAAGCTTGTCAAGCTCATCGAAAGCAGCACAGGCCGCCTGCTGCGCATATCGGTTGTCTCCGTGAATAATAATGACCTCAAAAACAGTAGCCATTGCGTTGTGCGAAAACAGGTATGCGTCTGGAATCGAATCCAAACTGCTGCTGACGAAAGAAATATCGGGTTGCGGGGAAGTCATTTTTCACCTGCTGGTTTTGACTGAAGCATCCTGTCCCAGAGGTCTTTGGTTACAAACCCGCATAATTCAACTCCTGGCCGCAGTTCGGTGTACGAATCAAAAAGAGGAACGTAAAGCATCCTTTCCTCCGGGGGCAGCAGTTCATATAAGTTCCTGCTAAGGGCCGGCAACACGCTCGGAGAAGCGATGATAACGGGGAAAGACTGTACGCTCTCATCAACCTCGCTCCACCAGCCGACATTGGGAAAGCAGCGGAGATACCACGGAAGAGGCCAGTAGTCGCCGGCAGGACAAATTACCTGGATATAAATATTATTACCATCGGGACTGACGCGGGCAATTTCCTCGATACGCCGGGTTATGTCAAAAACATCGGTAGTCGGATGAGCGTAAACATACGGATTAGATGGGGCTGCGTAATATGTGTAGCTAAGAAGATACGCCTGAACGACAGGTAACAATAAGCCGAAAAGCACTAAAATAAATCCGACGGCCGCTTTCTCCCACCAGTCTAACGACATCTTTATCAACGCTGCTGCTCCGACAGCACCCAGTAAAATCATGCCGTGCAAAAATCCGAGCATACACCATGGGGTCTTATATGGAATCGCAGAATATACGATAGTCATTATCAGTGTGTAGAAGGCGAGAAAACGAAGAAGCGGAAGATTAAATGGCGCCCTGTATCTTTTCACCATCATTACTATGAAACCAAATGCGGCGGCGACAACAATAAGGTCTTCGTTCCAGATGGTCTTTTCAAAGCCTTCCATCCAGGTCAGTATATCGAGATAATAATACCAGGGATGAACATGCAGATTATTTTGCCCTGCGCGATTGAAATAGGTCGCGTAAGTTCGAAAGGAATCGGCGATTCCGGCCGGATTGGTGAAAAACGACGAATAAAACAACATCGAAACTACCACAGCGGCCGAAATCGCCGCGATAATATGTGAACGCTTTATCGTTTTAACGGCATTTGAAATACTTATCTCTCGGCGATTCATCTGCAGCGTAAGCAAAAGAGCCAGCAGCATCGAGCCAAAAACAATAATAGAGGTTTCCTTGGTTGCGTGCATCAGCCCCAGGAAGATTCCCGTTAGTAAGGCCCAGTAAATGTTTTTGCTCTGGGTATATCGCCAGCCGCAGACAATTGCGCCAAAACTAAAACAGACAAGCAGCATCTCCGGGATATAGTATCGGCTGTAAAAAACAAACGCCGGCGAAATAGCGGTCATTACCATTGCTATAATCGTTGCCGACCGGCCGAGGCCGCGGAGCAGCGGCAGGGGCATCAACACCAGAAGCAGGCCGAAAAAAACCGGCACAATACGAATGGTAAATTCGTTAAGGTCTTTGAATGTATGGATACCGCTTAGCCAGGCGGGGATTAAGCTAAAATAGTTAAGTGTCGGACCGTGGTATTCGTCGGGATCGTACCGGTAAGCATTTTTCTCCAGCAACTCACCGAGCCTGACAGCGTGAACGGCCTCGTCGCCGTGCATCGGGCGAAGCTCGAGCCGCGGCAGACGCAAACCAACAGCGACAATCATCACGGCCAAAATAAAAATGTAATATTTTCTTGGCCAGTTCATATCGGTTATTAGAAACTGGAAAAAGGCAACCACTTGGCCGGTTATCGTTTAACTGCCCGAAGGAGTCCCGTAAACTTCCACCTCTATATAGTGATTCAATTCGTTGCTGCTGCTGCCGTTACTGTATAAGCGGACATAACGGGCGCGGGCGCCTTTACCGTCGATAAGTTTGCCCTCGGCGGTCTCAACATAATGCATATCGCTGCCCAGGCCCAAACCGGAAGAATTATCATCGTCATTATTGAACAAAGTCCTGACGTTGGTAATAAAATCAGGGTCATCCGCAACCTGCACTACCACGTCGAGATAAACACGCGCCTCTTTATGATAATGCCAGAGCAGAACAGCGTATATGTTGTACTCGGCTCCGAGGTCGATAGTAACATTCTGCTTAAAAGGGGCCAGCTCAACGTAGCTGCCGTCAGAGGCCTCCTTGTCCCCATCTGTTATCATTGCGATTTCGCCGATTATCGGCTCTTCATCAGTGCTGACCACCGACCTTCCTAAAGCAACATTCTTCGTCCCGGCAGGAACCAAAAACGGCGGGCGAGGCTTACCTAAAGGTTTTTCGAGATTGGTTACTTTTATATTCTGGGGCGTACCCGCGAACAAAGGCTTGGGAAGCTTAATATCAATCGGAACCAACCCATCGGCAGCAGCCGGAGCGGGAGCTGTCTCCTCTGCCTTCGCGGCAGGAGATGTCTCTGCCTTCGGGGCCTCGACAGGCTCTTTCTGAACGTCCTGTTGTTTTTGCTCAGGAGCGCTTTGGGACGTCGCCTCGCGGGAACCATCCTCAGGTGATTTTTTGCAGGAGGAAACTATCAGCAATCCAACTGCTATCAATAATGGAACGCCAATCTTCACCACCACACCTAACTCCTTTTTCGTCATTTTTTTCAACCTCGAATTTCGTATTTTTCGTATGTTTTCTATATTCTAACCGCATCCGGACAATTTATCAAGTCGCGGCCTTTACTACACTGTCATTCCCGCGAAAGCGGGAATCCAGACCGTTCTATAAGCTGCTGGATACCTGCTTTCCGAATCAGTCAGTATTAGATTCTGCCTAAAGCAAGCGCCAGGATAACCAGCAGCACACAAGCCGGTATCAACAGTTTCAAACTCTTCTGAACCGACGAACCCTTTGCCAAATTCCCGATGGCCTTGGGAACAATCACGGCCCCAGCCAATCCTATCGCGAATATAATCCCAAAGACGCTGCCGTAAATTTCAGGGCTGAACTTGGCGAACGTAACTCCAACGGTGGTCGGAAAGCAGGGTGCGAAGAAAAGACCGGCGAGAATTGCCAACGCCTGCGCCTGCAGAGTACTTTTGCTAACGGTCATCGCCATAATAACCACAGCGGCAACTACCGCGGCACCGGCGATAAACCAACTGCCGTATTCCGTAATCGCCGATATCTGGCTTGCTGCCAATCGGCCAACCATCATCGCCACCGCAAACAATGAGAGCAACCTCTGTCCCGAAGCATCCGCAGCGTCCGAACTGATACCAGGCCTGGCCTTGCTGATTACTTCCTTGCCGAATGCGGGCAGCCAGTTGCAAAAAGACGATTCCAGACTGATATAACAGAACAAAACAAGAGCAGCTACCAGAACAGCGGGCTTGGCAAGCAGCGCAACGGCATCCGCAAGCACAAAGCCGGCTTGACTTACAGGGTATGTCGTACAGATGACAGCCAGAGCCGCAGGAGCCAGCACAATCACCGCCAGCGATGAAACAGCTTTTTCATACGAGGTTTTCTGGAAAAGGAAGCTTACAATCAAAGGCGTGAGGAAAAGCCCCAGGCCGAAGAATACGTTGATTAGATTACTGGCTGCTGCCTGATTTTGCCCCTCGAAAAGTACCCGCGGCCCCATCACGTTGCCGGCGGTGTTCAAAGCCATCGCCCCGAAACCGAGCAGCAAACACGGCAAAAGAACTGAGCCATACGTCTTGCCCCTGGCAAAGACAAATATGCAACCTGCCGTCGCGATGAACCCGAATATCGCTACCGGCTTATAGCCATACTTATCCGCGGCCATCCCCGCAATCAGCGACGCGACCAAACAGGAGAACATAAACGCCGAGATGAGCGAGCCGAATTTGCCCTGGTCAATTTTCAGCCGGGGCATCAACTTGACGCTAATCGAGCCGAGCAGTGAGAAACACATACCCAAACCAAATACACAAAGTAGAGCTACCAGCTTTTCCATATTCAACACTCCTTTCAATTTGTTTTTCAGACGCTGATTCCGCCGAAAAATAAAAAAGCATCAAAAATCAGCGCCAACCTTTTCCTTGTTAAACACCTCGGCTACTGCCGTTCCATATTATTGCGGATTATAAAATAAGTATAAATGATTGCGACAAGCGACAGCAGCAAAGCACAATAGCGGTGCGTATTCAAAAGAAATTCCTGTCCCTTCGTTCCAAAAAACGAAAACATACTCAAAATAATCGACAATACCATCGGTAAAGCCAAAAAGACTATCAGCCAGAAGCATATTTTCTGCGGCAATTCATATTTCCCGGTTTTTGTTCGGCTGTTGAACCGATAGTTGTCCGCCCATAGAATCACCAGCGCCGTCAAAGCTGCCGCAAAAACCGGTGCGAAAGTAGCATGCAGCATCAGCCAATATCCGTTAATGGATTCTTTAAGAACCAATACCGGGAAGAAACTTGTAACCGCCAGTACCAAAAAGCAAACCAGCGCCAAAAGATACGCAAGTTTGCGAATAATACCCACCGGGCCGGATTTCTGTTCCAGAAGCAGCATCGTAAATATATGAACAGTCCTTTTCAAAATAGCAGATGGCGTCCACCGGCACTGTTTGCATCGCGGCAAAACTATGCAGCACATACCGATGCCTGCGAAGGTGACTAAAAAAGCGATTATCGATACCGTACGAAACATATTATTCACATATTCTCGAACAAAACTTTTTTATTTTCTATCAGCTAACATCTTCATCAAAAAATCAAGCCCCTTAAGGGCGTATAATAACAAAACCGCCGCCAGAATCCCACTCACGCCGATAGCAATAACCTTAAGCCACGGACGAAATACGAAGGACCAGGCAAACAACTTCGTATAAACAGGACTAAGCCCCTCGAATTCGACCATCTTTTTAACGCCCTTTTCGGAGGCTATGGGTACATCAACTTCGACATCCGCGAAAAAGAAACCCGAATCCGTCGAATGACAATCCTGGCACAGGCCCGCCCCCAGTGATTGCGACTTCGGCCTGACGTCGTGAGCAATCGGCCACAAATAAGGTTTTGCCGCCGGATGATTCGACTGCTCGGAGAGCTTTCCTGAAATATCAAGGCTGTAAACCTTTCCGCCTGCGACATAGACGGGGCCCTTTATTTCCTTGCCAAGGGCCGTGAGACCTTTCGTGATATCTTCTAAAGTTAATACGGGCCAACCGTCGACCGCATTCGGCTCAGCCTGATTCGGCTCAGCCTGCGAAAAAACCTCACCAACAGTTCGCTTGACAGTCTCAATATCTATCGGCGTGACCTCATTACTTTTCAAAGCGCCCCAGTAGGCGGGCCAGATAAGCTTATGAGGCCCGATTTTGCCGTCCATTTGCTTGGCGAAAACAGGATATATAATATGCGGAATTGCATCATCAGATTTATTAACGTTATAAGTCCCCAAGCCGTGTGCCCGCGCCGTCTTTGTGCGAATAGTCTGCTTTTCGGGCTTCGGGCCGCTATGACATGCCGTACAGGTCAGCTTATCAAAATGCACCGGCGGAATACCCAAATGCTTGGGCTTAGGCGCGCCCAAACGCCCTTCATCGTGACAGCTTTTACAGGATGAAACAGCCGCCATGGGATTTCCCGAAACCGATGTCTCGTCTTCATACCCGCGGGTAACATCATGCTCAAGGCCGTTACGGTGACAATCGACGCAAGTCAGACCTGCTGCCAGATGAACATCCTCATCTACTGCCCATTTCCCATGCTTGTCTTTGCCTACGTCATAATTGGAATGACAAAAATAGCATCGCTCGGAAGGCATCTTCCTGACAATATCAAAGAGTACCTGGTTTTTCTGGTCGAATGTCCCTTTGCGATACACGACCGCAGGAGCAATCGCCTTGGGGTCATCCAGCGGCAGCGGCTGCGGCATAAAAGGGTCATAGCTGTTCCGCATATCCCTGGTTTTCCCGACGACCGAAGCAAAGCCGCACGTCGCCGCAGCGGCCCAGCGAAGATTTTGACGAAGTATCTGGTCGCCGAACTCGGCCTGATTATGCGCCGGGTCACCGTCGTGACAGGTCATACAATTTATTTCCAGTTTGCCCGATATGTCCCCTCGCACTATTTCGTCGGGATTAGTGCTTTCAATCTCGCCTATCCCGCCGCCGGGCATTTGTCTGCCGAAAAACTGAACAAATTTCCACGAAGTAAGTCCCACCGATTCGGGCCTGAACGCCCCGGGCCATTTGCGATACGAAAGAGGAATCTGTGTCCCGGTAACAGCGTCTACAAATATCCATGGCTGACCAACCCTGCCGGGAGCTGCATTCGGTTCAGCCGCGTTAAAGTGCCAGCCGTGGCTTATTTTCTCATAGTCGTGACACGCTCCGCAAGTCTGGCGAGTCGAAAACGGAAGAATCGGTTCAACATCGGGAATGATTTTCCCGCCCTGATCGTCAATCAACGGCATAATATGAATCGGAACAGCCCTGCTGCCGTCGCTCTGGTCGCCCGAAAAACTCGTGCTGCTTAGCGAAGCGTTACTTCGCAGATTAGCATCAGAGTTGGCGTCAGCAGCGAAAGAAACGGATGTTACGCAAACCAAAATCGCTGTATATAAAAATCCTTTTCTCAACGTATCCTCAATTTATGGCTTAGCCATCCCTTTCTAAACACAGCAAGCCGAACCTATACTTTGAATTCCGCCGGGTCGAAATCCAGCTTCCGACCGGCTTCCACCGCTTCGTTGACCTTCAACACCGTAACCGCAGTTTCATATCCTATTTCCGCCGGACAGGTCAGCTGCGCCTTGCCGCGTATTGCGTCGAAGAAATTTTCCAGATGAGGCTGATGATACAGCTTGTCCATCGTCACCGGCAGCTCATACGCCGGCGGTGCCAAAGTCTCGCGCACATCCAAAATGGCTCCGGTCTTGGGCTTTTCCTCTTTTTTCTCGACAGGCGCATTCACAAAGCCGAGCTTGACCCATTTGTCCCACAACGGCGACGTCGGCTCGCGATATACCGCGCCCCTGCTGGCCGATTCCGATATCGTCAGCGTACCCTGGTCGCCCATGAAGCTTTCAAAATAACCCTGGCTGCTGTTGGTAGTGATTGTCTGGTAAAACGCCCTGACTGTCCCCAACAGCGTCGGGTACTCGTAAATGGCCATGACATTGTCATACCACTGGTGGGTTTCCTTGCTATAGTAATTGGTGCCGCCGCCCGCCATAACGGATTTCGGATTCGCGTCGAGGAACCAGCTATAGATATCGATTTGGTGCGAGCCGAGGTCGACGATTGGCCCGCCGCCGAGTCCCTTATACCACCGCCAGTTCCGGAACTGGTGCATATCCTTGAAGCCGTACTTTTCGAGCGTAGCCGGGTCAATCATGTATTTTTCAGATGCCCCGAGGTCAGGCCGGGCCGCCCGGTTCCACTGCCCGTTTATCGTGGTAATCCTGCCGAGCATATCTGCTTCTTTCAGAATCTTATCATAGCAATGAATATATCGCGGATTACTTCTGCGTTGATGACCAACCTGCAGGAGCTTCCCTGTTTCCTTCGCCGTCAGCACAATTCTCCGCGCGCCTTCGAGGGTATTGGACATCTCTTTTTCGCAATAGACGTGCAACCCAGCCCTCAAACACGCGACCGCGTGCTCGGCGTGCCAAAAATCGGGCGTCGCAATTATCACCGCGTCGAGGTCCTTCTCGGCCGCTAACATTTCCTGATAATCCGTATATATATTATTCTCGTGTTTGTAGGCCTTCAGTCGGCGGGAAACTTTTCTTAGATTATACTCCGTCCAGATATCGCATACCGCCTTGAATCGCACCCCCGGAATCTTCAGGCAGGCATCCGTCAAAACCTGTCCCTGCTCGCCTGCTCCGAGCAAAGCGACGTTTATATCGTCGGCTGCGCCTTCCTGCGAAAGCAGTATATGTGGCGAAATCGCAAGCCCCGCACCAATAGCGGTAGCCGAACGCAGAAAACTGCGCCTATTCATTTGCGTTTTGGGTTCCTGATTGTCCATCGCATATAGTATCGATAAATTGCCGAAAAAAGCAACGGTTTTTTTTGGCAGGGCAGACCACTATTTTTTTGATTGTCATTCCTGCGGAAGCAGGAATCCAGATTTGTAGGGTGGGGCTTGTTTACACTGAGCTTGTCGAAGTGCCCCACCAATTCCGCTGAGCCTTGTCGAAGTGTCGAACCATTTAAGGGCTTGACAGTCGACGGCGTTGAGGAGAAAATAGGACGAAAATGAAGTTACTTTACAAGAGGCAGATAATATGACAAAAACACTTTTAGCGAAGATATGTCTTTTAGCCGGAATCACTTTTTTGGCAGGCTGCAAGGCCTCTGCGGTGTCAAACTCTGCCTTCAATCCTAACCCTGAACTGATGTCCAAAGATAAAACAGTGCCCTTCCATCGCAGCTACTGGAACAAGAAGTACGACCCCAACACCTACCATGAAATCTACATCGCTCCCGTTAACACCGAGTACATTATGGCTCAGGGCTTCTGGGAGAAGATCAACCTCGCCAGCTTCGATAAGGAAAAGCTTAAAAAAGAAATCGCGGCGTTGGCGGACTATACGCAGCAGTCATTCACGAAGGCTTTCAGGGACGACCCTAACCATCGCTTCACGGTAGTAGATACCGCCGGCCCCAATACGCTGACTCTTGAGTTGGCCATGGTGCAGGTGGTGCCGTCCAGGGCGGTCTTGAGCGCCATAGGCTGCGTGACATTTATCCCCGCTGCGGTCGGCATGACCGCCGGTGCAGCTTCAAAGTCACAGGACGTCGGCAAAGGCGTGATCGCCATCGAAGGACGCGCCAGAGACGGCAGGACCGGCGAAATCATCGGAATGTTCGCTGACTGTGAGCATCCCAAATCCGCCATCCTCGATTTGAAGGCCCTCAACTGGTGGGCCCCAGCTAAAGTAATCATCGACGAATGGTCTCGACAGTTGGTTGCCGTTGCCAATAGACCCCCCGGCGCCACAATCAAGGACTCCCCGGCTTTTGAACTGTTCGTCTGGTAAGTTACGCATCAAAAGCGCATATGGTATTTGATAAACTGCGAAAAAAGTAAAATTTTTTTTAGTTTTACTGCGACCGGCACTTACGGCAAATCGAACCTGCTGAAAAGTCGGATTTTTTCAAACCAAACGCGCAAGTCGAGACAATAGATTGGGGAAACAAAAGGCAGAAAATCACGAAATCAGGCGAAAGCCCCGTCTTCGTTAAAAACTACGCCGCGGTATTCGCCACGCTACGAGGGTAACGGTGCTGGTTTAAGAGGAGATGTTCAATAACTTACAAAACTATACCGAAATTTACAAAAACTATACCAAATTATGCAGAAACTTACACAAACTGGCGCAAAACATTCAAAAACAAGCAAAGATTTTGATACGCAGCTCGTGAAGTGCGAAGCATATCCCGCAGGAGGAATTTTTTGCCACGAAAACTCTAAGGCACAAAGGAAAATTAATCACGAATGAACATAAAATAAACATAGATAATCAGGGTATCAGAATGTCAGTAAATTGGTTTTTTTATGTAGCACAAAAACCTATAAATCCAGCGAATTTCGATTCAAAATCGCATATAGTATTTGACGAAAAATGAAAAAGAAAAGATTTTCTTAGTTTTATCCCAGCAAACAGTTACAGCAACTCGAAACCGTTGAAAATGCAAAATTTTAGCATCAGACGCACAGGTTGATATAAATATGGGGATGGAGCCCCGCTTTGCAGATTCATAGGTTGATGTTCTTCCGCCGAAGATGTAGGAAAATCGCGATAAACAGCGATTTTATAGGAACTTGCCACAAAAGCCTTGTTTTGGGGCTGGTGGGCAAGTGAAACTTGGGTAATTTATATAAAAAACCGGCCGAAATACACCTTGACAATCTTTAACAATTTAATTTTACTAATGTTATCGCTTGAAAATGCCGAGCAACTTTGATATGTTATAGTATGTAATATACTTAAGAAGGGCGACAAATGGGAACTGATTTCTTATATGCTAGACCAAGTTTTTCGGGAGGAATAGCAGCCGCAATGGATTTGTGTGGGATTTTAGTGGGCGAATACAATCGTTCAGCCACACCAAACCTTGCTGACTATCGTGCCCTGCGCTCTGATTGGGCAATAACAGGTTTGGATTTGACAGAAGCAATAGAGCAATTCAAAACGACCAATGTCAAAGAAAAAAAGGCATAAGTATCCTTTGTCTCAACAAGTATCTCAACAACCCCATGCCCCTGACCAAGACGTAAGGGCCATAATTAGACAAGAGTTCTCTGGTCCTTTACCACCACCAAGTGCGCTGGAAAAATATAACGAGATAATACCAAACGGTGCTGAACGAATCATGGCGATGGCTGAAGAACAGAGTAAACATCGGCGGGCACTCGAAACAAAAGCATTAAATACGGATTCTCGAAACAGTCTCTTAGGTGTAGTATTCGCATTTATATTAGGATTAACGGCAATTGTTGCTGGTGTAATAGTTGTCTTTACAGGACATTCCTGGCCTGGGACAATCCTTGGTTCCGCAGGCTTGGTTGGGTTGGTTTCTGCCTTTATCTATGGAACAAGAGAGAGAAGGAAAGAAAGAGAAAATAAAGCAAAAGCCGGTTAGTTAAATACCCGCTTATACTCTACACCTTGCTTATTCGCTGGCGTTTATACAAAAGAATAAAGCAACTATCTTTAGCGATCCAAAAGGATTTATTTAGCTTTTACTTCAGCTTCGGTCTTTTTGAAGAATTCGACGCACTTGCTGATTTCAGGGACGGAATTTTCCCAGTTGAATTCGTATTCGATAGAGAAGACGCCTTTGAAATTCTGGCGGGCAAGCTCGGCGAGAATAGCTTTGGCATCGCCTACGCCCGTGCCCCAGGGGACATCGTGTGCCTTTTTATTGCCGAACTCGTTCAAATCCTTAAGATGCACGGCAATGATTCGTCCTTCGAGTTTCTTCAGTGCCGCAACCGGATTTATGCCGGAGCGCATCCAGTGGCCTGTATCTGCGCAGGCGCCGATATATTTGCTTCGGCCCTGGCAAACCTTCAAAACCGTATTGGGGTCCCAGTAATGAGTATCAGGCGGGTGATTATGAACGGCCAAATTAATCTTGTATTCCTGACACAATTTATCGAGCATATCGAAGGCATCTTCCGCTGGCTCAGCGGCGATTGTCTCGATACCCATTTCCTTGGCAAATTCGAACACCTTTCGGCAACCCGCCTCGTCAGCAGGCAGTTTTACCACGCCGAAGTTGACCAGTTTTACGCCGGCGGCTTTAAGTTTATCTTTGACATGCTTTTTTGCTTCGGCGGGCATATTGGGGCCGAAAACAACGTTGGGGTCGTTATTGATTTTCTGACCCGGGAACGCCTCTATGTAACCGAGGCCGAGCCCCTTGGGGGCAGGCGATGCGGTTTTATCCACGGCTTCGTCGAACGTAAACATTTTGAACGACCACGCCTGAATGGCGAGCCGCCATGGTTCGGATTTTATCTGGTCGGCGGCCTGCGAACTCATACCCAAGCCTGCGAACATCAACACAAACGAGACTAATACTAATGTTAATTTCTTATTCATTTTTTTATCCTCTTTCTATTTTTTATAATGCCCAACCGGAGCGGTATTCTCGGCGGACGTATTTGTTCGCCTCGGGCAGATTGGTTACTTTCATATTTTGGCTGTCCCATTCCAGCCTCTGGCCAGGGAAACGCAGTGCGATATTGCCCAGCAGAACCATCTCGGTGAACGGACCTGAATAGTCAAAATTCGAACAAGCGGCAACGCCTCCTTTGCAGGCTTGTACCCAGTTTTGCTGGTGGCTCGTCTCGACTCTCGCGATGGTCTTGGGCGGGAGTTTGTAGGCCTTCATATTGGATTCAGGTATAATCCGCGGGCTGCCGCCATACTGGCTATACCTTATTATGCCCTTATCGCCCTTGATAAAACCGGTGCTTTCGTCCTGGTCGAGCGGCCTGCCGGCTTCAAGCTCATCGGGCCTTTCCGGTTTCATTCCGCCATCGTACCAGTTTACTTTCACCGGCCCTCTGCCGTCACGCGCGGCGAATTCGTACCGCACTATGCTGGCCTGTGGGTAGGAATCCGTTTTTTCTTCTATGCTGCCCCATTTGCCGCCTTTGACCATACGGGCGTAATGCGAAACGCTGGCCTCGACGGCGACGGGGTTTTCGAGCTTGAGCGCCCAAAAAGCGGGGTCAAGGACGTGACAGGCCATGTCGCCCAGTGCGCCGCAGCCGAAATCCCACCAGCCTCGCCAAAACCTCGGATGATACAGCGGATGGAACGACCGCGTCGGTGCAGGGCCAATCCACAAATCCCAATCAAGGGTATTCGGTACGGGAGGTTTATCAGTGGGCTTATCTATTCCCTGAGGCCAAATGGGTCTGTTCGTCCAGGCGTGTACCTCGCTGACGTTACCAATGGCGCCGTCAGCAATCCACTCGCATACGAGCCGAGCGCCTTCGCCGGAATGGCCCTGGTTACCCATCTGGGTAGCTACTTTATATTTTCGGGCGGCCTCTGTCAGCGTGCGGGCCTCATGGACCGAATACGTCAGAGGTTTTTCCACATAAACGTGTTTGCCAAGCTGCATAGCAGCCATCGCAATCACGGCGTGAGAGTGGTCGGGCGTGGCGATGACTACCGCGTCAATATCCTTTTGCTGTTCGAGCATTTTTCGGTAATCGCGATACCTTTTGGCCTTTGGGAACTGCTTGAACACGCTGGCAGCGTATTCGTCGTCCACATCGCACAGCGCGACGATATTCTCGCCGGGCGTATCTTTAGGAATGATTTCGCCTTCTCTTGTCAGCTCGAAGCCGCCGACATCAAGGATGTCCTTTTTGCCCTGTCCGCCGATGCCGACGGCTGCAACGTTTAATTTTTCGCTCGGGGGGGTATGTCCCGGGCCTCCGAGGACATATCGCGGGACAATCGTAAATGCCGCCGCGGCAGCGGCTGCTCCGCGCACGAAATCACGCCGGGAAATACGGTCGCTCTTTCCGGAGTTAGCTGTCGAAGAACTTTCACTATTTTTCATGTTACCTCGTCCTTAAAAAATATTATATCGTCAATTCAACACTTATTGCCCGTCTATCAATTTCTGTACTTGCTTCCGCAGGGAATCACTTTTCGTTGTTTCGAGAATCTTTTTCAGAACAGCTTTGGTTTTATCGGGTTCGCTTTTTATTGTATCTTGTGCGATTTTAACCAGGGCCGCTGCCGCTTCGCGCTGCAGGGTCTCGTCATCCAGATACGCCGTGACCATATTCAGCGACTCAATCGCTTTTACGTTCGCCAAAGCTGATAATATCGTTTTCTTTTCATCTATATTCACCGCCAGTTTCATTGCCTGGCCGTACATTTTTACGGTTTCTTCCGCCGACCGGCCGCTGTCAAGCCCAACCAGGTGCACATAGCCTCGCAGGGCCAGCGTCTGGCGAGTTTGGTCGCCGGAGGTCTGCGCCGCCTTAAGCAAATCGTCCGCCGGGACGGCACTCGGCCAGTCGCCCAAGGCGCGAATCGCTGCGGTCTGCACCTCCGCGTTGTCGTCCTTCAAGGCCTTTTGCAGCACAGCGAGCGAGTTGCTGTCCCCCGCGTCTCCAAGTATCCTCAGCATCGCACATCGGACATTGACGTCCTCGACGGAACCAATCACATTCAACACGGCGATAGCGCCGATGCTTTCGCCGACGGATTTATGAGAGACGGCAACCACTGTTTTCTCAGCTTCTGTTATTTCGGCCTCGCTTTTGGCGTTTATCAGGATACCAACCAACATTGGTATGTACGGCGGCCCTGCAATATCTCTTAAAGCCTTAATCGATTCCAGCCTTACTTTGTCGTTCGGGTCCTGCGCAGTGTTCAGTAAAATTTTTGTGGCTTGGCGCATATTACGCTGCCCGAGACTGCGAATCAGTTCGATTTTGATTTTGGGGTCGGCCTTTGAAATGTTTTCCACGATGGCTTCGTTAACGCCGGGGCTATTCAAAAGACAGAGACTCTCGCGGGCGGCCTGACTTTCGTTCCCATCTGCTACCGCCGCGGTTTGAGCCAGCAGAACAACGGTCGAAGCGTCCCCAAGTGACGCCATCGCCTTAAAAGCTGCTATGCGAACTTCCTCTTGCGGAGCTTTCGCGGCAGTGACAACCACAGGCAAAGCGGCAGTGTCCTTGCGGTCGGCAAGGGCCGAGAGCAATTGTACCTGACCGGCCGGCGAAAGATTCGGCATCTCTGCCGCAAGGGCCTGTGTCATTTCCTTACCGGGTATTTGTCTTGTAAAACTAATCGCTTCAGCCTGCATCGCAGGGTCACTGCCTTTAAGAACGTCAACAACCAGACCGACCGCCTTTTCCGGCTCCGCGGCAATCATACCTTCCATCGCGGCGGAACGAATTTGCATCGGCTCGGCGGGTACATATAATTCCTTATAAATAGCCAACGCTGCGCTTTTATTTCCCGATGCCGCGAACTTATTAGCACACACCAGACAGGCATCGGCCAAAACAGCGTGCCAATCGCCGGACGATTGCTTCAGGGCCTCGCTTAGTTTTGCAGCGGCGGGCTGGTCCGCGATTTTGCCGAGAGCCGCTGCCGCGGCTTGTGCGATTTCCTTATCGGGGTCACTCAACAGCTCGCTCAAAGGCGTTACCGAGCCCGTGTCACCGCGCTCGCCCAATGAGTTGATTACACCAACCTTCATTTTACCACTGGTTTTTCCCAAAGAATAACACAATGCCTCATCAGCCGCCGGGTCCTGTATCCGCTCAAGGGCGTAGCGGACCATATCAGAGGTTTTTGGGTCGGTCAGCATCACGGTGAGTGTGGGCACGGATTCTTTGGTGCCGATAAGTCTCAACTGCCTGCAGACGAATTGCTTGCCGGCCAATGTTTTATCCGCACAGAGAAACACCAGAAAACGTTTCTCGATTTTTTTGAGAAGCTCGGGCGAATCGTGCGACTTCTGCACAATACTCGCCAGTTCGATAAGGGGCTCCCTGCTCTGGCCGAACTCGTAAACGGAAAGTTTCTCCAGCTGCTTATCTACTGCCTGCAGCTGCGATTGAACAGACACAGCCGTATTCTCCGCTACCGAGGCCTGGCCTACAGAAGCAAAACAGAAAACAATAAACAAACCGGCTAAAACTCTTAAGGAGACGAACAATTTTGGGTTTTCCATTTCATTCCTTTCCAAACGCTGTATCAAAAGCGAATTGTGAGGGTTTGGAGCATTCTAAAAGATTGAATTTGTTAATTCAACACAAAAATCAAGGCAACTCGACTGTCGCGGCTTACGAACACTTCCTGCCGGCGTCGGTTCGCCGACTATTCAGTGGGCAAACTTTTGCGGGTGCGAACCTCGGTTGCCGTCGGGAAATCATCTGGCACTTTCTGCGTAACTTTGCCGGTTGCCGCCCATTCGGCTCCGCGCTGGAACGTTACGATAAAGCCGACGCACTCGATAGCGGGCGAAAAAGGCTTCTTGAAATGGACATGGCCCATTGTCGTGTGAAAGACCCTGCCCTTGCCGTAATTGACCGTAAACAAGACAGGCTCGTCCACGCCTGTTCCCTGGCCTTTGGGTTCGGAGTATGCGGTCGCAAGGATGGTGAGGTTTTTCGCAGGGCCGCGGAGCTTGCCGTAAAGCTCGTCTTTGGCGTGCATCCATTTTTCAGGCAAGCCTTTGGTGATGGGGTGGTCGCTGACGCGGTTTATGACCTGAAACTCGTGAGCAGGGCCGTGCGAGCCGGCCAAGCCGGGCGAATTATCGAAAACGGTTTTGCCGTCCTTCCAATAAACTAAGGGGCCTGCATTTGCGTCGCGCTTGCCCCAGCCTGCAAGGCCGATTATCTCGTTATACTCCTTCCATTTCGGGAACGAATTGTTCGAGGAATGGTAAATAACAACGCCGCCGCCGGAAGAAACGTAATCGGCAAAGGCCTTTTTGGTTTCTTCGGGCCAGTCGGGGTCGTCAACATCATCGTAGTCAATCACAACCACATTGTAATCGGCGAAAGCGGGTTTGAAATTCTTCACGCCTTCGGCGCCGGGCACAGGTTTAGCAACGTCAACTTTGAACAGACCCGTTTCTTCGAGATATTGCTTCAATATTGGGCTGCTGACTTGCCAATTATGCCACGGGCCCATTCGGCCGGTCACGATAAGAGCTTTTAAGCTGGTAGTTTCGGATGCTTCCAAAATTCCTCCGGCTATAATTAAACAAAATACGAAAGTTACGATTATAGTTTTAATTATCTGTTTCATTTTATCTCTTTTCATTTCTTTTCAAACGCTGCGTCAAAGGCAACCTGCGAGGGCTTGAAGTCTGCTCTTTTGATAAATTCACACGCTTCTTTTGCACCGTGTTCACGGTCCATTCGGCTGTCTTCCCACTCAATCGAAAGCGGACCCTGATAGCCGACGTCGTTTAACGCAACGACAATCTCCTCGAAGTTGATGTCACCATGACCAATGGAACGAAAATCCCAGAATCTTCGCGCATCGGCAAATTCGGTATGGCCGCCGAAGACGCCGACCGTGCCGTCGCCGTGTCCCCACCATGCGTCCTTCATATGCGTATGGAAAATCCTACTGCCAAATGTGCGGACGAATTTAACGTAATCGACGCCCTGATAGCCGAAATGGCTGGGGTCGTAATTAAAACCGAAGGCGGGATGGTTCTTTACCGCTTCCAATGCTCGCTGCGCCGAGGCGATATCAAAGGCTATCTCGGTCGGGTGAACTTCCAGCGCGAATTTGATACCTTTTGCCTTGAACGCGTCGAGTATCGGTTTGAATCGTTTGCCGAAATCCTTAAAGCCTGCGTCTATCATCTTCGGCGAAGCAGGCGGGAAGGAATAAACCATGTGCCAAATCGAACTGCCGGTGAAACCATTGACTACTTTCACGCCGAGCTTCTTCGCGGCCTTGGCTGTATCGATTAGTTTTTCCGCGGCCCTCTTGCGGACGCCTTCCGGGTCGCCATCGCCCCAAACGTCCGGCGGCAAGATAGCCTTGTGACGCTCATCAATTCTGTCGCAAATGGCCTGTCCGACTAAATGAGCCGATATGGCATAAACCGAAAGCCCGTGCTTTTTGAGCATCTTCAGTTTGGCCTCGCAGTATTTATCGTCCGCAAGGGCCTTGTCGACCTCGAAGTGGTCGCCCCAGCAGGCCAGTTCCAGTCCGTCGAATCCCCAGCTTGCTGCCTTTTTGGCCAATACTTCAAGCGGCAAATCCGCCCACTGTCCGGTGAATAGTGTTACAGGTCGAGCCATATTTTTTCTCCTTAATTTTAGCGTTGTATTCACCGCTGAGAACGCGGAGACCGCAGAAAAAAACCCAAATTAATCTCTGCGTGCTTTGCGATCTCTGCGGTAAAAAATCGTTATTTTTTCATCGGCGTCCATTTCTGTTTGCTTTTTGCGCTTGCAATAACGGTCTCGATAAATAACATACCACGAACACCGTCGTTTACGCTGGGGAAATCCAGCGCAATCTTGTCCGGCTTCTTGCTCGCTATCGCGCACTTAATCGTCTCGGCGAAATTGCGGTAATTGTTCGCAAACGCCTCGAAGAACGCCTCGGGATGGCCCGAAGGCAAACGCGTATTTCTTCCCGCGGCAGGGCTATACGCACCTACATAGCCGTTGCCCCGTTTCCAAACCTGCTCCGGCGCGTTATCCGCTCTGGTATATAAATAGTTCGGATGCTCCTGATGCCATTCCAAGCTTGCCTTTTCGCCATATACCCAGACAGCGAGATTATTCTCCTCGCCTATCGAAATCTGGCTTGCGTGCAGGACGCCTTTTGCGCCGTTATTGAATTTCAGCAGACAGTTGCAATCGTCATCGACTCTTCGACTCTTAACAAACGTTGTCAGGTCGGCGCAAATGTAAGTAATTTTCAGGCCCGATACGTATTCAGCTAAATTGGCAGCGTGCGTGCCGATGTCACCGACACAGCCTGCACCGCTTTGCTTAGGGTCGGTTCGCCAGCTTGCCTGCATTTGTCCCGCCCTTTCAATCGCGGTCGCGAGCCAGCCCTGCGGGTACTGGACGATAACCTTACGAATCCTGCCGAGGTCGCCGTTCCTGACCATGTCACGGGCGAGCTTTACCATCGGATAACCTGTATAGTTGTGCATCAGGCCGAAGACCTTATGCGTCTTTTTGACAAGAATCTGCAATTGCTTTGCCTGCTGCGAGGTAATCGTCATAGGCTTTTCGCACATTACGTTGAAACCGGCCTTGAGAAAATCCCTCGCTATCGGGAAGTGCCAGTTGTTCGGCGTGGTGATGGAAACAAAATCGATTCGCTGGCTTTCGGGCAGTTTCAATTCGGATTTTATCATTTCGGTATAAGTGCCGTAGATTCTCTTTGGGTCAAGGGCAAGGTCTTTGCCAGTTTGTTTTGATTTCTTAGGATTGATATCAAAAGCCCCTGCGACAAGCTCGATTTCCCCATCTAAGCGAGATGCTCTGCGGTGAACATCTCCGATAAACGCCCCCGGCCCGCCGCCAACCATTCCCATCCTCAATTTACGGTTAAGTTTCATCACTGTTCCTTTCAACAAATTAACCGGCTAACAAGCGTAAAATATAAGTCGGCTATACGCCGAAGTCAACTATTGATTTCAAATGCTATTTTACATAGAATCCAACGAAATGTATATCATACCAGCAATAGATTTGCGAAACGGCAAATGCGTTCGGCTCATTCAGGGCGATTACAATCGCCAGATAGACTACTGCGATGACCCCGTTAAGCAGGCGAAGGAATTTCGCTCGGCTGGCGCAGAATGGCTGCATATTGTCGATTTGGATGGGGCCAAAACCGGAAAACCCGCAAACACAGATACAATATCCGCCATAGCGGCACTGGGACTACTTAAAATCGAAGTCGGCGGCGGGCTGCGCGACGAAGCTTCCATAAAACAACTGTTAGATACGGGAATCGAACGGGTGATAATAGGAACCAAAGCCGTAAGCGACTTCGAGTGGTTCAGCGAAATGGCCAGGAAGTTCAGCGGCAAAATCGTGCTCGGCCTTGACGCGCGGGACGATAAGGTAGCCACCGAAGGCTGGGTGAAAGACAGTTCTAAATCTTCGCTGGAGTTCGCAATCGAAGCGGCGAAACTGCCCATCGCGGCGATAATATATACCGACATCGCCAAAGACGGGATGATGACGGGGCCGAACCTCGAAAGAACAAAAGCGATGGCAGAGGCGGTGCGCGTCCCTGTTATCGCATCGGGCGGTGTAGGCGAAATAGCCGATATTAAAAAGCTGGCAGGAACAAAGGTCGAAGCGGTAATAGTCGGCAGGGCCTTATACGAAGGCAGGCTAACCCTTACAGAGGCAATAAACGCGGCAAAATAGCCGTCACTGGCAATACTGCTCCGCCACTAAAAATTTGCATTTGCGAGAGGGAAACAATATAATATCTTTGTAATAAGCCTATAGTGTTTATTAAATTTACCGGATAAACTTCTGATGGTTTGTCCTTTATTCTCTGCGGGTAAAAAAATGATGCAGAATTCATCCTCTAAATTATCGAATCAGGACATTGTCGGACAAATTCGAGACAACATCTTTTCTGTCCTGTTTTATTTGTACCTCTGGCTCGGTATTGACCTGCGTTTTATCTATACCAGCAGCAGGGAGG
>Ga0315276_10001301_pt1 | contig 22283 bp, 36 predicted proteins | sample YL17G05_0_MG_FD_204542 | JGI IMG/M metagenome (GOLD analysis project Ga0315276, IMG submission 204542) | Sediment microbial communities from Yellowstone Lake, YNP, Wyoming, USA - YL17G05_0 | ecosystem: Environmental > Aquatic > Freshwater > Lake > Sediment | place: USA: Wyoming | collected... | reverse complement strand
AAAGTTGCTTTATTTTTAAATGCCAGCTCGCGAATTAAAGCATCTATTTCTCCTGATTTTGCGTACTTAATTTGTTTTATGTCTGGCCTTTGTCCTTCAAAAAAAACTGAAATAGGATATTTTTTCTTTAAGTGATGGAGATTTGTAACTTCTTCTAAACCAATAAAGCCTGCTTCATTTCCTTTATTTGCAAGATTTTCAAGCTCTGCCATAACTGCATTGGGAATGATAATTTTTCCTTTTAATCCTCTTGTAATCAAGTTCGGAAGAAATTTATTTATTACAGCAGAAGTATCAACTACATAAGTTGTTATTTTTTGCTCAAATTTCCTGTTTAAGCCTTTTCTTGCTCTGCTTTTAATTTCTTGAGAAAATGTTTTTTTTATTTTTTTCATGCTTAAGCAAGCTTTGAGAGATTTATAAAACTATGGATGAGGTGGCAAAGAGAGAACATATTCGATGCCGTGTATGATGCTCGAACCAGTTGTGTGCTAATCTTTTTATATATATTCTTTCATACTTTTTAGCAAAAGGATAATCGCTTCATATTTTTCTCTCACAATTTCTTTTGCTTCAGGAAGTGTTAATTTTTTATTCCAATTTCTATCTATCTTTTGTTCAATTTCAATAATTGCATCCTCAAATGAATTTGTACTTTTCAAGAAGAATGTGAATAAGTCTAGAAACGTATCAAAATGCGCCATTGCATCAGCGCAGGCAATTATTTCAGCTTCCAAACTCTCTGGCTTGGGACCCTTCCTTCCTCTGTGTGTCAATACGCAATGTTCAACTTTCTTAATGAACTCTTCATCGCATTTTAAATTTTTTAATATCTTCTTTGTTTCTTCAGCACCTGTAATATGGTGTTCATTCTCTTTTACGAACTTTTCTCTTTTTATAGCCCTCCCGATATCATGCAAATAGGCTGTCACTTCAACAACTTCTGCATCTGCATTGAGCTTTTTAGCTAAGAGAAGAGAATTTTTAACAACAGGCAAGATGTGATATTTGTAATCCTCATTATCATAGCTTTCCTTGGCGATTTCAATAACTTTTTTCTTGTTCATTTTACCTCTTGGTTTTATTAACCTATTTAATATTTCGATGCAGGACATAACGAGCGCATATTCGATGCGGGAGAGGGAAGAGCGCATATTCGATGCGGGAGAGGGAAGAGCGCATCTTCGATGCGGGAGAGGGAAGAGCGCATCTTCGATGCGGGAGAAAGGATTCGAACCTTTGTAGGCACTAAGCCACATGGTTTCTTAGAGTTTTGTAATTTCTCGCTTGAGCCATGCCCGTTTGACCGCTCCGGCACTCCCGCATAAGGGCACATCCCTTATCAACCTTCTTTGGATTTTACCCAGAGAGTTTATATGATTATCCAAAATTAACCCTATTTAAAAACATTTACAAAAAAGCAGATAAACCATGAAACAAAAGATAAAAAATATGAGGACAGCTTCATGGTTTCCCCCCGCAAGGGAGTATTCCATGAACATAGTCAGCTTAACTTCTGTGTTCAGATGGGAACAGGTGTTTCCTGACTATTATGGCCGTCTTCAAAATTATAGAATTTTAAAGGTTTTTAAAGTTTGCTATTTTTGAATTTAGTATGGAAAACAAAAGATTAGCTAAAGAAGAAATAAATGAAAATATTGCGGATTTCTTCAAGAATATAGAAAACAAAACACCAGAAGAAATTAAAAAGATAAAGAAATCAGCGATGCATTATAACATTAAACTTGGCGCTTTAAGAAAAAATTTTTGCAAAAAATGTTTTTCTCCGAATTTAAAGATAAAAAGCATAAAAAATGGAAAGAAGAAAATTGAATGCGAGAATTGCCATGCTATTTTTAGATGGAACTTGAAATAAAATGGTAAATATTATGATAATTCATGGAAGTTATGGACACCCTAAAGAAAATTGGTTTCCTTGGTTGAAAGAAGAGCAGGAAAAGATAGATTGCAGAGTTTTTGTGCCGAAATTTCCCACTCCGAAGAACCAGAGTTTAGAAAATTGGCTTAAAGTTTTTGAAAATTATGAAAAATATCTTAATGAAGATACAATACTCGTGGGGCATAGTTTAGGGCCTGCGTTTATTTTAACAATTTTGGAAAAATTAGATAGAAAAATAAAAGCTGCATTTTTTGTTTCTGGGTTTATTAGTTTATTGAATAATAAGGAATTTGACGAGCTAAATAAAACATTTGTGGAAAGAAAATTTAATTGGGAAAAAATAAAACAGAATTGTACAAAGTTTATTATATATCGTTCAGACAATGACCCTTATGTTCCATTAGAAAAAGCTAAAAAATTAGCAGAAAGTTTAGATACAGAAGTTGTAATAATAAAAGGAGCAGGCCATTTTAATGAAAATTCAGGATATAAAAAATTTGAAATTCTATTAAAAGATATTAAAAAAATCTTGAAATAAGATGAAAAAGAAGTATTTAGTTATTGTTGTAATTTTAGTAATTTTATTGATTATTTTCATCTTTTTTATTAAAAACAGAAACAAAGACCCATATCAGTTTAAGGGGAATACACTTTATTATTCAGAGAATAGGCAAACAGACTATGAAATACTTTCAAAAAGTTCTAATGATTCTTTTGAGCTTTATAAAATCAGATTCAAGAGCAAGCAATTTTTAGAAGAAAAAACAGAAATTTATGGACTTTTGTTTATACCAAAGGAGAAAGAAGCCACTCCGGGGATTGTTTTTTTGCCTGCTGGCGGAGGAACAAAAGAGAGCAGAGCAGAAATTGCAATAAAAATATCAAAATTAGGATATGCTGTTTTGGTTATAGACCAAAGAGGAATTGGAGAAACAGGAGGAACTTATTTAGGAATAGAACAAGATTATCAGATATTTTCTCAAGGAAAAGAGCCTATTCAACATTTAAGTGTGTATGATGTTCTAAAAGCCTATGATGTTTTAAGAGAATTTAAAGATGAAAGAATAAATAAAGAGAAAATAGGAATTGCCGGGGAAAGCATGGGCGCGAGATATGGAATAATCGCAGCTGCTATAGACCAAAGAATAAAAGGAGTTATTGTTATAAGCTCAGCTGGTTTTCATATTAATATTAATCCGCTTCAAAAAGGAAATGATTATTTTGTTTCTATAGACCCTGACCATTATATAGAGGAGATAGATGGTTTTGTAATGATGCTGCACGGAACAAATGATTCTGTTGTAAGCTTAAATGACGCGCAAATAACATTTAGCAAAGCAAAAGAGCCAAAAAGATTTTTTATAGCACAAGGATGCCAACATGGATATTGTGAAAAAATGTTTGAAGAATTAAAAAAAGGATTGGAGATGATGCTTGGGGAGTGAATGCTCGCGCACGAGGAGGAGCACTAAAAGGGACTATACCCAAAGATTTTTTAAGGATGCACTCTTTATAATACATAGAAAAGAGGAAAGATGAAGCTGTTTAACAAATCTTTAAAAGAGTACTTTAATTCAGTAAATGGATTTATGCTTGTTATTTTTATTTTTTCCATAATTCAAGTAATTTTAATCGTCCTAGGCTATTTTCCTAAAATTGAACTTGTTAAAATTTCTGAAACTACAAGTACTTTCAAAATGAATTATCTTAATCCTGTAACCCTTATTGGACTTTTAGAAATAATTGCTGTTTTTGTAAGTGGTTTTTATCTTGTTTTAAAAAAGAAATTCGAATTGAGACATAATTTTATTAGTTCAATGTTTCTTTTTGTTTCTTCATTGTTAATAATCTTTTTTATTCCTTCAGTATTACCTCAAATGCCTGTAATTTTCAAGATTATCAATTATAGTGTTTTATTTGTTGTGAATCTTGTCATATTTATCATTGCGTCCTTGTTTGGAGGAATACTAGCTTTAATCTACCAAAAAATTATTTAGAAAGCTATTTAAATTAGATAAAGATAATCTCAATATGGGAAAAAAGAGCGTGATTATGGGTGTATTAATCGCTATAATAGTAATAGTTTGTATTCTAACAGGAGTTCTATACAACAAAAATGTAAATCTTACTTCTCAAAATAATCAGCTTGAAGCAGATAGAGCTCAATTGAGCAGTGATAAAGAGCAGATTTTAAATGAAAAAGAACAATGCAGAACAGATGTGCAAAATCTAAATTCTAAGTTATCTATGCTACAAGAGGATGTAAGCAAAATTTACAAGGGATGTATTACTCAAAATATATGTAAGGGGCATTATCCCGGAGTAAGATGGAATTGTAATAATGTTGGAGATGAAACAAATGTCAATCCAAGCCATATATGTGTTTGTGATTCTTCTTGTAATTTGAATGCAACTGAGATAAAGAAAAGTTAATAAATCTAATTATATTTTTAAAGATAAATAAATACTCCCCCGATTAGTTAATCATAAGGATAAACTTAATGACGTTTTCCTAAGTTAGTAATAATCATACAGCCTCTAAAAGATTATCAATAGGATTATTGTATTTATGACCTAATTCAGTATAATATTTTTTCCACTCAATATCTCCAGGAGTCCAATCTTGAAAATGAAGATGAATGGGTTTTCCAGTTTTTATTGCTTCAACAACTTCTTGTAGAGTTCCTTGCGAGATTCCAAACATCCAAAATTCATCACACATATTGACTGCTCTTAGACAATATTCCATTGATTTGGTTCTTCCGACACGTTGATTTCCTTCATATCTTTCAAAAGGAAAACTTTGAAATGGATGAAATGGGGCAAACCCTTTATTTGTTACAAAATCCATAATTATTTCTCTATATTGAGCCAATCTACCGGGTGTTGCACAATAAATTAATTTACTCATCTTTGTTAAAAAAGATTCTATCTTAAAAACATTATTATACTGAAGTTCAAATCTCCGAAAGAACATCAAACCAAAAGGCCACGGAGTTATGGGGATTATATAAATGATTTAATAAGGATTCATGCCCAAAATATTTAACCTTAGGTTAATGCGCGCCTGTTAAATTTAGGCTAAATGACTAAAAACTTCTCTAACTTTCCTGTCTAATCCACCATAAGATTCAATTATTTCTTTTCTTTGTTCTTTTAAACTTCTTTGTCTTCTGCTGAATTCTTCTGATGGAAACACCTTTTCTGGATGAAAATATTCATTGTCCACTGTTCTTACAGCTTTTGGGACTAATAATCCTGTTTCTTGAGACTTACTCCATATGTTTTCCAAACCACCCCTTAAAACAGAATCTAAAATTCCAAGCGTAATATCAAGAGTTATGTTGCGATATGTTCCAAGCCTGCTATCTCCAAGATGCCCTGTATTGAGCAAATAGCAGTTTATACTGTTGCTTTTTATAATATCATAAAATAAATTTGCATGTTCTGCTCTATCTCCTGCTATAAAGGGATCATAAAAAAATTCGTTTACTATTTTTCCTGCTAATTCTGGATTTCCTGCAGAAGATTCCATTGACTGCCCTAAAACCATATATGCTGTTGCTTCTTCTGCAGAGAGTTTTGCAATTGCAGGAATTGTGTCTCCTCTTGTTATAATAAATAAATTATCTACCTTCTCAACATTAATCTCTTTGCTCGCGTGCATAACATCTCTTCTTTCAAGCACAGCTCTCCCATTTGCAGTTATGCTTAAATTATCAAAATCAGGAACTCCATTTTCATCTATGTAAACATTCTCAAAAAATGTGTCGGGTTTTAATGCTCCGTAATATACTTCTATTTGTTCTCTTGGGCTTATACCCTCTGTTTTTGCAAAAATAGCTCCGGCTTCAAAACCTTTAAATGAACCGTTTCTGTACAATGTTCCGCCATCATCTTGAATAAGCCATGAAGTTTCTCCACTTTTTTTTGCCAAAATTCTGCATGTCAAGGTTGTTTTTCCATTTGCGCTTAATGCAACAAACAAAGAACTTTGTTTTTTAAATCCCCCGTCTGCTCTTTCAAGCACATCTTCCCTGCAGCCCGCATGTAAAAATATTGCATCACCATTTAATTTTGCTCTATAGTCCTCTCCGGCAAAAACTCCTTTTTTCCATTCTCCAAAATAATTCCCGTTTCTGACAATTTTAACAAGCTTTCCTTCACGAGAATGCGCAAGCCTTATTGTAATATCTTTTTGAGCAAGTTTTTTTGTTTTATTTTTTTCATATGCCTCATCAAAAAACATTAAAACTTGATATGTTGGTATGACTAAATGCGGAGATTGTTTGAATAATTTTAAACCACTATAAGCTAAATGTGAAAATCTGCAGGGAGCAATTAACCTTGCAGTTGTTCCATTTGAACCATCTCCAACAACAACGTCTATGCTTACAAGCCTCTCTTTTGAAAGAGTCTTTTCTGCTTGCTGCAATAAGTCCTCTTCAGGTTTTCCAAATTCAGAATCAATATTATTTGCTGTAAAAATAGCTGCTCTTGATTTGGGCTCTGATTCACAAGACAAGCTTCCATATTTTGTTTGCTTAATTTCTGGCTCTTCTAATGCCCTGCTTCTTAAATCAGGGCTCGGTGGATTTTCAATTAATCTTCCTTGTTCCTTTGCTGTTTGATAAACTTTTTCTGCTGTTTGAAAAAATCTTTGGAAATATTTTTCTGTCATTTTTAGCTTAATATAAAAAAGCAAATAATATTTAAATATTTAGAGGCTTAAATATATATTATCAAAAAATCTCTGAATGTTCTCACATGTCAAGAATTTTAGAGCCAGAAAATAAATGATTTAATAAGGATTCATGCCCCCACGAAGCTTTTAACTTCTTTTCTAGAATTTTTTAAACTTGCTCACAAGAGGCAGCAGGTCAACATGCCCTAAGAAAACAGCCCTGCAGCAATATCTTTCTAAGCCAAGCTCATCTAATACTTTCTTTGCGTTTTCGCCTGCTTCTACTCGCTTTTTAAACTCTTCATATAAATGACCTATTGGCTTGCCACAGCTCATACATCTAACCGGAATTATCATAAATATCTATTAATAAAAAGCTTTATAAAGCTTTTTATCTATGCAGTTTTAGAGGTGGTAAGCCTCAGCGAGCAATCTCGTGAGACTATTAATAAAACAGAACTCCGAGCGAGATTGTGAGGAGAATTCTGAGAGAATTAAGATGAAAGAAATTGTAACGCTAGGAGATTTGGAACTTAATTTAGAAGAATTAGCAAGTTTCTTAGTTGATGCTAATAAAGAAGCTTATTCTGGACAGAACAGACATCTACTAACTGATGTTGGAACAAAAAAATTTGTATTTAGAGACAAAAAAGGAAAATTTTATTTTAGTGATGAATCTAGAGGAGATTATCAATTTGGAGGAACAAAAACAGTTGAAATGGATGCTCATAAAGCAGATTTACCTGAAGGAGACTGGAGGACAATTTGGCAAATGAATTATTTTGGCGGTGTACTTCCTGAATTTATAGGTGATAAAAAAATTGCAGAGCAAGTTGAAAGTGTTTTAAGAAAAGCGCTATCACAAATAACTATTGAAAAACCATTTAGAGGTCCGGGGCACTATTCTGAAGGTATAGGTATTTACAATCTTCCAGAATTTAGGGGGGATATCAAGAAATTTAAGGGTACAGAAGAGATGGGCTTAACTGAAGTTCCTAAAAATTATAGAAAAAGAGGGGATACCGGAAGATATCCTGTGTATTCTTTAGATTTTCACGGAGGTTTAATAATTTAAAAATGAAACAAGAAGCTATAATCGAACCTAAAAACGTGCATAAAGATTATGTAATGGGAGATTCGAGAATACGTGCTTTTGAAGATGTTAGCTTGCAGATTAAAAGAGGAGATTTTGTTGCTTTAACTGGGCATTCTGGAAGTGAAAACTCTTAGGGTGAAATAGAAAAGCTAGTAAGAAAGATATAGCAATTTTACTTATAATTTTAAATACTATGTTTTCTTAGAAAAAGTATGAATAAAAGCATAAAAACTGATAAAATTGACAGGCACAAAAAAGATGATATAATTAGATTAGAAAATGTTCATAGAGATTATTTAATGGGCAATACAAGAATTCATGCTGTTGAAGATATCAATCTTGATATACATCGGGGCGAGTTTGTTGCGATTGTTGGCCCTTCTGGAAGTGGGAAATCAACAATGATGAATCTTGTTGGAGCATTAGATTTTGCTACAACCGGAGAGATTTATTTAGATAATGTTGATATTGAACATCTTCATGAATCTGATTTAGCACAATTAAGAGGAAGAAAAATAGGATTTATTTTTCAGACTTTTAATCTTATACCTACTCTGACTGCCTTAGAAAATGTAATGCTCCCTATGGTTTTTCAGAGAGTTGAAAAAGAAGAAAGAATTGAAAAAGCAACAAAAATACTTAATAGACTAAGTATGGGCCCAAGGCTTAATCATCTGCCTAGTGAATTATCTGGGGGGGAAAGACAGAGAGTTGCTATCGCAAGAGCTTTGGCAAATGACCCTGAAGTAATTTTAGCAGATGAGCCGACTGGAAACTTAGACAGCAAAACCGGAGAAGAAGTTGTTAAAATATTCGAAGAATTAAACAAAGAAGGCAAAACAATAATCATGGTTACCCATGATATGAACATGGCAAAACATGCAGATAAAATCTATAGATTAAAAGATGGAATGATTGTAAAGTAAATCAATAATGCTAAAACAAATTAATAATCATCAACATACAAATAGTAAGAAATCATCAATAATCTTTTGATACTACCTCGGGCCTAATGGATAATCACCCCAATAAAATCGTTTAATAAATTACTGATAAAAATAAACTAAAATGTTAGCTGATCTCTTTAAGTTAAGCCTGAATAACCTAAGAAGAAGAAAATTAAGAAGCTGGCTTACCATGCTTGGAATTTTTATTGGAATTGCTGCTGTTGTTTCCCTGATAAGCCTGGGGCAAGGACTTCAGACTGCAATTACAGGGCAGTTTTCAACTCTTGGAACAGAATATCTAACTATTCAAAATGCAGGAACTGGTTTTGGACCTCCTGGAAGCACTGTTGTTAAAAAATTAAATGACCATGATTTAAAAGTTATAGAGGGGGTTAGAGGGGTTGGGGAGGTTGTTCCAAGATTAATAAGAATAGTCAAGGTAGAATACAATAATGCAGCTAGATTTAATTATATTGCAGATGTTCCAGAAGACAAAACAAAAATGAAAATTGTTTACAGTTCAGGTAATTTAGAAGCTGAAACTGGAAGATTGTTAGAAATTGGAGATAAAGGCAAAGTAGTTATTGGGCAGAATATTGCAAAAAAAGAAAATTTTGATAAGGAGATTAGTATTGGGAAAAAAATTAGTATTCAGGGAGAAGATTTTGAAGTGGTTGGCATATTAAAAAAAGGAAGCAGTTTTCAAATTAATAATGTTATTATTATGCTGAATAGTGATTTGGAAGCTCTTTTAGAAATAGATAATGAAATAGACCTTATTACAGCAAAAGTAGAAGAAACTGAAAATCCCGAAATTGTTGCAGACAGAATTGAAAAAGCATTAAGGAAAGATAGAAATGAAAAAATAGGCGAAGAAGATTTTTCTGTTCAAACTCCTCTTGAAGCATTATCTGCTGTTAACCAGGTTTTGACTGCAATTAATGTTATTGTTGTTGGAATTGCAATGATTTCTTTATTAGTGGGAGGAATGGGAATTGCAAATACAATGTACACCTCTGTTTTAGAAAGAAGAAAAGAAATTGGAACAATGAAAGCTATAGGGGCTAAAAACTCGAACATTTTATTAATTTTCTTAATAGAATCTGGATTTTTAGGATTAGTTGGAGGGGTTATAGGGGTGGCAATTGGTGGAGGGGCTGCATTAGGAGTCGGTTTAATTGCAAATAATGTTTTTGGCAGCGAGATTATAATTATTAATTTATCAATTCCACTAATGGCTTTTGCAATGGGTTTTTCATTTTTAATAGGAATAGTTTCAGGGTTAATTCCAAGCTATCAGGCAAGCAAATTAAGCCCTGTGGAGGCATTGAGAAGCTAAGATGAAAAAATATGGATTTAATGTAAATTTTATAAATGGAGAACAAACATGATACAAGATTATTTTAAACTAGCTTTTAAAAATTTAAAACAAAGAAAAACAAGAAGCATTCTTACGTTATTAGGAATTTTTATTGCTATATTGACTATTTTTGTTTTAATGAGCTTGTCTTTAGGATTAAGTGAGTTTGTTAATGAACAGTTTGAAATCTTGGGAACTGATAAATTTTTTATTCAGCCTAAAGGACAGGCAGGAGCTCCTGGAACCGGGGGGGCTGTTCAATTAACTGTTAATGATGTAGATATAATAGAAAAAGTCAAGGGAGTTGATATGGTTGCATATGCTGCTGTTGGAAATGCTAAAATTGAATTTAATGACAAAGCAAGATATTATATGTCAATAGGAATTCCTATAGAAGATTCTACTATGATAGACTTTTTCTTTGAATCTTCTAATCTTGACATGGATGACGGAAGGTTTCTAAGACAAAGAGATAAAAAGAAAGTTATGATTGGATATAATTACAAGTATAAAGATTTATTTGGAAAGCCAGTAAGAACAGGAAGCAAAATAAAATTAAATGATGTTGAATTTGAGGTAATTGGTGTTGTAGATGCTGTTGGAAATCCTCAAGATGACCAGCAAATTTATATTTCATTAGAAGATTTTAAAGAGCTTTATAATTCTGGAGACCGGGTTGATTTTATTTATGTCCAGATAAAGTCTGGAGAAGATTTAAAACAGGTTTCTGATAGGGCAGAAAGAGAATTAATGGATTTTAGAGAGGTTGATGAAAAAACAATTGATTTTACAATTCAAACTCCTGAAGAATTAATGGCAACAATTGGAACAATATTAAATATTTTAACTGCTTTTTTAGTCGGCATTGGAGCAATCTCTTTATTAGTCGGAGGAATAGGAATTGCAAATACAATGTACACTTCTGTTTTAGAAAGAAATAAGGAAATCGGGACAATGAAAGCAGTTGGAGCGAGAAATTCTGATATTCTTTTAATATTTGTTATTGAGTCTGGAATTTTAGGGCTTTTGGGGGGTGCCGGAGGATTGATTGCAGGGATTATAATTGCAAAAATTATAGAGTATGTTGCAGCAGTTTATATTGGAAGCAATTTGCTAAGAGCTAGTTTAAATCCTCTATTAATAATCGGGAGCCTGGCATTTGCATTTTTAATCGGAGTTGTTTCTGGTTTAGCTCCAAGCTATCAGGCAAGCAAGCTAAAGCCTGTTGATACATTGAGATATGAATAAAAGATAAGTTTTTAAAATCACAAAACCTTCAGTTTTTAACCCGAAACTAAAGTGCGGGGTTTTGAGATTCCCAAAAAAATCTGCAAAAGACAACCGCAACATAAATGTTGCAGATTTTTTTTAGGATTAGAAGAGATTAGATTATGAAAAGAGGAAAGATGAAAAAATTATTTATACCTGTAATTTTTGCAATGTTTTTTATCTCTTTAGTCAGCGCAGTGTACATAGAAGATAATCGAACAATCAATAATATGGACCATGCAATAAGGATACAGGAAATTAATTCTGTTCCTGCAGATATTGCTCCGGGGAATGCTGCTAATATAAGAATAACAATAAAAAATAGTGCAATACTTTATTTAGATGATGTAAGGATTAAATTTGTTCTTCCAGAAGGATTTAGTTTTCTTGATGATGTAAACCAAGTAAAAATATCAAGATTAGGGTCAGGAGATTCAAAAAATATCTCTTTTAATATTATCTCTTCACCAAGCATTAGCGAGGGAATTTATGATGCTTCATTAATAATAAACTATGTAAGTTATTTTGGAACAGATTATGCAAATGTTGGAGAGGATAAACAAGACAATTATACATTTGGGTTAGCAGTAAAAGGAACTCCAAATATATTTGCCCAAATAGAAAAATCTGAAATATATAAGGGCAATGATATTGGTGTTGTAACAATAAAATTTGTGAATAATGGCATTGGGAATGCTAAATTTTCAACAGTAGAACTTTTAGATTCTGAAAACTATGACATTATTTCCAGCAAGATAAACTATGTTGGAGATTTAGATAGCGATGATTTTGAATCTGTTGATTTTAGAATAAAATTGGAAAAAGAAAAAACAACTGATTTGTTATTAAAAATAGATTATAAGGATTTTTTAAATGAAGATTATTCAAAAGAGTTTAAATTGCCTCTTGAGATCAGAGACGCAAAAGAGCTGGGAATAAAAACAAATGGCACATCTATAACTGTAATAATCATTGTTGTAATTGCAATTATTGCTTATTTTGTTTATAAAAAATACAGGAAAAAGAAAAAACAAATATAATTTGAGTTAATCAATAAATTTAAAAACACTAAATTCTATAGGTTTTGTAGAGGTGACGAGCAATTTCAAACGAACAGGCGAGCCAGTCAAACGGACAGGATTGGCTGGCGAGTTGGGATTGCGAGACAGCACCTCAGAGCTTATTCTGAGAAATTTAAGATGAAAATGGAAAATCGAGATTTTGAATTAAAGGAAAATAATGAGTACACAATTAAACCTTATTGGAAAGACATTCATGTTAGAGCTAAATATGTGGGTAACACGAAGGGGGAAAGAGGGCTCACCCATGTTTTTGTTTTTGAAGAAGATAAGATGAAAAAATATGTATTCATTGTAGATAAACATATGGTTCAAGAGGATGGTGTTTTTAGATATGATATAAATTTATCTTTTCCTCCCCATATCTTAAGTAAAAAATCTCTAGATACTAAATCTAAATTAGGAAATGAACAATCTAAATTATTAAAGATTTTAGAAGATTTGGGAGAAATTTTAAAAAATGAACACTAAACTCTTAATTATGATTGGAATTTATAAACTCAAAGATAGGAGAAGAGTAAGATGAACGAAAGATTGAAAAAAGCTTCAATTAAAAAAGGAAAGATTTGTTTAGAAGGAAGAGTAGTAAAAGCAGATATTTTGAAATTAAGCATTATAGAAATAGATTTAACTCCCCGTGATGATGAAAAAGCTCAAAAAGAAGAAATTGAGAGAGGAATTAGAAAATATAAACCAAAGAAAGCAAATGCTTATGTCGCAGGCAGAGCAACTATTGATTGTGGTTCTGGGGCTATGGGAATGCAGATGCCTGACGAATATAAATGTCCTGTTTTATACTTAAGAATTAAAAATTTGAAGGATGATTAAATGAAAACCCAAGATAAAAAATTAGATTTGAAAATTGTCTTAATTATAATTTTGTTTGTAGTTTCTATACTTAGTATACTTAATTCTGCATCTGCATTAACAATCTCTTCAATTTCAATTTCTCCGAGAGAAATTGCGCCAGGAGAAAATTCTGTAATTGAAATAATATTAGAAAATGAAGCTGAAGAAACTATTAAAGATGTTTCAGTTAGCTTAGATTTGACTGGCTTGCCTTTTGTTCCTTATGAAGATTCAACAGAAGCGAGCATATATGAAATTAAAGAAGATAAAACAAAAACAGCTGAATTTAAAATTAAAGCTTTAAATGATGCTGAATCTAAAACTTATACAATTCCTTTAAAAATTTCTTATTATGATGAAAATGGAGTAAAAAAGCCAGATAAAAGCTCTTTAGTTAGTGTAACTGTAAGTTCAAAGCCCATAATTAGTGCAAGTTTAGAAGATGGTTTGCTTTTAAAAGGGCAGGAAAATTCTGTTTCAATTAAAATTGTAAATAAAGGGCTCAGCGGAGTTAAGTTTTTAGAAGTTGAACTTCAAAGCAGCGCCAAATACACAATCTTAAGCCAAAAAAATATTTATATTGGAGATATAGACAGCGATGATTTTGATACATCTGAATTTAAAATATTGTTTAAAGAAAATTCTCTGTCCACAATAAGTCTTCCTCTAAAAGTTATTTACAAAGATGCGTTAAACAAGCAATATTCTGAAGAATTTACATTAGATGCAAGAGTTTACACAAATGAGGAAGCAATTTCTCTTGGCTTAATTAAAAAAAGCAACACAACAACCTATGTTGTTGTTATTGTTATACTGATAATTGTTTATATAATTTATAGAAGAATCAAGAAAAGAAGAAAAATGAAGAAGATGGCAGAGGAAAAGTAAGATGGGAGTTTCAAAAGAATTAAAGGCTGCATATTTAGACAGAAAGATTGTTAAAGTAGATATTGCAATACTACAAACACTTATTGATTGTTTAAATGGATTAAATAATCTTCCAGAAACAGAGAAACGAGGATTACAAAAAAGTAATAAACTCTCTGACCTCTTGTTAGTCTTGTTAAAGGAAGGGAAGTTTGCTTATAAAGAGTTTGTGGAAATAGAAAGAAAATATGGCAAAGAAGGACTTAATGAAGTAAATGAAAAATATAAAGAATTTATAGTTTTATATAGAAAATTAAAACCATCTTCTTAATCTTAAAATGTGGAGAAAGAATGAACAACACAGAAAAATTATTTGATGCTATGCAAAAAGTTGCGGACACAGAAAAGCAAAGATTAAGAGAAGAAGGATTTAAAGATGGAGCACAGCTTGCTGATATAATTTATAGTATTCATTATCAGTATATCTCCTTAGTTAAGGCATATGAAGTAAGAAGAGAGTTCCCAGTAGAATTCTTAGAGGGAGTGTTAAAGGAATCATGAGGTATTGCTACAAATGGAGAAGAAGAGCTTAAAAAATTGGAGGGGAAGTATCTTGGCTCAGAGATTGCACCAATTTTTGTGTCTTTCAAACACAAACTAGCCCTCGCTGATTTTTATAAACTTCACCAAAGCTTAGCAGAACATGTTGCATATTTAGGATTGGAACAAATGGCTAAATCAAAAGCAGCTTCGCATGATTAGGATTTAAGATGTTTGGGTTTTCTCTAATAGATTAATAAACCACAACAAAGTTTAAAAACTCATTTTTAATTAATCTTTTAAGAGGCAAAAAAGATGGCAAAAAAGTGTATTTATTGCAAATGCAGTATAGAAGATGAAAGAGCAGTTGATGTTTGTGATAAATGCGGAAAGGGGGTGTGGGGTGAAAAGATGTTTAATACTATAATTCAAAACATGAAAAATGCAAAAGAAAAAGGGGATTTATACCAAGGAAGTGTTTCTTTAGAATAATCAAATCTCACCCAGAAAGTTTAAAAATGCGCTTTTTTTAGTTATTTTATGAAAGCAGAGGCAAAGGGAAACCCTAAAAGCAATAGCGAAGAAAGCAAAGAAAATAATGGATTGCAATTAGGTGGGAATATACTCCTTGTGGGTTTTTCTCTTGAGCCAAGTGAGATGATTGTGGTTAAGAAAATAGTTGGGCATTATGCTAAAAAAATCAGCGAAAAGATAAGCTATGAAGAGATAAAAATTACGTTAAAACAAACAGAAAAGGCGAAGTTATTTATACATGAAATCGCTGCAAAAGTAAATGCAGGAAAAAGTATACTTGCTGCAGATACCACAAATCACAATCTCTACACGGCATTGTCAGAAGCTTTAGAAAAAGTTTATAGCCAAGCAGAGCATAAAGAAAGAACTGCCAGACAGGAAAAATAAAGAAAACAAAAAATGATAAAAAGAAAACGAATGAGAGAAAAAGGAAAAATCAAGTTTAGTCGGTACTTTCAAAGCTTAAAGAAAGGGGATAAAGTGGCTGTTGTAAGGGAACTATCTCTTAAAATAGGCTTTCCGAAAACAATACAGGGGAGAGTAGGGGAAATAGAAGAAAAGAGGGGGGATTGTTATGTTGTAAAGATAAACATAGGCAAAGACAAAAGGTTTATAATCCACCCGATACATTTAAAGAAGATAAAATAATGCAATAAGACAGAAAGATAAAATGATAAAGCTCTTTTAGAAAAAGACCTTGGAGAAAAGATAAAATGATAAAAAACCTGCAGCCATTAGACATGAGTGAAGTAAAAAAGATACTTGGAAGCTTAGAAGATACTGAAAAAAAGAAACAGCTTGAGGCTTTTATCAAAAAATTTTCAAAAATAAAGCAAGAAAAAGCAAAACAATTAAAAAAAGAATTAAACGAGCTTGGTTTAATAAAATTAAAACAAGAGCATGCTGTAAAGATAGTTGATGTATTGCCAGAGGATGCAGCTGATTTAAATAAGATATTTATAGATGTGAGTTTAGATGAAGATGAAACAAATAAAATACTTGAGGTTATTAAAAAATATAAATAAAAATGATAGAGAAAGAAGAATATGCAATTGTGCTAGATTATTTGCCTTATGGCTATCCATTAGAAAAGAAAATGATGCCTATGGCACAAGCTATTGGCATTACAAATTTCACGCTTCTTCAGCTTGTTCCTAGAAGGGGAGTTAAGCTAGAATTAAAAGAGAAAGTTTATATTGGGGAGGGAAAAAGAGACAAAATATACTACATTCTCGGCAGGCTTCCTAGAGAAAAATTAACAGAAACTGCAAAATTACAGCTTCAAGAATTTATTGCAAAAGTAATAGACGAACAAGAAAAAAAGTTTGTTGATTTTTTCAATAATGCCGAGCCTGTGAACACAAGATTGCACCAAATTGAATTGCTGCCTGGTTTTGGCAAAAAGCATACAACCGCTATTTTAGAAGAAAGGGAAAAAAAGTTATTTGAAGATTTTGCAGATATTAAAAAAAGAATTCCTAATTTGCCTGACCCGAAAAAAGCAGTAGAAAAAAGGCTGCTGCAAGAATTAGAAGGCATAGAAAGACACAATTTATTTATAAAATAAATTTCTAAGTTTATCAAAAAGATTTAAAAAGCTATATAAAGAGATAAGAGAAGAGAAAATGGCTAAAACAAACAAGAAAGAAGAAACAAAGAAAGAACAAAAATGGAAAAAGTTTGATGAGGGCTCTTTGAAAAAAACGCCCGAGAGATCAGAAAGAGATACTAGCGAGAAGATAATCAGAATTATGCAAACAGATATTGCTGGAGAAAAGCAAGTTTATGTTGGCTTAACAAGAATAAAGGGGATTTCTTGGAGTTTTTCAAATGCAATATGCAATAAACTAAATCTCGATAAACGAAGAAAAATTTCTTCTTTAAGTGAAGAAGAAATTAAAAAAATTGAAGATTTTATCAAGCAGCCGGAATTGCCTGTTTTTCTGCTTAACCGCAGAAAAGATTTTGATACAGGAAAGGATTTTCACTTGTTAATAACTGATTTGGAGCTAAGAAAAGATTTTGACATTAAAAGGCTAAAGAAAATAAGGTCTTATAGAGGACTGAGGCACGCTTTAGGGCAGCCGGTTAGAGGGCAAAGAACTCAGAGCCATTTTAGGAAAAGGGGAAAATCTGTCGGGGTTATTCACAAAGCCAAAGTAGGAAAGAAAAGTTAAAATGAAAAAATTAGAAAACGAATTATGTGGAAAAAGTTCTTTTGAAAGGACACTAGAAGAATGCGCACCAATGATTAAATTGTATGGGGCAGTTGCCTTGGGCGGGGCTATAGCAATGGGATTTGGAGCTGTTGCCCATGGAATAAATTACTTAATTCAAAATCCAGAGTATATAAAAGCTTCTAAAGAGGTTATTAAATCTATATTCAATTAAAAAATGCCAAGAAGAAAACATAAAATATATTCAAAGCCGAGAAGAGCTTTTGATATAGTTAGAATTAAAGAAGAAAATGTTCTTATTAATAAATATGGCTTGAAGAGCAAAAGAGAGATATGGAAAGCTGACTCTGCTGTAGAAAAAATAAGAAGGCAGGCGAAATTGCTATTAACAAAATCTTCTGCAGAACAAGAGAAGTTTATAAATAAACTAAAAAAACAGGGTTTTTCTGTCAAGACAATAGCAGATATTCTGGCTTTGAATAAAGAAAATTATTTAAAAAGGAGGCTTCAAAGCATAGTCGTTGCAAAGAAAATCGCTTCTACACCAAAACAGGCAAGGCAGTTTATTGCACATAAGCATATAGCTATAGAAGGGAAAAAAGTAAATGTTCCTTCTTATCTTGTTTCAACAGATGAAGAAGATAGAATAGAGTTAACTTTGGCAAAAAAAGAAAAACCTAAAAAAGAGGAAAGTATCGAAAAGATAATGGGAACTACCCAGCCAGGAGAAGAAAATGTTGCAGAATAAAGAAGAAGCTGAAGAAAAATCAAGAAAAGAAAGCAAAAGAGAGAGAGCGGGCATAGCTTATATTTACACCTCTTTTAACAACACAATCTTGCACATAACAGATTTAGCTGGGAGCACAATTGCAAGAGTTTCTGGAGGAATGGTTACAAAGCACGATAGATTAAAAGCAAATCCTACAATTGCCATGTTTGTTGCTAAACAAGCTGCTGAAAAAGCAAAAGAACATGGAATAAATGCGCTTTATGTAAGAGTTAGGGCAAAAACAAAAAATCCTGCTCCTGGGCCTGGAGCGCATGCTGCTGTTAAAAGCTTATCAAGAGAGGGTTTTAAGATAATAAGCATAGCTGACACGACAAAAGCACCAAGAGGGGGGCCGAAGAACAAGGGCGGGCGCAGGGGTAGAAGGGTATAAGGAAAGTTTTTAAATGATAAATGAGAGATATTAACATGATAAAAATAATCTCAGAAGACAAAGAAAAAGGAAAGATAAGTTTTATTACAGATATGTCTGAGAGCCTGGCTAATGCCATCAGAAGGTCGGCTTTAGAGATACCAATATTAGCTATAGATGAAGTTGAATTTTTTAAAAATGATTCTGCGCTATATGACGAAATTCTTGCCCACAGACTTGGCTTAATTCCTTTGGTGACAGAAAAAACCTTTACAGAACAGGATAAATGCTCATGTAAAGGAAAAGGATGCTCTAAATGCGCTGTTGATTTAAAAATTAAAGTTCAGGGGCCTTGTAGTGTCTATTCTTCTAATCTAAAAGGAAAAGCAGAAATTGTTTATGATAAAATCCCGATTGTTAGTTTAAATGAAGACCAAGAATTAGAGTTAGTTGCAAGAGCAAGGCTTGGAAAAGGTGTAGAACATATCAAGTTTTCCCCAGGTTTAGTTTATTATAGAAATGTTGCCAAAATTTCTGTTGATGTGGAGTGTGATGACTGCAAGAAATGTTCAGAAGCTTGCCCTCAAAAAATTTTAAAAATAGAGAAGGGAAAATTAGGAATAGAAGATGTTTATAAATGTGATTTGTGTGAAGGGTGTATTGACGCGTGCAAACAGCAGGGGAAAAATGCAATAAAAGTTGAGAAAGCCGATGAACTCATATTCTTTATAGAATCCTGGGGCCAGATAAAGCCCGGAGAAATTTTTATAAGGTCTATAGAACAGATGCAAGATAATTTGAAAGAGGTAGGGAAAGAGATTAAGTAAAACTTTAAAAGCTTCGCGTATTCTTTTTAGAATATGCGGGAGTGCCGGAGTGGTCAAACGGGCATGGCTAAGGTAAGCTCTTTTAAAAAGACCTTGGAGAAAAATGATGTAGAAACCATGTGGCTTAGTGCCTACAAAGGTTCGAACCCTTTCTCCCGCATTTTTGCTAAGGATTACAGAAAAAATTAGAAAGTTTTTTAAATCAAAAAAACAAGTGCCACCACACCTAAAAGGTGTGGTTTGTGGCAGGCACTTGTTTTTAGGATGCTCAGAAATTAAAACTAACAAACAATAACCACATTCTAAAGAATGTGGTTTTAATTTCTGACATAACAAAATACTGATAAAATTGCCTTAAGGGAAAAAGAGTTCTGATAGAGAATAAGATGGAAGAGAATAACCAAGAAGCTCATCAAGCATGGGAAAGAAATAGAGATTATGTTATTGCAAATCAAGAAACTCTTAGAAAGGAATATGGAAATAAGTTTATCGCAGTTATGAATCAAGAAGTAATTGATAGCGGTGAAAATGAATTTGAACTCGCTAAAAAACTTTATGAAAGATTTGAAAAGAAACATATTCTTATATCGAATATAGAAGAGATTGTTAATCCAAAAGTTTGTCATTTAGAATCTCCAGAAGAAGAAATTAAATAAAAAATATCAAACCTCTGATTTTTGATTGCAAATTAAATTCAGAAATCTTTAAAAACTAACTTTTACCTCAGTTTATATCAAAAATGATAAGCAAAACAAAAATTAACAAAAGAATGAAAAAGAAAACAAATTCAGATTTAGCTGAAACTATCTTGCTTGCTAAAAAAGATAACCAGGAAATTGCAAGCTTGCTTTCTGCTCCTACAAGACAAAGAATAAAAAAGAATTTAGAAGAGATTGATAAAGAAGCTAAAGAAAACGAAACAATAATCATCCCTGGAAAAGTATTGGGAAATGGCAGTATTAGTAAGAAAATTAAAGTTGTTGCGTTTGCTTTTTCAAAAAGTGCAGAGGAAAAATTGAAAAAAGCAAAATGCCAAATTTTTACAATCAGTGAAGGATTAGAAAAAAGCAAAAAACTTGCGGGGAGGATTTTAAGGTAAAATGTTTGAAAAAGAAATAATAATTGACGCAAGCAACGCAACTCTTGGCAGATTAGCGAGTTACGCAGCTAAACAAGCTTTGCAAGGCAAGAAAATTATAATTTTAAATTCAGAAAAAGCAATTGTTACAGGAAGAAAAAAATTTATTATAACGAAGTATAAAGAAAGAAAAGAATTAGGGGGAAAATTCATACAAAAGGGGCCTTATTTTTCAAGATCTCCTGAAAAAATTGTCAAAAGAACAATAAGGGGAATGCTTCCTTATAAAAAGGGAAAAGGAAGGGGAGCTTTTAAAAGAATATTATGCTACAAGGGAATACCCGAAGAATATAAAGATAAAAAAATGTTTAAAGCTGGAAAAGAGAAACACACAGCTTATATAAACATAGAAGAAATAGCTAGAATAATCTAAAGTGGTAAAAACAACAATTCAAGAAATAGAAAAGAAAATGGATAAAGAATATGGGCTAGTAAGAGAACCTTCAGAGGGGACAGTTTATTTAATGAAGAGAGCAGAAGATAGGCCTGACTGGGCAGAAGAAGTGGCAGTAAAGCTAGAAAGCAGATGGGCTAATCAAGGAGGGTCAAGATACATGGTTTTATGGAGTGATGTTAAAACAATTCCAAGAAAGGATTTATTAGAAGTTATACCAGAATCAGAATTAATAGAAATTTTTAAAGATTTAAATTAACAAAATGGCAAAACAAGAAAAAATTGTGGTTTCAGGAAAAAGAAAAACAGCAATAGCTAAAGCTTCAATTAAAGCTGGAAGCGGAAAAATTATAGTTAATAAAAGACCTTATGAAAATCTGCCATTTTTTAGAAAATTATTAATACAAGAGCCAATTGAAATAGCCAGGCAAACTTTAGGGAATTTTAATTTTGATATTGATGTAAAGGTAATCGGTGGAGGGCAAAAAGGGCAGATAGAGGCTGCGAGATTGGCTATAGCAAAATCTCTTGTTGCTTTTACAAAATCTATTGAGCTAAAAAAAGCTTTTCTTGCCTATGACAGAAATTTGCTTATAGCAGATGTTCGAAGAAAAGAAGCTTATAAACCTGGAGATAGCAAGGCGAGAAGCAAGAGGCAGAAATCGTATAGATAAATCAATTTTTTATTTTGATGTATGTCTTGAACCATACAATTATTTTTAAACTAGAGTTAGATTCTAAAACAATGCCAAAAACATTAAAAGTAGAGTACCGAGGGGGAAAAATTTTATGTCAAGTGCCTTTGGGAATTTATTTAGATGGGAAAACAGGCGGAAACATTCATGATAGTATAATTCCAAAATATCGGGAAATAGACCCTCATAGATTAGTTCTGTTAGATGGAGATTCAATAAGAACAGTTGGTGAAGATGCAAAGAGGCAGTTAGAGGGGATTGCTACACAAGACTCGCCACAAGTAAGAGAAGCCCTTAGAAATACTATAGATTTAACAAGACAACTGCTTGCAGTTGCATAATTTTCAATCCTCTCTTTTCCAGCACTCTTCTTTCACAGAGCCATGATTATTCTTTTAAACAGAAAATCGTACCGTTAGTTGTTCTGTAATATCAATCTAAACTCAGTTTGGTGTTTTGGGGGGGCTTTGAACAATAATTATTCAATCAATTTCTTAAAAATCTTTTCTTTATCTTTGTCAAGTTTAGGAATATCTACTATTATCCTTACAAACAGGTCTCCTCTTTTTTTTGAATCTATAAAAGTCATGCCTTGTTTTGCTAGCCTAAAAGGAATATGGCTCTCGGTTCCAGCAGGAATCTTTAATTTAATTTTTTTATCAATTCCCTGGATTTCTATACTCCCCCCAAATATTGCTGTAATCAAGCCTATTCTTTTATCTAAAAACAGGTTTTCCTCTTCTCTTTTGAATTCATTATGTTTCTTTATATGAATTATGACATACAAG
>Ga0315276_10001300_pt1 | contig 22291 bp, 24 predicted proteins | sample YL17G05_0_MG_FD_204542 | JGI IMG/M metagenome (GOLD analysis project Ga0315276, IMG submission 204542) | Sediment microbial communities from Yellowstone Lake, YNP, Wyoming, USA - YL17G05_0 | ecosystem: Environmental > Aquatic > Freshwater > Lake > Sediment | place: USA: Wyoming | collected... | reverse complement strand
GCCGCCTCCCGCCCCTGCATCTGGAACTTCGCGTTCGACCGCAACATCGGCTCCGGTCCTGCACAGGCCACAAGACTCATTCCCAGGACGAACACCACCCAACGCTGCCACATCAACTGCAACACCGACAATTCTTTTCCGTCATCTATTTCTCCTTCTGCCAACTCGTAACGGGATGGAAGGGGGCGACCTCACATGCGCGCCCCGCTCTCACCCGCCCACCCAAGCGAGCACCTTTTTAATCCTGTCACTCTCTCAGGTCTCGCAGCCAGGGTAATCACGACTGCGAGCCAGCATCGAGCAACGATCTTTTCAGCTTATACCTCTTTCACCAGCCGATGATGGCAGGGAGGAGGAGCCCTCTACTCCGCGCGTTCCGCGAGCAAGAAGGGCCCTCCTCATTGCCAGCCACTCACCTCATACCCCTTCTCTTGCAGACATCGATTCACGAAGTTCGTATAGGCTTGATTCGGCTCCATCGGCCTGACAGTTGCGTAGAACAGGCTGGTGAGTAATCCCCACACCGCTCCGCTCGCTGCCCCGATCATGGAACCGCTGCCTGCTGCGCCTGAGATGGTTCCGCCGACAGCGCCGCTCGCCGCACTGACTCCGGCCCCCGCTGCGGTGCCGGTTGCCACGCGACCAGCCTTTCCACTCCCCTCCTCCGCCCCAGCTGTCTCCGCTAATTGCCGACAGGCCTCAATATCCTGTTCCGCGGCATCTTTCCCCACAGACTGCAAATGCGCATTGGAATACAGAATGGGATGCGCAGTCGAACAGGCGGTGAGCAACAGCGATCCCCCGATGAGGGAAAGAATGCTGTGCCTCATACCTTTGCCGATCCCTTCCGAGGTCAAAAGTTCAAGCGAGCCATCACCAGCTGCGCGGTGGCTCCTTTGATGAGGACACGTTTGTGCCGTCCGCCTACACCGGAGTGAATCCGCACAGAAGTAGGAGGAATCGATAATTGGCGGGCTAAAAACCGAATCAATTCATCGTTGGCTGCGCCGTCGACTGGTGGAGCGGCCACACGAATCTTCAGCGCATCACCGTGAATGCCCACACACTCTGTGGTGGAGGCTTTAGGTTGGACGTGAACGGTGAGGATCGCTCCGTCTTTGGTGTCCTGCACGATCAGCGGGTTCATCCGTGACGGGGGCCCACAGTGAAGAGATCAGAAGATGGCCTTCACCAATTCCATAATGCTGCGCTGCATATCGGGGTCGTCGGTGATCGGGCGGGCAATCGCGACATCGCAGGCTCGATCGGTCGCCACGCCTTGCCGAATAAGGGTCCCGGCATAGATCAGTAATCTGGTGCTGACCCCTTCTTCCAAGCCATGATTCTTGAGGTTCCGCACCTTTCCGCCGAGCTTAACCAAGCTGGCAGCAAGGTCACGGCTGACCCCCGCTTCCCGCTCAACCACGGTGGTTTCGACGTCAGGCGCCGGATAGTCGAACTCAATCGCCATAAATCGCTGCTTCGTGCTTTGCTTCAAATCCTTGAGCACGCTCTGGTAGCCTGGATTGTAGGAAATCACGAGGAGGAAGTCGTCGGCCGCTTCGATCACCTGGCCTTTCTTCTCGATTGGCAACAGGCGGCGATCGTCGCTCAGAGGATGGATGATGACCGTCGTGTCCTTCCGCGCCTCGACGATTTCGTCCAAATAGACAATCGCGCCATATTTCACCCCGAGCGTCAGCGGCCCATCGACCCAGACTGTCTCTTGGCCCTTGAGCAAATACCGTCCTACTAAATCGGAGGCGGTAAGATCTTCGTGACAGGCCACCGTGATCAAGGGACGACCAAGCCGGTAGGCCATATGCTGGACAAATCGGGTCTTGCCGCACCCGGTTGGTCCCTTGAGCATGACCGGCATCTTGCTGTTCGCCGCGATCGTGAACAAACCGATCTCGCCACGGACCTCCGCGTAGAATGGCTCTCGTTCGATCCGATACTGCCCGACGTCGACTTCGCGCCCCTGCTGACTCATGGCTCCTGCCCTTATAGGTTCAAACTATTTCGCACCGTTGTATGGCACGATAAACGGAACCGAGGTTGAAGATCAAGCGATCCGGATGGATTGACCGAATGCAGGCTAGGCGGCTTTCACCCCGTCCAGAATTTCGCGCACTTTTTGCGCCAGCACGTGAGGCGAGAAGGGCTTCGGCAGGAATCCGGTGTCGCAACTCACGCTGCCTTGGTCAAACACCGGATGGTCCGGATACCCTGATATGTAGAGCACTTTGATCCCTGGTCGAACGGTTAGGAGCTTCTCCGCGACTTCGGGCCCGCTCATCTGTGGCATGACGACATCCGTCAATAATAGATGGATGGGACCCGCGTATTTTGTACTCGTGAGGAGGGCTTCGATGCCGTGACGCGCCTCCAGCACCGTATAGCCATGAAGCCGCAACGTCTCGTGCACAAGCCCCCGGACCGCCGGCTCGTCTTCGACCAAGAGAATCGTTTCTCGGCCATGTGCCGGCTCGATCGCTTCGGCACCCGCCGTTGTCCCTGGTACCTCTTTGTCGACCCGTGGGAAGTAGATCCGAAAGGTCGTGCCCCGACCAGGAGCACTCTCCACGGTGATGTGTCCCCCGCTCTGTTTGACGATGCCATAGACAGTCGAGAGTCCCAATCCCGTCCCTTTCCCTTGTTCCTTCGTCGTGAAAAACGGCTCGAACAGATGCGATATAGTCTCAGCATCCATCCCTTGGCCGGTATCACGAACTACGAGCAACACGTAGGATCCCGGCTCCACCCCTATGGCATCCAGGTGCACCCCTTTGCCAATCGTCACATTTCGGGTTTCGATCGTCAGGCGCCCGCCCTTGGGCATCGCATCTCGCGAATTGACCACCAAGTTCATGATGACCTGCTCGACCAGTCCAGGATCCGCCTTGATGGCACCGGCATGAGGGTCAAGTTCGGCACAGAGTTCAACAATGTCTTCCCCAATGAGACGCCGCAACATGCCGTCCATATTGGCAACGAGTGCGTTGAGATCGAGGACTTTCGCTGCGATGAACTGACGACGACTGAACGCCAGCAATTGACGGGTCAGCCCGGAGGCCCGGTCCGCCGCTTTCTTCACCTCCTCCATGTCCTTCCGCATGGCATCGGTGGGCCCCAGGCGACCAAGAAGCAACTCGCTATACCCTCGAATCACCGTGAGAAGGTTATTGAAATCGTGCGCCACGCCACCGGCCAATCGCCCCACCGCCTCCATCTTCTGCGCCTGTCGCAATTGCGACTCGGTTTCCCGTAACACCCCTTCCGTTCGAGCCCGCTCGCCAAATTGGCCGATCTTGAGACCGATGTCTTCCACCATCCTCAACAATTCGTCATCGGGCTGCCGCACCTGGCGACTGAAGAATTCGATGACGCCCTCGATCTCACTCCCTACAAGAATAGGAAATCCAAATGCCCCGTGGAACCCAACTTGTCGAGCCTGCGCTCCACGAGGGAAATTGGCATCCAGCGCGACATCTGTCACCCAGACCGACTTGCAACTGGCCCAAATACGCCCAGGCAAACCCTCCCCGAGTGTAAACATACGCTGCCAGGTGTCCAGGGCAAACGAATCGGCCTGCACGGATGGCACCTTCCACTGATCAAGACAGCGCAGCACCCTGGTCGCCTTATCCACCCTCCAGAACACGCCCAGATCCCATTCCAGGCTCTCCCCTATTGCTTGGATGATTTTCGGAACAGCCTCTTCCAGGATCGTCGACTCGGAGAGGACTCGGGTCACCGCATATTGAGATGCGAGACGCCGTTCAGCCCGGCGGCGGTCGGTGATGTCCCGGATAAAGGCGCTGAAGATATACGCATCCCCAATTTTTACCGGGGATACCGCAAGCTCAACGGGAAGCTCCCGCCCATCCCTGTGTAGGGCGATAATTTCAATCCGGCGGTTCAAGATCGCTAAGGCCCCTGTCCGGAGAAATTCACGGATGCCATGTTCGTACCTCTGACGATCCCGCTCAGGAATGATGGTTTCGGCAAGGGCCCGTCCCAGAGCTTCCTCGCGGGACCATCCAAAAATCGCCGTGGCCTGCGGATTCCAATCGGTTACAATCCCGGTTGAATCGATGGTGATCACCCCATCAAGCGCGGTATCGACGATAGCCCGATTTCGTTCCTGACTCTGGAGCAACGCGGCTTCAGCGGCTTTCGCCCAGGCACTTTCCTGTTGTGCCTGTCGATGTTCCGCGCGCAATCGTGCCGTGGCCCAGAACAACAACCCCAGCATGGGAGTCCAGACCACCCCGCCTGCGATCCCGACTTTCCACAAGAAGGTGTGGATAGGCGCCAGGATGTCCTGCCGCTCCATTCGCACCAGGACCGACCAGCCCAGCCCTACAAACTCCCCAAAGCCTCTGGTCTGCGCGTAGCCAGTCACCACCTGGACGTGCCGGCGCACATGCTCTTCCTCGATAAACCCCGGCACGCCAGCCCCGCTCAGCAGCGCCGAAGGGAGCCCGAATTCTTTGAGATTGATGGCCCCCTTGTGTAGCAGATCCGAATCGACAAACACCCTGCCCTGCCGCGTCAACATTTGGTACTCGACTCGCCCGCCCGTTCCCTGTCGAACCTCAAGTGAGCGAATGGTCCTGGTTGTGACTTCCTCCAAAAAGGGGATCCCCACCCGCGTGGTCACAACACCCAGAAACGTGCCTTGCGAGTCGAGAATTGGGGCCGTAAACGCGACCGTATCGACGCCGCTCTCCCCTTCCTGCACCGCGACGTCGGCAATTTCAATTCGCCGTGTTGCACGCGCAACGGTAAACGATGCGGCACGGCTATAGTCACGTCCTACCATCGAAGGCTCCGTCGCCGCCACGACCGTACCCTGAATGTCCGTGACTGCTAACGACAGATAGACCGGGGAATACGCCGTCTTCATCCACTTCAGATACTCGGAGAGATATCTCGGTTCGGAGGCTCGCAACGAAAAGGCTCGGGCCATCATGAGGACGTCGCCTTGGCGTTCGAACAACATCCGGTCGGTTTTCTCAGCAACTTCTGCCGCAGCCAGCGTGAGTTCTTCTCCCGTCGCCTCCACGAGACGATCTTCGACGAACCGAATCAGGATAAAACCGGCTAGGACCGCGAATATGGTCAAGGCGAAAATGAGGTAGGGCAACCACTGATATCGGCGAAGATTGAGGAATGAAAAGGCTATTGAGGTCTTCATGATTCACGAGCCGGGGCGGCAATGAAGTTGGAAATCAGCATGGCAGGATGATAGGCCTGTTTCGATGCGCGCAAACCAGGAAGACCCGCATCATCCATCGCATTAATGTATTCGGCCCCTTCCTCCACGGCCGTCCGACAGGTCTCCCGAAATAGATACTGCGCCAGACCTGGAAGAGTCCGATCCGTCACCTCCAAGAGGACACAGAATGTCGCGCTCGTCAACCAATAGCCGAAGGTATACGCGCACAGCCGACCGTGAGTCCTGACGACCCTCCCCGTGACTCGAAGGGCCGACGCCTGCGACCAAATGACTTCATGCGCCGGTGCAGCATCGGCCAACAACATCACACCGAACGCCTCAAGCCCTTCCGCTTGCTTCTGCCGTGACCAATCTTCTAGGAGGGCACGACAGTCCTGATGGTCGCCAACTTGATAGGAACTTACCTCAAAAGACCGCTCTCGTTCGAATCGATTGCACAATGCGCGTTGAGATCTATACCGATCGCCTGCCAAGGCCGCGAGGTCCGTCGCGCAATACAGATAATCCGGCTCCTTGGTCGTCAGACGATACCCCAGCCGCTCCAACCCTGGTACCAACTGGGAGGGCACGTTCTCGACTCGGCTGACCGGCGAGTCACCGTTCCAGCGCCGCAGCAGCCCCATCGCATCAAACAGGGGCGCGTTGATCGAGCCGGTCCCGATCGGAGGCAGGGGCATAAACCAGCCGTCCGGCGATTGTGCGAAGAGGCAAAAGGTCCCCTGAAGCTCCATCCACCAATAGGCCAGTACCCCATTCCACATGTAGTGATATACCGGCGAATAGGCCGCGAGCGATTGAGGGCCGCATAATCCGGACCGATCCAGAGCCGTCGTCATGCGAGGAATATTGTCCAACATGAGCCGATGCAGCGGCGCAGGCCCCCATTGACCAGCCACGGCATCGGTGAGGCGCGGGAGGCGGGTGAGCACGACCACGTCTTCTTGAAACCGCCCGATGAGGCGAGGATGCGCAACTATTTGGTCACAGATGTCTGGTTGATCGAGCAAGGCCATCACCCGGTCAGCATGATGCTGGATCTCCCCCGGAATCTCCTCTCGCATGAACGGGCATTTCGTATCCCACCCCAACAATACTTGGTCGTGCGCCTCATCCCACATCAGAGCCAGTGGATAGAGCTGACAATCGAGCGGACGCTGCTCGTAGATGCGGCAGGTTGAGGTCGCTGAGTCGAATGCCGGGCAGAAATACCCCTCTCCCTGGGGGTCGGGAGCGAGGATCACCTGTGACCCTCGCCGATTGGGAAAGGCCGTTCCCTCAACACCCCCGGCCAGGGCTCGAGCGATTTCGTTCTCAGTAAAATAAGGACGGAGGGCACTATCGGGATCCGGGAACCGACAGCAGACATCGCACTGGAGACAGGCGCGACTCGGCACGAGTTGTGGAAGCACGATCGGTCGTGTCACGGAGGCGCCCACGTGCTCATCGGCGTATGCGGACATGGAAGGATTCCAATCGAAATCCGGCTCATACTAGCATCATTCTGCAGAAGTGCCCAAGGGGATGTCACTTTTTCACCGGTTCCCCTCTTAGTAAACGCCACAATATTATTTCCATCCATGCGTCCGTTCCATCGAAACTCGTTGTCGCCGCCGATGCGACGGTCTACGCCGCGAAGAGGGCGGAGGGGAAATTGGTACGCATGGCGAGCCCTGCACTTCTTCCTCACCGCTCCCTTCGCCCCTTGTACGATCCTAAAGGCCCGTGTTACAGTCTCTTGGCCTCGCTTGAGGGGCTCTCATTGACACGGATACTGCCTCTGTCTGACTTGGCTACCTCCGACCTCCTTCACCGCTGCGAGATCATCCGTGACCAGCTGAGCCAAGCTGGTCTCTTTCCATCTCTGCCCGGACAGACTTCGGCTCCCGGAGCGGTTACCGCCTCGACTACCTGGCGAATTGCCACCACACTACTCCCTCTCACGAAAGACCAGTTAGATTTTTTCCACCAGCTCGGACCGCAGCTCTTATCCTTTTATCGGGCGCTGAACCGCCTCTATCTCGACAGCCTACGCGGCCACCAGCCAGCCTGGGTCGCGGGGTACCTCGACCAAGGAAAGCCGGAAGGTCTGCTCACGTACAGCCGGATGAAACGGTTTCGCGACCACCTCCCCTCGGTCATCCGACCGGACGTCATCCCCACCCAGGATGGCATGGTAATCACCGAGCTCGACTCAGTCCCCGGAGGAATCGGTATGACCGCATGCCTGTCGGCGCTCTATGCCGATAGGGAGGCTGGCGGCCTCTCACTCGTGGGAGGCCCCGAGGGGATGGTTCGGGGATTTGCGGCCATGTTGAGAGCCCAGCTCGCCCAGCATACCGGATGCGTCGCAATTCTGATGTCAGAGGAAGCCAAAGACTATCGGCCGGAAATGACGTGGCTCGCGGCCCGGCTTCGAGCCATCGGTCTCGACGCCTACTGCGTGGAACCTCGTCACATTCGATTCACTGAAGAAGGCCTTCAGCTCACCAACGAGGGAATGGACCAGCCGATTGCCTTGATTTACCGTTTCTATGAGTTATTCGATCTCCTCAACATTCCCAAATCAGAACTCGTTCAATATGCGATCAAAAAAGACCGGGTCGCCGTCACGCCCCCGTACAAACCGGCGCTGGAAGAAAAACTCGCCTTTGCCCTCCTGCATCACCCAGCCTTGCAACCGTTCTGGGAACGGGCATTTGGCCGGGAGGTTTTCCTGTACCTGACCACCATCATGCCGCATACGTGGATTCTCGATCCTGCACCGATCCCGCCCTCCGCCACAATTCCTGGTTTGGCGATCGGCCGACGGACCGTGATGAACTGGCGCGATCTGGCCACGGCAACCCAAAAAGAACGGCACTTCGTGATCAAGCCATCGGGGTTTTCTGAACTCGCCTGGGGTAGCCGAGGAGTATCGGTCGGTCACGACATGCCGCAGAACGAATGGGCTGGCGCCATCGACAAGGCCCTGGCCGCCTTTTCCCGAACACCTTATATCTTGCAGGAGTTCCACAAGGGCCGCCTGTATGAACTCGACTACTTCGATCCGGTGACCGGTGAAATGAACCGGATGTCCGGTCGCGCCAGGCTCTCGCCCTATTATTTTGTGAGTGGCGAAAAGATCGAACTGGCTGGTATCCTGGCTACCATCTGCCCGGCGGATAAGAAAGTGATCCACGGAATGAAAGACGCCGTCATGGTGCCGTGTGCAATAGGGCAGGAACCCCATGAACCATTGTAGTAAATTAAAACAGAACCACATAATATTTCACATGCATCATTTATTGTATTTCCTATGGCTCTGACCCTCTATCATGTCGACTGGTGTCCCGACTGTGAGGTCGTGCGCCAGAAACTGGCGGACCTCCACGTCGAATACGACCACGTCGTCGTGCCTGACGTTCGCCCGATGCGCACAGTGGTCCACGAGGTCTCAGGCCAGTACTATGTCCCGGTCCTCAAAGATGGAGACAAGGTGTTGACGGAGACCGACGACATCCTCGATCATTTGGACAAGAACTACGGTCAGGAACAGATCGCCGACAGCTCATCGCGCCAGCAGGCCTGCTGATCCACTAGACAGCAAAGGAGACCGGCATGGAAGCATGGAGACGCATACTTGCTGACAGTATCGTGAAACCAAAAGACTTGGCGGAGCGACTGGGTGTCGACGCGAAAGAAATCGAAGCCATCGTGGGCGACTATCCGATGCGCATTACCCCCACTGTGATGGCGACGATTAAAGAAAGGGGCGACGCCATTTGGAAACAGGTGGTCCCGGACATCGCCGAAATGGACGACTTCGAAGCGGAAGACGATCCGCTCGAGGAAGACCTCATGAGTCCGGTCCCACATCTCGTCCATCGCTATCCGGACCGTGTCCTGCTGATGGTGACGAACCAGTGTCCGATTTATTGTCGGTTCTGCACGAGAAAACGGCTGGTCGGAAAACCGGGATTCCTCAAGAAAGGCGAGCTTGACCAGGCTATCGCCTATTTGCGCGAGCACACCGAAGTGCGCGACGTCATTCTCTCCGGCGGCGACCCCTTGCTCTTGCCGGATCATTTGCTGGAGCGGATCCTCAAGGCCCTGCGTACCATCCCGCATCTGGAGTTGATTCGCCTCGGCTCCCGCGTGCCCGGCACGTTGCCGGAACGGATCACCCCGGAACTCTGTGCGATTGTGAAGAAGTACCACCCTATATATATGAACCTGCATTTCAATCACCCGGACGAACTGACCCCGGCAGTCAAAGCGGCCTGCGGAATGTTAGCCGATGCCGGGGTGCCGCTTGGCGCGCAAACCGTACTGCTCAAAGGCGTCAACGACGATCCGGATATCATGAAACAATTGATGCATCAGCTCTTGCTCGCTCGCATCAAACCCTACTATCTCTACCAAGCGGACCTGACCAAGGGCACGAATCACTTCCGCACCACGGTCGAAACGGGGCTGAATATTATTAAGTCGCTGCAGGGCCACACGAGCGGGATGGCGGTCCCGCACTTCGTGATCGATGCTCCAGGCGGGGGCGGCAAGATTCCGTTGCTTCCCGGCGACTACATGGTGCACATGGATGCCGAGGGGGTCCTCTTGAAGAACTATGAGAACAAGGCGTTCCACTATCCTCAACCGAAACAGGGATCCTCGCGCGAGCTGCCGATGGTCAGCGCAGGGCCTTCACTGGGATCGTGCAGTAATGGAGAGCACGACGACCTGTGAGCACTCGAACCACGCAAGGCATTTTGCCCTACCAACAGATTAAGCAGCTGATCGCGAGCGGTGCCATCCACGCCGACTTGCCGATCGAAGACCGGCAGATCCAGCCGGCCAGCCTCGATCTACGCCTCGGGCGCAAGGCCTATCGGTTGATCAGCAGCTTCCTGCCGGAGCTGTCCGAGATCACGAGCCGACTCAACGTCCTGGACTTCTACCAGTCCGACCTCGTGATGTACGAGATGGACCTGACCGAGGGGGCCATTCTCGAAAAAGGCCACGTCTACTTGGTGCCGCTGCTGGAACGGGTAGCGTTACCCAAGACCCTCAGGGCGCGGACCAATCCCAAGAGTACGACGGGACGGCTGGACGTTTTTACCCGCGTCGTGACGGATCTCAATACCGGGTTCGATGAAATCCGAGCCGGCTATTCCGGGCCCCTCTATCTGGAAATCGTCCCACGCTCATTCGCCATCAAGGTGAAGACCGGGTACTCCCTCAATCAAATTCGCTTCGTGCGCGGCGACGCCACTGTGTCAGACCGGTCGCTGCAGACGCTCCACAAGCGAGAACCCTTGCTCTACCACAACCTCCCCACGAAGCACGCGCTGGGCACCCGTGATCTCCGGACGGATCGCGGCCTGTTTCTCCGCATCGATCTGAAGGGAGACGACCGAAGTGCCTCGCCGATTATTGGCTATCGGGCGAAGAAGAACAGTCACGTAATCGATTTGTCGAAAGTCGGCCACTATGCGGCGCTCGATTTTTGGGAACCCCTATACCGCCACCGCCAGGACAGCCTCCTCTTGGAACCGGAGGAATTTTATATTCTCGCGTCGAAAGAACGAATTCGCGTCCCCGCCGGCTATGCGGCCGAGATGGTCGCCTTCGAAGCAGCCTGTGGCGAGCTGCGGACCCACTACGCCGGATTTTTCGATCCTGGCTTTGGGTACGGCCGCGGCGAGTTGCACGGCACCCAAGTGGTCCTGGAAGTCCGCCCCCACGACGTGCCCTTCCTGATCCATGATGGACAAACCTTCTTCAAGGTTGTATACGACAGGATGCTCGCGCGTCCCAGTCAGCTCTATGGCACGGCACTCGGGTCCTCGTATCAGCGCCAAGGGCTCACCCTGAGCAAACATTTTAAGGCCTAGCAGTGTGCTGAGCCCCAACGCGTGAACCCCTCTTAGGAACCAGATGACCATGCAGCCAGAACCGACACACGAGCCGGAACGCCAAGACCCAGATGACGACTCTGGGAGCGACAAGCAGATGCGTGTCGCCGGGATGATCGTGGGCACCGCCCTCATTTTTATCGGCTTCCTCGACGTGTTTCTCTCGATCAGCGGGGGATTCGAGATCGATGTCATTCCCCTCTTGATTTATTTCGGTGGGGTCGCAGTGTGGGCGAATGCGGTCGTTGAAAACATGACGCTCCGCTACAGCCTTATTGGCGTCTCCCTCCTGCTCGCAGCTGTCCTCTTCCATTATGGGGAAGTCCTCTTCTGGCACAAGCAAGTGGTATTTTGGTCTACCGTAGTTGTCGTCATGTATTTTATGTTCAACGAACCAAAGAAGCCTGCCTGACATATCATGGCGATGACGATTTCCGTCATCATCCCTACACTGAACGAAGAACGGACGATCATGGCCACACTGGCGCACACCGCCGCCCTTGGCTTCGATGAGCTTATCGTCGTGGATGGAGGGAGCAGCGATGGAACTCCCGCGCTCGTCGAATCATACCGACTTAGCACTCAGTCCTCAGCACTCAGTCCTGTACAATGGCTGACCGCTCCCCGCGGACGCGCCAGCCAGATGAACAAGGGCGCAAAGGCCAGTGGCAGTGAAATTCTTCTCTTCCTCCATGCCGACACCAAGCTTCCAGACGATGCGAAGACGATGATCGAGACGACGCTGGCCGATCAAGGGATTATGGGTGGCCGGTTCGATATACGATTCGATCGCCCATCGATGTGGGGCACCATCATCGGCAGGATGATGAACTGGCGATCGAGACTGAGCGGCATCGCCACCGGCGATCAGGCCCTATTCGTGCGTCGGCACATCTTCGAACAGATCGGAGGCTTCGCTGACATGCCCTTGATGGAGGACATCGATTTCTCACGCAGACTCAAACGAAAGGGAGCGACCGCAGCCCTGACTGCGACCGTGACCACTTCCTTCCGTCGCTGGGAGCAGCAGGGCCCCTTGCGGACGATCCTCTTGATGTGGGGACTGAGATTCCTATACGGGATCGGCATACACCCTCATACACTCAATCGATGGTATGGATTGGTGAGATAAATGATGAAACAACCTTCCTCTCAGTCGCCTGATACCTCCAGCCTCTCGCTTCAGACGGCGTTGGTGATCTTCGCCAAGGCTCCGACCCCCGGCGAGGTGAAGACGCGGCTCTGTCCGCCGCTGACGCCTGACGAGGCGGCCACCCTGCATGGCAGCTTCATCCTCGACATGCTGGAGCGGACCAAACTCGCTGTCGCAAAATTGCAGCTTCCATTCCATCGGTACCTAGCCTGTGCGCCGTCCTCTGAACTGGTGTTCTTCAAAATTATGGAAGAACGGCAGGGCGTCCGCCTCTTGGATCAAGCAGGAGAGGATCTGGGCCAACGGATGCACCGCACCTTTGTCGACTTATTCGACAAAGGTTACAAGCAGGTGCTCATCGTGGGGACCGATGTCCCAACCTTGCCTCAGTCGGTGTATCAAGAGGCCTTCGTGATGCTGGGTCGCTCGGACGTGGTCTTGGGGCCAGCCTTGGATGGCGGGTACTATTTAATCGGGCTCAAACAGCCGGCGGAGAAACTCTTTACAGGGGTGCCGTGGTCCACCAATCAAGTCCTCGCCGTCACACAACAAAAGGCCAAGGCGCTGGGTTTGTCTGTCGGACTCACCACCGCCTGGCGCGACGTGGATACGATCGCAGACTTGCAATCGCTCATCACAGAGTGCCAAGAAGACAATAAGAAACCCAAACAAGACCGGACCTTCTCCATGCGAACAGCCGGCACATTGCAGCTGCTCGCGACTAGACTCAAGACTCGATAAGCGACACGATCGTCAACATCGACCACGTAAGGTATCACCGATGGCAGAACGAGTTGCGCTCATCACAGGCGGGGCCAAAGGCATCGGACGCGGGATCGCGCTCGACCTGGCGGCGCAACAATGGTCAGTCGCCATCTGCTACCGCACGAGTGAAGTAGAGGCCACAGCCACAGCCGAGGCCATCACCAGCCGAGGAGGTCGTGCCCTCTCGATTCGCTGTGACGTGTCAGACCCTCAGGCAGCCAAAGGCCTCGTGGCCCAAGTCGAACAGCGGTGGGGGCGGATTGATGCGCTGATCAACGGCGCGGGACCGTACCATCGCGTGAACCTGTTCGACGAAACGGCCGAAGGCTGGAACGAGATGTTTGACGGCAACCTCCATCCGATCTTCTATCTAGCGCTAGCCGTCGCTCCAGGCATGAAAGCCCGCAAATCAGGCCGCATCATCAATTTCAGCATGGCCAACGCAGACCAGATGATTTCTCAGCCGGACGTCACGGCCCATTATATCGCCAAGGCCGGCGTCTTGATTCTGACTCGCACACTGGCCAAACTGCTGGCGCCGCACGGCATTACCGTCAATACGATTTCGCCCGGCTTCATCGATTCCGGCAGTGCGCCGCTGGAAGAACTCGCCGGCATGACTAAACGCATTCCCGCCGGCTACATCGGCGAGGTGAGCGACACCTTAGCTGCCGTGCGTTATTTACTGAGCGACGAGGCCCGCTACGTAAACGGCGCAAACATCCAAATTAGTGGGGCGTGGGGGATATGAAGGGTAGCCTGAGTGCCCTTCTTGCTCGCAGAACGCGCACAGCGAATCAGTAGTCGTTCGATGCGCGCAGTCAAAGGGTACATCAGGCCACCCTCTGAGAGAAGTAAGGAGGAATGAGGAAGCTATGAAATCAGAGCAAGAACGCGAGACCCACCGTCGTTTCGTGCAGGCTCTTCAGCACGAACATCTCACCTGTCCCAAGCCTGGATGCAGCGGAGCGATGCACAGCAGGGATCTGTCTCAACACACAGACCGGATCAAGACCTATGATGCGGAATGCGAACGATGCGGCTTGAAAGAGCGGATTGCCGGAAAAGAACAAGCCACGCCATCCTGGGACAACGCTTCACTGGAAATGATGGCCGACGAGCACCTCATGCATCAGCAACCGGCATGCCCCTTCGACGACACCCCAGTCGTCTTCATCTCCCTGCCCAATCCACGACGTCGCGCACGGTATCGACTCTGCTGCTTCTACTGCGGCCGCCAAACTGAAATGGACTGGCCGCCGGCAGAGACCAGGCGGTGATAATAAATATACGCTGGGTGAGCGTATATTCCGCTTCCCCTCCCCAAGCGCCCGCTTCGCGCATCAAGCAGCCCTCATCCTTCTAAGTGATCCTTCCAAGCTCGCTTGCTTCTCTCTCTTGGACTGGCACCTGTGTTGGTCCCACTGCGGCTGTCGAGCGAGCATATTCTGATCGTGCGCGCTCCGGGAGCACAGGACCACAGGGGTGCCATTCCTTCTTCCCTCCCCCACCCGCTGGCGCATAAAAAGCGAGGGCGACGATTATGCTCTCACTGCGCGCGTCCAACGAGGGCCTTCAGGGGCCGCGCGTTGCGCGAGCAAAAGAGCATGACCGTCGCCCTCGTCTCTTCGAATCTTTCTTACTTCCCGAATGCTTTTTTCAGCAGCGGCTCTATCTCGCCTTTGGCTGCCATGGGATCCAGAACATCGGTATCGCCGTAAAACTGCCCGTCGATGAACACCTTGGGGAGCGTCGGCCAGTTGGTCATTTTTACGAGTGCCTCTCGCTTGGTCGGTTGAGACAGGACGTCGATGAGTTCATACGGATACCCGTACTTGTCGAAAAACTGCATCGTCTCTCTCGTGAACCCGCACATCGGCATTTGCTTGGTGCCCTTGCCGTAGATCAAAATTTTGTGCGCGGCGACTTCTTTGTTAATTTCTTCTTGAATGGAATCTGCCATAGGGCGGCCTCCTTCTTTCTCAGCGATGAATGTAAAACGAGGAACGAATGCCGAATGAGTACTCACTCAGTTCATCGTTCATAGTTCTTCTGTTGTTTTTGCTGTGAGTTCGAGGGCATGAATCCGCCCGTCTTTCATCGGAATATCTAATGCCTGATAGATCAGACGATGTCGATCTAGCAGATTCTTCCCTGCAAAGGCTGCCGAGATCACTACCACTTTAAGATGATCCATTGTGCCGGTTCGGTCTGAGACCGTGACCGCGGCATCTGGCATCATCCGGCGCACGTATTCCGTTAAAACATCAGGTGTAATCATACCCTCTCTAGTTTCTTATTTTCACAATAACTCAGCGCCGGACTGAAAGGCAATTCGGACCCGCCAGAACTAGCAGGATAGCCGAGCGAGGGTTCGAGGTCAGAGGTTTGAGGTTTTCTGAACTTCGAACCCAGAACTTCGAACTTTGGATCTCGCCTTTCTCTCCCGTCTCGCGCTTCACGCGCCACGACCTCTGACGCTGGTGGTGGATTTCAGCACATGATGGTGGATATCAACCACGTCCGACTGCATCACTTTATTACAAGACTCCATTTTGCAGGGAAATTTGAGCCATTCCCGCATGGCTATGTTGGCACGTACATTGCGTTTCACGTGGGACAAGAGCAAGTGAGCAGACCATGATGCAACCACATCTTACTATCAACCAAGGAGGGTGCCATGAGTGAGTTCAAGTCCGGGTGTTTCCTCGGGGGAGAGGCCTGCGAGGGACGGGTGCTTGTGGTGGACGACGAGCCGGATATTCGCAAAGTCGTGAAGATGACTCTGCAGAAAGCGGGCTATGACGTGCTTGAGGCCGAGAACGGAGAGAAGGCGATCGAAACCATCAACAGCGGCGAGAACCGGCTCATGCTGGACGTGATGATCTGCGATATCCGGATGCCGAAAGTCAACGGGGTCGAAGCCATTGCCTATTTCAGAAGCAACTACCCTCGCGTCCCGCTCATCGTGCTGACCGGCTTCCCGGATACCGATATGGCGACATCCTTTCTCCGGCAAGGCGTAGTAGACTATCTCGTCAAGCCGGTCGAAAGCGAGAAACTCAGATCAGCCGTCGCACGGGCCATGGAACAGCGGGAACTTGCACGGCTATGACAGTGAGCCTTCATCCCCTTTGTGCCGAGGAGAGGCACTTCCCTCCTTGCTCTCCTCGGCAATCGGGCCATAACCCTGCCACACGGAGACCGCCTGAATGGAAAGCTTCGACCATACCAAGGTCGCCATTCTTGGAGCAGGTCACGGCGGCCGCGCGCTGTTAGATCTGCTGCACCAAATCCCGTCCATTGAGATCGTCGGCATTGCAGACCGTGATCCTGCTGCACCAGGACTGCGGCGCGCGCGTGAACTTCATGTTCCCGTTACCACCAATGTGGCAGACCTGATCGACAACCATGGCGTGAGCCTGATCATGGATGTCACGGGCGATCCAGAGATGGAAACGTACCTGCGTGTCCACAAACCTCCTGCCGCAGATATCCTCAGTGGATCAGCCTCCCGGCTGCTGTGGGAGCTCGTCCAGCGCGAATCCAAGCTCGAGGCCGAACTCCTCCAAGCAGAAAAACTCGCGGGAATCGGCTCATTTGCTGCGGGAATCGCGCATGATATCAACAACCCCCTGCAACTCATTTTGGGCCTGGCGGAAAGTCTCGCAGAGGAACGCGACCTGGCCGTTGTCCACGAACAAGCCCAGGACATTATCGAAGCCGTCAAACGGACGAGTGCCATCTGCCGAGACCTCACCCGCTACTCACGGCTCGCGTCTCCCCACGAGGATGTGCTGGTATCTGTAAACGGGAAGCTGGACGAGGCGCTAAAAATCGCACGCTATGCGTCCAGTTTTCACGATATCGAGATGATCAAGCGCTACCAGCCTGGCGCCGCCGTAAAAGGCAATCCGGATGAGTTACTGCACGCCCTCGTCAACTTAGTCACGAATGCGGTCCATGCCATGGAGCAGGATGGCGGCACACTGACGCTCGAGACCAGACTCCTTGACGGACAGGTCGACATCCGAATCTCCGATACGGGATGCGGCATCGACCCGGACAAAATCCCCGAGATTTTTGAGCCATTTTTCACGACGAAGGCCCCAGGCAAAGGCACGGGGCTTGGACTCTATAACGTCAAAACCATCGTCAATAAAATGCACGGTCTGATTGAGGTCGAGAGCGAGATTGATAAGGGAACCACCTTTACGTTGACCTTCCCCAACGCCGAGCCGGCCGGACAAGGATATCTGTCATGAATCCCGCACACCCCCCGTCTCGCGCTGAAACGAAGTGGGGGCTTCAACGTAAACTTATTCTGTCCATGTTGCTTGTGGGGGTGGTTCCCCTCATAGTGGGTTTTGCTCTCGCTTTTTGGCAAGGATCTCGCGAGATCCAGACCGTCAACGGCGAAAACTTCAAGACCCTTGCCGAGGAGACAGCACGAAAAGTCGATCTCCTGGTGTCAGATGAAGTCGCACGGACATCACGAATTGCGGCAGACCCTTCGATTATCCATGAACTTGAGCAACGGCGCGATGCCCTGCTGGGCATGACGGAAGATGAGCGCCGCCGCTCGGTGGACGAACTCAAGGGAGGCTGGGAGGCCAAAGATCCCACGGCAGTCCAGGCCATCACGGGAAGCAGGACGGCCGGCCTCCTTCAAGAATATTTCTCGGGAGCCCACAGCGAAGCCGATCAACTGATACCGCAAGTGGTCCGGTCGGCCACCAAGATGCTGTACATCACCGACATTGAGGGCACCCTGGTTGCCGCGTTGACCGCGACGCCTCCCGTGGCCAATAAAGACACAGCCTGGTGGAAAGGCTCCTTCCATCACGGAGTCGGCCAGCTCTTCATTGAAGATGTGCACTTCGACGAACGTGCCCAGACCTATGTCGTCAGCATCTCGCTTCCTATCATGGATCGCATCCGGTATGGAGCGGTCGGCGTGATCCATCGCGTAATCGACGCCAAAGAGTTCTTCACGCCCTCGATCGCTCCCATTCGCTTCGGCAAGACCGGACATGTGATGCTGATCGACCATCGCGGCATCGTCATCAGCTGCCCCATTCTGCCAACTGGCGTCCCGCTCTCCAACGTCCAGCTCGTGCCCCTAGTCACGCCTCTTCATGCCGGCTGGGTCAGTGCACCGAGCGATGGCCACGGGGGGCAATCGACCTCGATTATCGGATTCGCCCCGGTGACGGAAACCAGCCGTGCCACCAATGGTGATCTGAGCAAAGGATCCTGGCACACCTTCGTGTGGCAAGCCTCTGACGAACTCTTTGCCCCGATTCGTCACTTGCTCACCTGGATGGCCGTATTCAGTCTCGTCTCCGTCGGATTGATGGCCTCTCTTGGCTACCTGGCGGCTAATCGGATCGTCATGCCGGTGCGCCGATTACAGACAGCGGCACAATTGATCGGGCGCGGTCAACTTCTGGAGCCCATCGACATTCGGAGCGGCGATGAGATTCAGGATCTGGCCGACGAATTCAATCGGATGAATCGCCAATTGGAGGCCGCCTTTGCAGGCCTGACCGATCAAGTGGCCATCAAAACGCAACAAGTGAAGTCCCTGCTTCACTCGACGGACCAGATCCTGGACGCAGTCCCAACCCCAATCATCATGGTCAATCAAAACGAACAGGTGCAGTACATTAACCGGGTCGGACGCGAGTCGTTTCAGACGATACTTGATTCGACCCAATCAATCCCGTTGTTCGATATGCTCCCCCTCGATGCCGCTGTGCGAGAGCACCTGCGAAAAGAATTCAGACGTGTACGAAACGGAGAAAATGTCGAGATCGCATCTGGGGCAGAGGATGCCTTTGTCGTCAACCGCGCCCATGACCCGTTGGCCCCGGCCATGGGAACGGCGGAACCAAGCAACCGACAGGAGATTCAGATTGCTGAGCGGCGGTATCACTATCAGTGGTTCCACATGGCGGGGGAAAACCAGGGAGAGGATCGGATCGGCCTTGTCTTCAGAGACACGACTGACGACAGCCGCCTTCAAGACCAGCTCATCCAGGCCGAGAAATCAGGCAGTCTCGGGACCCTCACCGCCGGAATCGGACATGAATTAAACAATCCGCTCTTCGGAATTCTCGGACTGGGAGAAGCCATCGAAGACGAAGCCAACCTCAACCGCATCAGATCCTATGCCCGCGATATTGTCCAGCATGGTCGTCGAATGGCCGCTATTATTCGAGACTTTACTGGCGTCACAAGCCGCGAGACATCGGACCAACGGCAACCGGTTCACCTCGAACGGGAACTCGATCAGGCCATTGCAACGCTCACTGGCAGCATGGACCCTTCAGGACTCGCGATCCAGAGAACGTACGCAGGAGACACCTGTGTGCTGGCTCTCCCCGACCAACTCAGACAAGCGTTCACGAACTTATTGATGAATGCCATTCAGGCGATGAAGGGCCGGGGCACCTTGCATCTCTCAACATCCCTCGCCGATACATCTGCCATAACCACGATCGCGGATTCAGGCCCCGGCATTCCGAAGCAGCATCTGTCGAAAATTTTCGATCCGTTCTTTACCACCAAGGGACAAGGCGAGGGATCCGGGCTCGGCCTGACCGTCGCGCGCCGCATCATCAAGAAATTTGGAGGGGACATCAGAATTGAGAGCCAGGAGGGGAGCGGCACCTCGTGCATCGTGACCCTCCCGGTGATTCCTCTTCTGCCACCCCCATAGGAGGCTTTATGCACCGAGGCAACGTCTCACTCTATGCCGTAGCCCTCACCGTCCTAATCTCCGGGCTCTGGTGGGGGCCCTATGCCCTATCCGCAAAGGAACGTCCTGGATCGCCTGGCATCCCGCCGGAGAAAGTGGCGGCCTATATCTATGCCGTCATCAAAGCCGATCGCACGGTGTACACGATGGAGATCGTCAATCGACTCCAGGAGAAAGGAGTCACCACCGCGTCTGAACATTGGGAGCAGGAGAACACCCTCATGTTGCCGGCCCAGTTTCTGCAGCAGGGGGGCAAGCTGGCAGCCGAGAGCGGAAGCGGGGTCCGGTATCGACTGATCGGTCTCTGGCCTATTTACCGGCGCAACGCTCCGGCGAGCGACCTGGAGCGCAACGCGTTGGAGTCTCTCAGGAAGAATCCCGACTGGCCGATCACGGGAATCGTGACCAGTGGGAGCAAACAATACTTTCAGGCCATCTATCCCGACTTCGCCGTCTCACCAGCCTGTATCAACTGTCACAACAGTCATCGGCTCAGCCCCAAACGGGACTTTAAGCTCAACGATGTGATGGGCGGGATCGCTATCACCATTCCATTGGAGTAGGGATGTCGAAAGAACACGGCTCGGCCCTTAAGCAGGCTACGGAAAAACTATGTTGGCACGCAGGCGCTCCGGCAAGCGGTCAATCGCACGTGAGCCGGATAGGTCAAGAGCCGAGGATCACCGCCGACAGCACGGGGAAGAGAAACGGCTGAAACGTCAGGGCGATCTGAGACAGGAGCAAGGCAAGAACTGCGAAGAAGACGGCTGAGAAGAGTTGTTACCTGGTCATCAAAGATGAAGAATGCCTAGGCGGAACCGGTATTTTAATGGAACTGACAGGGGTGAGGTCCAGCCACTACAAGGCTGAACCTTTTTCAAGCAACGTAACTTTTTGGGCTCGGTGTGCGGAGAGATCACGGACACTGCCTGGCAAATTCGGAACCTCGTCGGGCCAGGAGGTCACCCCCATATCCGTCACACCTTGGATCTTGGCACCTTCTTCCATGATGAGCACCGGCGTATGGACTTCTCCGATGAGCGTCGCCGTCTTCAGCAACTGGACTCGCTCAATCGCCGTCACTTTCGCCTTGATGCGACCGCTGCAGATCACCGTGCCGGCCGTAATCGTTCCTTGCACCAGTCCATCCTCGCCGATGATGACTTGCCCCTTGGTCTGAATCTCGCCCTCAAGGCGGCCATCGATCCGCACCGTCCCTTCAACATGGATCTCGCCTGTCAACACCACCCCTTTAGCTAAGAGGGTAATGTTGTCATCTCCTGCAAAGCCATTGTTCTTCATGCGTCATTCCCCCCCTTCACACCCAATCGTTGACGCCAGCTTACACCATTCGTCTCAGCGAGGCCTAGGAGAATCCAAAAGTATGCCGGAGCCGTTCCCATATTCCTCCTCCATGCACCTCACAATAGACGCTGGGTTCCGTGTCCTCGATGAACACCTCTGACACCTGCTCGGGACACTGAAACGTGGACAGCTGCCCGGTCTTCGGATCGATGTTGCGGGTGACCACACCGGGCGGCATCACGAATGCGGGGACATTGGGCGGGATCACCCGACGCGCGAGATCCATCCAAATCGGCAAGGCCGCCTGCGATCCTGTAAGACGCAGAGGTCTTTCATCGTCAAATCCCACCCAGACCCCGATCACCACATCGGACGTGTAGCCCACGAACCAGGCGTCGCGATAGCCGTCGGTTGTGCCTGTTTTCCCGGCCACCGCGCCTTGAAATCCGATCGCTTTGGCTTTGCTCGCAGTGCCCCGCTGGATGACGCCTTCGAGGAGAGACGTCAACACATAGGCCCCTTGGGGCGAGGTCGCCTGTTGCCGATCCGGCACGGCATTCCAGACGATATCACCCAGTCGATCTCTCGTCGATCGTACCGCGGTCGGTCTCACGGCGATCCCTCCGTTGGCGACCGCGCCATACGCTGCCGTGATCTCCATCAACGATACCGACGAACTGCCCAAGGCCACCGAAGAAAGATCATCGCCTATGGCACTATTCACACCAAGACGGTGCAACAACTGCACGATCGGCTTGGTTCCCACAGCCTTGGCCACCCGCACCGCCGGCACATTGAACGACTGTTCCAACGCACTCCGCAAAGTGACATGCCCGTGAAATTGTTTGTCGTAGTTCTGCGGAGACCAGGAACCACTCTCCGATTCAAAGGTCACCGGCTCGTCCGCTAACAAGCTCGCCGCGGTCAAGTGACCGGCTTGACCCTCACGAGCCGCTTCCAGCGCCGCAAGGTAGACAAAAGGTTTGAAGAGAGAGCCCGGTTGCCGCCGTGCCTGAACGGCGCGATTGAATTGACTCCGCCGATAGTCCCGCCCTCCAACCAACGCCAGCATAGACCCGGTCTTAGGATCGAGCACCACCACCGCCCCTTGCACCGATTCAAGCGAACTATTGAGATGGGGATGCGTGGCTTCTAACTTGGCCAGTCCC
>Ga0315276_10001299_pt1 | contig 22294 bp, 17 predicted proteins | sample YL17G05_0_MG_FD_204542 | JGI IMG/M metagenome (GOLD analysis project Ga0315276, IMG submission 204542) | Sediment microbial communities from Yellowstone Lake, YNP, Wyoming, USA - YL17G05_0 | ecosystem: Environmental > Aquatic > Freshwater > Lake > Sediment | place: USA: Wyoming | collected... | reverse complement strand
AAAACTTTCCTCCCCCTTGTCGAAGATCCCGCTGAATTATGGCGGGGATGGGGGAGGATTAAGGTGGGGGTGATGATTAGATCATTTCCCCCTCACCCTAACCCTCTCCCCCCAGGGGAGAGGGGAGGCCATTCATCCCCCCAGCAGAGCTGGGGGGGTATTCTGGCATATTTTGATAAAAATGAAAGAGACATCCAGACCAGAAATTAAGGTCTCTACCACAAAAGAGAATCTCAAAAATGCTGTACACTCAGAGCTTCATGTGATCGACCAACGATACCCTCAATTCATTGAAAAAATCAGGCCAGAGAAGCATGAAACTGCCATTCAGAGTATCACGTATGCATGGGAGGGAGAAAAACAGCATCGAGATCTCATTGAGAAGATCAAATCGGGCACAGGGATATTTTTCGGATTCCTTGCCCAAAAAATCGAAAAGACTCTTATTCAGTTTCATATATGCCAAGGGTGTGGTTCTCCTGTTGTGGAACTTTCCAAGGATATATGCTCTATTTGTCAGTGCCTACCTCCAAGGTATAAGGAGGTGGAAATGGTCAAGTAAAACTTCCCATCCACCGGGCAACGTTTCCAGGCTGAGGGAATATTACAAAGGGGGCCCAATATCAAATTCAAAAAAAGATTCCTTCAAATGCTGGTGCTTGCTTTCTTTTCCATTATTTTGTTCAACTTTGTTTACTACAAGAATGAATTCAATGGAGGGACCGCTGAGCCCCCTGGCAGGGGTAGCATTGTTCAATACGGAAAAGGCTATTGCTTCGATAGAAATGAGACACAGTTACTAAGGAGTCCATAATTGAGTAGACATATTGCTCCGAAAGTCTCCCCTCGCCCCTCTTTGCCAAAGAGGGGTAATTCTTCCCTTTTGTAAAGGGAGGGGAGGAGGGATTTAGTTTCCGGTGTCTATACAATTATGGACTGACTAATAAGATCAGATGGGTAGTTAGAGAGAGTGGTCAAAAAGATAATTAATGACATATCAAGATGTGACTCCTCATAGATACACAGAATGACAAGGATCAAAAGAAGGCACCTTTCCTTTTTACACAAAACTATTGACAATAGTTTCTTTTTGTATTAAGGTTTTTCGTCAATTCAAATCTACCATACAAAAAGGAGGAAGCATTATGAAAAAGATTTATTCAATCGTTGCGTTATTGGCCCTTGTCTTGGTGTCCACATCTGCGATGGCGGCTTCTGCTGACAAGGAGTTGTGTTTGTTCACTTCGTCCAGCGATCCAACGACCAGTACAACGACCAGTAGGACCCTCGTCCTGTCATACACTGGATTGAATGCTGGGCATGTGAGCTTTTACGGTGAGTCGTGCTACATTATCTCCGCAGTCGGCCAAGCACCTGAGGTTAGGGATTGCATGCCGATGTTCGGCTCCGGCATTCTCAATGAGAATAAACTTGAGATCGCTGTGCAAGGCGTTGAGGTTATTATTGATTACGGTGCCCGCGTCTTATTGTCGGGTATAATCCACGTCCTGCTTTCGATTGACACGCTGACTGGGACGTACGCCGGTGAGTCAGTCTATTATATCGGAGGGGAGAGGCAGGAGCTTTTCGAAAGTGGCCCCATGACCGCGGTGAAATGTCCTGCCGTCTCCAAGGATGAGATAGCGGCGGACAAGCTGTTTAAGAAGCTGGTTGAGCAGCTTGATAAGTTAGGAAACCAGTAACTAAGTTCCGTTTCCAAATCGGCCGAACCGTAAAGAGAATCCGGCGATTGTGACATTTCCCGGTCGATTGAGGTTATGCATCAATAATAACCTTAACGTTGCAAAAAAAATTATCCGATAGGCCCTCCCCACCCTTGCCCTCCCCCCTGAGAGGGAGGGCAAGGGGTGGGGAAAGGACTTCACTTTGGGTGAGATCCTCCAACTCAGTCGAAAGAACCTTTTTAGATTGATGGGATTTGCCTGTTTTGAATATTCTGATCAATTTTTATGCAACTCTAAAGATAAGTTTAACTACGCCCCTTTAGTTAAGATTGTTCTGGACTTGTTCGCCAAGGAGTAGCTTACCTGGCTGCCTCATTCTCTTCTTAGTGGTCTCCCGCCCGTTTGGTGGGTGGATTTGCCGTTTTCAATAGAGACCACGCCGTTTACCAGCACGTACTTGAAACCGTCGGGATATTTGGCTGGGTCCTTGTAGGTGCCCACCTCCCTGATGGTCTTCATGTCGATCACGACGATATCGGCAAAGCTGCCCACCATTATTTTTCCCCGACCTTTCATCTTGAATTTCTCGGCAGGCAGGGAGGTCATTGACCTGATGGCGTCATTGAGAGTCATAAGCTTTTCATCAAGCGCATAGGCACGGATCTTTCTGGCAAAAGTGCCGTAGTATCTTGGATGGGATTTCATGAAGCCGAGATCAATGAGAGCATCAGACGCGGTGAAAACATAGTCGTGAGGCATGACCTCTCTGTTTATCTGATCGCTTATTTCAGAAAACAAGGCGAATGGCGCATCACCGGCCGTAGCTATGTCAACGAAGCAAGCCGATGGCTCTTTTCCTTGAGCGTCGGCAATCTCTTTGATGGACTTACCGTCGTATTCTTTGGAAGTAGTTGAGCAGATTACAATCTTTTCCGGACCCAGGACAGCAAAGACCTGCTCTATGGCTTTCTTTAGCTCCTTCTTCCCTTCCGTTGTCTTGAACTCCTCCCTGACCCCGCTACTGGCGAGATATTGCTTGGGAAGACGATATGTCATGATGGCAAGTCCCACGTCGTAGGGATGCTGGCCCGCGGTCAAATTCAGGCCCTCCTTGCGCGCCTTTTCGATCAGTTCAAGCATCTGGGAGGCCTTGACGCTGTGAGGTGCGTTTTCCTGTATGTGGGAAATCTGGACCGGGATACCTGCCTGTCTGCCTATTTCAATGGCCTCTTTAATCGATTCCAGTACTCCAATCTTGTTGCCCGCGTAGACCGTGCCGGTCTGTTCCCTGATATGGGTGACATAGATGCCGCCATACTTCTTCACCACCTTCGCCAGCTCAATCAGTTCTTCTGTCGTTGCCAGGTAGTCAGGCGCATACTCAAGACCGACAGAGAAACCAATGGCGCCTTTCTCCATCTCCTCGGCCAATCTCTTCTTCATGGCCTCAATCTGCGGTCTGGTCAATGCCTGGGACTGGTCTTTCCCGGACAGTTCCTCCCTGATTGCACCATAGGGAGCCAGATGATAAACGTTGTCGCCGAAGCTTAGAGGATCAAGGATTCCAAACCACTTGCTGATATCCGCATAGCCTTGGCCACAGTTGCCAGTGACCACAGTGGTAACACCCTGGTGCAGAAAGTTGTGGTTCTCTTTCCATTCAGGCAACTGAGACGCAAGAGATGCCTTCTCGCCTGCGTTCAGGAAAACAAGGTCGATGTGAGTGTGTACGTCAATAAAGCCGGGTGCCACAATATATCCCGCCGCGTTTATTGTTTTCGACGCGGTGCCTTTAAGATTACCGATGGCCGCTATCTTATCGCCCTTAATCCCAATGTCGGCGACGCGTGGCTCTGTCTTGGTTCCATCGTAGAGGGTGCCGCCTGTTATCAAGACATCGTAGTTTTCTGAAGAAGCATACCCCATATCGAGCATCGACAAACTTCCAGTCAAGACCAAGACTGCCACCAGCACTAATTTTACAATAGTCTTACATCGAGTCATAGTTCTACCCTCCTTTTGTTATTCCTTCCTCCAAGAATAACACAAACAATAGACGATAGGAATCCTGGCACAAAGACCGGAGGCCAGGTGTTCGTGGTCGATTGGGATCACCTTTTAGATCTTTATGTCAAATATAAGTTTTCATTCGGCTGGAATGGGAGTTCGGGGATGGAATTAAGTTATCCAAATATCTTTATAAGATTTAGTAGCATCATTCTCTGCCATCACAGCTTTAAAGAATGTCTTGAAAAAAGGCCTGAGAACCAGGATAATGTGTCAAAATAGGGTTCAAGGGGCCAAGGGGTCACGGGTTCAAGTGAAATACTTCTAGAAAATGAAACCTTGAACCCTAAAACCCTAGAATCCTCAAATTGCTAAACCAATGAAAAATCAGCCGAAGATCACTGTGGGGATCATCCACAGGCAGACCGATGTTACCGGTCGTCTGGATGGAAGTTTCCACGGAAATGGATTCGACCCTATATCAGGCCGGTTTTCAGCAAGGGCAGAGGTGGGGATGATCGTGCTCTTTGATCACACCCATCGTGAAATAGCCCGTTCCCCATCGATCAGACTTACAACTCAGGAAGGGTCGACCTTTTCTCTCTACAATGTCACTATTGGAAACCGCTTCCATTGGGAGAGGACAGAAGAACAGACTTTTCAGGGGGACCTGATTCTCCTTCCGCGCAAGGACGGAACGATCGTCGTCATCAATGAAATCCCCTTGGAGGATTATTTGATAAGTGTGATCTCCTCGGAGATGAGTGCTGCCGCTCCGATGGAATTTCTGAAAGCCCATGCCATCCTATCCCGAAGCTGGCTTCTGGCGGCGCTCGGTCGAAGAAAGAAAACAAAAGAAACGTCCATACCGACGGGAAAGATCACCGAAAGGGAAGGAGAGGTGATACGCTGGTATGACCGGGAGGATCACGACCTCTTCGATGTCTGCAGCGATGACCACTGCCAGCGCTACCAGGGCATCATGAAGATCGTATCCGAACAGGCTAACCAAGCTGTCCGGGATACTCGTGGGATGGTGATCGCCTACCAGAACGAAATCTGTGATGCCCGATATTCCAAGGCCTGCGGTGGAATCACAGAAAAGTTCGATACGGCCTGGAATAATGAACAAGTCCCTTATCTAACAAGCATTTCAGATACATCAGTCCCTTATCAGCCGATCAGGACCGAGGAGGAAGCCTCTGCCTGGATCCTTTCAGACCCCGAGGCTTACTGCAACACAAAAGATGAACGCCTTCTCGAAAAAATCCTTCCCCACTTCGACCGTGAGACAAAAACCTTTTTCCGCTGGACGATCGAATATTCCCGGACGGAACTTGAAGAGATCTTGCGAGAAAAATCTGGTTTTGATTTTGGCACTCTGCACGCAATCGTACCCCTTACTCGTGGTCCTTCGGGCCGTATCTCCCGGTTGAAGGTCGTCGGTTCGAAGATGAGCATGGTCGTGGGAAAGGAGCTCGAAATAAGACGTTGGCTCTCCCGTAGCCACCTTTACAGCAGTGCATTCCTTGTGAAGGTGAAATATAATCCGAAAGGCGAAGCCGAGCGATTTACCATTCATGGTGCTGGCTGGGGACACGGCGTGGGACTCTGCCAGATCGGCGCCGCCGTCATGTCAACCCGGGGATTTTCAGCGGAAGAAATCCTGAGGCATTATTTTCGGGGTGTAGAAATACAGAAGATCTATTAAGAAGCAAGAACTCAGGTTCACCGCAGAGGCGCGGAGATCGCGGAGGAACACTGTTTTTCTGATCCAATCGGGAGACGGCGATTGGATCAGAAACTTCATCTCTGCCTACCAGCAGGCAGGTCTTCGCGATTAAGATCGGGATACCTTGATGGCGATAGCACCTGTCAAGAACTTCGTCCTAAAAGGACAGAAGCCTTTTTATTTGGCGGTATCTCCCCGCCAAATAAAAAAATTTTTCTCTGCGTCCTCTGCGTCTCTGCGGTGAGAATTTTATCTTAGACAACCATGAACTCGAAACACAAACCGACATCTCGAAATCCATGGACCTGGGTGCCCTCTTTGTACGTTGCCGAGGGAATCCCTTACATGATGGCGATGACGGTTTCGGTGGTCCTCTACAAGCGCCTTGGCATCTCAAACACCGACATCGCCCTTTACACAAGCTGGCTCTATCTTCCCTGGGTGATCAAGCCGCTCTGGAGCCCCTTTGTCGATTTATTCAGGACGAAGCGCTACTGGATCCTCCTGATGCAGCTCCTGATCGGGGCGTCACTCGCCTGCGTTGCGTTCACCATCCCAGCTAACCGGTTCTTTCAGTATACCCTTGCCTTCTTCTGGTTGATGGCCTTCAACTCGGCAACCCATGACATCGCCGCCGACGGCTTTTACATGCTGGGGCTCCCGGAGGATCTCCAGGCCGCCTTTGCCGGGGTGCGAACGACTTTCTACCGCATCGCCACGATCGCAACCAAGGGCGGGCTTATCATCTTTGCCGGTTACCTCGAGGGGAGCGGTCATGATATCCCAACAGCCTGGTCCATTGCCTTCTTTGTGGCGGCTGCCGCCCTTGCAGCTCTCTTCATTTATCATTTTCTTGTTATTCCCTATCCGGCTTCGGACCATCCAGCTATCCGCAACCCTTCGATGTCGTTTACCCGGGAGTTCTTCCATGTCTTCGCCCTTTTCTTCAGGAAGAAGGGCATCGTTACCATTCTTGCTTTCTTTCTCTTCTACCGGTTCGCGGAGACCCAGATTGTCAAGATCTTAGCACCCTTTCTGCTCGACCCCCGCTCAATAGGCGGACTGGGGCTCACCACATCAGAGGTGGGAATCATCTACGGCACGGTAGGGGTCATCGCACTCATGCTGGGAGGACTTCTCGGCGGGTATGCTATTTACAAGAACGGGCTCAAGTTCTGGATCTGGGTCATGCTCTCCGCTATGAACCTGCCGAATCTCGTCTATGTCTATTTCTCTCAGGCCATGCCTGACAATTTCCATTTGATCAACCTCTGTGTTGCCGTGGAGCAATTCGGTTATGGATTTGGCTTTACGGCCTACACGATGTTCATGATCATGGTGTCAGAGGGAGAGTACAAAACAGTACACTACGCCATCTCCACGGGGATCATGGCTCTGGGTATGATGATGCCGGCCATGGCGAGCGGCTGGCTCCAGGAGCAGCTGGGCTATCAGAACTACTTTCTCTGGGTTATGGCTGCGACGATCCCAGGGCTCATCGTGACGGCGCTGGTGAAAATTGATCCGGAGTTCGGAAAGAAAAAATAAAAAATAGGGACACATACCATTTTTCAAACCATATATCACCTCTGGAGGAGATAAGCATCAAACTCATAAAATGAGAAACTGGAAACATTGGGAGAAAAATGGTATGTGTCCCTATTTTTTACTGTTTTGAGCAAGTGCGAGACGTGAGGGGTAAATGAAAAACCGACGATTCAAGACCGCCTTCATCCTGGGCGCCGGCCTGGGGACGCGGCTTCTGCCTCTGACGGAGCGATGGCCGAAGCCGCTCCTGGAGATCGGAGGACGTCCCATCATCACCTACGCGATGGATCATCTCCTGACAGTCGGCGTGGACCGCTTCATCGTGAACACACATCATTGCCCGGAAGTCTACTCGGAAAAATTTCCTGACAGGCGATGGCGCAGTGTGTCTATTACCTTTCGCCATGAAACGGTACTTCTGGACACGGCAGGCGGACTGAAAAACATTGAAGATCTCCTAAACGAGGACGAGGCTATTCTCTGCTATAACGGCGATGTGATGACCGATCTTCCCATACAGAGGCTCTTGGAGGTCCATGAGCAGAGGCGACCGGAGGTAACCTTTGCCCTGCGAAGCAGCGGCCCTCTTCTGAATGTGAACATTAATGAGCACGGTGAGATCTGCGATCTTCGGAACACCCTGGGAAACCCGGGAGGGCAAAGCTGCCTCTTTGCCGGCATCTATGCCGTGGAGACATCGTTCCTTCGGTTTCTTGAAGCCGGCAAAATCGAATCCGTCGTTTCGGCCTTTATCAGAAGAATCGTGGAAAAACCGGGATCGATCCGAGGGATCGTCATAGATGAAGGCGAGTGGCGCGACATCGGCTCCATCGAAGCCTACGAAGCTCTGAAAACGAGCATGTCGCGATTTTAGATTGCAGATTGGGGATTTTAGATTGATAATTCCGAATTCCAAAATCCGAAATATAAAATGGAAGACATGATCGGTTTTGCGCGAGAGGCCCTAAGGCTTTCAGAGTCCGTCCCCATCGAACTTTCTCCCTTGGAGGGGAGAGGTTCGGACCGGACTTTCTTCCGGGTGAAATGGAACCGCAAGGACTCGGCCATCCTGGTCCATTACGACCCCAAACGTGTAGAGAACACATACTACGCCGACATTGCGACATTTCTCCGTGAAATCGGTGTCCCGGCGCCACGGCTGATCCGCCACGATCCAGCCAGCTGCCTCATCATCATGGAAGACCTCGGAGATACGAACCTCTGGTCTCTCAGGAAAACCCCCTGGGAAACTCGACGGACTTTTTACCAAAAGACGCTTTCCATCGCGCACAGACTCCATTCCTTCCCTGAAAAGAACTTCCCCTCGGCTCGTGTGCGGCTCATGGAAGGCTTTGGTCCTGATCTATACCGCTGGGAGCGGAATTACTTCAGGGATCATTTTGTCAGGGATGTTTGTGCGATTGAACTTGACCCGACCTTCGAACGGCAACTCGAGGCAGAGCTTTCCAGCCTGGCAGAACGGCTTGCAGGAACAAGGCGCTCTCTCGTACACCGGGATCTGCAATCCCAGAACGTGATGATCCGTGATGGAGAACCCTTCCTCATCGACTTCCAGGGAATGCGCTTCGGAAGCCCCTTCTACGATCTTGGCTCGCTCCTCTGTGATCCCTATGTGAATTTCTCAGGTACTGAGCATGAGGAACTCCTGTCCTTTTATTACGGTCTGTGGAGCCCAACAGGCGGAATCCTGAGCAAGGGCTCACGGCTGAAAGCCACGGGCCCCGTCGAAGGGTCGACATGGGATCTTGATTGGGTAACCTTCCAGAACACTTTCTGGGAAGCTTCGGCACAGCGCCTGATGCAAGCCCTTGGAGCCTATGGATTTTTGGGCCTTCAGAAAGGGTTTAAATCTTATCTCCAGCATATCCCTGCTGGACTCCGTAATCTCCACCGTGCGGCCTCACAGGTCGCATCCCTCCCCCGACTCCGGGAACTCTCCTGGGCATGCCAGAAGGTAATCGAGCAATAGGGATAATGTAGAAAACAGCATAGCGCAAAGAGCATGGTGCATAGAGTAACTACCTGAAACCTCACGTACACGGGCAGGGGTGGCTTCAGTCGCCCTTGTTGTGACCCCGTGAAAACGGGACCTTACCCTAAATGAATCCTGAATTCCACAGACACCGTCAGATTTGGTAGTGATTTCTTCCTGTAATCGAGGGACGGACAATTTTGTTAGGTATGCTCGATTACAATGAGTAATGGAGAGAAGTCATCCGGCCTTTTTCCCGTCGATAAAAAACCCTGAGGAGTCCTCGTGTCGTTTTTATTTGTCTTGGATATCGCAAGCTTTTGGCAGGTGCAGATAGTGGCAAGCTATTCACGTTTTATGCCCGAGGTGCCTCCAACATATCTGCGTGCTTTCCTTGCTGACTTTTTCCCAAGTGAGTGATTTCCGAAGCTTACCCCGTCATTCGACATTTCAATTGCTCGTCATTAAAAAAAGTTTCACAACCTCATTTATCATATTGACATAATTGTCACTTTTGGTATCATTAATCCACTAAGCCTGATAGAACTCTCTCATTCCAAAGGTGGTGGGGGACGGGAAACGACCTTTAAAATTTCCATTTTGGGAATTTGTGTGGTTGTTCTTGGCATTCCGGGTAGTCCCCTCCGAAAACCAGGCGGCTAACGGAGAAAACAAACTCCAGCCTGGGGTATTTGGAGAAACCGGTCTACTCGACTCACTTAATGGCGAGGATCAAGGTAACACCCGAGGGAAAAACCGGGATAGGTGTTTCTTGCGAATCCCGCGACGTTTAGGGAGTTCCCTAGACAAAACCGCGAAAGGAGGTCATCAGTATGAAACGGATAAGATCTTCATCGTTGATAATGGTCGGCTTGCTGGTCATCGGACTTTTAACCTGGGCAACGCCCGCCGCCTCGGTGGATACGCCTGGAGTATGGAAACTAACCGGGAGTATGGGGACAAGCCGGCGGCATAGCCAGTACTACCCATTGCCGGACGGAAGAATTCTTGTGGTGGGTGGAACCGATACCACTGGGGTGGACGGCGCCGCGAGCATCTTTTACGCAACCGCCGAGATCTACGATCCAGCCACCGGCACTTGGACCGCGACAGGCAGCCTGACAACCGGGGGCAGGGTTTTGCACACCTCAACTGCGCTGCCAGACGGAAGGATTCTGATCACCGGCGGTTGGAATGGGTCAGCGGCGCTCTCTTCGGCGGAGACCTACAACCCGGCTACGGGCACCTCCAGCGCCACTGGTTCCATGACGACGGCCCGCGCGAATCATAGGCAAAGAATCTTGTTCGACGGGCGGGTCTTGATTACGGGAGGTTTCGACTCTGGCGGAACTCCGATCGCCTCGGCAGAGATCTATAATCCGGCGACGGGCACTTTTTCAGCCACGGCAGGGCCCATGGCCGCGGCCAGAAACGCCCACCTTATGAACACCGTGGGCGATGGCAAGGTGCTCATTACCGGAGGCTTTGGCGCCGGCGGCGCCGAGTTGGCGACTGCCGAGCTATTTAACCCTGCGACCGGAACCTTCACCGCGGCCGGTTCGCTCGCGCACGCCCGCGCCCATCACGGCGCCACGGTATTACCGACGGGAGAAGTTCTTGTGACCGGTGGTCACGGCGGAGGTGGAGTACTGGGTTCAACTGAACTCTACGATCCGGATACCAATACCTTTACCGCGGGACCGACCCTCAGTCAGGCACGGAAAAGCCATTCCGCACAGCTATTGCCAAATGGGTTAGTCCTTATTTCAGGCGGCAACAATAATACCTCCGACGATTGGGATATCCAGACGAATTTCCTTTCTTCGGCCGAACTCTACGATCCAGCGACGGATACCTTCACGACGACCGGCAGCAAGACCAACGCAACCTGCAATGGGAATTCGATGCTGCTTTGGACCGGTAAGTTTTTGGCCGCGGGCGGCGGCACGAATGAAGCCGAGCTTTATACTCCCGGGATGCCAGGGGCGCCTGAGACCTGGGTAGCGACGGGGAATATGGTCACGGCCCGAACCAGTCATCTATGGAATCTGCTCGACGATGGCAGAGTGTTAATGACCGGCGGACTCGACTCTGCCGGTAATCCGCTGGCATCGGCGGAGTTGTATGATTATTTGACCGGAAAATTTTCCTCAACGGGAAAAATGACGATCGCGCGGCAGCACCATAAAACCGTGTTGCTTTACACCGGCAAAGTGTTGGTGACGGGTGGTCGGCCGTTTGCGACCACCAATGTTCTCAATTCGGCGGAGTTGTACGACCCGGTGAGCGGGACTTTCACGTCAACGGGAAACATGGTCCAGTTCCGGCGTTTACATCGAGCCACGGAACTGCGTAACGGGAAGATATTGATTACGGGTGGCCTGGGCGGGACCTCGAATACGGCTAATAGTCTTCTGAGCACAGCCGAGCTTTATGATCCTGCCACGGGAACCTTTACGCAAACTACCGGCGGCCTGATCGCCGCTCGGCGCAGTCACCAAGCGATACTATTGTACACTGGGAAGGTATTAACCGTCGGCGGCAACGGCGCGTCTAGCGTTTTGTTGAATTCGGCGGAGTTGTATGATCCTGCTACAAACACCTTTAAAGCGACCGGCAATATGATCACGGCGCGCAGTCCACTCTTGACTCGGTTGCCTAACGGCAAGGTCTTAGTTTCAGACGGGAGCGATGCGGCGGGGACGCCGATCCAAGCCCTAGAGATCTATGACCCCGCGACCGGGATCTTCACGCCGGCGGGCAATGGGCTGGTAGCACGAGACGGCAACAGAGTAACGCGTATGGACAATGGCAAACTTATATTTGTCGGCGGACAGACCACCGTCGATGCCACCAGCGTGACCAATTCGGCGGAGTTATACAACCATGTGACCGGAAGGTTTTCGGCTACTGGAAGTCTAATCACCGGACGGCAAGATTTTGCGCAGACGAGCTTGCCGCATGGACGGGTCCTGGTTGCGGGTGGACTTGCCGCCGCCGGCACTGTGCTTTCCTCCGCCGAACTCTACACACCGTTAATTGCTGACGAGGTCGACACTACGATTACGTCCGGGCCGGACGCGCTGACGAACAGCACAAGCGCGACATTTAACTTTACCTCAACCGACCCGACCAGCATTTTTACCTGCAGCCTTGACGGCAGTGCCTTCGTCCCTTGCACGAGCGGGCAGACCTATAGCTCGCTGGCACTTGGTAGTCATAATTTCCAGGTGCACGCCACCGACTCCCTCGGCAACACCGATCCGACGCCGGCGAACTACGATTGGACGGTGGATACGACGGCGCCGAATACGGTGATTGACACCAAACCTTTGAATCCGACGAACCTAACCAACGCGGATTTTACCTTTCACTCGACGGAGAGTGGGAGTAGCTTTCAGTGCCAAATTGATGGCGGGGGCTATTCGGCGTGCACAAGTCCCAAAAACTACACGGGGTTAGCGGCGGGCGATCACACCTTCGATGTGAAGGCCACTGACGGGGCGGGCAATACGGATCCGACGCCGGCGAGCTACAATTGGACCATCACGCCCTTGCTAAACTTCTCCATGGAACTTTATGACGATTTCTCAGAGACCTATATCGACAAAACTAAATGGAGAGAAGGCGAATGGGTAAGAGAGATCGACCCAGGAAGCCAGAAATTATTGTTAAAGCAGGCAAGTCCCAGCCCTATTGAGGATGATTCTAATTCTTTGAATTTTTCCGACCCAAACTCAGTCAATTCAATCCAAGCCGATGTTACCATTCTTGAAAATAATATCACAAATCAGGCCTCTACAAGGGTAAGGCTTGCAGGTAGATGGTATAATGATGGTACATCAGGAGGAGGTAGGACAGGGGACATCCATGCAGAGGTGTCACTTAGAGGAGGACCAACAGGGCTTTTTGCCAGATGGGCCGTTTCCAGGTTTACAAACGCCGACGGCACTACCTCAACTACTTTGGGACAGGGCAATTTTACAACACCTATTAACCTTGGGGCCACCTACACCTTATATGCCAGCTATGATACGGTTGCTAACCAATTTACATTTAGAGTTGGGACCGAAGAAAAGACATTCGGCCCGGGTGGTCTCCCCACTCCGGTTGGATATGCCAACAACCCCCAGAAGACCCTCCAAACCCGAGTTCAGGTAGATAATTCCAGTTCATCAGGCTATGTCGCTGTCGCATTTGATAATGTCTATAAGAATGGTTCCCTCTATGACAATTTCTCTTCTCCAACCATTGACCCAGCAAAGTGGAACAATTATGAATTTGTCAGGGAAATTGATCAAGGGAAATTACGATCAAAGGTCAGAAGCAGTTCAGGATCTACGTCTTCTAATTATAGTCGTCTTGAGTTTCTTGATCCTTCTTCGACTAATCTCCTCCAAGCCAAAGTGATGCCTTTGACATATCAGAACACTCAAGGAGCGGATATAATAGCCCGCATGGGAGGGCATTATTACAACGATGGGACTCCAGGGGGAGGACATTTCGGTGAGATAGGAGCCGAGGTAAGGATTGGGGGAAAAGGAGTGGATCCAGTAGCAGAATGGAACGTATGGACCTATACCGATCTTGAAGGAGTTAATCACACAAATGTGGCATCAGGAACTTTTACTAAACCTATTTTATTGAACAATACGTACATTTTATTTTTAGGATGGGATGGGAGCCGGTTTATTTTTAAGTTCGACGATGAGGTAGCCCATTACACGCCAGTGACGAATATCAACCCCCCAAATCTTCCTTGGAAAGAAATAGGTACTCGAGTCAGGAACCCTGTTGGTAAGGAGGCTATTATTGAGGCTTTATTCGATGATGTGATAGTGGGTGCGGCCTGCTGTCCAGCCATCGACGTGAACCCACAATCGATAGATTTTGGCAAAGTCCTGCCGGGGAACACGTCGGATCATACGGTTATAATTACGAATGTTGGATCAGTAACCCTTACACTTGGGACGATCGGCTCGCCTTCGGCCCCTTTCAGTATAACGGGAGGGACATGCACCAACAATCAGACTCTTCCTCCTCAAGGAAGTTGCACCTTGATCATCAGGTTCGCACCCACTGCATACGGGGTATATACCTCCAGCTTCAGCATTCCCTCTGATGACCCTGTTAACTCCGTTGTGACGGTGAATCCCATCAACGGCACCGGCACCTCCCCGGATCATTTCACTCTCACCATATCTAAGTCAGGAACAGGGAATGGCACAGTAACCAGCGGTCCAGCAGGTATCAATTGCGGAAGCGACTGTACTGAGGATTTTAAAGTGGGCACAAAGATAACACTTAAATCTAAGGCAGACACAAATTCGACCTTTGCAGGTTGGTCAGGCGGTGGATGTTCAGGCACAGGGACATGTGCGGTAATCATGAATGCCGATATAGCAGTGACAGCAGCCTTTGCGGCAAAGACCCCTGATATTTCAATCGCCCAAACTTCCCTTGACTTTGGTAGTGTGAAAGTAGGGAAGAAGGTAACGAAGACATTAAAGATTGGGAACAATGGTTCAGGAGATCTTTTGATAATGCTTTCAGGGTTAGAGGGGACAGATTTTAGCATTCAGGGGAGTAGCAGTGTCACCATCAAGGCCAAGAAGAGTTACACTCTGAAGGTTCTATTTACGCCCAAATCTGCAGGCTTAAAGACAGCCACTTTGAAGGTAGAATCGAACGACCTGGATTCACCGAGCATTGACATATCATTGAGCGGAACAGGCCAGTAGCCATGCTAAAGGTCTAAAAAAGTACAACAATATCCAGCTGCCAAAGCCCAAGGCAGGGTCAGAAATGGTCCTGCCTTTTTGTTGCATATTTGTAGCGGTAATCGTTAACTCCCAGAGTAACTTCAGGGTGAAGATTTAGTAGGTGTACTCGTTAGTCTGGGCTTCTTGTGACAATGCTTGTTAGGTCGAATAGAGGTTAGCAAAGTTTTAAGGCTCAAGGTGTTTAACGGCCGGGGATCTGGATGCTATATTTGAAGTTGAAATCCAGAATTTTCTTCCAAATGGACTGATCGGCTATAAAGTTCCTTTGCCAATTTCCCCCCCGTCACTGTCTTAAATATTTTCCCGATGATTTCTTCTGTTTTCTCCCGATCTTGGAAGAATCCCTTCTCTTCCATATCGGCCAACCAATCCGCCTCGTAGAGGATTTGAAAATGGAGCGTCTCTTTTCCCCTGGGGTGATGATGGTGTCCGATAATATCAGAGATCTCATTGACGATTTCCCTCTGAACATTCAATCTCCTTAAAATATCTCCGGCAATAGCTGAACCTTCTCTCTCCTGATCCTCCAAGGAAGTACTCCTGTATTTCTCCTCTGCCTCCTTAATTCCAATATGGTGAAGATAAGCAGCTCCAAGAACGATAAGGGGATGACCACTTTCTATCTTTAGAATCTCCTCCGCATATTTGGCTACTTTAAGGGCATGGTTCACACTTTTCACATCATGGGAAAAGTATTTTTTTACCTCCTGCAAAATTCTCTCCCTCAATCGATTATTCATTTCTTCCTTTTGTTTCACTTTCATCTCTTCGGGTAATCCTTCGATACATCTATCCCCATAGGAACACCACTGGGCACATCCAAAATCGATCTTTGGGTTGACCATTTCGTGACTACACCGGCATTTCCTCTTCACATCAAATTTAAAGAACTCCACATGAAAACCACATTTGGGACACTCGATTTCAAACACATCGTCTGGCTTCCAGAACATCGTATCTTGACCAGGGCATTTCATCTTTTCCACTCCTCCTCGTATAATATGACTTGAATGTTCGTTAATAAAATTTTAACAATTGGGTGAGGGGGTGGCTTTGACTTAAGTCAAATATTTCTATTTTTTCGAGACAGGAGCATCTCCGCCTCTATTTTCCTTTCGCCATACCTTAAGGAATGAGAGATTGGAGTGAGAACCCTCACTTCCAAAAAGTTTAAGCGTGGTGTATGATATAAACCATAATTGACGGTTGGCAATCCTGTCCATGATGGGCTGTCATGAGGACCATTTTAGAATTCAAATGAGCTTTTAAAGACGCGTAAAGCTTTGGACCTTTGGTGAAAATATAACATCAACACAAAACGTAATGCTCGTCAGGAAAAAACTTCTCAGATGATTTCTTCTGAAATGGTATAATATAAATCAAAAAGGCTGATTTATGTTCTTCTTTGAATGGGATCCGGAGAAAGCAAAGAGAAATTTAGAAATCCATGGTGTATCATTTGATGAGGCAAGTACGGCTTTCGGAGATGCTCTTTCATTAACAATTTATGATCCATTACATTCTGAAGATGAAGACCGTTTTATTCTTACCGGAAATACTTACAAAAACCGACTTCTGATTGTTGTACACACTGAAAGAGGCAACAGGATAAGAATTATAAGTGCAAGAAAAGCAACTAACAAAGAGAGGGAGTACTATGAAAAGAATGCGTAATGATTCTGATATGCTCGAAGAATATGACTTCAGCAAAGGGATCCGGGGAAAATATTCAAAAAAATATGCTGAGGGGACTAATGTGGTAGTTATCGAACCTGATGTTGCCAAATTTTTCCCTGACCATGATTCAGTTAATCAGGCTTTGCGATCATTGACGGAAATTATCAAAAGACAGAAAAAGAAAATAGCATAACTAATCGGTCGAGCTAACCCCTCAAGTGAGCTTTTAATGACGCGCAAAGCTTTGGGCCTTCGGTGAAAACATAACGTCAACATCAAACTTAATGTTCGCTCGCTTTCTATTGAACAAAGTCAAACCACCATCAACATGAAGCCTCTCACCGCAGTTACTCCTTACAGCCCAGGACCTTTCTTTGAGAAGACCCTGCTTCCCCTGACGAAGTCAGGGCTGGTCGAGCGTATCGTGATTGTAAGTCAGCCCCACGACTCCCCGGCCTCAAAGGCCGGGGCTTGCTCAGGGCTGACCCTGAGCGGCACTATCTCCCCTGCATTAAAAGATAGGGTTCGGCGCCGTCGAATGGGTCAGGAGTCGGTTCGTTTCAAATTGACCAGATGTCGTGCTCTTGTCGCCGGACCCCTTTCGTCACATGAAACACTCAGCTTGCTTTTAGGGACAATCCAAACGAAGTACCTTCTACTCTTACCAAGGGCGCAACAAATTTCGATCGAGCCTAAAGCCCTGGAGAAAATTCTGGAGGCAGCTAAGTCCACCAAAGCAGGTCTGGTCTATTCGGATTTCTATGACGGAAGCGAACACGGGAAAAGCCTTCATCCACTGAATGATTATCAGCCGGGGAGCGTCCGCGATGATTTTGACTTCGGCCTCATGATCCTCTTTTCGGTTTCCGCCGTCCGGAATGCCCTGAAAAAATATGGCGTCATACCGAAGGTTAAATTTGCAGGCCTCTACGATCTTCGCCTGAAGGTGTCCATCGACCATTCTGTACATCATCTGCAGGAGCCACTCTACTCTGTGATTGGGTCCATGATTGGGAGAAATAAGCCTTCCAGCAGTGAAAAATTATTTGCATACGTTGATCCCCGCAATGAAGCTGTCCAGAAGGAAATGGAAACCGTCTTCACGGATTATTTGAAGAAGATCGGAGCTTATCTGCCACCCAACTTCAGGGAGGTTGAGCAAACACTGAAATCCTTCCCGGTGGAGGCCTCTATCGTCATTCCCGTGCGGAACCGGAAAGAAACGATTGCCGAGGCCGTAAAAAGCGCCCTATCGCAGGAAACGGATTTTCCATTCAATGTGATCGCCGTGGACAACCACTCGGCAGACGGAACAACGGCCGTCCTCTCCGATCTCACCAGGCGGTATTCTAACCTGAAACACATTGTCCCGAAGAGAACCGATCTTGGCATTGGTGGTTGCTGGAACGAAGCCCTTCACGCCAGAGCCTGTGGCCGCTATGCCGTTCAGCTCGATTCGGACGATCTTTACAGCAGCAGCCATACTCTGCAGAAGATGGTCGAAATGTTCCGGCAGGGCAACTATGCCATGGTGATCGGTTCCTATACCCTCGTTGATTCCAGACGAGAGGAGATTCCACCGGGCCTCATCGACCACCACGAATGGACCGATGAGAACGGTCACAACAATGCGTTACGCATCAACGGTCTGGGTGCCCCGCGGGCTTTCAATACAGGCCTCATGCGCAAAATCGGATTTATCAATGTGAGTTATGGTGAGGACTACGCAGCGGCACTTCGAATCTGTCGGGAATACCGGATCGGGAGGATCTATGAAAGCCTCTACCTCTGCAGACGCTGGTTGGGGAACACCGACGCGGCACTCAGCATTGAAGAAGCAAACCGAAACGATGCCTTCAAAGACAGGATCCGGACTGCCGAAATCTTTGCCAGGCAAAGATTGGCAGAGAGCATAGCGCATAGGGCATAGCGTAACTTCAAAAATATTTCCTCTCCCCTCGAAGGGAGAGGATTCACCCTGTTAGATAGGTTATATTTGCGTGCCTAGGCGAAACAGAGAATCTTATCTAACAGGGTAAAGGTGAGGGGGACCCAACAAGGATGTCCACCCCCATCCTCACCTTCCCCCGTCGAAAGGGGGAAGGAAAATGTACGTTAAGGTGAATCAAGGAGGATGATCTGCAGACATGGGAATTGTTATCCGGCGCTGGCAGAAAACTGATCTTGAGTCCATCAGAAGAATCACTTGGCACTCCTGGATTTCTGCATACTCGAGCTTCATTCCTGAAAACGACCTCAGGTCCTATTTCGACATTCACTATACGGAAGCGTCCTTCCTCAGCATGTTCGACGATCCGTTCATGCATGGTTTCATCGCAGAAACGAATGATCAGATCGCCGGTTATGAACGACTTTTCTTCAACCAGGATGAGAATCGTCTCTACGTCCCCTCGCTATACCTCCTGCCGGAATTCCAGGGGCAAGACATCGGCAGGCGCCTCCTCGAGGCGGCGGAGGGATATGCCGGAGAAAAGCGTCTCGATGAACTCTGGATCGGCGTGATGGTGAAAAACAGGCAGGCCCTCGATTTTTACAGGAAGGTGGGCTTTCAGTTTGTCCGGGAAGAACCTTTCACCATGGGAAAAACCACAGTGAGTCACCTCATCGGCTACAAGAGATTGGGAAAGAACATACTCCTCAGCGAAAAGGCTTATATCTCCTTCGACGGAGGAGAAAATCTCCCTGGACTTTGTCTTGATCTCCTATCAGAGCAGAAAAAAACTTGGCAGGATCTTCGGGAAGGCTACGAATCGCTGGAGGACATCAGGGAGCGGGATGTTCCCTGCAGAGGATTTTCTGTCCGCCTCCAGTATAATCCAAGAAGGATTAAGAGTAGTATGGCCGATGTGGGTGGAAAAAATGCAAACGAACGGCCATGTTTCCTCTGCCTGGATCATCTCCCCAACGGTCAGAAAGGGGTCCTGCACCGAAGTGAATACCTCATCCTCTGCAATCCCATGCCTGTTTTCTCTTCTCATTTTACTGTCTCCCATTTAGACCATCGCCGACAGGCCATTGATGAACATATGGATACCTTTCTCCAGCTCATGGCTGATTTTGGTCCCGGCTGGACGGTCCTCTACAATGGGCCGAGATGCGGCGCCTCAGCACCGGACCACCTTCATTTTCAGGTAGCCCCATCGGGACAGATGCCAATCGAGAGAGAAATCCGGGAGGAGAAAAGACTCGCTCTGATTAAAAAGACTCAAGGTGTTTTCCTCTATCACGCAAGAGATCTGGGTCGGGAAGTCATCGTCCTGGAGGGAGATGACCCAATGGCTGTGAAAGGTGCTTTCAAGGATTTTCTGAATGCCCTGAAAAAGGTTCTTCTCCTTAATGAAGAGCCCATGATGAATATCGCCGGTTTCTATAATGAAAGGAAATGGGAAAAAACGAGATGGTGTCTTGTGATCTTCCCGCGCCGGAAGCACCGTCCAGACATCTTTTTCAAGGATGGGGATGCCCGGATGGTCGTCAGCCCGGGAGTGATTGATATGGGGGGTCTTCTAATCACTCCTGTGGAAAAAGATTTCGAACGACTGAATGCAGCTGCTGTAGAGAACATCTACAAAGAGGTATCCCTGGAAGGAAAGACCGTGGAAAGGGCCATCAAGGAAATTGGAAGGTAGAGAGTAGAAAGTAGTTAAAATCATATTTTACATTCCATCTTCCACTTTCAATCTTCTATTTTCCACTTTCCACTCTCAACTCTCAACTTTCCAATCTTGCCACCATAATCCCGGAGCGAGCCCGGCTCTCCATCAGATACCGGTAGAGTGTCTCTTTGGAGAGGACAACCTTGCCCTCGGTGCTCGAGGCGTGAAGCAGGTGAATTCGATTTTTTACTCTTGCTGCAAACCCCACATGCTGAACATCAAGGCCCTCTGTATTCGTCGTGATGGCAATGAGATCACCGTCACAAATCCGATCCTCCAAACGCCTCACGGCCTTCTTTGGAATGAAAAACAGGGATCTTGTGCTGATCTTTCTTTCAAGAGACGTCATTCTCTGAAGGTCCGCCGCATTTTTTAGCGGAGGATAGAGGTCCGGATTTGTTGTCATGAAGATCATGGCCTTCCTCAAAGGCCTACCCCCGATTTCCGCTGTGACATCCCTTACGATGCCCTTCTTCTGGTTATCATAAATCCAGTCTGAAAAATAATGAAGCCGGGAGGAGTAGCCCTCCAACCGCCCCTGTCTGTAACGTATCTTCTGGAGTAATCTCCGAAAAGCTTCAAAGGATTTTTTCCTGGATTTTATCAACCATGCCAGAGCAACCACATTTTCGACGAAAGTAACACAGTCATGCTCTCTTAGATTGACGACAAGGTGCTCGGCCCTCTTCGTTTCAAGTGCGCCAGCCACATAAGGCGATCCCAGAAAGAATTTACCAATCTCGAGCATGAGCTGATCAGGGAATTTTGCTGAGGTTTTCTTCTTATCCAGAAACCTGATCAGTTCTTCAAAAATTCTTCGGTCCTGTCCCTGACGATTCAAGGCCCCTCCTTCGTGCGGCATTGCCACACAAGATGGTGTGATGCATTGCTTCGCAGTAAAGCCTCAGTTATGGGTTCAAATAATACAAATGAATCCTTATACCCCTCTTTGGAAAAGAGGGGCAAGGGGAGATTTTCCAAACATATTTATAAAATCCCCCTTAATCCCCCTTTGCCAAAGGGGGATAAAAACACCCGAAACTGACGGGTTACGTCCCGGGAAAGTAAACTCTTGGCTTGAGGGGCATAAGATGATATTATATCGCAAATTGCAATTTCGCAAGTTTGACCCCGGCTCTGTTGTTGAAAAAGGGAAAGGAGGGAATAGATTTGATCGAAGACTTACTTTCCGCACTCTCAGCGAAACTGAAAGGCTCTTCAAAAGTGATCAAGGAGATCATGTATGGGCTGATGCTTCACGAGATGGATCTGGAGGTGAAGAAGGAAAAAGGCCACTTAGATAACCTCTTCATGCTGGTCGTCTTTGGGGATCTGATTGGATTGCCTTTGCTTCCCCCCTATTATTCAATTCGACTCCTGCCCTATGTTATTCCCTCTCTTGAAACTTGGAAGAGGAGGATCCTAAGGGAAAAGGATCTGACCGATTTTGTAGCCCATGATCTTTGAATAAGGAATCGTGGGACTCCTAAAGAGGATCATCCCATTGCAATGGATGATCGTCTGATGAATGTTGAGGTTGATTAAACCTCAACGTTGCATTGAAAAGGGAGATGAGTGTACTTCCAAACCTTTCCAATGCGGGTTTTTCAATGTTTTATGGGTAACATGCGATGTCACCTGAGGTGACTTTTGTAATATGCTGGGAAACAGGGTAGCTAAAAGACTAAAGGTGCCGCCCTGCCTTCGCCGAAGCGGCTACGCGCAGGCAGGTGTAAAGGTTTGGAGAATCCCCATCAATAAGTGGGGATTCTCCCGGAGAGGTGAAATCCTTTTTTATAATTTGCCGGCCCAGCACACTCATCTCCCTTTTGGACCGTTTTTTTGCAACTGCAAGATAGAGCTTGCCGACGATAAACAGGGATAAATCATTGGCAAGGTCTCTGTCAAATTCCTTCCACGTCAGATAAGGGGGATCCATCTTGATCCCTTTACCGAACAGTTGATCGGCGGTATCTTGAGTCTTTTTTCCCAATTCGTCATCCACGATATGAGCCCTCCTTCAATAGTTGACTTTTTTAAATTGTCTTTTGGGGCTAGGCATCGGAGTGAAGTACCCCGCAGCAGAGCTGCGGGGCATCTAATTCTCTAAAAAACTTTCCTCCCCCTTGTCGAAGATCCCGCTGAATTATGGCGGGGATGGGGGAGGATTAAGGTGGGGGTGATGATTAGAT
>Ga0315276_10001296_pt1 | contig 22345 bp, 17 predicted proteins | sample YL17G05_0_MG_FD_204542 | JGI IMG/M metagenome (GOLD analysis project Ga0315276, IMG submission 204542) | Sediment microbial communities from Yellowstone Lake, YNP, Wyoming, USA - YL17G05_0 | ecosystem: Environmental > Aquatic > Freshwater > Lake > Sediment | place: USA: Wyoming | collected... | reverse complement strand
CAACCCCGCAACCGAAAAAAGCATAGCGAAACATCTCTATTACCGAGGTCATTGGATTAAGCATATAAATCGGCAGATACTTTTCAGGAATTGACGATGCGGGAATAATCACGGATGAAACATACATCCATAACTGCACTGCAAAAGTCATCACAAAAGCCAGGTCACGGTATTTGGTAGTAAGAGCTGAAACTAAAATACCCGCACCTAAACTTAGTACCGCCATTTGAAGGATTAAAACAGGAAGCAGCAGAATAAGAAGAGTCGGTCGAACGGTCGAACCCCTTGCTATAAAATAAATATAAAAACCAAGAAAAAGGACAAACTGTATCCCAAATTTCACTAAATTGATAATAACTACTGAAACAGGGGCCGTAAGCCGTGGAAAGTACACCTTGCCGAAAATACCCGCATTTTTCACGAATGTGCTCGATGTCTCATTAAGACAGCCTGCGAAATAACCCCAGGTAACATTACCCGCAAGAAGGAAAAGAAAGGGCGGAACACCATCCATTGAAATACCCGCAAGTTTCCCGAAAATCACGGTGAAGACCATGGTAGTCAAAAGCGGCTGAATAATATACCAAAGGGGCCCAAGTACCGTTTGCTTGTAAAACGTAACGAAATCCCGCTTGACAAAAAGAGTTATCAGATCCCTGTAACGCCACAGGTCCCGAATGTGCAGGTCAAACCACAGTCTTCTCGGCTGGATAACCAGATCCCATTTCTCTTGTTCTTTATGCGTTCCGTCCACGAGAAATTACACTCCGTTATATTATGTCTTTATATTATTACTTAGACTCCGTCCCCGTGGGTTGCAATTAAACCCGCTGAGAACCAATCCTTTAGTTTTCTGACCATCTCGGATAATTTCACCTGTAACCTGCAGTCGAGCCGGAAGCAAATAATACCCCCCTAATAACCAACAATCAAGTTTTTTTTAGTGTTATTGGGGTTTCTGACCCCTCCGAACGGGCGGAATTTTCATAAAACAGGCCCGTTTCCTCCAACCTGTCGTTGACATCTTCCCTTGCGGGCTTTAGAATCTCAGGATTGCGATTATTCATAAGGAAATAAGTATGGATCTAAGGGGCGTTATTCTTGCTGGCGGCACAGGGTCAAGGCTGATGCCGCTAACCAAGGTCACAAACAAGCACTTGCTGCCCATAGGGCAGAAACCTATGATTTATTACCCCATTGAGAAACTCACCTCGATTGGCATCAAACAGATATTGATTGTGACCGGCGTTGAATATATGGGCGCTGTAGTCGGACTGCTCGGCTCCGGAAAAGAGTTCGGCTGCCGGTTCACATACCGTGTGCAGGATGAGGCCGGCGGAATCGCACAGGCGCTTGGATTGGCTGAGAATTTCGCACAGCGCCTCGTCGTTATCCTCGGCGATAACATCTTTCAGGCAAACCTGAAAAGCCATGCTGATAAATTTGCTTCCCAAAAAACAGGCGCAAGGATACTCCTCAAACAAGTAGCAAGCCCTCAAAGGTTCGGCGTCGCCCAAATATCAGGTGACAAAATCATCGCCATCGACGAAAAACCGAAAAATCCAAAGTCGAATTACGCCGTAACCGGCATATATTTCTACGATGACTCCGTCTTTGATATCATACGAACGCTCAAGCCCTCGGCTCGTCGCGAGCTTGAAATCTCCGATGTCAACAACGCCTATATGGAAAAAGGTCTCTTGGAGTATGATATTCTCGACGGCTGGTGGAGCGACGCGGGAACGTTCGAATCCTTAAAAACAGCAAATGAACTGGTTGCAAAGGAGCCGCCGAAGTGACAAAAAAAATAGCAGAACTAAAAACGGTTTTTGCGGATGAAGACCTGATTATTCGCGGTTCAGGAAAACTCATCGAAGGCGTAAAGGCCAGACGCGCAAGAATACTATACGATGAAAGAGGCTGGCTCGGAGAAATAATCAGAGCAGACGACCCCTGGTTCGAAAAATTCGGACAGGTTTATTTCACCACAACAAACCCCGGCGTCGTAAAGGCCTGGCACTGGCACAAAAAGCAGACAGACATTTTCTACGTCATAAAGGGAATGGTTAAAATCGCTCTCTACGACGAACGCAAAGATTCACCTACTTACCAAACCGTTAATCAGCTTTATCTGGGGGAACTCTGTCCCGGAATAGTTCGCATACCGCCGGGTATTCAGCATGGCTGGATGTGCGTCAGCGATACCGTGGCCTACATAGTAAATGTAGTCTCCGAAATGTATGACTACTCCAACCCCGACGAATTCCGCACCCACCCTCACGACAACCATATCCCCTACGATTGGACGCGTAAGGATGGCTAATAACAAAATCGCCATCTTGGGCGGCAAGGGAATGCTCGGCTCAGATTTGGCCCTCGCTTGTCGGCAGCATCAGCTCGATACAACCGTGCTTGACCTGCCCGAGTTTGATATCACAAACGAAAAGCATCTCTCTAATGCCCTCAAAGGTGTTGACGCCGTAATTAACTGCGCCGCTTATACCAATGTCGAAAAAGCCGAAAGCGAAACCGAACTCGCATATAAAGTCAATGCCGAAGCCGTAGGCAAACTCGGCCTTGCTGCCAAAAACATCGGCGTATGGGTACTTCACATCAGCACCGATTTCGTCTTCGATGGAGCTTCTGACAAACCCTATATCGAAACTGACACGCCGAATCCGATAAACGCCTACGGAGCGAGCAAATTCGCAGGCGAGGAGCTTTTAATTGAAAGTCGCTGCCGCCACTGTATAATGCGTGTCGAATGGACTTATGGTTCCGCCGGCAATAATTTTGTGGCCAAGCTGGTTAAACTTGCAAAAGCAGGTAAAAGCCTGAAAGTTGTTGACGACCAGATAGGCTCGCCCACAGCTACTACCGAAGTTGCCGGGGTAATTTGCAAATTGCTGCAGAAAAAACCTCAGGGCCTGTTTCATTTTGCAAGTGCCGGATACGTCAGCCGTTTTGAAATGGCTAAATTCATTTTTGATAAGCTTAATATGTCCGTGGATTTAAATAGCTGTAAAACCACCGATTTCCCTGCCGCCGCCAAAAGGCCTCTCAACAGCTGCTTCAACTGCGGCAAAATCAATGCCCTGCTCGATGGGCCGATTGAGCCCTGGCAGGTACCGTTAGAACGTTTTTTGGAGACCTTATGAGAAAACTCTTAGTTACTGGCGGAGCAGGTTTCATTGGAAGCAATTTCGTTCGGATGATGCTTTCCGAGCATCCCGATTGCTTTATCGTAAATCTCGACAAGCTCACCTACGCCGGTAATCTTGAAAATCTCGCCGGCTTCGAAAACCACCCCAGCCACAAATTTATCAAAGGCGATATCTGCGACGGCGTTCTGATAGAAAAAATTATCAACGAATATAAAATAGATGCCATTATTAATTTTGCCGCCGAAAGTCACGTAGACCGCTCAATCGCTGAACCGAAGGTCTTTATACAAACAAACGTCATCGGCACATTGACTCTGCTTGAAGCAGCCCGCGATAAAAAATTAGAGCGGTTCGTTCAAATCTCGACCGACGAAGTTTATGGCGAACTCAGCGCGACCGGGAAATTCACCGAGAACACCCCCCTCTCTCCAAACTCGCCGTATTCCGCCAGCAAGGCCGCCGCCGACCATCTGGTCAAAGCTTTCGGCCATACCTGGGGCTTAAAATATAACATCAGCAGGTGCTCGAACAACTACGGCCAATATCAGTTCCCTGAAAAAATGATTCCGCTGATGATTAACAACGCCTTGAAAGATAAAGACCTGCCCGTCTACGGCGACGGCTTACAGGTACGAGACTGGCTGTTCGTATATGACCACTGCACCGCTATCTGGAAGGTTCTCTCCGAAGCCCCGCCAGGCGAAGTCTATAACATCGGTGGCTGCAACGAAAAAACCAATCTCGAAGTAATCTCGCTAATCCTCGACAGGCTAAAGAAACCGAAATCGCTCATTAAACACGTAACGGACAGACTCGGCCACGACAGACGATACGCAATTGAAGCCAAAAAAATCATGACAAACCTGAAATGGCGACCTTCGGTAAACTTCGAAGAAGGAATCAATAAAACGATAGATTGGTTCCTGCAAAATAATAAATGGCTGGCAAACGTCGTCTCCGGCGACTATCAGAAGTATTATGATGCCATGTATTCGAATCGGTAAACGTTATTCCGCAGCGTAAAATATGGAAAACAAAAATTCAGCCCCTGTCGTCAGCGTTTGCATCCCTACATACAATAGAAAAGATTATCTCAAAGAAACACTTCTAAGCGTATTCGCTCAAACATACAAAGATTACGAAATCGTCATAGTTGACGACGGCTCGACCGATGGCACCGAAGAAATGATAAAACAGCTCGGCCGCAATATCAGATACCACTGGCGGGAAAACGCCGGCGACGCAGCCGCAAGGAACAAGCTCATCGAACTCGCAGCCGGAAAATACATAACCTTTCTCGATTCGGACGACCTGCTGGCGCCAGACGCTGTCGAACGCATGACATCTGTTATGCAGCAGCAAACCGAGCCTGTGATAGTTTATGGCCCATACCTCAGAATAGACCGGCATGGAAACGTTACCGGAAGGGACAAAAGAAAACTCTACAGCGGCTTCGTAACAAAATACCTTTTTCAGGACATCTTCGTTCATCCCAACGGCTCATTGTTCCCTAAAACTCTGCTGCAGCAGGCCGGAGGCTTCGATGAATCCCTCCACGTCTGTTCGGATTACGACATGTGGCTGTGCCTGTCACTGAAATATCGTTTCATCGCCCTGCCCGAACCGACATTCAAAAGACGCAGGCATCTGAGCAATCTATCTGCTGGCTCTTTGCAAAATCGAATCACCGAACTTGAAGTTCTCGAACGTTTTTATTATGAAAAAGGTGGAAATGCCGTTATACCTCGAAGCATTGCAATGAAGAAACTGAGCAGGAAAGAATATAAGGTCGGAAAATATAGTCTTATAGAGAAAAAACCTGCTCTTGCTGCTTGTTATTTCCGCAAATCATTTCGCCGCCATCCCAACATTAAATCAATACTGGGCTGGGTACAAGCCTTTGTCAGACGCCTCGGAGCTGATTAGCGCCGAGCCGCTTTCTGATTTCAGGACTTACAAAAATCGCGTTCCCCCATCTGAGTTGCCCGTCGCAGGCACGTTTGAGGTTGTAAAGATTAAACAGCGTGTAACCCTGTTCACCCAAAACAGCGGTCACTTCGTGGAACAAACATCCGCCCTTGTAATGGGGTACAAACATCACTTCGGTAAAGATAAGTCCTATTTGTTTGTTCCTCAGTTTGGAAGATGCCCCTCGCAAAACCCTTGTCTCCGCGCCTTCCACGTCCAATTTGAGGATGTCTATCTCCGATATATTCTCTCTGTTGCAAAAACTGTCCAGTGTCAGCGTCTCGACTTCCACTTGACCGATATTCTCTGCCTCGTCCGGGTAATATTTTGCCCCTGCTTCGGGCCTTGGAAACAGTGAGTTGCAGGTCGGGTCAGAATTTACCTGCAGTTTGGTTCTGCCATCGACCTCACAAATCGCCATCTGATAACACTTGACGCCTTCGCCTTCCACCGATTGCGAGAGCTTCGCGAAAGAATCAGGAAAAGGTTCGAAACTGTAAATACTTGCTCCCGGAAATGTATCTCTGTAGGTTCTGGTGATATCGCCGACATATGCGCCAATATCAAAAATCACCAATCCCTCAGTTTTATCAAAAAAGTTTCTCTGCGATTGAAAAGGATTCTCTGTCTTGGGATTTTTTCGCTTGGCTAAAAAGTTAAACATATTTCTCATTTTTCCTGCCCCGAATGTTTTATGTCGGTTTTCAATTCACAGACCTCTCGGCCGTTGGTTTCCTTTCCACGTCAGAGATTAAAATGTTCAGCGGCAATTTGACTCACCGTCTCGCCGATAGCCAGAGACGCTGTCGCGGCAGGCGATGGTGCGTTCAAAACATGGATTGAATTGACGCCTTTTTCAATCTTGAAATCATCAACAAGTTCACCGTTTGGCCCGAGCGCCTGAGCACGCACGCCTGCCCTCGATGGTTTTATGTCCTCGGCTTGCAGTGAAGGGATAAGTCTTTGTAATTGTTTCAGAAACTGGCCTTTGAAAAAAGCCCTTTTGTACTCGTTAAAGCCATATTTCCAGTTTCTGAGAAACATTTTCCAGATTCCCGGGTAAGTAAGTGAATCCCATGAATCTTTCAGGTTGAAGTCCAGTTTACCATAACCTTCCCTTTTAAATGAGAACACGGCATTGGGGCCGCACTCGACCACGCCATCTATCATACGGGTAAAATGAACTCCAAGAAATGGAAAAGCAGGGTCGGGGACAGGATAAATCAGATTTCTGACTTTCCGCAGCGCCCCTTCGGTCAGCTCATAATAGTCTCCCCTGAAGGGTATTATTTTCATAAGAGGATTTACTCCATCCATTTTCGCAATCCTGTCGCACTGCAACCCCGCGCAATTTACAAGATATTTCGTCGTGAACTCGCCCCTGCTGGTTACAACCTTCGTAACGCCGTTGCGTTTATCAATCGCCTTAACCTCACAGCAGGTTAGAACCGAATTCCCCCGCGATTCCACTTCGATTAGCTCTGCCAGTTTCTTTGCGACTTCCTTAAAGTCTATAATCCCAGTGCAGGGTACATATATACCCGCTATGCCTCGGCTGCAAGGCTCGATTTCACTGATTTGCTCAGGGCCTATTTTTTCAATGCCCTCAATCCGGTTTTCCAGGCCGTTCCGGAAAACCCTTTCGAGGTTATCAAGTTCGGCCTCGTCGGTGGCAACGATTATTTTCCCGCAAATCTCATAAGGGATGCCCTGTTCTGCGGCAAAATCAATAAGCTCCTTTCGGCCTTTGGCGCAGTTTTTTGCTTTATACGAACCGCTCTTGTAGTACAGCCCCGAATGAATGACGCCCGAATTGCGCCCCGTTTGATGCGTCGCAAGCTGTTTTTCCTTTTCGAACACGCCAATGCGAACATCGGGACAGCGCATCTGAATTTTGTAGGCCGACGCCAGCCCGACAATGCCCCCCCCTGTCACTATGATGTCGAAGCTGTCTTGTTTTTGTTTTTGAGTATCTATTTTCTTTACCGAGTATATCATTCCATCGCTATCATCTGGGTTTCGTACAAACTTTGATATAATGGGCAGGTCTTCATTAGTTTCTCGTGCTGGCCCTGGGCGATGATTTGCCCCTTATCCATTACCACTATCACATCCGCGCTAATGATGGTGCTGAACCTGTGGGCAATTATAAAACACGTCCTGTCATGCATAATCTCTTCGATTGCCCGGTGAATCTTCGCTTCGCTATCGGCATCAACCTGACTGGTGGCCTCATCGAAAATCAAAATCGCGGGGTCCCTCAAAATCGCCCTGGCTATGACGACTCTCTGTAACTGGCCTCCGCTAAGCCCCGAACCCTGCTCACCAATCATCGTATCGTAGCCGTTAGGCAGCGGAGAAATAAATTCATGAGCGAACGCCCGCTCCGCCGCGGCAACTATTTCTTCTCTGGTCGCCCCGGGTTTGCCGTATGCGATATTCGCCGCTATGGTATCGTTGAATGTCACCACATTCTGCGTAACCATCCCAATCTGGTTTCGCAAACTAAACAGTGTCGCGTCGCGGATGTCCCTGCCGTCTATCAAAATCTGACCGCTGTCCGGGTCATAAAACCTCGGCAGCAGATTCGCCAGTGTCGTTTTGCCGGAGCCATTGGGGCCTACCAGGGCAATATTATGACCGGCTTTTACCGTCAGATTGACTCTATTAAGGACCGGCCTGTCGGAACCAGGATAGCTAAATACAATATCTTTAAATTCAATCGTGTTCTTAAGAGACGATATTTCAACTGCCCCCTCCTTTTGCGGCTCTAAAGGCTGGTCTATAACAGCAAAAACTCTCTCCGCGGCAGCATTTGCTTCCTGAATCTTGTTCCAGATATCGCTTGTCTTTCGTACTGCTTCCGCAGCGGCTCCCAGTAGAATCAACAGCGCCAGAAACTCAGGGCCTCCCAGTTTCTTCTGTGCCACCCAACTTGCACCAACCAGAAGAGCAGCAGAACCTGCCGCCATTCCAAGAACTTCCAACACGGGCTGTGTAGCCGCATCGACCCTTGATATTCTAAGCAGTTGTTTTAACAGCCTTTGATTTATCCGCTCGAAGGCATCCTTCTCATAATTCTGCTGGTTATATACTTTAACAACTTTAAGACTTTCCATTGTCTCCTGCAGCTTTGCGAGCATTTGCGACCACGCCACAAGAGACCTTCTTGAAGCCCTTTTCATTTTTCTTCCCAGCAGACCTGCCAGCCAAAGTGTCGGCGGCGCACCACCGAGAAAAATAAGTGTCAGCTTCCAGTCTAAGTAAGCGGCCATCACCAGCATAGCTGCCGCGTTGAGCGGCTCACGCAAGGCCTTGCCAAGCATTATTTTTATGCCGTTGCCCATTGCGCCGGTGTCACGCACCAGCCTGCTGACCGTATCACTGGGTCTTTCATTGGCAAAAAATCCCATCGGCATATTCAAAACATGTTCAAAGGCGTCCCTGCGCAAATGATTTATCCCCACCTGCACAACTTTTTCAGCAAGAAAACTTTGATAATACTTTGCCAGGCAGCGAATAACCGTAACAATCCCGACTCCAATTATAATAAACATTATGGCCTTTGTCTGGTTTTCACTGCTCTGCTCTCTGGGCAATCTGCTAAGTGCCGATTGTGCATATTTCATAAGCCTTGTACCGGCGTTGAACTTCATTCGCTCCGTACCGGACCAGCCTAAACTGTCAATGCAGGCAATATTCTCGGCAGTGCTTATCGCCATTGTCACAATTTCAGGCCTTCCGTCGGAAGCAAAACGTTTGACCTTTAATGTAATCAGGTTGTCCTTTACTGTAGCTAACTCCTGCAGCAATTTTGGTGCTCTGACAGAATTGCTTTCCAGATTAGGCTCGATTAAAGCATTGCCCGCCTCGATGATTCTGTCGCCGACTTTTAGCCCCGCCGCATAAGCAATACTTCCTTTTACAACTTTGGTTACCTGAAGCTGATTAATAATATCCTGGTTGTCGTTGCCGGTTACATCAGTAATATTGGGAACATAAAAATCCAGCCCGTAAGATATGTTACAGCTTTTCCTGTCAACCCAGCCATGCAGCCCCTCTTCATTCATCATTACCTTTAGCAGAGGTATTACAGTCATAAAACTAAGAGATAAAAGAAGAGAAACCAGAATTGCGCTGGTAACAACAACGACAATTCTCGGCCATTGCGGCCAGATATATTTGAATATCCTGCTAAATGCCTTCATAAGAATCCCTTCTGTTCGCCCATGACAAAAAAATTGTCCCCGGTGAGATTCGAACTCACAACCTTTGGCTCCGGAGGCCAACGCTCTATCCAGTTGAGCCACGAGGACAAAATTCTGATGCTACTTATTACGCCAAAACAACATACAAGTCAAGAACATAGATGTGATTTTACTTCTGAGCAATACCCCCCACGTCAATTATTAAGGCTCGCCCAACGTGCTGTTCAGCCAGTTTCCTGCCAGCAACGCCATATCTCTGAGGTCCACCTTATTATCCCGGTTCAAGTCGCAGCCGCTGCAGTTCCAGTTAAGCCATTCGCAATCATTGCCAAGCCACTCCTGCGACAACATTTCAAGGTCGTTCATATCCGTTCTGCAATCACGGTTGATATCGCCCGCAAGCCAGGGATGTTCTGCATCTCCGCACTGGTTCGCCAGATTATCCGGAACGGAATACATATCATTCACATCGAATCCGAGAATTGCGCGTTGGGTATCAAATATGATGTTGTCATAAGGCCCCATTACAACATCAAAGCTCATATTATAAGAATAGCCCAGAAAGTTGGTTCCGAATACCCCGTCGAGTATTATGGGTTCACCCGTATCTTCATCAATTATTCCTATATCTAACACCCCGACATAAGGACTTCCATACACTAAATCAAAACCGCCGAGAGTGGGTACTGATACCATATCAACCTGAAATACCGGTGCTTCAATCTCCCCTCCGACACCTCCGATTGGCTGGTAAAATTCCGGTGTCACTATCGGCTCTCCGTTGGAATCGACTAATCCCAAAATCTCTGCCTGCCTGCTGGAAATCATGCTCAGTTGAGCTCCTGTATCAAAAAGCCAGTCGCCGGTAGAACTATTGCCGCCGTAATCTGTTCGAATATTCTCGATAACGGGGTTATACCCTAACACAGGCAAAGGCCCGATGTTGTTCGGATGTGAAGTATAAAGAAAATCCGTAAACCTTACCTTAACTTCGATGTCAGATTCAGGAATTTCAGGGTCGTTCGCATCCATAATTTGTGTAAAATAATATGGAATTACGAATTCGAAAATTTCGAACAGTCCTACTCTCAAAACCACCGACTTACCCGCCATACCGGGAATACCGACAATATCTATAGGCTCCCCGAGAAGTGGGTCCGCAACGTAGTCGGTAGCCAGCATCATCCTCCATGGCCCCAAATCCTCATGAAATTGACTTTCAACAACCCCCTCATCCATCGGCGAATAGTCCGCCAGCGCAACGTACAAACTCTCGGATACCTCGAACTCTTCTTCCCCGCCCACTCCGACATCAACAAACTTCGCATTCGGCTCAGCGTTTATCCCAATCGCGTCTCTCGTCTCGCGCGATAGTAATATACCTGAAGCGCCGGTATCGAAAAACATATAAACTGAACTTTCCTCCGGGTCTGGTAATGGCTGCCCCCCGGGACTCCGGCGAAATATTGTCCAGACATAAGACAAATCTCCGAAAGGCTGTATGCCGTCAACCTCAAAATTGTTAGCATCCGTCCCAAAAACACTTTCCCCAGGGATGCCGAGAAAAAGAAACGCAGCCGCTAACAAAATACAACTCACCCTGCCCATTGCAAACACCTTACTAAAATGCCACGAAAAACTCATGGCACAAACTCAATACAAAAAAACAATTAGTCTTCCTTTTATATTATACCATAATTTGGGGCTTTGGTTCCGAAGATTCTATATCGACAAAGCAGCCTAAGCCGTGTGGACCTCTATTTGTTTGACAAATCAGCGCCCTGCAAATATCATCTAAACAATGAGATTCGTCATCGACTCCATATATCTGCTGCTCGCTGCGGCAATAACTCCAACCGTCCTGTATCGGATGGTCAGATACAAGCGATACCGCTCGGGCTGGCCCAGCCGCTTCGGCAAAATCGCCCGCAAAGACCCCGCACTGAAAAAATGTATCTGGCTCCACGCCGTAAGCCTCGGCGAAGTCAACGCCGCAAGGACCATCGTCAAAGAGCTTGAAAAAAGATTCCCCAATTTCGAAATCGTAATAAGCGTAACCACCGACACAGGCTTCGCCCGCGCAACAACCGTCTTCGGCCAAAACCACAAAGTCTTTTACTTCCCGCTCGACCTCTCCTGCGTAATGCGCCGAGCCTTCCGCGGAATCCAGCCGGCTATCTGCATCCTGATGGAACTCGAAGTCTGGCCAAATTTCGTCCTGACCGCCGATAAACTAAATACCCCCGTCGTCGTGGTTAATGGCCGGCTAACAAATAGAAGTTTCTCCAGATACAAAAAGATTAAACCGCTCGCTAAAGAAATGTTCCGAAGACTAAGCCTCGTCCTCGCCCAGACGGACGAATACGCTCAGCGTTTCATAGAAATCGGCTGCCTCCCAAAAAGAGTATCCGTCACAGGCTCACTCAAATACGACACCGCCCAAATCGCCGATAAAGTCGATGGTGCAGATGTCCTCGCCGAACAACTCTTTGGAAAATTCTCAATTCTTAATTCTAAATTCTCAATTCCCCTCTGGGTCGCCGGCGCAACAGGCCCGGGCGAAGAACAGATTATTCTCGACGTCTATAAGCAGCTCATCCAACAAAAACAATTCGAGAATTTAAGGTTGGCTATCGTCCCCCGCAAACCCGAACGCTTCAACGAAGTCGCTGATTTAATCAGGCAAACCGGCTTCGACCTTGTCCGATATAGCGAAATCAAAAACCACACTGCAAATTCCGAGCCACGAGTCACGCCTGTCCGGCGTAGCCTTGGCGAAGACGGAAGCCACGAGTCACGAGTCATCCTCGGCGATACTATGGGCGATCTGCGTAAATTCTATTCGCTCGCCACTGTAATCTTCGCAGGCCGTTCCCTTGTCCCAATGGGAGGCTCGGACATAATAGAAGCCGCCGCACTCGGCAAATGCACCATCTTCGGCCCGTCGATTCATAACTTCCAGCAGACCGCCGACGCCCTCCTGGCCGCACAGGGCGGCATTATGGTTAAAGACAAACAGGACTTGCTCGAAACAATGCAGAAGTGCCTCGCCGAGCCGGCCTTCACCGAAAAAATCGCTCGCATCGGCCAAAACGTAATCCGACAAAATCAGGGCGCAACTAAAAAAACCATCGACCAAATCGCGACCCTTCTCGATGACTGATATTGTCATCCCGACCGAAGTTCGGTTAGCCCAGTCGCTTGCGACTGGGGGGATTTTCTTAAGTTCAGCTTATTGAGCATGTCCCTCCGCCTAATTTGCTCTTGTAGAGATTTTTGTTATAAGGCAGCTTCATCAGCAGCATCCCCATCAAACAATTATCGGTAAGCCCGGCATAAACAAGACCGCCGGCGACAAATACTGAGATAAATATAAATCCCCAGTTCACCAGATACGCCAATATTACCCCTGTCAGCACAAGGCCCCCCGCGATGACCCGCACCTGCCGTTCCAAAGATATTCCGCCCTGCCCTTTAATCACCGGCAGTTTTTCTTTTTCCCAGCGAGCGATGCCGCCCTCTATTACTTTGACATTATGAATCCCTGATTGCATCAGCATATCCGCTGCCATCGCCGCCCTGTTTCCGCTGTGACAGAGAACAAGATAGTTCTGTTTGGACTGACTCAGCTCGCCGATTTTTGCCGTAATCATATCTATCGGGACATTTATCGAATTTTCTATACGCGTTTGACTGACCTCCATCGCCGAGCGCACATCCAGAATCTTAGCCTGCTGGTCTAACTTTAAAATCTTTGCCGCCTCGCCTGGCGATATCATCTCTATCGAAGACGCTTCGCCCTTCTGGTTCACTCGTACGATATTGTCGATATTGAATGGCTTGGGAATTACTTTAGAACGCATAGTCTTCACGAAGTTCTCTTTGTTATCTTCTTTCAGAAACGGATTGTTTTCCTTCTCTTTGCCGATAGTCGATGTCCGCAAATTATGATAATCGTGTCCCGGGCATAATATAGTTTCATCAGGCAAACATTTCAATCTTTGCAGCGTATCGAACATAGATTCAGGTGAGCCGTTTTGAAAATCTGTTCTGCCGACGCTTCCGATTAAAAGCACATCTGCCGAAAATAATCTCTCTTCCCCGTACAGGCTGATTGCGTCGTCCGTATGCCCAGGCGTGTACATAACTTTAACACCGCTCGAATCCACTTTTATTTCGTCATTATCTTTAAGCCGTTTGTCTGCGACAGCCGTTTTAGCTTTTTCATGCATCAGGACAGGGACCTTAAGTTGCTTTTTCAATACCGCCGCTGCTGAAAAATGGTCTGCGTGTGTATGTGTATCGACTATGAATTTCAGTGTAAGGTTGTTTTTTGTTAAATACTTTTTATATTCCTCTACTAAACTTATATGCGGGTCGATAATCAGACAATCTCCGTTTGAGCTTATAATATACGAATAACAACTGCCCGCTGCGAATTGCTTTACCATAACGCTGCCCCTTCCCAAAATAGGATTAACCTTAAATCTCCCAAATCGAATAAGTTTTTATACATTATATAATCTCTTTCAACTGATGAAGATACAAAAAATGTTTTCCCCCAACACCCGCCTGCCCTGGGCAAGTGCGCTTTTTGAATTTGGCTTTGATTGGGTTTGTTTTGGGTTCGTTTTAACCAAGTGTCCAAGTTGATTTTTTCGTTGTAATTCTTTATTAATACTTGCGTTACAACCATTTGACTTTTTTGGAAATTGGGTTTGTTTTGCATAATTTAGTTGTTTTGATTGATCCTCCTTCGTCAAGGCTTCGGCGGACAAGTCGAATCTCGTATTGCGTGATGCGTATGTCGTATTGCGTAAAATAAGGCTCATTGTTGATAGTTCGTGGTTCATTGTAAATTGTTCATAGTTAATTGGTTGTTGATTAGGCCAACTGGCCTGAAGACTTGCCCTTCTGGGCGGTTTGCCCTGTACTACACTGAGTACAGGGTCTGAATTTTAACATATTTTCAGGCAAAAGTCAAATGAATAAAGAAACTCACTGTAAATTGTACTTGTAAATTAGTTAACAGTGATTTATATATTAGAAAAACATATCCTATGGAGAAATATGGAATGGTTTTATCCAAGAAGAACATCAGGCAGGATAAGAGCAAGAGCGGAGAAATGGGCCATCAAATTGCGGAGTTCCGGACAGGAAAAGGAACTATACTTTGCTGCGATTCTCTGGCTTACATGAAAAAACATATGAAAGATGACTCCTGCGACCTGATATTCACAAGCCCACCATTTGCACTCGTACGCAAAAAAGATTACGGAAATGAAAATGAAGAGAAATACGTTAGTTGGTTTAGAAATTTCGGGGCACAGTTTTATCGTATCTTAAAGCCGAATGGATCATTGGTAATTGATATTGGAGGTTCTTGGATTCCTCAACAACCAACACGAAGTCTATATCATTTTGAACTTGCTATAATGCTTTGCAAAGATGTAGGCTTTCATCTCGCTCAAGAGTTTTATTGCTGGAATCCGGCCAAATTACCAACACCGGCAGAGTGGGTTACTGTCCGTCGAATTCGCGTAAAAGATGCGGTGAACACGGTTTACTGGTTTTCTAAAACCGCATGGCCTAGAGCCAGTAATAGGCGTGTTTTAGCACCATATAGTGATAGTATGAAGGATCTATTACGTAATGGTTATAAAGCGAAAATGCGCCCCAGCGGACATGATATAAGTGATAAGTTTCAAAAAAATAATGGAGCCTCTATACCCCCAAATCTTTTGGCAATACCAAATACAGAAAGTAATTCTTCCTATCTCCGGAACTGTAAAGAAAAGGGTATCAAACCCCACCCAGCACGATTCCCATCTATATTGCCAGAGTTCTTTGTGCGAATGTTAACTGACGAAAATGATTTTGTATTTGACCCTTTTGCTGGAAGTGCAGTAACAGGGGAAGTCTGTGAGAGATTAAATCGACGTTGGTTATGCTGTGAAATCGTACCAGAATATGTTGATGGTGCCATTGGCCGTTTTATGGGTGATACAACATCTGTGCAAAAAAAGAAAGATCCGGAATATTATAAAATTCCATGTCCCGCGCATTTGTGGCAAGATAACTTGTTCTCCAACGGAGAACGACTCCCAAATGATGGAGGTTGCTATCGTGTGAAACGGAGAAATATACATGCCAAGTCTTCCGCCAAAACAACTCGTTGATTCAATTACCGATGCCTTTGCAGAATCTGGTGCAGCGGCATCTCTCATATCTGATATTCGTGAACACCCTCGCCGATTCCATGTTACCTCCGGCCAAATATCATTTCCGCTATGGGTTTATATCTGGACATTAACTCATGGCGGAGGCCAAGCAAGACCACAAGATGAATACCGTATTCAATTAACTGGTGTGACTCCACCTTTGTCTATCAATCTAGACGGACCTACTATCTTGATCGGTTATGAACCCAATCTAAATTGTTTTGCCGGTTTTGATATGGCGAAACATCAGTCTTTTTCGCAGAATTCACCATCTATTCAGATCAACATTAATTCGCTCAGAACAGCATTACGAGATGGTTTTGCATTTACCAGAAAAGGTAATGATGAAATCGCAGTAGCTTTTCGCCCAGACCATGTTTTGTCCTATGCTATGAATGCTGAATCGTTGCATCAGTATGGTGCTGATGCAGTAACCTCAGAACTTTTAATGAAGGCATCTTGCTTTATTCCGATCCGAGAAGAAGAATTATCTATACTTTCAAAAGATCGCCAGCGAATGATAGCAACAATATCCCGTTTGTCACGAGACAACGATTTCCGCCGGAAAGTTATTGTTGCATACGATAGAAAATGTGCCGTTACTGGTCTCCAACTCAAACTCATTGATGCAGCACATATCCTCCCTGTTGGTGCTGTGGGTAGTACTGATGATGTGTTCAACGGCATATGTTTATCGCCGACATACCATCGTGCTTATGATCAGGGACTTATTTATTTGACTGAACAATTGGAAATGAGAATTAACTCGGTAAAAGAACGTGAGTTAACTCAACTTCGGCTTCATGGTGGCTTGGAAATGTTCAAGTCTTTTCTTGGCCGTCAAATTTTGCTACCAGCAGACCGTGGACAATGGCCATCCATTGATTTTGTTAAACGGGCAAATACTTTCCGAGAAATATAAATACACAATAACATAACAAGGGGAAAACGGACAGTAAGCAACAACGAAATAAATAACCCCCAACGTATAGGGCTAACGTGTAGGTCAGCCCCCTATTTGCCCAACTACCCCATTTTCACTATTTTTAACCAGTTTAACTTTAACCACTTCCCCCTGCCGGAGATTTTCGTTCGACTTTTCCAACTCGACCATAAAGTATCGTTCGCTTCTGCCCTTGCGCCGACCATTACTATTTTCCACTAAAATTTCAGCCGATTCGCCAACAAACTGCTGGCGAAATTTGTAGCCAAGCTCTGCATCCAGTTCGCACAATATCTGCGACCTGCTTTTTATAACCTCATTATCTATCAGTTGTTGCAGAGAAGCCGCGGCTGTGCCAGGCCGGGCCGAAAAACTAAAAACATGTATCTTCGCAAAATCCGCGTACTTTGCCAGCTCAACCGTCTCTTCAAAATCCGCATCCGTCTCGCCCGGAAAACCAACGATGATATCAGTAGTGATAGCGGGCCTATCGAGCCGATTCTTGATTAACTCAATCTTCTCTTTGGATTCGTCTGCTGTGTATTGTCTGCACATCCTTTTTAGAACAGCGTTCGACCCTGACTGCAGCGATAAGTGCAGGTGCGGCATAATCTTACGATTGGCGGCGAAAGTATCGAGCAGCCTCGACGTTACATCGGCAGGCTCCAGCGAGCTGACCCGGATTCTCGCCAGATTGGGAATTTCGGCCATTTTATCGAGCAAATCCGCCAATTTGTCGTTCTGCTGATTGGGCCAGCTTTTTCGCCGAACGCTTTCCTGGCCATAAGCACCGATAAATATACCAGTTAGAACAATTTCCTTATGGCCGGCTTCGACAAGTGCCCGTGCTTCCTGCAAGACCGCATCAGCGGATTTACTACTAATGACAGGACGGGTTTTAGGCACGATACAATAACTGCAATATCCGTCGCAACCATCCTGAATTTTAAGAAAAGCCCTTGTATGGCCCTTAAACGATGTTAATTGGGCGAGTTTTGGCTGTTTAGGTAATTTGTTTTTAAGCTTGATTTCCGAGCCGTTTTCTGCTTTAATTATAGTGTCTTGCTTCGGTTGGAGGTTTTCGGAGCCAAGGGCATTGGCTTTGCCATTGGCTATTTGGCTTAAAGTTTCAGCTATGGTTTCTCGATGACTAATTAGCTGGACATTTTCGCCAAGGTTGGTTAGTTCGCCTGTTTTTATCGCAGGCAGGCAGCCGCAAACGACTATCGTAGAGCCAGGATTTAATTTCCGGGCTTTTCGGATGCGTTGTCGGCTTTTTGCAGAGGCGGTTCGAGTTACGCAGCAGGTATTGATAACGACCAAATCGGCGTCGCTTTGGGATGTTTCGAGTTGGTTTAGTCCGAGCTGCTCGAGCAGTTCCCGAATCTGCTGGCTTTCGTACTGGTTGACCTTGCAGCCGATTGTAGTTATGGCAAAAGTTCTCATAGTATGGTAATATATAGTTGTTGAAGCGGGCTTACAATATCATTCAAGTCCTGTTTGGACCTTAATTGCAAAGGTTGGTTATGGCGTCGGAATACGGTTCGGTTTGGGCAATAGATATAGGCAACAGCTCCCTGAAAGCGATGCGGTTAAGGCTTGCCGGGGACGCTGTTGAGGTAATCGGCTTCGACAACATCCAGCACGGCAAAGTTCTCACCGGGAGCGGGATAAAGCCTGAAGAAAGAGACGAGTTGATTGCGTTTAGTCTGCGCCAGTTCGTCAAGCAGAACGATTTGGGCAAGGACGATATAATTATTTCCGTGCCGAGCCAGAACAGTTTCGCACGGTTCGTGAAACTGCCGCCCGTCGAGCAGAAGCGCATACCTGAAATCGTCAAGTTCGAGGCGGCCCAGCAGATTCCCTTCGATATCAACGATGTGCAGTGGGACTATCAGCTGATGACAGAGGCCGACGGCTCTGAAACAAAAGTGGGCATCTTCGCGGTCAAAAGCGAGGTAGTCAACTCGGCGCTGGAGCATTTTGCCAGAGAGAACTTGAAGGTCAGCTATGTTCAAATGTCACCGATGGCTTTGTATAACTACTTATTGTACGACGCTGATTTGGGCAAATCCGAAAATCACGCCACTGTTATTCTCGATATAGGCGCGGAAAACAGCGATTTGGTCGTCTGCACGCCCTCGACAGTCTGGCAAAGATGCGTTCCGATGGGCGGTAACGCCTTTACCAGGGCGATAGCGGACGCGTTTAAGCTCAATTTCGAAAAAGCGGAAAAACTGAAACGCACCGCCCCGATGAGCAAATACGCCCGGCAGGTATTCCAGGCGATGAAACCGATTTTTACGGATTTGGCATCTGAAATCCAGCGGTCTCTGGGCTTTTATACCAGTTCTAATCCAAACACCAAGCTGACGAAGATTATCGCACTGGGCGGCGGAGTGAAAATGCGCGGGCTGCTCCAGTACTTACGGCAAACTCTTCAGATGCCCGTTGAGATGCCGGATTCGTTTAAGAAACTGGCGATAAGTCCTGATGTTTCCGCAGCGAAATTTCATGAAAGCGTCTGCGATTTCGGTATTGTTTACGGTCTTGCTTTGCAGGGTTTAGGCCAGGCCAAGATAGAAAGTAATCTGTTACCCCGCAGCGTAGCCAGGTCAATGGTTTGGGCGGCTAAAACCAAGTATTTTATTGCTGCAGCGTCCGCAATATTACTGGTTTCGCTTATGTGCTTCGGAAGGACCTTCCTGGACAAAATCAATTACGCGAATAACAATCAAGTTCGACAAAAAATCAACGCTATCGTTAACACTGCCAGACAGGCTGATGAGAAGCTCAAAGAAGAACAGGGCAAAGGCCTGCAGTCCGAAGCGATAATAGGAAAAGAACTTAAACTTTTTGATTATCGCGATATCGTTCCTTTATTACATCAAACCATAATCTCCGTTTTGCCGAACGGGAAAAATAATCCCGAACAAAAAGAGCTTTACCGGGCTTTCGCTGACGATGATGTAGAAACGATTCTGAAAACTCCCCGCAAGGAACGGAAGCAGATATTCATAACGGGCATTTCAGCTTACTTCACAAATGATATTAATTCCGCACAGTTTAGAGACATGGATTTTGCGAAGGGAGGCGGAGAAACAAGGGTCAACAAGGCCGCCGGGACTGCTAATTATATGTCTCTTGCGGAACGAGCTGATGCCACTGCCAATTCCGGTACACCCCGATCCAGCGGCCAATCAACGTATTCACAAAGAACAGATTACTCTACAGGGAGCACTGAAGGAGTTGGAGGCGTCCCCGGATTTATGGTAACCATAACCGGCTATAGTCCCTATAAGAACATAAATGAGTTGATGGACCCTCCCGGAGTTGAAGGCGAGCCGAATAAGTGGGGAGTTGTTACCCGACTGCTGCATCTCGATGACGTTGTTGACTGGAAAAATCGGTTTGAACTGTATAAAAAAGCTGAAATTGTACATTTCAAACTGGAAACAGGTGAAGTTTCTTTGGACACTGCAATGCCCGCAGGGATAGGTATTGTAGATACCGATTCAGAAGGGAGCGGTGATCCGATTTTGATTGACCCTATGACAAAGGAGATTATCAGTAAGATCGCAGAGTTAAACGAGAATGGAAAAAAGAAAACAGACAAGTCGGGCAAGGTCGTTTACGAAGCCAATGACCACTGGTTTAAATTAGACGCTAAATTTATCTGGAAAGACCTATTGAAGAAAACTGATGGAACCGAATCGGTTACGGGAACTGAGGAGATTAAGACGCCCGAGGAAACCAAGTCTCCCGTGAGGAATGAAAAAGGTCAGGGAAGGAAAAAAGTAGAAACCGAAGTCGGTGACTTTTGAGGCTATAAAGGCGTTTTGGCCGGAGAAACAATATAGATTGGTGAGCTGAAATGGATATCCCTAAATTTAAAGATATTATACAGAAATTGAGTTTTATCAGGAACTATTCATCGCTGGTACTGCCTGTTATTATAACAGTGGTCGCGGTACTTCTTTTTATACCTACCCAATTGATAAGCAGCAAGCTCAAGAAACAGATAGAAAATGAAAGTATTTCCCTGGGCAGAGACGTTCAGTCCCTAAGTGAAAGCGCCGTTTCCCGCGACCAATGGGAAGTTGAGCAGGAGTATCAGCAGAAATACGATAGAGATGCCAATCAAACCGCAATTTTAGTCAGGCAAAGCAGTCAAAGGCCGTTGTTAAGTTATAAGATATTTCCTACTCCCAAGGACCCCTCCACGTTAATTTTCGAGCAATTCGGCCAACAATTCCGCAGGGCGGCAGACAAACTAATTGCCCGTATAAATGCTCTCAGTTGTCCTACAGAAGCCGAGCTGCAGAAAGGTTTGCAGGGTTCCAGTTTACCCTCGTCATCATTATCACCTTCATCGTCTTCTCGCCCGGGTTTAGAAGAAGGCTCGAAAAAACTAAGCGAGGTCGAGGCTACAATAACAGATGTCCTCTGCCGAGAGAAAGCACAGTCTGCGTTCGTTTATGCCGTTCCGACGGATTTGAGCGGATACGAATTTTGGGAAGAATATAAATATACCGGAATAGATGCAGCGGTTGAAGACTGCTGGTACTGGCAGTTAGCTTATTGGGTCATCGAAGATGTTATCGATACGATAGATTCTCTGAATTCCGGCTCTAATAACGTTTTCACATCACCGGTAAAACGGCTTATGGGTGTAAATTTTGCCGCCGGTAACAAGGGAGGCGGCGGAAAGACGGCTGCAAGACCCAGTTATGTTCTTCCGACTAAAGGCGCACTTACGGAGCCTCACACAAGAAGATTTTGTAATGATGATATTGACGTTGTGCATTTTCATGTTGCTGTTGTGGTTGGTACAAAGGCGGTTTTGCCGTTTATGCAAAAACTTTGCAGCGCCAAACAGCATAAGTTCAGAGGTTTTTCCGGTGAGGAACAAGAACAGCCTTTCAAACACAATCAAATAACGATTTTGGAAAGTAATATCAGTCCAATTGACAGGGAGGATGCGACTCATCATCTCTACCGCTACGGTGATGATGCGGTAGTAGAGCTGGATTTAATTTGTGAATATATCTTTGACAAAAAAGGCTACGATGACATCAAACCTGAATTGGTCAAAAAATCACTGACGAATCCGGGAGAACAAGCGGAAAATGTAAGTTATTGAAGCGTTATTCGAGATACGTGATATGAGTAAAAAAGACAGCAACTTTTTCGAAGAACATATTGAGAAAATAGTCCTTGCCATTGTCGGGATCGTGTGTTTCTGGCTTTTAATTACCCGCATCCTGTTCAGCCCAAATTACATTAAATATGACAACGACAAGTTTGACGCCGGTACTATTGATAATCACATAAGCAAACAAACCGATGCTTTGGAGACAAGGCTAAATCGCAAGCCCGAGCAGGGGCAGCCATACCAGCCACAGGCCGATAAGTTTATTGCTCTGTTAGATTCAGCCATAAGCGACATTGACATTGGCCTCATTTTGCCGCAGCCCGTTGTCAATTCAAGGGGTGTAAGTGATAACAAAACATATCGTATCCCGCTGATTGGCGAAGCCAACGAGGTGTCGGTTGGACACATCAGGGCGGTGGCTTATGTACCCAAAGCAGAAGCTGGTACGGAAACTGTTTATGACCAAAGTAACAGCGAGCCAAACGATATTGATTTCGTTACGATAGAGGCAAAATTTGACGTTTCAGGATTATATAAAAGATTTCATGAATGTTTTGCCGGTGAGCATATTCCGCAGGATTGGCGTAACGGGCGTCTTGCAAATCCTGTTTTTGCAGCCGTGCAATTACAAAGACAGAAGCTGCTTTCCGACGGCAGCTGGAGCGACTGGCAAACCGTACCTCGAA
>Ga0315276_10001295_pt1 | contig 22349 bp, 20 predicted proteins | sample YL17G05_0_MG_FD_204542 | JGI IMG/M metagenome (GOLD analysis project Ga0315276, IMG submission 204542) | Sediment microbial communities from Yellowstone Lake, YNP, Wyoming, USA - YL17G05_0 | ecosystem: Environmental > Aquatic > Freshwater > Lake > Sediment | place: USA: Wyoming | collected... | reverse complement strand
ATAACAGAGGGCGAAACCGGCATCAGCTTTAATAATCTTCTGGACGCAAACGCGGCTTTCGAACTCGTGAAGGAATTCGCGGAGCCTGCGGCGGCGGTAGTCAAGCACCTTAATCCGTGCGGATGCGCGGTCGATGATGATATAACGGTGGCGTACCGCAAGGCATACGAAGGCGATGTTATAAGCGCATTCGGGGGGATTGTCGCACTGAATAGAGAAGTCGATACCAAGCTTGCGCAGACGATTATGGAATCATACAACCTGTTCGGCAAGGCCAGAGGCGCCAGCGGGTTTTTTGCCGAGGTAATTATCGCGCCGGAATTTAAGCCTGATGCAATCGAAATAATCAGGACGCTGAAAAGCTGGGGCAGCAGGGTCCGGCTGATGAAGACGGGGCCAATCGACAGGAACAAGATTGACCACAGCGAGTTCGATGCTCGCTGTGTTATCGGCGGATTGCTTTTGCAGCAGCGGGATTTGGCTGGGTGGGAGCCGGAGGCGTTGAAGTATCCGACAAAAGTCAAGCCGACAAAGCAGCAACTCGAGGATTTGCGGGTTGCGTGGCTCGTGGCCAAGCATACCAAGAGCAATACGATTGTATTAGTTAAGGACAGAAGGATTTTAGGGGTCGGGGCGGGTCAAATGAATCGAGTCGAGTCTGGGCTGATAGCATTTCGGCACGCAGGCGACGGGGTGAAGGGATGCGTGATGGCATCGGACGCGTTTTTCCCATTCCCTGACAACGTCGAAAACGCAGCGGCAGCAGGCGTGGCGTGCATAGTTCAGCCTGGCGGTTCCAATAAGGACGATGAAGTAATCGCCTGTGCGGATAAGCACGGGATAGCGATGGTGTTTACCGGCAAGAGACATTTCAAACATTAAAAAAATTCGGCGGGGTAAACCCCGCCCTACAAACTATGTTATGCACGGAAATTATTAACGAGTTGAGAAGAGAAATATCATCTTTTCCCGATGATTTTTATGACACGTTCAATTTCACTGTTACTGGCAACAATCTTACTCATCCGATTACGGTGGGGATACTATGTAAGATACTTTGGAGATTGAAAACCGTATCTGCGGTTGGCGTTGATATGAGGTTCAATGCTGGTAGAGGAAAAAAATTCCAGCCCGACCTAACAGGGTTTGATAGTTGTGGTGGGGAACCTATCATATTTTTAGATTATGAAAGTCCTAATTCAAGTGACTCGCGTATTCCAAATAAGGATGTAGTTTCATATAAAAATTGGGTAGAAACGCAAAAAAATCGAGCGCCATATATTATCATAACCACTTTACCAGACGGAAATGCTCCGGACTGGCAATTGAGATATACAACGGAAGGATATTTGAATGACCATTGCCGTGGCAAGAAATCGGAAATAATTAAGAATCCATATCTTTTCTGGTATTCGTATTACAGAAAAAGTCTGAAAGATATAGATATTTGCAATATTTTCTTTGTGAATATTAGTGGGAAGGCAGTCGGCCTGATAAAGATGCAATAAGGAATGTAGGGCGGGGTTAACCCCGCCCTACGAAAAATAGATTTTATTCGCCGAAATTGCTTATATCCTCGCCAGCGATGTTTTCAAAATTACTTATTTTGCCATATAGCCCATCCTTCAAAAACTGATGGTATGTCGACCACGGCCAATCTTCGGCGGATTTGGCTAAGCTGTGTTTGACAGGATTATAATGGATGTAATCAATATGCCTCTGTAAATCCTTTTCATCGCGTATCTGATGTTCCCAAAATCGTTTCTGCCAAATACAGACCTCACCTTTGTCTGTACGCGAAAAAGGCACTTGTTCTTGTCGGTTTGCTCGTAGATATTCTCGGCTGAAAATTCCTTTTATGGATGACCAACGTGTCGAGAAATCCGCATCTCCTTCCGGCAGCTTCCACACACAATGTAAATGGTCAGGCAAAAGGCAATTGGCTATTATCTCAAAAGGATGTTTGGATTGTGTTTTGGTAATGGCCTGTCTAAGGAGATGTCTCGCTGATTCTTCTGTAAATAATCTCGCGCGTTGGTATGTTACAAGGGTGAAGAAATAATAACCCCCTTCGAATTTAGCGCGAATATAATTTGGCATAATGCCCTAATAGTATCCTCATTATTTCGGTGGGGCAAGCCCCACCCTACAAAAAATCGGTGCAGCAGATTACAAAAATAGGTGGACAGATTCGGCGGGGTGAACCCCGCCCTACTACAAAATTTGAAAAAAGAAAAGCCCGACGGATGTCGGGCTTTTTTTGTGACCATTTTATTTGGGATTGTTATATCCCGGCGGCTATGCGGAGTTTTTTTACCATATCGGTTTTTTCCCAAGTGAAGATAGCACCTTTTCTTCCGAAATGTCCGCCGTGGGAGGTTTCGGAGTAAATCGGTCTGGCAAGCTTCAAATGAGCAATCATAGTCTTCGGGGTCAGCGGGAAAAGTTTGCGAACGATTCGGCTGATTTTTTCCTCGCTGATTTTTGCGGTGCCGTGGGTATCGACATAAATCGAAAGCGGGTCAGCGTAGCCAATGACATAGGAGAGCTGAATTTCGCAACTATCTGCAAGGCCAGCGGCGACGACGTTTTTGGCGATGTATCTCGCCATATAGCTTGCGGTCCTATCGACCTTTGTCGGGTCTTTTCCACTGAAAGCGCCACCGCCATGATGTCCCCTACCGCCGTAGGTGTCGACGATGATTTTTCTTCCTGTCAGGCCGCAATCACCCTTTGGGCCTCCTGTTACGAATCGGCCTGTCGCGTTGATGTGGAATATAGTCTTTTTGTCAACCAAGCGTTTCGGCAGGACGGGCAGGACAACTTTTTCAATGATTTGCTTACGCAATTGTTTGTAGGTAATAGTGGGTGCGTGCTGCGTAGCGATAACGATGGTGTGGATGCGTTTTGGTTTGCCGTTTTCATATTCGACTGTTACCTGGCTTTTGCCATCCGGGCGGAGCCAGGGCAGTTTGCCGTTTTGGCGCATTTTTTCGAGATGAAGAGTCAACAGATGCGCGAGCTGGATCGGCATCGGCATAAGAGCCGGGGTTTCCGTGCAGGCGTAGCCGAACATTAGTCCCTGGTCACCAGCCCCCTGCTCTTTGTGCAGACCCGTACCTTCTGTGACGCCCTGCGAGATATCGGGACTTTGTTTATCGAGACAGACGGCAATGGCGCAGTTTTCAAAATCGAAGCCCATATCGGGGTCAATGTAGCCGATTTTCTTTATTGTGTCCCTGACAACTGTCGGGATGTCAACGATTGCTTTGGTCGTAACTTCACCGGCGACTATGACCATATCGTTCTTGACCATCGTTTCACAGGCAACCCTGCTTTTGGGGTCCTTGGCGAGCATTGCGTCAAGGATGGCGTCAGATATGCAGTCCGATACCTTGTCGGGATGTCCCATCGTGACGGACTCGCTGGTGAAAAGATATTTGCCGGTATCGCAGTTAGGATTGCAGTAAATAGATTTTCTTGCCATTAGAAATTTGTCCTTTCAATAATTTATTGATTAAAACTGGTTATTCACAGAAGGCGAACTATCATTGATGTTCCAATCGTACGTCATATATTTAACGGAATAATTCTCTATTTCAAGGAAAGAGCAGTCCTGCCCGGAGATATAATTTACGGCGAAGTTTAAGACTGCCCGGACGGAAGGCTCCTGGTCTTTGAATTTTTTGTCTGTGCCATATTTGCCGATAAACTCATCTCCAAACCATGACGAGTGAAAAATGGCGGAAAGATAAACTACGCGATTTTCCCTGTCTATTCTGAATGCGAGCGGGCTGGATAAGAATTTTCCGGCCTGACTGTCCAACTGCTGGTACAAGCGACGTCCGTAATACGGCTCATTTCGTAAAGGCGGGCTGGAGGTACTGGCGTAAGATACGGCCAAGAATATCCGCGGCTCGTCAAATTCCTTGCGGAAGAACCGCTGTTCGATTTGTTTAAGAGTAAATTCCTCGTTAATCACGATAAATTTGTGTTCGTTCCATATATCTCCGATGTGCCTGATGCTGTCAGGCCCCCATAGAACACGAAGTATCCGCTGTGACTGAATAGGATAGTTGTCGACAATTATTTTGAGCATTTTTATATTGTACGCGTTAAGCCAGAAAGCGATTTTGTCCTCTTTTGACCAGGAGCCGTAAACATTGGGGTCGAGCCTGGAAAAATCATCCAATAGCCGGCTAATTTCGGATTTTCTCAATTTGAGGTTTTTGTAATCGACCATTCCCTTATCGCTAACGCAGTTTTTCAGGACGTCGGCATATTTGTCATCGCAAGAAACCGCCGACTGTTCAAGAGGCTGCGACGAAGGATTCGAACAGCCTGCAATAAGAAGCAATACAGCCGGCAAAGTTATAAAGGCCGAGAGACTAAGGGCCTTAAAACCGGCGGTTTTTAGTTTTTCGTATCCGGCAGTTCGTTTTGTAAAAGCCATTTTTACCTTCCAAGATTTAGCTGTGTTCAAGTCCCTGAACATTATATAAAGCGGTATATTAATAATTTTTGTCGGGTTTTTACAGGAAAAAATAATTTTGTGGGCAGATTTGCCATATTAAGGCAAGGTGGCACATCTGATGCGGATTTGTTAGTATGAAAGGCAAAGAATATCGAATCCGCCTTCCGTCCTTCGCCCAAAGGGGCTTCGGAGGACGGGTCGCCAGCGCTACGGCGGACAGGTCTGAGGATTAATGCTAAAAATCAGAAATATAATTCTTGATGTTCCCTTTTTTCAGGCGTCGCTTAGCGGATATAGCGATTACGCCATGCGGGCAATCGCGCGCGACTTCGGAGCACCTATGACTTTCGCCGGCGTGATGCTCGCGAAAAGCGTTATGCATCCGAAGGTATTTAATAAGCCGTCATTTAGACCCGGTGATGACGAACATCCGATAGGAGCGCAGCTTTTGGGCGAGAACCCCGAAATAATGGCAAAGGCAGCCAAGGCGGTACGCAAGGTGGGTTTCGATTTGATAGACTTGAATTTTGCATGTCCGGCGCCGAAAGTTCTTCGGCGAAAGCGAGGAGGCTATCTTCTGAATGAGCCTGATAAAGTAATAGAAATCTATAACGCGGTGAGAGAATCCGTCGATTGTCCGGTGACTATGAAATTGCGGACGAGTTTCAATAACGAGTCTTATGATAATTTCTGGGACATTAGTTCGAGGGCCGTGGCTGGCGGGGTCGATGCGTTAATTGTGCATCCCCGCTCTGTTTGCCAAAGATTTACCGGTTCGGCAGACTGGCAGTTTTTATCAGAGGTTAAAAAACAATTTCCCGGCACAATAATTATAGGCAGCGGAGATTTATTTTCCGCCGATATAATTAAAAATAATATGAAAAACGCAGGGATAGACGGCGCGGTAATCGCACGCGGCGCGATTGGTAATCCGTGGATTTTCCGCCAGCTTCGCGAGGGGGACAAATTTATCGCTCCAAGTATCGAGGAGCAGGGACAGGTGATTTTAAAACATTTCGATTTAGTCTGTAAGCTCTACGAGCACAAAAAGGCTGTCAGGTATTTTCGGAAATTCACGGCGGCATACTGCAGACTTTATCCATCTCGCAAAAAAGCTCAAAAGGCCCTTTTCTCGGCAAAGACGGTCGAAGAATTCCTCGCCGGCGTAAAAGAATGGTATGGGGTGTAACAAAAAGAAGTTTTGCCACAGAGTTTTTTTAGACACAGAGCACACCGAGAAATAAATAAAAAACAGTGTAAATGCGTGTCTTTTTCATTATGCTACGCGTTTTTAGTTAGTTGTTGGGCGACATGAAGCGAACAAAAGTAAACAAGAAGAGTACAATAACCATGAACCGTACGACAGAACAAACTTTAAGCAAAGTCCCGGAAGTATGTCTGGTCTTCTGGATAATCAAAGTCGCTGCCACTACACTGGGTGAAACCGGCGGCGACGCGGTGTCGATGTCGATGAATCTTGGCTATCTGGTCGGCACTGCCATTTTTTCGATAATTTTTATTTTTGCAGTTGTCGCCCAGATTAAGGCCAAGCAATTTCACCCTTTCCTGTACTGGACAACGATTATCGCGACAACGACGGTTGGCACGACCCTGGCTGATTTCGCCGACCGGTCTCTGGGTATTGGCTATGCCGGTGGATCTTCACTGCTGTTTGTTCTGCTCATGGCATCCCTGGCCATCTGGTATTGGTCGCTCGGCTCGGTTTCAATCGATACCGTGAGTTCGCCAGCGGTAGAGATGTTCTATTGGGTCACTATCATGTTTTCTCAGACGCTGGGTACTGCGCTTGGGGACTGGACAGCCGATACGGCCGGTCTCGGCTATGGAGGTAGTGCAATTCTCTTCATCGCTCTCCTGGGATTGGTGGTCGCGGCCCATTACTGGACAAAAATCTCAAGGACGCTGCTTTTCTGGGCGGCCTTCATCCTCACCAGGCCCCTTGGCGCCGTCGTAGGTGATTTTCTTGATAAGCCAATCCGTTCCGGCGGGCTGGCATTGAGTCGCTATTCAGCGTCGGCAGTTCTGCTCGTAATCATCATTGCCTGCGTTTTGATTTTTGAGCAGCGGCCTGCAAAAAGTTCAGGGCATTCTAAACCTCTTACCGAAAACGATTGAAGAATTCCTCGCCGGCGCAAAAGAATGGTATGGGGTGTGATAACAATATTTTTGCTCTGTTTAAATAAGCAGATTCCTCGACTCGCTGCGCTCGCTCGGAATGACATCTAAAATCAAAAAGCAAAACCGCCGCTAAAGGCAAAACGTTTTGCTGCTTATTGCTTCGGCGATTTTGATTCCGTCGACGGCGGTGGAGATTATTCCGCCGGCGTAGCCTGCGCCTTCGCCGGCCGGGTACAGGCCTTTAACAGCGGGACTCTGGAAAGTCTCGTCCCTGACAATCCTTATCGGCGAGGAACTTCGAGATTCCACCGCGGTCATAACGGCATCGCTGCGAGCGAAGCCTTTGAGTTTTTTGTCCATCTGGGGGATTGCCAGACGGAGGGTTTCAACGACAAATCCAGGCAGGCATTCGGCGAGGTCACATGGCGTGATGCCCGGGGTATATGACTGGCAAACCTTACCGAGTGACTTCGAAGGCTTGCGGGAGAGGAAATCACCAACAAGCTGGACAGGGGCGAAGTAGTTATTGCCTCCGGTTTCAAAGGCTTTGCGTTCCCATTTTCGCTGGAACTCAATGCCGGCCAGCGGGCTTGTACTTTCAAAATCCTGCGGGGTGACACCTACTAACAGTGCGCTATTGGCGTTAACATTATTTCGAGAATAACGGCTCATGCCGTTTGTTACTACGCATCCGGATTCAGATGAAGATGCGATGACCTCTCCGCCGGGGCACATACAGAAAGTATATGCGGAGCGGCCAGTTTCGCAGTGGTGGACCAGTTTATATTCAGCAGGGCCGAGAAGCCGATTCGACGCGAATTTGCCGTACTGGGCCTTGTCTATCAGGCTTTGGGGATGCTCAATGCGAACGCCTATTGAAAACGGCTTTGCTTCCATGGGGATATTCAGTTGATGCAGCATCTCGAATGTGTCCCTTGCGCTGTGTCCGAGGGCGAGGACTATGGTGTCTGTTTCGATGGTTTCCGAGTCGTTAACAATTGCGCCGGTGACTTGGCCGGTGTTTATTTTTATGCCCGTCAGTTTTGTTTCGAAGCGAACCTGTCCACCTAACGATATAATCGTATCGCGAAGGTTCTTTACAATTTTAACGAGGTTGTCTGTGCCGAGGTGGGGTTTGGCATGGTAGAGTATTTCTTCCGGTGCTCCTGCCCTTACAAATTCCTCAAGGATTTTTTTAGAACGGTTATATTTATCCTTTATCTGCGTAGTAAGTTTCCCATCGGAAAAGGTGCCTGCCCCGCCTTCGCCGAACTGCACATTAGATTCCGGAACGAGCAGTCCCTTACTCCAAAAGTTCTGGACGTCCTTTACTCTCGAAGTGACCTGTTTTCCTCTTTCTATGAGTATAGGCTTGAAGCCCATTTGAGCAAGAATCAGGGCGGTAAAGAGGCCACAAGGGCCGCTACCAACTATAATGGGACTGCGGCCGGGGATACTGCCAACTGTCGGGAGCTGGTAATTCATAGAAGGCGCAGCGGAAATCCGAATGTCCTGCGCGAATTTGGAAAGCAGTTCGGATTCATTTTTTATCTCGGCGTCTATCGTATAAACAGTGACGATATGGTTTTTGCGCCTTGCGTCTATGGATTTGTGGACTATCGTAAAGCTGATGAGCTGGTTTTCGGGAATACCCAGACGTTCCAAAATGCTGATAGCCAAGGCTCCTTCGTTGTGGTCGAAGGGCAATGTTATGTCTCTTAGTCTAATCATAAGTTCAACTTTTTCAGTGAATTAACCTTTTAAGACGGCGAGGGGGAGCATTCGTGCGACGGGGTTGGCCCAGCCACATTCGATAACAATCCGCACAACCTCATCAATATCTTTATAAGCGTCAGGGGCTTCTTCTTTTATTTTGCTTTTGTCGCTGGTGATGAGTTTTATGCCTTTCATACTGCGTTTGAACTGGTCATCAGTAATAAGAGGCGGTGTGATACTTTTTCCCCTGCGGGATTTGCCAGTGGCGGCGGTGCGGCTCATTACCCTGCCTGCTCCGTGATTTACCGAGCACAAGGATTCTTCGGAGTTGCCTGTTCCGACGAGGAGGAAACTGGCGGTGCCCATCGAGCCGGGGATTATAATGGGCTGGCCTGTTTTTTCGAAAATGGTGCCGGCCATGCGTTTTTGTCCGAAGGCGCGGGTTGCGCCTTTTCGATGTACCCAGAGCGATTTGCCGTTATGGGTTTCAAGCTTTGCCATATTGTGAGGGACATCGTAGACAAGCTGAAGCGGGGTCGGGCCGAAGGAGCGATTGAAGCAACGTCTTACAAGCAAGGCCATAATGTGGCGATTTGTAAAAGCGAAGTTGGCAGCGGCGGCCATTGCGGCGATATAGTTTTTGCCGGCGCTGGTGTCGGTCGGCAGATACGAGAGCATTTTTTTTCGCTCGGCCATACCGGGGGCCTGTGCGGCGATGTTCATATACTGGTCGGCGATTTCGTAGCCGAAGCGGCGGGAGCCTGAGTGGAGCATTACAACGATTTGATTTTCGAAAAGGCCGAAGTTTTTCGCCAAAACGGGGTCGAAGATTTTCTGGACGTATTGGATTTCGATGAAATGGTTTCCGCCTCCGAGAGTTCCGAGCTGGGCGGAGCCTTTCTGTATCGCGAGGTTTGGGACCGAGGCGAGGTCGCTGGGGATACAGCCGGTTTCTTCGATTCTTTTTAGGTCGTCGGCGAATTCATCGGGGTCGAACGCTTCCCAGGCGCGGTGATTAGTTCTTTGAGCGAGCATTGGTATTGCGGCGACGCCCATATTAACGACGGCCTCGAGGCCGGCTTTATCTAATACGAGGTTGGATTTGCCTTCGCCGAGGGGGATATCTCTGGCGATGGAGTCGGCGATTTTGTCGGTGTCGATACCGCCTTTTGAAAAGGGTGTGCGCAGGAGGCGCATGCCGCAGTTTATATCGTAACCGACGGCGGCTGGCATTATGGCCGAGTCCATTCCGAGGACGGCGCCGATGGGTATGCCGAAGCCGACGTGGATGTCGGCGGTGGCGAGGACTTTCCTGGCCGGCGGCAAAGAGGCGGCATCGCAAAGCTGACTGACTGCATCGGGTTCGAGAGCGATTGCCCGGCTGGCGAAAATAGTCGCATCTGTTACCATGCCGGCGCAGCGGTCGATACGGAGGCGGAGAGGGTCGATACGAACAAGCTGAGCCGATGAATCGGGCATAGAAAAAACCTTATTCTGCTACGATAGTTTTGATATTACTATATTATACCGGATTGCCGGGTTGTGCGGTAGAATGTCTGAAAAATGCAATAAAGAAGCGGTAGCCGTCGGACGAAGGTGAGAACAGGTCAACCATTAGGCCGTCCGAGAAAAACCGCTAATGGGGTTGACATTGGGCGGTCGCAACGGTATCCTTATAAGGGAATGTAGAGGGAGATATGGGCCAGAATTATTGCTTTTTTATGGATGTTGGGAACACAATGAAAAATAAGACACTTGCCTTTATTATTTTCGGGATATTTTTGATTTTGGCGACAAATTCGGGGGTCAAGGCAGTTGATACCCGTGAGATTGACGTATGCTGTCATAAAGATCTGCTTAACGAAAATGATTTACAGACTATCGATGGTTTCGTCGCCAGCGCGGTAGACGAACTGGCGAAAACGCAGGATTTTACCACCATAGCAAAGCTTCGTGCAGCAATTCAGGCTCGGCGAAGTTCGAGCAAAGAGAGCGCCAAGACGCAATACGCGGCACAGTTCTCCGAGTCGGCGTATAAATACATATCCAAGGCACTTGAAGAAGCAAAAGAGATAACGCCTGAAAACAACAGGTTCAGAGTAATCCTAAACCTTTTGATTCTGGCAGATTCGCTGGAAGAGGTGCGATTGACAGATTTGGCTATGAAGTTTTTGAATGATAAGGATGACGCCATTCGTTACTGGGCGGTTCATTGCGTTGCCAATCCCGGTATCATAGGGCAACTGAATTCCGGAGGAGCCGACGGTTTGGCACGGGCCGAGAATATCGCCAAGCAGCTAAAAGGTGTGGTTGAGAGCAGCAGTCCAGAGTCGCTGGGGCTGATGGCTGAGTTTGCGGCCAAGGTGAATATTCCAGAGGGAGAGGACCGGTTGTTTCAGATAGCTGATATGAGGATAAAAAAATATTCGGACTGGACGATTGAGTACGAACTTCTGGATGCTGATATCTTAAAGCTGCTTGACGGGAAGATGTCTTCAGAGGGCGCAAACAAATCTGGCGCCGGCCGGCGTTTCGGGCAGTTATATTCATACGCGATTCAAAGATACGTGAAGGGTCAGGACGTTCTAAGCGATACTCAGAAAAGCCAACTGGTTTCGGTATTAGTTGAGACGGAGATTAACTGTATCAGTAAGCTTTTGAAGGTGGCCCAATCGGTTGTGAAGAACGCCGTTGAGCAGAACGATTTACCGGCCCTTATGCAGGAACATAACAGGCTGCTCGGTGACAAGACTCAGGCCGGCCAACTGCCGCTGAAACTGAACTTTGACTACGGCAAGGAAGCCGACGGCAGCAGGCGCGTAGCGCCGCTCGCCCTGCCGGAGCCGCCCAAAGAATTGATTCCTTCGACAAAACCCGAAACAATTACGGATAATGGTTCGACCCCTTCGGCTGATTCGACAAATTGAATACGCACGAGGCAATATACAAGAGGTATATCCGCCACCGGCGGGGATAAACAAGCTTTCGCAAAAGGAATTTGCGTTATGCACCACAAATAGATACCACCAAACAAGCTGCATACCAGAAAAGATATAATATGAAGCATCGAAAGACGTTTTTGACCATAGCTGCAATTGCGACGGTTTTCACACTTGCAGGCTGTGACGGCTCCCCATCGGGAGAAGAGCCGAACAAAATGGTGGTGTATTCCGTTACGACGTCAAAAATAGCCGGGTTCGATGTGAGCGACATAAGCGATTATCCAACCGCCAGAGTAGTGGGTCATATTTTTGAATGTCTTTATCAATATCACTACCTTAAAAGGCCTTACGAGCTTATTCCCCAACTTGCCGCAGATATGCCAGAAGTGAGCAAGGACGGTCTTACATACACGATAAGAATAAAAAAGGGAGTTTATTTTGCGGATGATAAATGTTTTCCCGACGGCAAAGGCAGAGAGCTTAAAGCAGGAGATTTTGTTTTTGCGTGGAAGAGGATAGCCAACATCAAATATATATGCAAGAACTGGTGGATTTTCGACGGTAAAATTGTCGGGCTTGATGAGTTTCGGGAATATACCAAAAGCTGCAAGGACCAGTTTGATATTGATTACTCCCTCGCTGTGGAGGGACTTCAAACACCTGATGATTATACAATTGTTATAAGGCTGAAGAAACCCTGGCCGCAGATAGTGTATTTGCTGGCCCACCAGCCGACGGCGCCTGTTGCCAAAGAGGCGATTGCTTACTATGGCAAATATATTATAAATCATCCTGTCGGAACCGGACCATACAAGCTGGATGTATGGAACCGCGGCAGCTATATCAAGATGTCGCGAAATCCCAACTTTCGAGGAGAGCTTTATCCGTCGGAGGGTGAGGCCGGGGATTTGGAACAGGGCTTGTTAGCCGATGCAGGCAGGAAGATGCCTTTTGCCGATGAAGTAGTGTGGACGCAAATCGAAGAGGAGCAGCCGTTGTGGCTCCAGTTTTTACGCGGCAAGATTGATGCCAGCGCTGTCCCCAAGGACAATTACGGCCAGGCCATCAGCTCTTCACGGGGTTTAACTGATGAGATGAAGAAGCTGAATATGCATTTGAAGACATTTCGTGAGCCGGCTACGTATTGGATAGGTTTTAATATGGAGGACAGTATTTTAGGGAAAAACAAACCACTTCGTGAAGCGATAAGCTACGCCATTGACAGGGAGAAGTACATCGAGTTGTTTTGGAACGGCCGAGACGAAGTTGCTTACGGTTTTATCCCGCCGATGATGAAGGACTATAATCCGGAAATCAGTAAAATCGGAAAAAGTTATAACCCGCAAAAAGCAGCCGAGCTTGTAAAAGAGGCGGAGAAAATATACGGAGGGAAACTGCCGACATTGAAGTTTGCAATGGGCGGCACAGACACACTGCAAAGACAATTCGGCCAGTTCTTACAGCGGAATTTTAAAGATGTCGGTCTCGATGTCGAAGTTGACTATATGGACTGGCCTACTTTTCTCGGCAAGGTGCATAGCAAGAGCACACAAATGTTTTCTCTGGGGTGGATAGCAGATTACCCTGATGTGGAAACTTTTTTGCAGCTTTTTTACACTAAAAATGTTTCTCCCGGCACTAATAACTGCAACTACTCCAATCCACAGTTCGACAGACTATACGAACAGGCCGCGGTTATGCCGGATAGTCCTGAGCGTGTGGCGCTTTACCGGAAGATGGAACTTATGATTTTGGAAGATTGTCCGGTAGCATTTATTAATCATCCTGTAGGGTATGTTCTGCATCATGACTGGCTGCGTAATTATAAGCCGCATGCTTTTCAATACGGGCTGGCAAAATATCATTGGGTCGATATGGAAAAACGAGCGGCGTACAAGGAACTTTTAAAAACAGTTAAATGATCACATATATAATAAGACGACTTTTATACACGATACCGATAGTGTTCGGCGTTCTGCTGCTGACCTTCGTGCTGTTTACGCTTGTCGGCGGGGACATATCAATTGAAATCGCGGGCAAGGGCGCCACGGCGGAAACAATAAAAGAAATCCGCGAAGAATACGGTCTTAATAAGCCTTTGTTTCTCTCGTGGGACAGCCAATTTGTAAACCACTTCAAAAACGCGCTGACATTCGATTTCGGCAAGGCCCGCGACAGAGAGCCTGTTATCGACAAGATAAAACGCGGAGCGGGGCCTTCTTTAGCATTGATGGTGCCGATGTTTTTCGGGACGATTATTATTTCGGTAAGTTTGGCGCTTATCGTGGCTTTTTTTCGCGGGACGGTGTGGGACAGTCTAACAGTGATTATTTGTATCGCGGGGATGAGTATTCCTTATTTGAGCTTTATTCTCTTCGGTCAGTATTTTCTCGCGTACAAATGGGGGCTTTTCCCGGTGTTCTTTTCGCCGGATTTGAGCACGGCCCAGTACACGGCCCTGCCGATACTGATTGGCATAGTAACAGGCCTGGGCGGAGAGGTTCGGTTTTATCGAACTGTTATGCTCGACGAGATGCGAAACGATTATGTTCGGACAGCTTTCGCAAAAGGGCTTAGCACGAGGCGGGTACTGTTCAAGCATGTGCTCAAAAACGCGATGATACCGATTATTACACAAGTTGTTCTGGCGATACCATTTTTGTTTTTAGGAAGTTTGCTGCTGGAGAGGTTTTTCGGCATTCCGGGGCTTGGGTACCTGATGATAGAGGCAATCGGCTCGCGGGATTATTTTGTTATAAATGCGATGACTTATATCAGCGCAATACTGTTCGTGATATTTAACGTAATAACGGATATATGCTACGCGTGGGTGGACCCGAGGGTTTCATTTGATTGAGCATAAGATAAAAAAAGGCAGAAGTCTTTGGCAGGACGGACTGCGGCGTCTTTGGCGGCGCAAGCTGGTGATGGTCTGTTTTGCGGTGATAGTATTATATTTTTCGCTTACGGGTTTTATATATTTGGCGGAGCTGTTCGGCTGGCAGGTTGGGCCTACACAGTGGAAGGAAACAGTGGGTAAATCTTACGAGCCGCCCAGCAGGGAAAACATATTCGGCACGGACATCTTCGGGCAATCTGTTTTGCGGAAGATGCTGTATGGAACGAAGACTTCGATAACCGTCGCGTTATGCGCTTCGCTTATCAGCCTGCTCATCGGCGTACCCCTTGGCGCTATCGCAGGCTATTTTCGCGGGTTCGTCGATGAAATAATAGTCTGGATTTATTCAACATTAAGCTCGATTCCGTATATTCTGCTGATACTGGCCTTCGCGGTTGTGCTTCGCGACAAAACCCTTTTCGGTTATAAGCTCACGGGGATTACGACGGTTTATTTAGCCATAGGGCTTACGAGCTGGGTTGGGATTTGCCGATTGATTCGCGGCGAGGTGATGAAGCACAAGGAGAGGGAATATGTTTTGGCGGCGAGGAGCTACGGGTGCAGTAACAGCCGAATTATTTTCAAACATCTGCTGCCGAATGTTTTTCATCTTGTTATTATCGATTTTTCGCTGCGGTTTGTCGCGTTTATTCACGCGGAGGTGATATTAAGCTTTTTAGGTCTCGGCGAAGCGACCCGGCCAAGCTGGGGAGCGATGATAAACGATGCGCGGATAGAACTTTCGCGCGGGGTATGGTGGCAGATGGCTGCGGCGACGCTTGCTATATTTTTGATTTCACTTGCGCTGAATATTTTCGGCGATGCTCTGCGGGATTCGCTCGACCCGAAGCTGAAGGTCCAATAGATTTATGGAAGATAACGGCATATTACTATCAGTCAAAGATGTTTCGACCTACTTCTTTACCGAAGAAGGCGTCGCGAAGGCGGTGCAGGGCGTGAGCTTTTCGATAAAGAAGGGCAAAACATTTGCGCTCGTCGGTGAAAGCGGATGCGGCAAGAGCATGACGGCGTTATCGATTATGCGGCTTGTACCTGCTCCGTCAGGCAAAATCGTCGAAGGGGAAATTATTTTCGGGAAGAAAAATCTGCTCGAACTGAGCGAAAGGCAAATGCGCAGCATTCGCGGGAATAAAATCGCGATGATTTTCCAGGAGCCGATGACCAGTCTTAACCCGGTCTATACGGTAGGCAACCAGATTGTCGAAGCCATCAGGCTCCACCAGAAAAAAAATGCAAAAGCGGCGTGGGCCGACGCGGAAGAGATGCTGCGGAAAGCAGGTATTTCCGACCCCGGGCAGCGGGTACACGAATATCCGCACCAGATGTCCGGCGGGATGCGGCAGCGGGTTATGATAGCTATGGCGATAAGCTGTCAGCCTGAACTTTTGATAGCTGACGAGCCGACAACCGCTTTGGATGTGACAATTCAGGCACAGATATTGGATTTACTCGATGAGCTGCAGGGGCAAATCGGGATGAGCATTTTGCTGATAACGCACGATTTGGGCGTTGTAGCCGAGAGGGCCGACGACGTCGCGGTGATGTACGCGTCGCGAATAGCGGAGGTGGCTGAATCGCAGAGGCTTTTTGCGGAACCTTTGCATCCATATACGCAGGGGCTGTTGAAATCTTTGCCGCGATTAGGTTATTCGGCAAAGCGTCTCCAGACGATTCCGGGTACTGTTCCTGAGCCTCTGCATTTTCCGAGCGGCTGCAAGTTTCATCCTCGCTGCCCGATAGGAAATAACGACAAAAGGTGTCAGACTGTTGAGCCGGCGCTGCGAGAAATTCAGCCGGGAAGATGTGTCGCCTGCTGGTACGCACCGGGATATGAAACATAAAGAGAGAATGAAGATATAGAATGAAGTACCCATCAGAAATAAACTTCAAAAATGTAACAGACGGCATCTGTGTATGCTATAAGGATAGTCCAGAAGTGAAATATAATTTAGATATATGGGCTATAAGCTATTTGCTGAATGAAAAGCTATATCAAGACCACAAAGAGAATATCGTACATTTACATGTTACTGATCCAACGATGGCATTAAGGATGTTCTTTTTGAATAAATTTCAACTTTTTAAAAATATAGTATTTGATGTCATAAATGCTGGTGATTTTAAGGAAAAAATTGAAGATATAATAAACGGCAATGGCAAAAAATATACCACTTATTCAAAGGTCCTTGCCCCTCGTGGAAAGAGGCAGACTCAAGAAGCTCTTTTAGAACAACACCTATCTGAAGATTTGTCTCGGCTTTCTGAAACAGAATTTTCTGAGTCAGACGAACCTATAACACAATTTCCAGCCAATATTTTCAAAGAGGAAATAAGTCAAGAGAAACGGAGTACGCGGAAATTCTGGATTGATATATTAGCTGTTAACAGATTTAACCAACTATCCGTAATTGAATTGAAAGCCGGTTCAAACTGTCCCCTGGATATTCTGATACAGGCAATCGATTATGGCATTTATTGTCATCTTTTCAGAAAGCATATTGCAGATTCTTTTTTTAAAAATAGCAACATAACCGATAAAATTGCACTTTATTGCGTTGCCAACAAATTCCATCCTGGGTTAAGGGGGGGCAATGGAATAGAAGGAATAATACCCTTAATCAATAAAAATAACGGTTTATTTGACATAGTCCTTGTTGAAATAAAAACTAAAGACAATAAGTCTGAATCTAAACCTGTCATAGTATATGACACAAGAAGAACAGAATGAAAATAATAATCCATAGGGGCGCCAAAGAAATCGGTGGCAGTTGTGTTGAGCTAATGACCGATAGCTCACGGATAATGATAGACTTGGGTATGCCCCTTGTTGATTCAAAAAAACAACCCTTTGATTCGAAAAGTATAGCCGGCAAATCAATCGAGGAGCTAAAAGACAAAAAGATTTTGCCTGATGTCAAAGGTTTATACAAAAATGGAAAACCGGAACTCGATGCTATTCTGGTATCTCATTCTCACCTCGACCATTATGGTTTATTGGATTTTGCAAATAACGAAATACCTGTCTATATCAGTAAGGGAGCAAAAGAGCTTGTTGAGGTAACGAATATATTCATAAATAAGAACATACAACTAACAAATACTCAGATAATAAAACACAAATCGCCGTTTCATATAAAAGATTTCAAAATAACACCATATCTTGTTGACCATTCAGCCTTTGATGCCTTTGCGTTCCTGATTGAAGCAAAAGATAAAAGAGTTTTTTATTCCGGAGACTTCAGAGGTCACGGCAGAAAGGCTGTTTTGTTCGAAAGAATAATACAAAAACCGCCCAAGGACATTGACTGCCTCTTGATGGAAGGTTCTATGCTGGGCCGGAATGAAACGCCATACAAAAATGAAGATGACATTGAAGCCAGAGTCGTGGAGATTCTGAAAGAACAAAACAACGTAACGTTTTTATTTTCATCATCTCAGAATATTGACCGGTTGGTTTCGGCATATCGCGCCTGTTTAAAGACGAATACTATTTTCGTGATAGATATTTATACTGCTTTTGTATTACAAAAGCTCGAAAAAGTGTCTAAAAGAATCCCTCAGTTTAATTGGGGAAACATCAGAGTCAAATTTTTTGAATACCATGCAGATAAACTTGCTGGTGCTGGTTACAAAAAATTACTATATATTTATGACAGACAGAAAATCGAAATGGATGAGATAAATGAGAAAAAGAATAAAGTACTTATGTTGGCAAGGGACAATTCGATATTCCCGAGCATTATCAAGAGTATTGACGTTCCCGAAGGAGCGAAAATTATTTACTCAATGTGGGAAGGGTATCTGACCGAGAAGTTTAGGTGTTATTGTAAAAGTAAAGGATTAGTGATGGAACAGGTTCATACAAGCGGACATGCAGTATTAAATGACCTGCAACGTTTTGCAAAGGCATTAAATCCCAAGTCCTTAGTTCCTATTCATACTTTTATGCCAAGAAGCTATTTGGAGCTTTTTGAAAATGCTAATATTGTACACGATGGTGAGATACTTGTGATTTAGAAATTCGGGCAGGGATAGACCCAGCCCTGCGAAACATGAGGAGTACGAATCAAAATATGACGAGCACAAACGGGTACCTGCTGAGAGTTGAAGACCTGAAGACATGGTTTGCCATAAAGAAAGGTCTGCTGCGCCGAACCGCAGGTTTTATCAAGGCGGTCGATGGGGTGAGCTTCGACATCAAAAGGGGACAGACGCTCGGCTTAGTCGGCGAGAGCGGATGCGGCAAGACGACCGTCGCCAGGAGCATAGTCCGGTTGGCCCCGGCGACAGCAGGAAAAATAATTTTTGACGGCATCGACGTTTTGTCGGCGGATAAAAGCGAATCGAAGGAACTTCACCGGCAGATTAGTCTTGTTTTTCAGGACCCGTTCAGTTCGCTAAATCCGAGGATGACCGTCGGCAACATTATTGGAGAGCCGTTGAAGGTACAACAGGGAATAACCGGCAGTGAGCTGACCGAAAGGGTCGCGGCATTGCTTTTGAAAGTAGGGTTGTCATCCGAGCATATAAACAATTATCCGCACGAGTTTTCCGGCGGTCAGCGGCAGCGAATCGGGGTGGCCAGGGCTTTGGTGACGGAGCCTAAATTAGTTATTTGCGATGAGCCGGTCAGCGCGCTCGATGTTTCGATTCAATCGCAGATTTTAAATTTGCTGAAGGATTTGCAGGACGAATTCGGCCTGACCTTTTTGTTCATCGCGCATGATTTGACCGTTGTGGAGTTCTTTTGTGATATTACGGCGGTTATGTATATGGGCAGGATAGTAGAGCGGGCCGAGTCGGAAGAGCTGTATCGCAATCCGATGCATCCTTATACGCGTGCCCTTATGTCGGCGATACCACGAGTTGACCGAAGTTCCGTAAAAGGCGCGTTCGGCGGCGAGGTGCCGAGCATTCTGAATCCGCCGAGCGGCTGTCCATTTCATCCGCGGTGTCCGCTGGCGGAAGGCGAGTGTCTAAAGCAGATGCCGGCGTTAAAGGAAAAAAGCGGTCATGAGGGGCAGGGGCATTTCGTCGCCTGCTGGAAATGTTAAAAGAAACTCGACATAAGTCGCTGCATTTGCGATAATGAGTTGAAAGTTATGAAGCAGGAAGAATCGAAATGGGCACAGACGAAAAAAAAGCCAATGTGGAAATAACCAATGAAGGAAACGCTACGATAGTGGCTTTTAAGACCGCTTCTATAAGTAATGTGGAAGATATAGCGTCTGTTTCCATGCAGATAAAAGAATTTATCGAAGAGAAAAAGCCGAAAGAAGTAGTAATAGATTTTGAGCAAGTAAGGTTTTTTTCGTCCGCCGTGCTGGGGTTGCTTTTGGACATTCGGGCTAAATTGAAAATATATGACGGCAAGGTTGCGATAAGCGGGATAAATCCGCAACTGTACAGGGTTTTCAAGATAACGCATCTTGACAGGATTTTCGAATTTTTCCCGGACAAAGAGAACGCGGTCAAAGCGGTAGGTACAAGTTAAGTTGTATTCGGATAGAAAGGCAGAAGTTATGAACGTTGTGGTACAATTTTCGATTTTTATGGTCAATAAGCCGGGGGTACTGGCCAAGGTGCTCGGCGAGTTTGCACGGGCCAAGATTAACGTTATAGCGATGACGATGATGGACTCGGTTGAACACGGCGTTATGAGGGTAATTTTCGAGACGCCTGCAAAAGCAAAAGAGGTACTGACAAGACTAAATATGCCTTATAATGAGACCGAGGTTTTGTGCGCAGAGTTGGACAATAGGCCCGGCGCGCTGGCGACGGTGGCGGAGAAACTGGCCAGGAACCACATAAATATTTCATACGCATACTGCACAGCGGGCGCAAAAGGCGGCAGAACGACCGGCGTTTTGAAAGTCGCCGACGTAAAGAAGGCAATGAAGATTCTGCAGGGAAATCAGAACACAAAGAGCAGCAAATCACAACCGGTGGTCAGACGGTCACAGGTTTCGAGAAAATAATTGCGTATAGCTGCGGCACATCAGGTTGGCGGAAAAAGGGTTGACATAACAACTGATTTCCTGCTATTATATCGCAGCTTTTGATTTCGGGGCCGTAGCTCAATTGGTTAGAGCGTCGGACTGTCGATCCGAAGGTTGAGGGTTCGAGCCCCTTCGGCCTCGCTGCAAAACCGCGTGTTTGATACATTCAACGCGGTTTTGCTGTTTTTGGGGGATTCGCTGAAATTTGTCCCTGTCCGGTTAAACTCGTGCGGGGCAAGGTGTAAAACCTTGCCCCGCTTTTTTTATCGGCCTGAACAAAGCAAAATCCCGTACTTTCCGAAATTAAGTCACGCTAAGCAATTGACGAACGAATTGTTGAGTCGGTGGTTTTGCCGATTTGAAGCATCTGGGAAAAACAACAGAGGATTCAGTTTAGGCAACATGAAACACTCAACTTTTCATTTCGTTCTTTTATAAAACGAAAAGAGTTTACCGCGAATTTCAAATAGCGTCACCTGTTATTGTTTAAACTGTATACGCCCTATCAGGTCAAAGCAGTAAGGAAACAGAAGGCGCTATTTGTAAGGCTGCTGAAACGGTTTTGGCAGAATATTGGGAGTTAATGTCAGCTATTAAAGGAGATTATTATGTCAAATGTAGCAACAAAAACAGAGCAAATCAATAAGGCTCTGCACGACAAGGAGGGTAAATATCTTACCTTCGCTCTGGGCAGTGAGGAATACGGCCTGGAAATTCTGAAAGTCCGTGAGATTATCGGCTATATGGATATAACCGCTATTCCGCAAATGCCCGGTCATATAAAAGGCGTTATCAATCTGCGCGGACAGGTTATACCTGTAATCGATTTACGGGCCAAGTTCGGAATGGAGACCGCAAAAGTTACCGAGGAAACCTGTATTATCGTCGTGGAGATTCATCAGAACGGCCGCAAGTACAGTACAGGCATCGTTGTTGACCACGTTCAGGAAGTTCTTGATATCGATGGCGATAATATCGAAGAAGCGCCTCAATTCGGCTCTTCTGTCAATACCCATTTCATACTCGGTATGGGCAAAGTAGGCGAAACAGTAAAAATCCTGCTGGATATCGACAAGGTTCTTGTTGCTGACGACTTATCAAGTATTGGCGACAGTCAGACCGTGCCTGAAACTAATTAGGTGTTAATATGAAAACGGTAAGAATTTTACTGATTGCTATGCTGTTGTCGTGCGGTTCGGCGATGAGTTATGCCGAAGGGGACAAAATTGGATTCACCCTTGGCAGCGACTTCTACAGCAAGTATGTCTGGCGAGGTCAGCTGCTTAATGACGATTTTGTTTTTCAGCCATGTATCTCTGCCGCTTACAAAGGATTTACTGCCTGTGTCTGGGGCAATGTGAACCTGACGGACTATGGCGTTAATAACAATAGCGGCGAATTTACCGAATATGATTTGACACTCGATTACAGCGGCAAATTCAGCGAAGAAAGCAAGGTCGGCTATTCTGTGGGAGTGATTCATTATCACTTTCCAAGTGCATCCGCATTTGATACGACTGAGCTTTACTGGGGATTTAACCTCGATGTGCCGTTAAGTCCAACTATCAAAGTTTACCACGGCCTGGGCAACGAAAATGGAATATACGCAAATTTCGGCCTGTCGCATACGTTTAAAGATGTCCTTAAAATATCCGACAACATTAAGGGCGACGTGGTACTTGGAACTTCAATCGGCTGGGGAAACAGCACATACAATAAAGACTATTGGGGCATCGGTGGCGCCAGACTGAACGATTTGGCGTTCACAGTTGGTATCCCAATCGGTCTTGGCAATGGATGGACTGTAAAACCGAGCTTTAACTATGTAGCACTTGTCGATGGTAAAATTCGCAGCACAGATTTTTATGCCACCAACGATCACACAAAACGCAGCGATTATTTCTTCACAGGTGTAAGTATAAGTAAACGTTTTTAATCAAATTAGAAATAGTTAAAAAGGAAAGTAAAAATGTTTAAGGACATAAAAGTAAACAAAAGAATCCTGATAATTCTTGCAGTTGCAGTTGTTTTCTGCACGCTGGGTTCTGCCACGGCTCCGGATACCTCATTACCTTCTGCTGAAAAGGCTTTGCAGATGTTAAAAGAAGGCAATGAGCGTTTTGTGACAGGCAAATCAAGTCATCCGCGTATGGATGCGG
>Ga0315276_10001294_pt1 | contig 22352 bp, 26 predicted proteins | sample YL17G05_0_MG_FD_204542 | JGI IMG/M metagenome (GOLD analysis project Ga0315276, IMG submission 204542) | Sediment microbial communities from Yellowstone Lake, YNP, Wyoming, USA - YL17G05_0 | ecosystem: Environmental > Aquatic > Freshwater > Lake > Sediment | place: USA: Wyoming | collected... | reverse complement strand
ATTTTGAAGCCCCAGGAAGTATATAACCAGTACGGCTCGGACAGCCAGTATCAGCGATACCGCCAGATGAGCCTCGATGATATGCTGCTGGATAACCGAATCGTTTTTCTGATTGGCGAGATATCATACGCCAGAGCCGCAGAGGTCATTATGAAGATGCTCTACCTCGACAATCTCAAACGCAACAGCGAAATCAGCCTGTACATCAATTCCCCCGGCGGCAGCGTTGACGATACCATGGCTATTTATGATACCATGCATTTTGTCAACTCTCCCATTGCGACCTATTGTATCGGCAGGGCCCAGTCCGGCGGCGCAGTTGTATTGGCAGCCGGCACAAAAGGCAAACGCTTCGCCCTTCCGCACGCGAAAGTTATGCTCCATCAGCCGTGGGGCGGGGTCACGGGCCAGGCGGCGGATATCAAAATCCAGGCGGCGGAAATTCTCAAAGCCAAAGCCATGCTAAACGAAATCCTCGCGAAACATACGGGACTGCCTATTGAAAAAATCGCCGCGGAAACCGAAAGAGACAGATATATGACCGCGGACGAAGCCAAAGAGTACGGCCTTATTGACGAAGTGCTTCACGAACAAACAGATGAACAAAAAAAAGATAAAAAGTAAATCAGCCTAAACGAGATACGAGATATGACAATTAATCAAAACTTAGTGCCGATAGTAATCGAAAAAAGCGGACGAACCGAACGTGCCTACGATATTTATTCCAGACTGCTCAAGGACAGAATCATCTTTCTGGGCGGAGTGATTGATGATGATTCGGCGAATTTAATTGTCGCCCAGATGCTCTTCCTGAGCAACGAAGACAACAAAACCGATATCCACTTTTATATCAATTCAGGAGGCGGCTCAATAACCTCCGGCCTTGCGATATACGATACGATGCAGTTCCTGCGATGCGACGTCGCGACTTACTGCGTCGGACAGGCGGCAAGCATGGCCGCGGTATTGCTGGCAAGCGGAAAGGCCGGCAAACGGTTTGTCCTGAATAACAGCAGAGCGCTTCTGCATCAGCCGTTAATTTCAGGCGTACTCGAAGGACCCGCTACCGATTTGGATATCGAAGCGAAGGAAATATTGCGGTTGCGCAACAGGCTTTATAATATATTGGCCAAACATACGGGGCAAAACCCCGAAAAGGTAGAAAAGGATTGCGACCGAAATCTCTGGCTTGAAGCGGAAGAGGCAATCAACTACGGATTAGCCGACAGGATATTGCAGAAAGCGCCTGAAATCGCAAAGCACCAGGAACAGAACGGTTAAAAAAACACGAATGGATTGAAAGAGGTGCGCAGGTGAGAAAAACCATCATTCTGGTCGGGTGCCTGCTTGCTGCTGTCACAGGCTGCCAAAGCGGCAATCCGGCAAAAGAGGTCGAGACGCTCAGGCTGGAAAAAAAGGAATTGCAAACCCAAATCGAGCAGTCCAAATCAGAAACAGAACAATTGAAAAACCAGGTGCAGGTCCTCTCTAAATTGCCGGCTGATGTCAGGCTCGAAGACCTCTACAACCTCCAAAAAATCAAAATTACCAGATACACCAATCTTTACGATAAAGACAAAGACGGCAAAAAAGAGAAGTTGATTGTTTATATACAACCAATCGACGAACAGAATGATATCGTAAAGGCCAGCGGCACTGTTGATGTCGAGTTGTGGAACCTGAACAAAGAGGACGGCGAGGCAAAGCTCGGCCAGTGGCACGTAACGCCGGACCAGTTGAAAGACCTCTGGTGCGCTACGCTGATAACGATTAATTACAGACTGCCTTTTGACACAGGCGACGAAATCACCGGCGAAGAGAAATCACTGGTAGTCAAAGTAACTTTCACCGATTACCCGAGCGGCAAGGTGTTTAAGGAACAAAAGGTAATTAAGCCTCACTAAAAACGCAATTTATCAAGGGGGGTGGGCTTGCTGTGCGAATCAAAGAAAAAAAGGCAGGGTTAAGGCCCTGCCTTTTAAATAGTCACATCGGTTCGATTCTATTTACGCCGTCTGAGCAGTAACGCGCCAAGGCCAAGCAGGCCGAGTGTCGCCGGCTCGGGGGTGTGGAAAACGAATCCTTCTATTGGCGCATTATACACGGAACCATCTCTGTACATAATTTCCGGGTCGTAGTAATACTCGTTGTCGGTAAAGGTTCCAATCGAAATGATAGTCGACATTGGAACGTCAGGTATGTGATACTCGAAGCTGTACAAGACGCCGGTTTGGGGCGGTTCACTTGTCGAGGTTATGCTACCAAGCAGACCCACAACTAACTTCCCGTCGTAATTGAGCGCGCCAAACTTCTGGAGGCCGAAAGGTGCAATCCACTGCGGCTCAGCAGCTATGCCGCCGACGCCGCCGTCGGAGATAGCGTCGATTGAAAACAAGTCCACTTGGCCACTATCATACAGTTGAATCGTAATCCAGTCGCTCGGCACATAGTGGTCCATTGTGTCGGCCGGGTCAACTCGAAAGTAAGGGGCAGCCAAAGCCAAGGATGTCATTGAAAGGACCGCGCAGAATATTAGCAACTTTTTCATCATTCTCTCCTTCTTCTTATAATGTGAAATACAGGGATTACATCAGCCGGCGCAAGGCGCAAATTAACCCACAGAAGATTGTACGTATTTATTTCCTATCCGGCTGTGACATCCTCTTCTTGGGCTTTAGTATAACTAATAGCTGAAACAATTGTCAAGAGAAATTTGAAAGAATTTGAAAGTCGAAGGGGACGGCGGAACCTCTAAAAATAGCCTTAAAAGGCATTTTATTTAACCGCTGGGAGCAAAAGCGACACAATCTTCTTGGGTTTTGACTGCAATTGCGTATAATAAGCCTTCGTGTAAAGCATAAGCAGGCACGAAGAAAAGATACAAACAAGGACAAAAGTCAATGCGCTTTAATGAATACAGATTCCTGGTAAACAGTGATTTATACAGGTACATAGGCAAAGCCGACGTCGTGTCGTTTTTAAGGTGTATGTGGGCAAACCCCTGCTTTAAGTATTCCTTCTGGCTGAGGACGTGTGCATATCTCGAACAAAGCGAGATATGGTGCAACAGCGTACTTGTTGTCATAGCGAGAAGCCTTTTTTTCCTGCGTTATACTTACAAATACGGCATTTCAATTCCATACATCACCAAAATAGGCAGCGGGTTCTGTATAGGACATTTCGGCGGAATCGTCGTGAACGACCAGGCGGTTATCGGAAAGAATTGCACTATCGCGCATGGCGTAACCCTCGGCAAGGCAAATCGCGGAAAAAACAAAGGCTATCCTACCATAGGGGACAATGTGTATATCGGGCCGGGGGCCAAAATTGTCGGCAACGTAAAAATCGGAAACAACGTTGCTATAGGAGCGAACTGCGTTGTTACAAAGGATGTGCCTGATAACGCAGTCGTCGCAGGCGTTCCCGGGAAGGTAATCTCATATAAAGGTTCTCAGGATTACGTTAACAGGACAGACTATCCCTGTTGAACCTGTAAAGAAACAACTACAGAGCCGGCGGTGTTGACACCGCACTACAGAAAGAGATAAACCCACCCGAGGCAACAGGGGCGATCACTTAGGCCTTGCCGAGAGACTTCAGGTATTTCCTCGACTTTTGGAGACCCATTCTGGAGGCTTTCTTCTTTACCGCATCGGTTTTGCGTTTCAGCTTAACAGCTACCTTAGAGGTCGGGTTGGTCGGGAAGAGCCTTTTCAGCAGATTGATCTCGCTGGTCGTCCACAGTGCCGGGGCCTTTTTCCTTTTCACGGTTTTTCTCAGCTTTGCCATTTTATATCTCCTTTCGCCAAATGTAATCATTTGGATACGCTTCGGTATCTCACATAAGGTACAATCTACGTAGGAGTTTCTACGATGTCAAGTTTTTTTAACAATTCTGTAATAGAAATTGTTGTCAATACCCGCCCTGCCAGCCGAGCCGAAGGGCCGTCGAGACAGCCTGATTTTGCCGTTGCTCTTTACAGACAGGAGTTTTTATGTATACTTGAGGCCGGTTATGGCAGAGACAGGGAAAAATTCGGTGGGCTTGGTCAAGACGGAGACGATGCGCGTCATCGAGCAGGATAAGCCGCTGGAGTTAGAAAGCGGCAAAAGATTAGGCCCCATCGATGTGGCATACGAAACCTACGGCAAGCTCAACGAAACGGGCGATAACGCCATTCTGATTTGCCACGCCCTTAGCGGCAATGCACACGTCGCAGGCGTGAACAAGCCCGAAGACAAAAAGCAGGGCTGGTGGGAGGTCATGGTCGGGCCGGGCAAGGGCATCGATACGAACAAGTATTTCGTTATCTGCTCGAACTTCCTGGGCGGCTGCAGCGGAACAACCGGGCCGCGCTCGGTTAATCCGAAAACGCAAAAACCATACGGGCTGGACTTCCCGATTATAACTATCGCCGATATGGTAAAAGTGCAGAAGCTGCTGGCCGACAAGCTCGGCATAAAAAATCTGCTGAGCGTAATCGGCGGCTCAATCGGAGGAATGCAGGTCTTGCAGTGGGCGATTGCGTATCCTGACTTTGTTAAATCGGCGATTGCGATTGCGACGACGACGCACCTAAGCGCACAATCCATAGCGTTCGACGCGGTAGGCAGAAACGCGATACTGGCTGATTCCAATTTCGCCGGCGGACAGTATCATACCGGCAAAGGCCCGGACGAAGGGCTGGCCATCGCGCGAATGATAGGCCATATAACGTACCTCTCGGAACAGGGGATGCGTTCGAAGTTCGGACGCGAGCTGCGAAGCGCAGAAAACTACAGTTACGATTTCAACAGCGAGTTCGCGGTCGAGACATATCTTGACTATCAGGGCCAGAGCTTCGTAGAAAGGTTCGACGCCAACAGCTACCTTTATATAACCAAGGCGGCGGACTATTTCGACCTCGAAAAAGATTACGGGTCGCTGCAAAAGGCGTTTGCGAAAACAAAGTCTCGGTTCCTTGTAATCAGTTTCGCCAGCGACTGGCTCTTTACGCCCGCGCAATCGAAGGTGATGGTGGACGCCCTCGCCGCCGCGAACAAGCCCGTCAGCTACTGCGATATCGCTTCGCCTTACGGCCACGACGCGTTCCTGCTGGAGCCGGAGATACTCGGCTCATTTCTTGCCGGCTTTTTAGACGCGACGCATCGGCCGGAGGTAAAACGCGCGACGAAACGTAAAACACAAAAGGCAAAATACAAAATGCCGTCCAGCCGGGCGCGAGCTGACTATGAACTGATTGAATCGCTGATAAAGCCGAACAGCACGGTATTGGACATCGGCTGCGGAAACGGAGAGCTGCTCGCCAACCTTATAGCCGACAAAAACGTAAAGGGCAGAGGTATCGAATTTCAGCAGGAACTTGTCTTAGCGTGTGTAAGTCGGGGACTGTCTATTGTCCAGCACGATATCGAACTCGGCCTGGCCAATTACGCCGACAAGAGCTTCGATTATGTGATATTGTCGCAAACTCTGCAGACTGTAAAAGAGCCTAAGAAGGTTTTTAAGGAGCTGCTTCGAGTCGGAAAGAAAGTGATTGTCAGTTTCCCCAATTTTGCGCACTGGCAGTGCAGGGCGCAGTTATTCTTCCTCGGCAAGGCGCCCCAGACCAAACAATTGCACTGCAAATGGCACAATTCGCAAAACATACACTTTTTGTCGCTGAAGGATTTCGACCAATTCTGCGCCAAGCTCGGCGTCAAAGTGGAAGAAAAGATTCCATTAGGCAAGGCGCGCCTTCGGCCGATACGGTTCGCCCCGAATCTCTTCGCAGAGCAGGTTATATACGTAACCAGGAAAGATTGATTTCTGTTTGTCATTTCAAATTGGGTTTGTTTGGGTTTGAATTGGGTTCGTTTTGACCAAGTGTCCATTGTTCATTTTTCGTTGTAATTCCTTATCATGATTGCTGTTATAAACATTTGACTTTTTCTAAAATTGGGTTTGTTTTGCATAATTTGTTATTTTCGATTGACCCGTCTTCGTCTGCGACTACGCCGCGGCAAGCCCGCCAAACAGACACCGAGACAAGCGAAGATAGAAGTGAAAATCGTGTTTTGTTTTTCATGGCATTTAAAAAAAAGACGTCCCCCTTAGTATGGCGAACCTGCGCGTTTGATGCGAAATTTATGCCGTTTTTGACGGTGGCGACATAGCCAATTATTTGCCGTCAAAGCAGTTAAAAAAATTATAATTCTCGTTTTTCCCCCGCACCTACCCCCGTGTTTGATTGAATTTCCCCAAAAAACTCAAAAAAACCTGCTCGGGACTTCGAGGCCGTGGTCAACCATCAGTTTAGCATCGGACATTATCTTTTCCGCCGGGCCGTCGGCGATGATTCGGCCATTATCGATAAGGACTACCCGCTCGGCAACCGCGGCGGCAAAATCCATATTGGCTGTCGTGATGACCAGCGTCTGCGACAACTCAGAGAGAAGCTTTACAAGATTGTTGCGGTGCCTCGGGTCGAGGCTGCCATCGGGTTCGTCAAGCGTGATTATTTTCGGCGACATCGAAAGAACGGTCGCAATCGCAGCGGCCCTTTTTTGGCCTGCGGAGAGATGGTGCGGCGCTTTGTCGGCCATATTAATCAAGCCTACGGTTTTCAAAACCTCGGCGACTCTGGCCTTTACTTGTTCTGGTTCGAGGCCCATATTCAAAGGGCCGAAAGCCACATCGTCGAAGAGGGTCGGCATAAACAGCTGGTCGTCGGGGTCCTCGAGGCAGGAGCCAATCAAAGAGCGAATCTTTTTTGTGTTTTGTCTGTTGATTTGTAGGCCGTCAATAAAGACTTCTCCCGTGCCTTTTATAAAACCTGCCATCGCGAGCAGTAATGTGGATTTACCCGCGCCGTTGGGGCCTATCATAGCGACGGTCTGGCCCGGTTCGATACTTAAAGAAATATTATCGAGGGCGGCTGTGCCGTCGGGATATTTATATGAAAAGGTTTTTAGCTCAATTGCTTTCGGCATCGGTTTCCTTTTACAATAAAATCGGCCTTATGAAAAAATGCAGTCCGAGCAGAAAGGCTGCGGAGGCAATAGCGAAAACTAAATCTGAACTGCGAATCCGCAGCATGGAAATGGTGCGCCATTTCCTGGTGAAGCCTCTGGCCTGCATAGCGATATTTATGCGCTCGGCGGTTTCGAGGCTGCGGATAAGCAATGAGCCTAACATCGCGGCGGCGGTTTTGAGTTCGGTTTTTGCGCCGAGATTTTTTAGTTTTCTGCCCGCCCTTGCGCGCAGGATATGATGGGCCTTGTCGATAAGGATAAATATGTAGCGGTACAGGAAGCCGAGCTGAATAGTCAGCAGTTTGGGAAGCCCCATTTTTTGCAGGCCAGCGAGCAGGTCGTTGAACCGCGTTGTGGAGACAAGAGCAATCAGGGCAAGCATAGTAACGATGAATTTGCCGAGAATGGTAAAGCACCGCATCCAGCCTGTCGAACTTTCCCAGGTAAACGGCCCGAAGGCCATCGTGAACGGGGTTTTATCATAGAGGGGGCAGCTCAAGGCCAGGACCAAAACAAACGGGCTGACTACCAATATATGCTTTAAGGCGAATTTGATTGGGATTTTGCCCAGCACAAGAAAGGCGAATGGGGCGACGGCATAACAAGCCAAAATACTCAACGAAGTCGCCGGCAGAGAAATAACCAAGGCGGTAAAGACAAGCGCAACTATGAACTTTACCCTGCTATCCAGTCGATGGACGGGCGAATCCTGATAAGCGAATTTGTCTATATGTGCGTGGTGCATATTCGGTGTCTCATTATAAATGATATATCAGGATTATGCTTTTTCTTTTTTTCGCAGGATTCTCGCGGCCAGCCAGACAACCGCCATCGTCAAAGCGGCGCCGGCGACTCCGGCGAAGCTCGTCCAGCCTGCGGAGGTCTCGGCCCCCTGCTTCGGGGCCTCTCCCAGTTTCGAGGTTCGGACGGAATAATCGGGCAGCGGCGAATATTTTGACTGGAAATCATCGACGGCGACGATTCGGGGGTCTTTATTTTCCACGGCGGGTTCGAAGTTCGGCTGGTCCGGCCTTTCGGCGTAGCTCCATTCCAAACCATCGGGCAGGCCACAGGCGAGCAAAGAAAGTCCTGCGCTAATAACAACGGTAAAGATAAGCAGCGTTACCAAAACCGCTTTTCTGCTTAGCCGAACTTTGCCGGGCAGAGAATCCAGGACGATGTCTGGCCTGACCTGCTGGAGGTATCCCAATACGGCGACGGTGACGAGGCCTTCGACGAGGCCGACGAGTAAATGGACGCCGAGCATCGTTATCAGGAACGTCGAGAAGGGAACCATCAGTACGCCGGAGAGAGAGGTCTCTATGGGGACAAGGCAGGCCCCTGCTTCAACAGAGAGAGTACAGGCGAGCATTGCGCCGATATACACTCGCAAGCTACCGGAGCTGCGCGGCACAAATATTTTATACAGATAGTAGCCGAGGTAGCTCGGCACAATGGCGATATTGATTAGATTGCATCCCAATGCAAGCAGGCCGCCATCCTGGAAAATAAGGCACTGAACAATCACGACCGAGGACATAACTATCGCGGCGGCGTGGGGACCTAAGATGATTGCGAGCAATACTGCCCCTACTAGATGTCCGCTTGTTCCGGGCATCGCAGGAAGCTGGAAATTTACCATTTGCGCAGCGAAAACAAACGCTCCGAGGATGCCCATCAGGGCGAGCTTGTCAGAGGTTATAATGCGTCTGAGCTTCTTGCAGATAAAACTCAGACCGGCGGCTGCGATTGTGAGCGTTCCGGCGGCGACCGGAACCGATAGTAATTCATTGGCCATGTGCATAATCAATTCTCCTTCGTATAAACCTTATTTTCTCTGTCGATTACAATACAAATTTAGAAAACCATCTGGACACGAACACCGACAACTACTGCATCATTTACTGACTTGTCCCCGCCTGGGTTCGCAATATACTGAACATCCGGGCTAATATGCAGCCACGGTGTAACAGCGATATTGTAATAGGTCTCGAAAGCTATCTCATTATCGCTGCTGTATCCATTGCCGTCATTAGCATTGGCCTGCTCTGTAAATACTCCCTGTGCCATACCAAAGGCCAGCACGTCATCATCCCTGCTTTCAAACAAACCCTGGTACTGCAGGCCGATACTCCAAAAATCGGTAATATCATCGACCTTGCCGTTTGCCAAGCCATACTTGAAAAAGGCGCCTAAACCCTGACTGTCGTTGGGTTCAGCATTTTCCTTCCAGACCATCTGGTCAAAGGTGGTATAAAAGCCGATATCGTTGCGAACTTCTTCGCCGTTTGAAAACTTTTGCTTATCTTTTCCATCCACCCACATACCGATACGGTATGCGCCCTGTAAAGGCCCTTTGGCGGAATCAATTTTTGGCGTAATACCGGTTTCAAAGATGTAAAAGAAATCACTATCGCCATCAAACGTTGTATTAAAACCTGTTTCCCTGGCATCAGCATCCGCATCGGCAGCACCTGCTGACAGGTACAAGGATCCCATCGGATGGTAATAGGCCATTACTCCCAGACCACGATCAGGAAATGGAATGGTCGGGTTATTTATTAGAGCACTGTTGAGGAACTGGCTGTTTTCATTATTGGCATACATGCTGCAATCGAATGCCACCGGACAGCCGTAATGGTCGAAGCCTCCGGTAAGGTCAAGTTTTCCAACTCGCACACGCAGGCTGTCATCAAACGCAGACTGCTCATACCACATCTGGGTAACATCTATCGAACGATTTCCCTCCCCATCGCCATTGACACCGAACGCGCTGCCGACAGACGGGCCATTAATACCATCAGAGAAGCTGCTTTCTGTCAAAATATAGAATCTTCCGCCTTCGATACCCAAAAGTTTTCGAAGGTCCGCCGACAGTTCCAAGTCGTAACTGCCTGTAAACCTGCCTGCCTTGCGATGCGTGCTGATACCGCCTCTGGTATTTTGCTGATAAATCTGAGTGGCGCTAAGTCTTAGTTCCAAGCCGTTATTCGCAAGGCGGTCGTTAAGCCCGAAAAAGCCGTTAGATAAAGTTTCTCTTTCGCAGATATTGCGAGAGTGATTTTGTTCATTGTCGGCCTGACAGACCACTGAAAACACCAGCAAAGTTATAATGCCGAGAATGACATATTCTTTCATATTTTTCCTTTCGCTGCGCATAAAAACATATAAATCGTGCTACCGAACATAAGAATATAGAAATCGTGCTACCGCGCCAACAAGAAAATAAGATTCTTTCAAAAAAAAATTAATCGGTTAAAATGGGGGGTTAGCCTGCCGAAAATCGACAGGATTGGTTTTGCTGTTATCGCAGGAGAATAAAAAATGAGTCAGGTTGAGCGAATAGGGGTATCGCTGGAAAAGGAATTGCTTACGAAGTTCGATAAGCTGATTACCAAACAGGGTTATCAGAGCCGATCGGAGGCGATACGCGACCTTGTACGCCGGCAGCTAAGCGACGAGCAAGTGGGCGACCCGAAAGCCGAAGCGGTCGCCGCGGTAATTTTAGTTTACGACCATCATTCGACAAAGCTGATGGAAAAGATAACCAGCCTGCAGCATTCACACCTTCTGCAAACGATTTCCGCACTGCATATTCATTTGGGCGAGCACGACTGCCTAGAGGTGATTGTGCTGCGGGGACGCGCAGGTGAAATTAAAAAAACGGCGGAAAATATAATAAGCATAAAGGGCGTCAAGGTCGGCCGAATTAACTTCGTCGCCGCGGAGCATGACAGCCATTAAGCTTGAGCCACTTGACAAACAGCACCAATAAATGCTTTAATATGTTGAGTTTCGGGCGATTAGTTCAGCTGGTTAGAACGCACGGATCACACCCGTGAGGTCGCTGGTTCGAATCCAGCATCGCCCATTAGCATAAACAGAGGGGGGTAAGTTGTTGAGTTGGATTTACGCCGGTGATGGCGCCTGGGGGGTAGAAAGGCCGGGGTTAGCGGTCAGCAGTACGTTGAAGATATCAAATACTGTTACCAAACCAGCTACCTTGCCCTGCTCATCTGCCACCGGCAAACAACGCAAGCCTGATTGGCTCATATTTTCCATAATTGCGGTGAGCGGAGTGTCAGGTTTTATAGTGCGGACCGGTTTGGTCATTATCCATTTGATTCTGATTTGAAGTGTAGCGTCATCTATCGGCCTGCGCCATTTGGCGAACATCGGCTTAAGATAGACACTGACAGCCGCAGCTATATCAAATGTCGAGACAATACCATCGAGCGAACCCTCTGCGCCTACCATCATATAGCTGGCATCGGCCTGCTGCATTTTTGTCAGTACCTGCTGGACGCTGTCATCGGCATTGCCCCAGAGAACCTCTTTTTGCATAATATCTTTTGCACACATTGCCAAAGATGCCAAGCCTGCTCCGCCTGGCAAACCTTCCGATGATTTTACCATTTTTTGTATAGTTTCGGAAATAGGACCTGCGGCTGGTTCTATACCATCGGTTCGCTCTGCCGGTGCAGATATTTCTTCAGGCTTGTCTTTAACTTCGGCAACCGGTTCTTCAGCAGTTTTGTCTTCGGTCTCAACTTCTTTTTCATCTTCAACAACGGCAGGTTCGGCATCAGATACAGATGTATTGTCGAAGATTGTTTTGGGGAAAATAACACCGCAATTAAAAGCCGGGGAGGAGTCGACCGTCATTTCGTAAGGGATGAACAAAAATTCTTCGTCACCAGCCAAGCCTATCTTTTCTTCGGGACTATCCCAGGGATTTCCAATAAAGGTATTGGTTTTTACGAATCGGCCGTGACCTTCTAATTTTTCGCGGAACACCTTGTCCCATGAACCAACAAGCAAATTGCCAGCCTCTCCAACCGCATTGGCCATATCATTGGCTTCTTTTGCTGAGCCACTTTTTCTGTTATCCAGAATCTGCTGCTTTGACTGCATAAGTATGATACCGGCCAGCGTAAATAATCCATCCTTGTCAAATACTATCTGGAAATTGCTATCTAAAGCGCCTTCGGATTTAACAGAATTGACAGCAGCCAAATCTTTAAATCTTTTACTGAGTCCCTCGACAGTTTCGGTGGAAGACTGCTGTTGACTGCAGTGTATATCCACGCCAAACATACCGGAAATATCTTTACATAAGGCCTCAAACGCCTCTGTTGACAGTTCTATTGTCTGTGACTTTACATTTGTTTGTGATGTTGCCATTTCAGACCGATTCCAAACTTTACGTTGAAATTTTGTTCAACTATATAAGGCCGTCTATCTAATTCATAAACGGAGACAATTTTTCCTGGAACATTTCAGATGTGAACGGCTTGATTATAAAATCATCAACTCCGCCGGCAATTGCGATGTCGACAAGCTCTTGAGAACTTTCATCTGATACCATTATGATTTTAGTATTCTCACATGCCGGTAATTGACGGGCTTTTTTGACCAACTCAGCACCGCTCATTTCCGGCATATTTATATCGCAGAGCATGATATCCACAGGGTCGAGGCTCAATTTTTCAAGGGCTTCGACCGCGTTACCCACATCTTCTGTTTTCTCGAAGTTTAGTCCTGACAACCTAACAGTCAGCATTATGATTTTTCTCATCGTCTCTGAGTCATCTACGATCATAAGCGTCTTAGCCATTTAGACCTTCTCCGTATCTTCAAGCTGCATTTGTGCCAAACAACAATACGTCTCAGTTTCCTTTTCGTTAGATTTTGCAAATACTTTAGTATTTCCCGCCAGATTTGCGCTTTTTTTGATATTTCCTGCAAAAAAACCTTAAGTTCAGCCTCTTATTTTCGAGAAGGGAGAGGTAGCTGTTAGTTACTGTGCATTGGTTTTTTGCTGCGAAATGAGATGAGGTTTAGTGTAATGGCCGAACGTTCAGGATTGTTGGAAAAAGAAAGTGCCGCATTCGCGACGGAGAAGGAGAGACCGAGCGTACAGCCGAGCCATTCAAACCTCAGTCAAACTGCGGTCATAAGCTCAAAACAGCCGGGAAATGATGAATTTCTGGAAAACACCCTGCTTAACGTTAAGCTTGACGAGTCTTTAACCAAACGCGAGTCGGAAATTCTCAAATTAATCGTTTCCGGCCAGACCAACAGGAAAATAGCTCAGCAGATTTACCGAACCGAGCGAACAATTGAATACCACCGCCATGAACTTATGCGTAAACTTGGCGCCCACAACGCAGCCGAACTGGTCAAACGCGCCATTACCATGGGAATCGTGTAACGACTTCAACCATCTTACAGCATCTTCAGGTCTGCGCCCCTTTTGAACATCCCTATATCCGGCTTTTAATGCTTTGCCTGAATTCATACGGCGCAAAATCTGGTATTTCCCGAAATTACCCCGCCGCTAAAATCTGACGAGTAACCAGTAGTTAGGCAGAGCAGCTTTGCGGGGAAAGTCCGTCCCCGTAAACTACAACTATTGGAGACGGTTACAGCAATAAATCAGCGGATTGTAAAAAAACAATAGCATGGTGACGATATGATATTCAAAAGCATTTTCGTTTATCCGAAGTACCCTGATAATTTGCAACATTTGTATGAGCTGGCGAGCAATCTGTGGTCTACGTGGAATTACAACGCGATAGATTTGTTCTATCGCATTGATGCTCAACTATTCAGAGAGGTCGACCATAATCCCTTAAAGCTTTTGCACAGCCTCAACAAAGAAAAATTCAATGAGCTGTCCAGCGACAAAGGGTTCGTAAGTGAGCTTGAGGCGGTATGGAAGCAATTCCAAAATTATCTCAACTATACCGGCGCCCCCAAAGATGGATATAGCTTCAAAGAAAATGACGCGATCGCGTACTTTTCGATGGAATTCGGGCTTCACGAATCCATACACACATATGCGGGCGGATTAGGTATTTTAGCCGGGGATTATCTTAAAGGCGTTTCGGATTTAGGTCTTCCCATTATCGGCATCGGCTTACTTTATAAATTCGGCTATTTCGCCCAGCATATAGACGCAAATGGACGGCAGCAGGAGGCTTTCGACAGATTCGAAGACCACCTCGTCCCCATTGGAGAGCTGCATGATTCACAGGGCAATTCCGTTTTCGTTAACGTTAAAATTCTGAATGATGACATAAAAGTCAAACTGTGGAAAATAGATATCGGCAGGACCCAGTTGATATTGCTTGACACCAACATTGAAGATAACCCTGCCGGCCTGCGGGACATTACCAATGAGCTTTATGTCGGTGACGTTGAAAAGAGAATACAACAGGAATTGGTTTTGGGCATTGGCGGCATTAAGGCATTAGAACTTCTGGGTAAAGATATCAAAGTCTATCACTTTAACGAAGGCCATTCAGCATTCGCAATTATAGGCAGATTGCGGGATTTAATAATAAACAAAAAACTTTCATTTCCCGAAGCAAAGGCGGTCATAAGAGCTTCGACCGTATTTACAACGCACACGCCTGTGATAGCGGGCAATGAGAATTTTTCCACCAAGCTGGTCAGGAAATACCTGGAGCCAAGAGTCAATGAAATAGGTCTTGCCTTTGATAAAGTGGCTGAACTGGGGTACATAAACGGCAATAGCGACGTTTTCTGGCTGCCCGCCTTTGCCATGCGGTTCTCACAATATATTAACGGTGTTGCGGAACAGCATGCCGAGATATCCCGGAAGATGTGGGCGAACCTTTTCCCCGAAAGGCCTATTGCCGAAATCCCCATAATCCCCATCACCAACGGCGTCCATACGTCTTGGATAAGCCAGCCTTTCGCCGATATGTTTAACCGGTACCTTAGGCCCCATTATGTGCACTGCGACAGAAAAACAGATGTCTGGAAAAATATTTATAACATCCCCGACGAGGAGCTATGGGAGGAACATCGCAGAAACAAAAGGGCTTTAATCAACTTCATAAGAAGACAGTTTAACCAGCAGTCGCTTACGAGAGAAAAGTCCCACTCTAAAAAGCCTAATGCAAATCTATCACTTAATACCGATTATCTGACAATAGTTTTTGCCAGACGATTCGCCACATATAAAAGGCCAACTCTGCTTCTCAAAGACAAGGAGCGATTCAGCAAAATCCTGACCAACCCACAAAGACCTGTTCAGATGATTTTTGCGGGCAAGGCACATCCATCCGATACTCAGGGCAAGGAGATGATTAAAGAAATCATTGATTTTGCCAGAGAGTACGACGTAGAAGACCGTGTGCTTTTCCTGGAAAATTACGACATGAACGCATCAAGACATCTTTGCTGGGGTGCGGATATATGGCTGAACCATCCTTCTCGTTATATGGAGGCCAGCGGAACCAGTGGTATGAAAGCCGCGATGAACGGTGTTTTACACCTGAGCACACTTGAAGGCTGGTGGCCTGAAGCCTACAACGGCGAGAACGGCTGGGCAATAAGTGCAGGCAAGCTTTTTAACGATGAGAATCTACAGACCGTCGCCGACGCGAATCAGCTATATGGCCTGCTGGAAAATGAAATAGCCGAGCTATATTACAGCCGTAATGATGCGGATATTCCTCACGGCTGGGTAGCAATGATGAAAAGTTCGATAGCTTCTGTCTGTCGTGATTTTAATATGAACAGGGTACTTTGCGATTACATGGAAAAAGCTTATGTGCCCGCAATGGAAGGTTCGGCCCGCCTCTCGGAGGGTAATTATGAACTACTCAAACAGGCAATTGAGGAAGAGAAAGAACTTTTAAGGCACTGGGACAATATAAAAATTACATCTTTTTCAACCAGCATAGAGCAAAAGGGCCGCTTGGAAGAAGGTGAAAGTATGAACGTAGAATGCGGCATTCAATTCGGTCAGGCCCGACCGGAGCTTTTCGACGTCGAACTATTTTACATGTATAATGGTGACAACTCTTTCAAAGTGCTGCCGATGGAATTAGCCCCCAAGCAAGGTGACATAACAAGTTATAAGTATTCTCTCGAAATGGAAGGGTACGGCAGTCAAAGCCTAAACGTTCGAATAAAGCCCGCAAATGCCATCGTAGCTGATATTCATCCTGAGTTAATTAAGTGGAAAGATTAAGGTCGTCTGATATGAAAACAAAAGAAAACAAAAATTTACTGGTCGCTGGCGCAGTTTTAATTGTCTGCCTTATCGTGATTGGGTTTTCCAGTTCAATCCATGGCGACGAAAAACGCTATGATGTCAGACCTGAAATCACACTGCCCGAATACCGAACCGATACTGCCCGCGCCATAGACGCCTATGAGCGCGTGATGGACCGCTTCATGAGCCTGACAGAAAAAAATCTGACCGGCATTAGCACAGATGTCAAGGATATTGCTAAAACGCTGGTTTTGATTGACTCCAAATTAACAGATCTTTCTACGAGGATGGCAAGGATTGAAAATGCTCTTGGCATCAAACAAGTTGAAAAAACACCCGAAGCCAAAACATCCGACGTTACCGATACCAATAAGCCGGTTTTGCAAAACAAAAATTGATGTACCCAATAACCATGGGATCCTGCCGGAAGATATGCAGGAAACACAAACATCCGGGTGAATGAAACTAATGACTGAAGGTTCTATTATAACAGTTTTGGATGAATTCGAGCAGTTAGACAACAATTGTCCCTGTGATGCGGAAATTCTCGGTTTTGAGCTTGTTGTCGCCGGCAAAACGGTACAGTTTCATATCAATGTTGCAGCCAAACAGGCGACGTTAGCAGATATAGTTCCGCTGGCACGAAGACTTTCTACGAAACTGACCAATTTGTTTTTGGGGAGTCTTAGGGAAAATGGACAATCTGTCCCCTGCCGAAAAGGATGTTCGGCTTGCTGCAGCTACCTGATTCCCTTGTCGATTCCAGAGGTTTTTCGTCTCAGAGGAGAGTTATTGGCAATGCCGGCTGATTACAGCAGAGGAATTTTGCGGGCTTGTCTCGATACAGCAGAAAAAATTCTCGATAGCAGGTCTCAAACAACTTACCTAGAGAGTTTTTCGGAAAGTGGGCAGTCTCAGATAAGCCAGATGAGCAAATGGTATGCCGGGCTTAAACTGGCTTGTCCGTTTCTGTCGGACGGCTTGTGTATGTTATACGAACAAAGGCCGCTTGCCTGCCGTGAACACTTAATCACCGGGTCGAGCTTTTTCTGTCAACCTGACCATGGAGGCGAACCGAATGTGGCAGCAATGCCGATAAGCGTTCTTGAGGCCGTTGGTCAATTGACCGCAGAGTTAGAAGGTTTGGATATTGAAGCAGTAATGCTTCCTTTGGCATTTCCATGGGCACAGAATAATCTTCCGCGTATGGACCATACCTGGCCTGCGGTGACAATGGTCGAGCGCTTTTTCAAGATTTTGGAAGAGATGGCTGTAAAAAATCTCGCAACGCCAGCCGCATTAACTTAATATTCAGATAAAACTCACACGAGATTCTCAGCCGAAGGTTTTTCCATTCTGGTCCACATAAATAGTACCCTTTGCTTGTTTTATTACCTTAACAGCTTTTGGCACTTCCTCCAGTTTTGGCACTTTAAATAGTCTGCGGCATTTCTGACATTTTATCCTTCGGTCAGCAGCGCCGGCATCGAGCAGCCAGCTATTGCCGCAACTGGGGCATTGAGCGATAATATTCATTATTTTTGGGTAACATCCTTTCTGTACCGCGTTATTCTAACAGCAACTACCGTGCCGGGGGTATTCAAATATGTGATAAAATGCCGGTAACCTTGATTTTATCGGAAGAATTACCAAAGCAGCAGAGTCTTTGTCGAAAAACTGGACACTCAATAACATAGCAAGAATGATTTTGCTTGATTTGCCTCTCTGAATTTGCTAAAATAAGTTATATTCAAGTTCATGGGGGAATGAAGTGGTAAGAAGAATTTCATGCAGAGTTATTAGTTCAGTTCCTTTCAGTAAGACACCTGTAAGAGAGCCGAACAACCACGAGCATGAGATGGGCAGCGTTGCTACCGCAACAGTCAAACCAAAAGACATTATCAATTCAGCGAGAAACACTGATATCCTTAGTATTGCCTTAGAGGGCTTAGATTTTCCGATCGGACAGATTCTTGATTGTTATGCGTAACCCCCCGGCCAAGCTTGTGATATAATACTTTTGCTTGGCTTCTATATGCCAAACTTTACCATTGCTTCTGCGGCTGCTCGAATATTTTCAGGATTGTCAAGCTGGCCGGACAATAGAAGTTCGCGTGCCCGATGGACAGCACCGGCATCGTCGGATGTAAGTTGCATTGCCCGTTCAATCAAAGAATCATAGCTAACCTGCAACGAAGCATCTAATCCAGCCTTTGCAGGGGTATTGGGTAAACTTGGTTGCATGGCAGATGATTCTTTTAAAACATCCGGAACCTGATTGTTATTTATTTTTTCTATCATTGTTTGCCTCCTTATTTACCACCTTTTTGCCCTAACCACTATTCTTTTCGCTGATTTTTGCCAAAACTTTAGAAGTTTTTGCTGAATTTTTCTTTTTTTTCTAAAGTTAACGCTCGCTCAAACCGACAAGGCCGTGTTTATTTGAGCCACTCCTTTTTAGGCTGCAAGGTCTCAGATGTCTCATAAGCCACGAATTTTAAGAACTTTAACGAACTAACTGTCCCTAAATTTTCCTGCAGCATTTCAGAACCTGGCAAAATGTGGTCCTTGTAATAGTTTTTTATTCTATCATGGGTGGTTTTATCGGAAGTGTCCCAAATTTGCTCAAGTGCCCATAATAACTGCCCGTCAGTCAAGTCTATGAGCTTTAATCGAAGGCCAATAGTCAAATGAGGGTAAGGTTCGAATCCTGTAACAGTGCCAACTAATATGGCATTACAGTTTAGAGTTTTGCGCATTGCAGATAGCTGCTCAAGTGTGTATGTTGAGTCCAGATCGAGCTGCAATTTTCGCCAGACAGGGTCGCTTTGACGGATAACGGTGAGCCCGAAAACCTGCTTTTTTTGCAGTGCCTGAAAAAGAGCTTCCGTTATATCGGCAGAAATTTGTGGGAAAGCCGAATCGTTGGTTAGCTCAACTAAAGCGGTTCTTCCGATAGCGCTCAAGTCCTTATTCGGATTTAGATAATAATAATTCGCCGCCGGCTTATATCCTGCATTGAACCCACAGCCTGCTAAAAGAACCGGCAACAATAAGAGGATTGTTTTTACTTTATCCATTTGGTCCACCTGAAGTTTCGGTTGATTGTTCATTCTGATCCTGTTGCGCTGTAACTTCTGCACCCATAGCCTCTGCTATTTTGAGCAGTATTTCCATTTGGGCAATGTTAGCCTGTCGTATTTCTTCCCTGTTGCCAAGGACGTCGACTTTCCAATTGTTAATTTCTGTTGTCATATCAATCAGAAGGTCATTAGCCTCGTTTAATTCCTTCTTAGCCTGTTTTAATTCCGGCTCAAGAACTTCAAGTCGATCTTTAAGCTGGCGGTTCTCGGCGATAAGCTCCTGATTGCCCTGCTGCAGTGCCGTCATCTGTTCGAAAAGCTCTGCGTTCTTTTTTGACATTTCGACAACTGAGTCTACAGCGGTTTGGCTCTTTGGAGAGGCGTCCTGGAATCTTTTTGACATAGAGGTATTATCCTTCTTTGCAGAGTCGGGTTCGAGGGCAACATCAGCAGGTTTCTGAAGAGCGTGGCAGCCAGCCAAAATAAATGTTAACGCTGATAGAATCAGAAAAGGAACGATTTTTTTATTAGTTCGCATTGCTATTTTCTCCATTAATTAATTTTTTGGTCAGGCCCCTGTTCCGTGGATTGGGCATCAGTATATTCACATCTTATAAGTGTTTTCGCGCCGCAGCCGCAGATTACTTCGATTGCAGCAAATTCAGGATGATTTTCTACGATACGTACCTGGGCTGGGAGTGAGGCTTCGTTTTTTCCATTTGCCGAGTTTGGAGCACCTTGATTTACATCAAGACGAAAGCACCCTTCCAGCTTAACATTGCTGCTTTTCAAAACGCGTCTTGCTGCTTTTTCCATTTTTTTAGCTTTTCCTGTTTTTGTACAATAGTGGCTTCAAGTTACGCACGATAATCAATAGAATGCCCGTTCCGGTCGGTTTCGGCAATTTCGCTGCCGATGTTTTTTTCGGTTGATTCTTTTAGTTCGTTTTCAGTGAGTTCATACTGCCGGTCTTTTTGCTCATGTGAGTTCTGGCGTTTCTTTCTCTCTTCGCGAGTCTTTGCAGCCGTTAGGCCTGTGATATTTGGCAGGCTTTCCACCGGTTTTATTACATTTTGATTATTATCTACCATCTTTCCACTGCCTCAATTTTACAGACAAACTAAATAAAGCACTTGCGTGCAGTTGGCTGACACGTGGTTCGGTAATATCAAAAACTTCGGCAATCTGCTTCATTGTCAGCTCCTGCTGATAATAAAGTATAATAATCTGCCTCTGTCTCTCATTCAATTGCTGGATAGCTTCGGTTAGTTTAGCTATAAGCTCGTTTTGCTCGAACTGCTGGTCAGGAGCAAGTGTGTTGACTGCTGCTAAAGAAGAACCAAGCGGTGGTGAGTTTTCTGTCGAGGTATCTATTGAAACAAAGTGTTTTGTCCTGGCATTTTCGAATGTTTGATAAAGTTTATCAACAGTTATCTGTAATTTCCCAGCTAATTGTTCATCAGTAGGCATTTTGCCTGTTTGCTTGGTCATTTCCAGATTCATTTGAGTAGCTTCGCGGATTTGCTTATCGGCGTTGGGAGGCAGCAAAGAGAAATTTCTCAACTCATCGAGTATAGCTCCTCTGATCCTTATGTAGGCATAGGTTTTGAACTCCGCCTGATGAGAAGGGTCGTAATCGCGAGCAGCTTTAATCAGGCCGACAGTGCCTGCGGAGACTAAATCCTCGTATGATAATGGAGGCTTTATATACGTTACAACTCGCTGAACCACTTTATGCACCATAGGAATGAACTGTGTTATCTGTTCGTTGTCGATAAACTCTTTTTTTTGATCGTTGTACGCATTCCTGGCACGAGCTTTCAAATGCTTCCGGCTATCTTCGGCAAGTTGCGGGGGGTGAGTTTTTTTAGTCTCTGTTGTCACTGGTTTTTCCTGTTTGTTGATTCATCTGACTGTTTGCCATCGCGTTTATCAAAATGGTATTAATTACTGTTACAGCCAAAGCTACTATTACATACACAACAAAAGCCGCTATCAGCGCCCTCTTACAGCAGGTAAAAGGTGAAAGGCCGCTAATCCAACCAATCAGACTAACTGCGAAAAAAAACACTACCGCAGTAGTTGCCGAGATTGACCGAACATGTAATGGCATAATCAATTTCCTATTTTCCGTTTTCTACGTTCAATTTCAAACCCCAACAAGTTGACCTTCTCTAATCAATTCTTCTTTTTCATACTTGATGGAGACAGTCTCTATCGGTTCTAATTTGGTTCCGAGCACGATTTCATCATAAGCTATCACAGGTAATGACGGGACTGTTCGTGACAGCATCGTCGCCAGTGGCAATCGCAATCTTGAATCACACAGCAAAATCGTTTTTTCAGCCCCTTTGTCCATTGCCGCTTTCCATGCCTGCGCCATGTTGGCACTTATAGCCATTGTTATTTCGGTCGGCAGGTTAAGCTTTAGCGCTTCCGCTTCCTGCCGCAAATTCGAAGTCATTTGATGTTCGAGCGCCGGTTCCAATGTTATAGCAAAAATTTTGCCATCCTGGTCCTTGTACTGTTCGGTGATCGTTCTGGCCAGATGTTTGCGAACTACCTCGGTTAAAATATCGGTATTTTTCGTTTTTGGCGCATATTCTCCGAGGGCTTCAAGTATTACGGGTAATTCACGAATTGGTATTGCATTTGTCAAAAGGTTTTTAAGTACCCGTTGAAGTGTTCCGATAGGCACAAGTTCACCAACCACTTCCCCGACCAGTGACGGCTGAGTTTTTCGAAGCCTGTCAACAAGAAGCTGTACGTCTTCGCGGGTCAATAATTCATCGGCATTTTTTTTCAGCGTCTCGGATAGATGTGTAATGAAGACCGATTCGGGATCGATTACAGTATAACCACTAAGTTCGGCTTTTTCTTTATCGGATTCCGCTATCCACAAAGCCGGCAGGCCATAAACAGGTTCGGTGGTTTCCATGCCATCTACTTTGGTTCGAACGGTACCTGAATCCATGGCGAGAAACCTACCTGGCTGTAATTGTCCCCAGGCTACGGCATGGTCGAAAAGCCTTATTTCGTAAGCGTTTGATTCGATGTTAATATCGTCCCTAAGGCGTACGAGAGGCATAATAATGCCGAGTTGCTGGGCAAATTTTCTCCGCAGCGCCCCGATACGATCGAAAATAGTACTGTCTTTCCGAGGGTCGACCATGCTGATCAATTTTACTCCGACCTGGACAGAAATTCTGTCAACGTCCAGC
>Ga0315276_10001293_pt1 | contig 22369 bp, 20 predicted proteins | sample YL17G05_0_MG_FD_204542 | JGI IMG/M metagenome (GOLD analysis project Ga0315276, IMG submission 204542) | Sediment microbial communities from Yellowstone Lake, YNP, Wyoming, USA - YL17G05_0 | ecosystem: Environmental > Aquatic > Freshwater > Lake > Sediment | place: USA: Wyoming | collected... | reverse complement strand
TGCAAAGTCTGGACATTGATTTGGCGGGGGATTTTTTGGTGATGGCCTCGACGTTATTGCAGATAAAATCCGCGATGCTGCTTCCGAAAACGGATGATGACGCTGCGATGGGCAGCGAAGATTTGACCGATCCGCGGGCGGAACTGATTCGGCAGCTTCTCGAATACAAAAAATTCAAAGACGCGGCGAATTTACTCTGTGCCGCGGCTGACGAGACGAACAAACGTTTCGCACGGCCGGCGGCGATTCTCGACCAGCTAAAGCCCAACGATGAGCCGGAAGTTGATCTTGAACAGTTGAGCGTATGGGACCTGCTCGAAGCGTTCGGCTCGATTATCGAGGCGACGGGCGGAGTCCGCTTCGACATAAGTCATATCAAGGACGATACGCCGATTGATTTGTATCAGATAGAGATTCTGCACCGTTTGCAAACAGAAGGCGCGATGAGTTTCGAGCGGATATTCGAGGGCAGGAACAGCCGAATAGTAATGATTGGATTATTCCTGGCGACTCTCGAATTAGTTCGTGAGAAACTGGTTGGCGCCGAGCAGCAGGGAAGCGCTATAAATTTGCGGGCGTTGACGGAAGAGAACGCGGAGCAGGCAGTGCAAAAAGCTATTTTCACTCTTGCTGAGGCTGAGGCCAGTAACGAGCAAGCTGTCGAGGTAAAACAAGCCGTTGAGGTTGAGCCAGACGTTGAGGTTGAAGCAGATGTTGAGGTAAACCCCGACGTTGAGGTGAAACCTGAAAGGCCTCCTATTCCAATCGCCGAATTGCCGGCCAAGGGCCATCGGGGGGCTTCGGAAGCAGAATACGAAAAAGTTGAGTCCGCCAATAAATCGTCCCTCGGCGGTGAACTCGGGACGGTCAAACCGCAGACGGAAAATTAATCCGGCGCAGACGGATTAACATTTGACAGTGTTTGGCTTCATCATTAGAATGATTTCTGTTCGCTGTTAAAGAATTCAGACGACCCGTTTTGCAATATTCCGTGAAATGTCAACATCAGAAAGGAAAAGAGAATGGCAGGTAACGTAATTGAACTAACTGATGCCGATTTTGACGAGGTTGTTCACAATTCTGATGTTCCGGTTCTGGTTGATTTCTGGGCGCCGTGGTGCGGGCCTTGCAAGATGATGGCCCCAATCATCGAGGAAGTCGCAGGTGGTTATACCGGCAAAGCCAAAGTTTGCAAACTCAACACAGACGACGCTCGTGACAGCGCTATGGAATTCGGCATAAGCGCAATACCGACCATTATCTTATTCAAGGACGGCGAAGTGCAGAAGAAATGGGTCGGCCTGACCAGCAAGAAAATCCTTTCGGAAGCAATCAACGAACTGCTTTGACGGATATTGTTAAAACGGACCGTTTCTTGTCTGTCGCCAGAATTAATACCAAACCGTGATTATAATATTAGGCTCAGTTTTTTTGCCCTGAATTTCGCCGGTAATCATATTGGTCAGCTTTATAGAGATGCCCGGGTTTTCTTTGAGCCATTTGGCGATTATCTCATCGAGGAACTCAATAGCGCCGCCGTGCAGCTTCGTAAAGAAGGTTTTAACGCCCGTGATTCTTTCGGCGGAGACTATTTTTTCCCCAGGCTTTTTTACAACCGTTCCAGGCGGGGCCTCAATCTTTGACACTGGCGCCGGGCTGCTGCCGCTTAAATTCAACGGCGAATGTGAAACGCCTGTATTATTGGCGCTATTATCGTCGTCGAAAGGAATCGGTTCATCAAGGTCGTCACGGGGGGAAGATTTATTGACATCGAAATTGTCCATATGCAATCCCTCAAGTAATAATACTAATCCTCAATTCTGTTTGAGTCCCCAGTATACATATACCCGAACAGTATGCAAACATATTTTGAGAAACCGCCGATTTCGCATAGCGCCGAATTAAAACATTAGACCGGACGGCTGTTTTTTGTTATTTTCATCCGGCTATGAAAAAGAAGAAAAGCTCAAAACCCGAGCAAAATCAACGAACAGTAGGCTTTTTAGCACTGGGCTGCCCTAAAAACATCGTTGACAGTGAAAGGATGCTGGCTGAAATCGCCAAAGCGGGCTTCCTGATAATTAGTCAGCCTGAGCCATCGGACGTGTGGCGGGCGGATGTCGTTGTTGTTAATACCTGCGGATTTATAGCTCCAGCCAAGGCAGAGGCGCTCGAAGCAATAAAACACGCGATAGACTGCAAACGCAACGGCACCGTAAAGAAAGTGATTGTCGCGGGATGCCTATCGGAAAGATTAGGCGCGGAGTTGTTCGACGAGGCGACCGGGGTCGATGCCATAGTCGGCCTTGGCCAGCGAGATGAAATCGCCCGGATAATCGAAAAGACTCTGGGCTGCGAAGAACCGGCCTGTTACCTCGAACAATCGCCGCGGGCAATCAACGACGATAGAACAAGATTGCTCATTACGCCGGGGCACTGGGCATATTTGCGAATCAGCGAGGGCTGTAATCACCGCTGTTCTTTTTGCACGGTGCCGGCGATAAGGGGACCTTTTAGAAGCAAACCCAAAAAGCTTATTCTCGATGAAGCTGCGGAGCTGGTTTCGGCAGGTGCGGTCGAATTAAATCTCATAGCCCAGGACACCGCCAGCTACGGCCGGGATTTGAAAATGAAAAACGGCCTTAGTGAACTATTAAAAGAACTCGAAAAAGTCGCGGGACTATCGTGGATCAGGTTGATGTATCTATACCCGGCGGGGATAACGGAGCAGCTAATTGAAGTTATCGCGGAAAGTGAAAGAATCGTCCGCTACTTCGATGTCCCCCTGCAGCATATAAGCGACAAAATTTTGAAGGATATGCGCCGGCCCGACACGAGGGAAAGCATCAGTTTTGTTATTGAAAATCTGCGGACGAAACTCCCTGATGCTGCGCTGCGAACCACTTTTATCGTCGGCTTTCCCGGCGAGACCGAACAGCAATTCGAGGAGCTTCTGGAGTTCGTCAAATCGGTTAAGTTCGACGCTCTCGGCGGTTTTAAGTACTATCCCGAATCCGGGACGGTCGCCGCGGAGATGGCCGGCCAGGTTCCAGAGGAGATAAAACAACATCGGCTCGAAGAACTGATGCTGACCCAGCAGGAAATAGCTTTTGCGAAGAACGCAAGCCGAGCAGGCAGCGAACTTATCTGCCTGGTCGATTCCGCCGGGGCAAAGGACGATGCAACGGGACGCTTTTACGGGCAGGCTCCTGATATTGACAGCATTTGCTTTATAAGAAACTGTTCAGCAAAAGCGGGGCAATTTATTAACACGAGAGTCGTCGGCACAAAGGATTACGATTTAATTGTCGAACAAATTTAGTATTGTGTTGCTCTGGAAATGAAAGTAAAATTATCGGCATGGTCAAACAGATTCCCAATATTCTGACTTTCGGGCGGCTCATTTTAACCCTTGTTTTTCTAATTATGCTTCTGCTTTCGCCGCGGTTTTATGCCGATGGTGAACGGCCCTTCCCGGATTTTCTCGACTACGCATTTATAATATTCGTTATTGCCGGGCTTACCGACGTGGTAGACGGCCCCATAGCTCGAAAGCTAAACGTCACGAGCAAGTTCGGGCGAATGATGGACCCTCTCGCGGATAAAGTTCTTGTCTGCGGGGCCTTTATTTGTTTTGCGCTAATCGGCGAGCCGAAACTTTTCGATTTCAAGCCGACCACATTGGCTGTAATTCAATGGCTGGTGGCAGGAGTGATTATTTTAAGAGAGGTCTACGTTACAACACTGCGTCATATTGCCGAGGCCCGCGGCATTAACTTCGCGGCTACATTCTCCGGCAAAATCAAGATGTTCTTACAGTCCTTTGCCATCGGAATGATGGTAATAAAAATAGCTCACGTCCAGACTGCTACGTGGGGATACTGGTTCACTACCATAACGTTCGCAATTGTGCTGATAGTTACCGTTATCTCCGGCTTAAGGGCCACACAAAGAAGCCCCTGGAGAAAAACGGCAGATTAAAGGCGATACGCATCAAACAAAAAAACCGCTATGAGGAGATATGTCCTCATAGCGGTTTTAATACTCATTATTACCCTGATGTTATTTTGGCGCTTTTTCAGCCGCATAGCTTTGTACTGTTAACCATTGGGCACCATCTTTCTCTGCGACGGTTCCTTCTGCGTCAACTTTTTTGTCGGCCATTGTTTTGCCGAGTTCCATGCCCTTTGCATCCAGTGTTACGTCATAAATGGCGCCATCTTTTGCTGTCAGTGTTACGGCAGTGATTACGCCAGCTGCGTCCTTGGTAACGCCTACGATACCCTGTACTTTGACGACCGGAGCCGGAGCCTTCTCAACAGCAAAGCATACCAATGCTGCACCCGCGATTAACACAACCGCAAGCATTACCAAATTCTTCTTTGTAAACATGTTTCTTTATCTCCAAAATATATTTCTATACATTTGCGGCTTCTTCAAGAAGAATACACATCTTCCATACAAAACCGCTAATTTTACAACATCAGGAAATACCGTAAGAGATGGTACTTGGGACCACAGGAAGGCACAATCTGTGCATGTGTCCCATTTAGCACGAGGCAAGCAGTATATAAACATTTTTTTCTCCCTTCAAGAAAAATGTGAAAAAATTTTCACAATTTTTCTACCCTTACGGTGTCAGAAAACAAGGGCAGATCGGGTGGCGATTGTATAAATACCCCCAATATCACCTTGAAAAAGCGGCTTTTAACCGCCGCAGGCTAACAGCCCTGCCACGAATGGTTTTCGCATCCCCAAGCAATTGCTGAAAAAAAACCGCCGCAGACAATTCTCTTTGTTAACTGCGACGGTGTTATACCCTGGAATTTTGCGGACTGCCAGCCAGCCCTGCCTGGTTATCCCGGATTTATGCCTCCGGCTCTTCCTCGACTTCCTTGACTTCCTCGAACTTTATAACCTTCAGCCGCTTCTGGTTATCTTCTTCGGAAACCGTACCCGAGACATCGGCTTTCAGGCCTTCCAGTGTCTCGGCAAGGGCTAAACCCTGCGCATCAAGCTCAACTTCGTAGACGCCTTCGTCTGTGGTCAACTGCACTGAAATGACAGCTTCCTCGGCATCTTTGGTGACGCTGACAAGACCCTTCAATGTAACAGTTTCATTCTTTTCTGCCTCTTCCGCGAAGCAGCACGAAACCAAGAAAGCTGCCGCCAACATCATAAAAAACGCAACGCCCATTTTGTTTTTTTTTGTAAACATTCCTATTTACCCCTTAAATATGGTTAATAATCCCAATCGTCCCGCCACCTGCCTATATGAAGATTCATTATCAACGCAGGGAAATGTAAGTAATAATGCCCCGAAAATCAATCAAAAAATAATGATGGCGACCGATTTCGGGCCGTCGCTTTTTTTCACAAACCAGCCCAAATCTATCCCCTTGACACAGTTAAGTCCAGCTTCTATTATAAGCATACAGTTTTACTCTCAGGAAAATGCTTAACTTATGGCAAATAAAGGATTTACACATCTTCATCTGCACAGTCAATACTCGCTGCTCGACGGCGCGATATCCTTCGACAGATTGCTCAATCGCTGCAAACAGTTGGAAATGAACGCTGTAGCCGTTACCGACCACGGCAACATGTTCGGCGCGGTCGAATTCTACACAAAAGCGACGGCCCTTCACATTAAACCGATCCTTGGTATTGAAGCATACATCGCGCCGCGCAGCCGGCTCGACAAACAAAAAAGCAGTATCACCGACGCTTCTTTTCACCTGGTACTTTTAGCTGAAAACAACGCCGGTTATCAAAATCTTTTGAAGCTGGCAAGCGTCGGCTTCACAGAAGGATTTTACTATCGCCCGAGAATCGACAAGGAAATCCTCGCTGAGCTGAACGCAGGGTTGATAGCCACATCGGCTTGCGTGAAAGGTGAGCTTGCGACGCTGCTGGCAAGAGGCGATGAAAAGGGGGCGTTTGCGGCGGCAGAAAGCTACGCAAAAATATTCGGCGCCGACAGATTTTTTATTGAAATCCAAAGCCATGAAAACGACGACCCACGTCTCAATGAGTCGCTGATAAACCTCGCGAAAAAAATGGGGCTTCCGCTGGTCGCCACCAACGACGTGCACTTTTTGCAGGAAGATGACTGGGAGGCACATAACTGTTTATGCTGTATAAGCACGGGCAAAAACGCTGACGACCCCAGCCGAATGATTTATCCAAAAGACCTTTTTTTTAAAAACGCTGAACAAATGCGGTCGCTCTTCGGTGAGGCGGGAGTCGAGGCCTGCGACAATACTCTGGCGATAGCCGAGCGTTGTAACGTGGAGCTTGATTTGAAGACCCGTCACGCTCCCCGCTTTCAGCCCCCCGACGGGACAACGGCCGAGGATTTTCTTACTAAATTATGCTACAAACAGGCGGAGCGGATATACGGCGAAATTACGGACAAAATAAAAGAACGGCTCGACAGGGAGCTGGAGGTAATCAAATCGAAGGGCTTTGCCAGCTATTTTCTTATAGTCTGGGACTTCTGCAATTACGCGCACGAAAACAACATTCCCGCGGGCGCAAGAGGCAGCGGGGTTGGTACGCTTGTCGGGTACTGCCTTGGGTTGTGCGACGTTGACCCGATTCGATACGATTTGCTGTTCGAGCGATTTATGGACCCTGAACGTAACGAGCTGCCTGATATCGATATTGATATTTGTCAGGTCGGCCGGCCGAAAATTATCGACTACGTCCGGAAGAAATACGGACACGTGGCGCAAATCATAACATTCGGAACAATGAAGGCCCGCGCGGTTATCCGTGACATCTGCCGGGTGCTGGGGGTGCCTTTGAGCGAGGCGGACATGCTGGCCAAGTTGATTCCCGAATCGCTCGGCATGACGCTCGACAAGGCGATGAACAGCGAGCCGAAGTTAAAACAAGCTTATGAACAAAATGAGCAAATCAGAAAAGTAATCGATATCTGCAAAAGGCTCGAAGGCCTTACCCGCCATGCGTCCGTTCACGCCGCCGGGGTTGTCATAGCCGATGAGCCGTTGACTAATTTTATACCACTTTATAAGGCGTCCGGCTCCGACGATATCATAACCCAGTACGAAGGGCCTATGGTTGAAAAAGTCGGCCTGCTGAAGATGGACTTTTTGGGACTGAAGACCCTCAGTGTTCTGGAGCGCAGCCGGGAATTAGTCGCCAAACTCCACAATAAAGTTATCGACTTTGAAAAACTCGATTTCGGCGACCAGAAAGTTTTTGAGTTGTTTGCCCGCGGACAAACAAAGGGGGTTTTTCAGTTTGAGTCCGGCGGGATGCAGGATTTGCTGATGAAAATGAAGCCTGACAGAATAGAAGACCTCATTGCCGCAAACGCTTTGTATCGGCCCGGCCCGATGATATTAATCCCGGATTATGTCGAGCGAAAGCACGGCGCAAAATGGAAGCTGCCGCACCCGATTATGAACGAAATCCTCGACGAGACCTACGGGATTATGGTTTATCAGGAACAGGTGATGCGGATTTGCAATCGGCTCGGTGACATACCGCTGCGGGAGGCCTACGGTTTAATCAAGGCGATAAGCAAAAAGAAGGCCAAGACAATCGAAAAGGAAAAAGAGAGATTCCTCACAGGCTGTACCAGTAAAGGCCTGACCAAAAATCAGGCGCAGCAGATTTTCGAATTTATCGAGCGATTTGCCGGCTACGGCTTCAACAAGAGCCATTCGACCCGCTACGCGGTAATCGCGTACCAGACGGCTTATATGAAGACCTACTGGCCCATCGAATATATGGCGGCCCTGTTGACTTACGAAATGGGTGACACCGACAAGGTCGTCAGTTATATCGCCGAGTGCAAGGCGATGAATATCGAGGTTCTTGCGCCGGACATCAACGAAAGCGGGGTTGATTTTACGCCTCTTTACAAAGGTCACGGCGAAGACAAAAAAGGCGTAGTTCGTTTCGGTCTGGCAGCGGTCAAAGGTGTCGGCGGAAAAGCGGTCGAGCAGCTCATCGCAGCACGGGAAAGAACGGGCCGATTCCAAAGTTTGTTCCACTTCTGCGAAAACGTCGATTTGCGGGCGGCCAACAAACAGGTCCTTGAGGCCCTGATAAAATCCGGGGCCTGCGACAAGCTCGGAGGAAGCCGGGCGCAGATGCTGGCGGGCCTGGAACAGGTAATGCAGAACGGCACCACGCTTCAGGCGGACAGGCAAAACGGCCAGATGAATTTTTTCGGTAAGAAAAGCGAGGCTGACTATTCAAAAGACCACGAGCGTCTGCCGAATGTCGCTCCCTGGCCGGAGATGCAGATGTTGGTTTACGAAAAGGAGGTCCTCGGCTTTTATGTCACCAGCAATCCCTTGAGCCATCACGCTGAGACGATAAACCTTTATTCAACCTGCGACAGCTCGCAATTAAACGAAGGCACACAGGACAAACAAGTAGTCATCGGCGGGCTGATAAGTAAAGTCAGATACCACACCACACAAAAGGGCCGAAACGCAGGGGCGAAAATGGCCGTCTTTGCGCTCGAAGATTTGCAGGGACAGGTCGAAGTGGTTATGTTCCCTGATACGCTCGATAGTTTCGCGGAGCTGCTTGTTAAGGAAGCAATTGTTTTTGTAAAAGGGAAACTGGATTACAGAAGGGAAAAACCCAATATCATTGCTACGGAGTTGATAGCTCTCGAACAGGTCAGAGAAAAATTAGCAGCGAAAGTAAGGATAAGGCTGGACGCCAAGGACGTTACTAAAGAAAAGGTAGCGGCGATAAAAAGTATCTGCGAGCATCACAGGGGACAAAGCCCGGTTTACCTGGCGGTGACAACCGACAAAGGCAAGGTTTACGCAACCGCTGACAAGGGTCTTAACGTAAATCCAGATCTGGAATTCTGCAGAAAAATACGGCAGCTTGTCGGCGACGAAAACTTCCATTTGGCAAAATGACAAGGCAGGCAAAATTTATGGATTACATTCCCCACGATACAACACTCGATGCCCATAAAAAACAGGTTGAAATCCTGAGAAAATTGTCTCCAGAGCGATTGGCGCTCATATCCTTCGAGCTAAGCGATAATGTCAGACAAATTGCGATGGAAGGAATCAGGAGAATGCATCCTGAATTTACCGAAACACAGGTGACAAGAGAGCTATTGCGAAGATTGGTTGGTGACGAACTTTTCCGGAAAATAGTCACTGCAAAAGGATGGGAATAAATGCTCTCGCAAAACGAGTTTTTACAAAATATAGTAGAAAAATTGCAGCAGGCCGGCATTGATTATGTAATATGCGGCTCTATGGCAGCGTCTTTCTACGGCATCACACGTTCAACGCAGGACACCGACATAATCATCAATCCAACCGAGGAACAGCTCACAACTTTCCTCAGTCTGCTCGGCAATACTTGTTATGTAAGCAAAGACACCGCTCTCGAAGCACTTAAACACGAAGGTATGTTCAACATCATAGAAGTAGAAAATGCCTGTAAAGCCGATTTGATAATCAAAAAGCGGTCAGCTTTCAGCGAAGAAGTGTTTCAGCGAAAAAGAAAAGAAAAGCTGCTCGGGAAAGACCTTTATATCCTCTCGCCGGAAGATTCCGTCCTGAGTAAACTCGTTTGGGCTAAACAAAGTTGTTCTGAAATGCAATATCGTGACGTTATGACAGTCCTTGAAACCAGAGCCAGCACTCTCGACATGAAATATTTGAATAAATGGGCAAAACAGCTTAATGTTGAGAATGATTTGAATAAATGCCTCTCTCAAATACGGAATCTTTTATGAAAGTAACGCTTAAATATGCCCCAGACTAATAAACTCATAGGTAAATTCGTAGTTCTCGACGGGCCGGACGGCTGCGGGAAGAGTACGCAAACAAAACTGCTGGTCGATTGGCTAAAAAAGCAGGGCGTTGCGGTCGAGACCTTCCGCGAGCCGGGCGGAACAGCCATCGGCGAAAAAATTCGACAAATTCTGCTAAGCCCGGAGCATGTCGCTATGGGTACGGAAACGGAAGTAATGCTCTATATGGCGGCGAGGGTACAGCTTTGGCAGGAGAAAATTAAACCTGCCTTAAAACAAAACAAATGCGTCGTTGTCGACAGGTGGCTATCGAGTACCTGCGCTTATCAAGGTTTTGCCGGCGGACTTACAATGGAAATGGTCGTGAAAATGGCGGAAGACTGCCTCGAAAGACCATGGCCCGATTTAACGATAATCCTCGATGTTGATTTGAAAACAGCGGCAAAACGGCTCAAGAAGACCCTTGACCGGATGGAGCAAAAAGGCGACGGCTACCATAAAAAAGTCCGCGAGGGTTTTCTGGAACTTGCTAAAGGGCGAGAGGATTTTGTTGTCATTGATTCTGCCGATGATATTGAAACCGTTCATAAAAAAATAACTAACACCATTGAAAAGATGTTTTAGTCTAATGTCACTTAAAGAAATTTTCTGTCAGGACAAGGCGATTTCGATTCTGCAAAGAGGTTTTGCCTCGGACAAGATGCCGCACGCGTATATTTTCGCCGGGGCTGAGGGCGTCGGCAAATTCAAGACCGCCCGCGAATGGGCCAAGATGCTGCTCTGTGAAAATCCGATTATTACCGCCGAGAGCGCAGAGACCGCAGAGAAAAAACATGAAATAAACTCCGCGTACTCTGCAACAATATCTGGTTTTGCGGATAGTTGCGGGGCGTGTGAATCCTGCCGATTGTTCGAGGCTGACTCACATCCTGATTTTAATCTCATCTATAAAGAGCTGCTCGAATTCACAAAAGACAATAAAAGCAAAAAGACGCCTGTTGATTTGGCGATTGATGTTATTCGCGAATTTCTAATCGAAAAATTATCGACCAGACCGACTTTGTCGAAAAGGAAGGTTTACGTTATAAGCGAAGCTGAAAGACTAAATGACTCGTCACAAAACGCAATGCTGAAAGTGCTCGAAGAGCCGCCGGGATACTGCACAATTATTCTATTATGTACCCGGATGGAAATGCTTCTTGCCACTACCAAGTCGAGATGCCGGACGGTCCGCTTTCTTAGCATAGACACAGAAAGGATAATCGACCGGCTGGGCGCGATGGGCCTCGAAGGGGAAAAGGCCCAATACTTCGCGCAGTTATCGCAGGGCAGTTTAGGGCAGGGCTGCCAGTGGGCCCGGCTCGAACTGGCCGATGCAAATATTTACCAAACTAAAAAAGAACTGGTCAGTTCTCTGGCGACATATAAACTGGCCGACTGTTTGACGCTGGCGGAATGGCTTTTGGAGAAGGGGAAGAAAATTGCCGCCGCATGGGAGAGCATTGAGAACGCTACCAGCAAAACGGATATAAACCGCAAGGCGCAGAAAATCCTTATCCAAATAATCATATCGGCTTTGCATGACGCGATGAAAATAAACATCGCAGAATCACAAATCCTCATCAATTCCGACCAGCAAGAGCAAATAAAAAGTATAGCCGAGCGATTCAGCAGCGAGCAGTCCGCGGAAAAAATCGCCGACGCCTACAAAACGATGCAGTGGATAGAGTCTAACGTGAACGAAAAGCTTATTTTCGAACAGCTATTGTTAAATCTCGTAGTTTCTGATACAATAAAGGTTTAGGAACAGCGGCATTGAAGCACGAGAATTGAAATGACAGATAGCATAACAATAAAGCCCAAACAGGCGAGAAATAAAAAGTATATGCTGGTCGGCTACGGCCGAATGAACACGCTCGGCTGGTTCGAGCATCACGAAACCGATATACCCAGAATGCCCTGCCGAGTCGTTGTAAAAACCAACAGAGGTCTCGAAATGGGCCATATCGTAGGCCAATCCTGCCCGTACAGGGATGGGCAATTCAAATTAGGTCCGGGCCAGCTCAAGAAGTATTTCGACGACAGCGAAGTCGACCTTGTCGTCGAAGAGGCGGGCAAATTCATTCGCTACGCAACCGCCGACGACATAAGCGAAGAACATCATCTGCGGAAAATCGCGGAAGAAGAACTAAGATGCTGCAGGGGTTTTGTCAAAGAACTCGGTATGCAGATGAAAATAGTCGACGCGGAACACATATTCGGCGGCGAGCGTCTTATATTCTACTTTATGTCCGACGGTCGAGTGGACTTCCGTGACCTGGTAAAAAAAGTCGCACGCGAGCGTCAGACAAGAATCGAGATGCGTCAAATCGGTTCACGTGACGAGGCCAAGCTGCTCGGCGACGTAGAAAGCTGCGGTCAGGAATGCTGCTGCATACGTTTTCTTAAGGCACTGAAGCCGGTCAATATGCGCATGGCCAAGATGCAAAAGGCGACTCTCGACCCTTCGAAAATTTCCGGGTACTGCGGCAGGCTTAAATGCTGCCTGCGGTATGAGGACCAAACCTACACCGAGCTTAAAAGGAACCTTCCGAAAAGGAACTCCATTGTAAGGACCAAACAGGGCCGCGGGAGGGTTCTCGACGCCCAGATATTGACTCAACTGGTTGTGATAGAACAGGAAGACGGCACAAAAATCGTTGTGCCTCTCGATGAGCTCGAGACAACTTCATCGACAGGAGCCGAGAGAAACCAACGGGACGAGACACAAAACGATGAAGGCTGGGACGACAAGGAAAGTGAAAAGCAGTAGGCGTTCTCGCCTTCGGCGAAGTCTCGCTAAAGGCGGAAAGGAAAAGCTGTGCTCCGCAAAATAGTTGTAACATCCGCCCTGCCTTACGCAAACGGTCCGATACACATAGGGCACATGGTAGAATATCTTCAGACCGATATCTGGGTACGCTTCCAGAAAATGTGCGGCAATGATTGTTTCTACTTTTGCGCCGACGACACCCACGGCACACCGATAATGATAAGCGCACGCGCCGCCGGGGTAACGCCCGAACAGCTAATCGAACGCATTCATACGGAGCACCAGAAAGACTTCAAAGGCTTTCTCGTTGAGTTCGATAATTATTACACGACACATTCGCCTGAAAATAAAAGTTTTAGCGAGTTTATCTTTAATTCGCTCAACAAAGCCGGGGCAATCGTCAAGCGAATTGTCGAACAGAGCTATTGCGAAAGCTGCAAGATGTTTCTGCCGGACAGATTTATTCGAGGCACCTGTCCGAGGTGCAAAGCCGAAGACCAGTACGGCGATTCCTGCGAGGTCTGCGGCGGAACTTATCAGCCCACGGACTTAATCAATCCGCACTGCGCGACATGCTCAAACAAACCCGTTCGCAAAGAAAGCGAGCATTACTTTTTCAAACTCTCCAATTACGGAGAAAAACTCAAGAATCTTATCGCCGGAGGGTACATTCAGCAATCGGTGGCGAACAAGCTCGACGAATGGTTCAAAACGGGCCTGAAAGACTGGGACATATCGAGGGACGGGCCCTATTTCGGTTTCAAAATACCCGGAGAAGAAAATAAATTTTTCTATGTCTGGCTGGACGCTCCTATTGGGTACATGGCTTCGGCAAAAAACTACTGCGACAAAAACGGTTTGGATTTTGAGACGCTCTGGAACAGTCCGGAGAACGAGCTTTATCACTTTATCGGCAAGGACATTACGTATTTCCACGCCCTTTTCTGGCCCGCGATGCTCATGGGGGCCGGCTTCAAAACCGCCAACAAGCTTTTCATACACGGCTTTTTGACGGTTAACGGCGAAAAGATGAGCAAATCCCGCGGGACGTTTATCAAGGCGAGCACCTATCTGAAGCATCTTAATCCCGAATACCTGCGATACTACTACGCAAGCAAACTGGCAGGAGGTATCGAAGATATAGATTTGAGCACGGAAGATTTTATAAACAAAATCAATTCCGATCTGGTCGGAAAGCTCGCGAACCTCGCCTCGCGCTCGGTTCCGATGATTACAAAAAAATTCGACGGTCAACTCGGGCGATTAGACGACCAGGGCAGAGATTTAATAAACAAGCTCACAGCAGCCGACGCTCAAATTATAGAAAACTATGAAAACTTAAACTACGCCACCGCAGTCCGAATGATTGCCTCCCTTGCGGACGAGGCGAATCGATACGTGGAACAGAACCAGCCCTGGGCGACCGTGAAAACCGATTTGGAAAAAACACAAACGACCCTTACGGCAATAATAAACGCGGTTAGAATATTGACGATTTACTTAAAACCCATCCTGCCTGATTACGCAAAGAAGGTACAGGAATGCCTGAATGTCGGAGAGCAAAAATTCGCGGACGTCAAAACGGTGCTGGAAAACCACAAAATAAACGACTACCCGCGATTAGTTGAAAGAATTGACGAAGAAAAGGTAAAAGCGATGATAGAAGAAAGCAAAGAGTCCCAAAGTCCCCAGCCGATGGTTAACCTGACTGAACCGATTAAGCCGGAATGCACTATCGACGATTTCGCAAAGATAGATTTGCGAGTCGCCAAAGTTGTGAAGGCCGAGAGGGTCGAAGGCGCCGATAAACTTTTGCATCTCGAACTGGATATCGGCGGAATAACAAAAAATGTCTTTGCCGGTATAGCACAGGCGTATCAGCCTGAGCAACTTGTCGGGAAACTGGTTGTCTGCGTTGCGAACCTGCGGCCTCGCAAAATGAAATTCGGCGTATCTGAAGGTATGATTCTGGCGTCCGGTGCCGGGGGCAAGGAGATTTTTATGCTCTCGGTCGATTCCGGAGCAGTACCCGGGCAGACTGTGCACTAAGAAACAAGTATGAAAACAAAGTTGGAAGACATTGCCAAAGAAGACGGCCGATTCGGCGCATCAGCCCTGAAGTTCGTTTACGAAGGGCTTGGCTATACCGCAAAAAAAATCCCAACCGAGCCCGGGCATATCACCGGGCAAACCCTTTGTGAGGGACTGAGGAAGCTGGCCATCGAAAAATGGGGCAGACTGGCAATGCTCACATTAAATACCTGGAACATAAAAACAACACGCGATTTCGGCGAAATTGTCTATCTGATGATAAACTACCAGTGGATGAGCGTCCAGCCGAGTGATTCAATCGACGATTTCAATAACGTCTATGATTTCAAAACCGCGTTCAAAGACGAGTTTAAATTCTAATATCCACAGTTATTTTTTGCGTTTTTTTAAGAACACTGCGCCGAGCGCGAGGAGAAAGAAGGTGGCGGGTTCTGGGGTGGAAATCATAATTTCAAAGTTGTTCAAAGTGCCGGTATCATAGTAAAAGGCGTCGTAAATCTGCAGTCGCCAGGAGCCGAAGGTGTCCTGGCCATCGAATTTAGAAAGTTTGTAGGGTTCGAGAGGTTTGAACCGGCCGGTGAAAGGGGCGGAGGCATCTTTGATAGAAAGCGTCGCTTCATCATCGAATATAGTATTCGTGTAATTTGCGCCGATGAAAAATTCCTTGTAAGGGTCATACATATTAAGGCAAATTTTTGTGCCGGAAGGGCTTTGCAGGAAAATTTGTAAATCGAATGCGCTGGTGTGCGTCAGGCTGATGGCAATATCAAGGTCGTGGATAGTAAGATGGTCCGGGACATTTATGATAGCATCTGCCATCCAGCCTTTGCTGATGTATGGGTCGCTTTTATCCAGTTTGGGTATCGGCAGATTGAAGCTGCCGCCGTAGATATGAACAGAGCCAAGACAATTAGCGCTGCCCCAGGCCCCCGACATTATGACGAGTATCGCACCAATTCGTTGCACTATTTTGCGAACGTTCCCTGCCCGATTAAATTTATACCTGTCCCGCTTCGGTTCGGCGGGGATTGGCAGATTAAAACCGCTGCTGAAAATATGAACATGGAAGGGGAAACCAACGGAAGGGAAAATCATCACAAGGGAAAAGGCCATAACTATTCCTATCGCAGAGCTTCGAGTATCCACACCCACACTTTAAAAGGTAATATTGGAAACCGAATCTCTCGCCTCTTCCGGGAGAAAATTGTATCTGCTCGAACGCAAAAGTCAAGCAGAAAGTGAACTTTTTGGGCAGGTATTTTTAGCGTTGAGCGAGTTTTGCTAATGAGCCGACCGGTTTTATTTTGCTTCGACGACGGAGTTAAACCCGCCGAAGGGATTCAATTCCGTTGTTTCGTTGTATGGGTCCTGCTGCCACTGTCCGTCTACGACCAGGCGGTAGCGATATTTCCCGACAGGCAGTTTTATCTTCGTTTGCCATACACCGCTGTCGCCGACTTTTTGCAGAGGGGTTTTGATCGGCTGCCAATTATTAAAATCACCGGCAATCTGCACGCTGCTGGCTCGCGGATAAAGCGTTACAAATGCTATGGCATCGTTTACCTGGCTTACGCCGTAATAATCAGAAAGTTTGGCGTTGGTATCTACCGGCTGAGGTTTTTCGGCAGGCTGCTGGGTCTTCTGCGGAATGTTTGCGGGTAGCTTCGCGGACCTCAGCAATTCATCGGCGGTAGCGCTAATCGCTTCGAGCCGGCTGGTTAGAGAATTGGCAATCTCGGTATCGACCGGCTGAGGTTTTTCGGCAGGCTGCTGGGTCTTCTGCGGGACTTTTGCGGGTAGCTCCGTGGACCTTAGCAACTCATCGGCGGTAGCGCTAATCGCTTTGAGCCGGCTGGTTAGAGAGTTGGCAATCTCGGCGCGATGCGGCCCTGTTTGCCCGTCGAGGCTCGGCCTCGCCGAGACTGACGAGTTAATAACTTCCTCGGCCAATATGCGAAAATCCCTCTGGCCTTTGCTGGCAGGGTCATATTCACAAATGGGCTGGCCAAAACTGGATGCTTCCTTGATTTTAGTGTTGAAATTAACGACCGTCTTGAACATTTTGTCTGCGAAGTGCGACCGCAATTCAGCGAGGATTTCTCTGGCCATCTTTGTTCTTATGTCATACATACTGGCCAGTACCCTGACATCTATCTGCTGGCCGCATCTTTTGCAGAGTATGCCGAGGGTTTCGAGCTGCTTGCTGAGTCCGTGCAGCGCAAAATACCCGGTTTCTACGGGGACAATAACATCGGTGGCCGCCCTTATCGCATTGAAGGTTAACAGCCCTACGGCCGGGGGACAATCGACTATTACATACTCGTATTCACCCTTTATCGCGTGGAGAACATTTTTCAGGCAGCACTCGCGCTCGGCGATTCCGGCCATCTGCTGCTCGAAGGCTGACAGGTCTATACTGGCCGGCGCCAACTCGAGTTTGTCGCTAATCTGCCAGAGTATTTCTTCCAGCTTCATAGGCTCACTTCTGCTTGTGCTTATCAGGACGTCATAGATGCTTTGCTCGATTTGTTCCTCCGGTACAGCAAGCCCGACGGCACAATGCGACTGGGGGTCCATATCAACCAGCAATGTTTTGTGGCCTATCTCAGCAAGGGCGCTGGCAAGATTTATCGATACCGTTGTCTTGCCGCAACCACCCTTTTGATTAACAACCGCTATAATCTTCATAGCTTATCTCCACCTTCCTGAAAGCCCATCCTGTCGACAAAGAGCCTTTCACTTATAACTTAAAATCTTCGTTTTCAGCACTGAAAAGAGGCTAAAACGCCCACATAAGTTATTCGGCAAAGAATGCGAAAAACTTTATCTTTTTATTGGACCAGCCCATAAAAATGCCTTAATAACACAGATAATGTGTATCTGACCCTGCGTCTTTTCAGGTTTGTTACTAATAGAGTGAGGGTTTTTAAGTCTATTCTTTTTGCAGCAGTTCGATAATCTCGGCTTTTGTTGGCAGGGCTTCGATTGAGCCGAATTTTGTGCATGCCAGCGCTCCCGCCGCCGAGGCAAATTTAACGGCTTTTCTCAAATCCTCATCCACGGCACAGCAAGCGGCCAGCGCTCCGGCGAAGGCATCACCCCTGCCGGTCTGGTCAACAAGCTCGACTTCGAAAGCCGGGATGTTGTCGGTTCCGTTTCTGTCAACAACCATACAGCCTCGCCTGCCCATTGTTATGACGACGGCATTGGCGCCGCGAGCCACTAAGTCAGAGCCGATGAGTTTGGCGGGGTGAATGTTAGCGGCAGATTGGTCCGCGATATCAGCCGCCTCGTAAAGATTCGGGACCAGTATATCGGCTGAAAAATATTCCATAGGCAAAGAGTCGCCGCCCTGGTCGGGCTGTTCCATCGGCCTTGCAGGATTGAGAATGACCTTAATCCCATGCACCTTGGCGCATCGAATAGCCGCTGCGACGGTATCCTGCGGCAACTGACCATGAATCAAACAAACATCGGCTTGCGATATAATCTGCTCGGCGTCGCTGATATCCTGCGGCTGCAGGGCGATGTTGGCGCCGGCGTATGTAAGGACGGCATTTTCGCCTTTCGCGTTAACGAGAGTTACAATAACGCCGGTGTTCTTGGCTTCCGCGGTGTGAACAAAATCGGTGTTAACGCCGAGTTCTTTGAGGCTTTCCTTGATCATCTGGGCGAAAGGGTCGCCGCCGACCGTGCTTATAAGGTGTACCTGACAGCCACACAGGGCCGCCTCGGCCGCCTGATTCGGGCCTGGGCCTGTTGCGGTATATGATAACATAGAGCCAACAACAGACTGTCCTGGAAAAGGAACCTGCTGACACCTTATGGCTAAATCCACATAGGCTCCGCCGACCACAACTATGTTAGGAATCCTTCCTTGCATTTTTGTACCCACAGATTCTTATAGGGGGTTAGTATAGCCGACAGAAGATTAAATGTAAATTCTTTTCATAGTAAATTCCGGGCTGATTTGACCGCCGAGGGCAGGAAGATACTGGTTCGACATCCTCGGCCTCGCTCCCTACTTCGCCAAGGCTACGCAGGGCAAGCAGGGCAGGCAAGCTCACCATAAAAAAAGGGGCTAAGCGGTGGAGAAGACGGAGCAACCTCCAAAATCTTAAATCGCTTTAGCCCCGGTTTTGTGTGGGCAATTTATCTAAAAACCCCAATAGGGCGATTATATTCAGCCGGGCCCGACAAAATTACCGCCGGGCCCGACTCACTAGGAGGAATCAGAACGATTTCTTTTTCCATTTAAACCACAATTGTTGCCGGAGAAATTGTCCCTCCGCTTCGTTTGCAGTAAACGCGACAGAATATAGCTTTTTTTGGTGTGAATAATCAATCGTGGCAACTACGGGATTTTGGGCTTTTTTTGAACTTTTACGGATGCTGAGCATAGAAATTGGGGGGATAGGAGACTTTAGGGTAATGCCGGCTTGCCTGGGTTTAGGCCAGGCCCATATCAGTAGCCCTTTTGACCAAGTCAACCACATTATCCACATCTAACTTGCCCATAATGTGCCGGCGGTGGTCTTCGACCGTCCGAATAGAACGGTGCAGTACCTCTGCCATTTCTCTGTTGTTTCTGCCCTGCAGGATTAGATGCAAAACGACTATTTCTTTTTTGGTCAGCGACCTGCCTTTAAGAGGATTTCTCGGGTTCAGCTGCTTAAGCGCTTTCCGAACAGCCGTCAGCAGACTTTGCTTTTCCAGGGGTTTTTCGATAAATTCCAATGCCCCTGTCTTTACGGCCCTGACGGCCATTGGGATATCGCCATAGCCTGTTATCACGAGAATAGACAGCCACGGAGCAATGTGTTTAGCTCTGCGAACCAACTCTATGCCGTCCATGCCGGGCATTTTCACATCGGTAATAAGCAAATCACAACCCTGCATCTGCAATTGCTTTAAACAGTGTTCGGCATCTGGAAAACAGTCAACCTTGTACCCGTAGCGACGGAGAGTCTGCGATACAGACCTGCATATGGCAGGCTCATCATCGACAAAAAATATGTGCTGGTTATCAGTCTTCATCTGGCGTAAGCCATCCCTAAGCGGAAACGGCCCTTATTAGACTGTTTCAGAAAGAATCGGCAAAGTAATATAAAAAGTTGTACCTTTTCCAAGCCGGCTTTTTACACGAATTTTGCCTCCACACTCCGATACGATTCGCTGCGCGATGGGAAGCCCCAACCCCGTCCTTCCATCCTCGGAGCCGGTGGTGAAAAACGGGTCAAAAATCCTGTTAAGATTTTCCGGGGCTATACCTGCGCAGTTGTCCGCGAATCGCAGTTCGATATTCCTGCCTTTTACATTACCGCTGATAGTAAGCTGATGGTTTTTTTTGCCATCAGCGGCTTGTATCGCATTCTCCGTCAGCGTGAAGAACAACTGCTCAAGGTCTTTCTCGTTTGAGCATATAAACGGCAGCTTATCCATGCCTTTGAGATATAAGGTCATTTTTGCGCGCTGAGCAGGTTCATCCAGCAACTGGATAATCCTGCCGGCAATTACGCTGATGTTTGTTTCGCAGAGAGTTTTTCTTGAAGACTGCCTCGCATAATTGCGGAACCTTTCGACTACTGCGGTTGCGGCTGAAACCCCATTCAAGCCGTCCCTGAGCATATCCAGAACAACCTGTGAACAAGACGCCGCCTCAAGGTCATCCAGGGAGTTTTCAAGTGAAAGGCGGATAACTGTTAGAGGCTGGGTCAGCTCATGAGCCAGCGTGGCACTTAGGGTTCCCAGCGAGGCGAGCCGTTCAGCCCGGGCCATTTTCTCGCGATATGTATTAAGCTCTTTCTCCGCCTTCTTGTATTCGGTTATGTCCTGGTTGGCGCCGATAGTCTTGACCGTGCGGCCCTGTTTGTCTTTGACGACGAAGAAGCGGACGGCGATATAACCAATTTCTCCGTCGGCATAGATAATGCGGTGCTCGAGTCGGCGGCTGTAATGCGGGTCTGTGGTTTCAATGGCTTTTTTAGTTTCTACTTTGAGTATCGACGCATCGTCAGGATGTATGAATTGCTTAGCATAACGCGCAGACGGCATCTTATGGCCGCCGACTTGTTTGGCCGATGTGCGAAAAATCAAGTAGAAGAAATCGTTGAAAGTAAACATGTCGTCAGCTACGTCATATTCCCAATAACCCAGCCTGGCGATATTCATGGCGTTGGACAGTTGAGCTTCGCTGGTGCGCAGCGCTTCTTCCGCCTGCCTGTGCTCGGTGATATCCCTGAAAATACCCGCAAGATAGGTTTTTCCGTCCAATATTATTGGAAAAGAGTTAACATCAGCATAAAAAACGCTGCCATCCTTTCTTTTGACGGGAAGATCCTCGGCCACCGTCATTTCCCCCCTGGCCTGTTTCTCGAACTGTTCTAAAACAGAAGACAAGTGTTCCTTCGGATGAATATCCGAAACTGTCAGATTTTTGATTTCTCCCAGTTTATAGCCCAGCATTCGACAAATTGCTTTATTACCCAGATAGAATTTTTTGCTTTCCACATCTACCAGAAGTATCCCATCGGGCGCATTGTTAAAAATAGTTTTAAATCTCTGTTCGGACTCTCTTAACTTTTCCTCTGCCTGCCTGCGTCCGGAGATGTTCTCCACGACTTCAAGGAAACCCTTTATAGTACCATCGGTATCAAAAACCGGAAAAGCCTGAACACGAGCCGGCACCTGGCTGCCATCATCTCTGACGCCTATGGTTTCAACCTCCGCAGGACGCCCCGTGGCCATAGCTCGCGTCCCGGGACAGTGTGAACAAACTGCTTTGCGTTTTTCAAATTCTCTGAAGCAGTACTTACCAACAAGCTCACTGTGGGGCTTGTTTAAAATCCTACCCTGACCGGCGTTCGTCGTGATTACCCTGTAGTTAGTATCGATAAGGGTGATTCCGAGGTGAATATGCTTCATCAGTGTTTGATAAAGCAGTTCGTTTTTTTGCAGATTCTCTTCTGTTGGCTTGCGCCGAAGCTTGCTGCCCCCGGGTTGCGCCGCACGGCAACGTAACGATTTTACGCTCTTTTGCTGTTCCTTCTTTTTCGGCCTATCCGGCATCATTTACCCCCTTAAATCAAACACACTACCATCCATGGCTTAAAGCTGTTCCCCTAATTTTCAGAGCCAGCCCCACAATTTATTTTTTGCTGTACCCACCTTTGGGTGGTTGATTATGGGTTATTAACCTGCCTTAATCAATACGATTCTGCAAATATTTTAAGAAAACCACTAAAAAGTGCGGTTAAATCACAAATGTTCAATATATAGCAAACTTTTTGAAAAATTTACAATAAATATCACAAAACGCTTGACTATTGTTCTGTATTGTGTTAAAATACCGCTATTGTTAGACAAATAGTTAAAAAATGTGTATTGTAAGTAGTAATAAAGGGGTCAAACTCTTAAAGGGGGCAAAATCTGCCCGGCGACTAACCTAAGGAAGGGGGTATCAACCTATGAGAAGTATACACGAAAACATACCGCAAGGCGGCATAAAAGACAGGGTTGAATATCGCGACAGGATTGACCTTTTGCGCAGCAGGGTCGGTCTTCTTACGGGCAAGGACAAGGTGCTGATGACAATGTATATGGAGAACGGCAACAGCTTTCGGCAGATGGCCCGTCTGTCCGGCGTCAACGAGGCGAGAATCGCGAGAAGGATACATAAGGTGACAAAGCGGCTTATCAACGGGGAATATATAACTTGCCTTCGAAACCGTGAC
>Ga0315276_10001292_pt1 | contig 22392 bp, 18 predicted proteins | sample YL17G05_0_MG_FD_204542 | JGI IMG/M metagenome (GOLD analysis project Ga0315276, IMG submission 204542) | Sediment microbial communities from Yellowstone Lake, YNP, Wyoming, USA - YL17G05_0 | ecosystem: Environmental > Aquatic > Freshwater > Lake > Sediment | place: USA: Wyoming | collected... | reverse complement strand
ATCCCCTCTCCCCTTGGGGGAGTGGGTCAGGGTGAGGGGTGAGAAGGGCGACTCGGATCGTCTCCAAAACACCTTCTAAGTTGCTGCATACCTGGTTATCCCAGAATCGCAGCACCTTATACCCTTCAGCCCGGAGCCATTCATCACGAATCCTATCGCCCGGATGGAGGGCGTGCTGCCCTCCGTCCAACTCTATGACCACTTTCTTTTCGAGGTTCACAAAATCCACAACATAACTGCCACCGGGTTGTTGGCGACGAAACTTGTAGCCTTCTATCTGTCTGTCTCTCAGATACCTCCATAAATGTCCCTCTGTATCCGTAGAGTGTTTCCTGAGTCTTCTTGCTACACCCGTTAGGCCTTTCACCCCCACCCTTTTCCCTCCCCCCTCAAGGGGGAGGGTTTTCCTTGTCTTTGCGTATGTTCCAGATCTGTTTTTCATAGAACTTTTGACAATATCGTATAACGCATGGATGGCCACTTTTTTTGATCAGAACTCGCTTTGGGGTGAGCCGAGTACGCGAAAAAGGCGAATGTGTGTCAAGAAAAATTGACACGGGCAAAGCCGTTGTTTAGGTCGCCGCAGTCCAGATAACGGTAAATGAGACCTCGTTTAAACCCGTACTTTCATCCCCTTCATTTTTGATGGTCTCGTAACAAGTCGTCATTCCCGCGTAGGCGGGAATCCAGGCCCCACGAAACCTATTGAAAAGACTGGATTCCCGTTTCCACGGGAATGACAGAAAAACGAATTTACGGACTTTTTACGATTTCATCATTTTTCATCGATTTATATTTTCAATCCATAGATGCCAGCGGCAATATCCTGTTCCAGGGCAATCTGGGTATTCTCGATCTGAATGACATAAGCGGGAAACTTTTGGCGGATTTTTATCCTTTTCCCAGGCGCCACGCCAAAGGAAACCAGCTTGCCGATCAAGACCGGATCATTTTTCCGGATAAAGGATATTCTGATCTCATCGCCCACCTCCAGGGCATCGAGAGATTTAACAAACGTTTTTACGGAATTCTCCGTTCTTTTGCAGCAATCTCCTTCCGGTATCGGGGACCCGTGGGGACATTCCCGCGGGTGGCCGAGCAAGGTGCATATCGCCTCGGTAAGCCCGGGCGCCAAGGTATGCTCATACTCACAGGCCGACTCTTCCATTTCCTCAAAAGTCATGCCCAGGACATCGACCAGGAGCCTTTCGGCCAGTCTGTGCCTACTGATGATCGGCTGCGCCTGCGCTCTTCCCTCGGCCGTGAGAGCGATCTCCGTGCCGCTTATTTTCACGAGGCCGCTTCTCTCCAGTTCCGATAAGATTTCATCATCGACAACATATCCGGAGGCGCGCTCATGTTCTTTTTTTACATCGGCTACCGTGCATCGCCCTTTTTCCTCAAATGACCAGATCGTCTCGATCACCTCAGCCGTTACATCCACTATTTTCATAGGCCCCCCATAAAAAATAAAAGATTAACCGCAGAGAGCGCAGAGGACGCGGAGAAGAATTAAGATGGAAAGACCCCCAAAAAAGATCTAGCCTTTTTAAATTTTGTCTTTTGAATAATTTGACTCTGCGTTCTCTGTGTGCTCTGCGGTGAGAAAATTAAAGAAAGATTTTTATAATTTCCTATACAATTAAAAAGTAAAATGATTCCATCGGAGGAAATAGTTCATTAGGCCGCCGGTCATAATGGCGCAGGCCGTAACCGAAATAATAATGGCGCAGGCCCTCTTCGAACCCTGTTCTTTAATGATGAGCAAAAAGTTCGTTACACAGGGAATAAAAAGGATCGTGACGATCATCGCGACGACCAGTTGCAGATGATCCATCACGCCGGCATCCACCATTTTTTTCAACACCGCTATCCCCGCCTCGCCCCTTATGAAGCCCAGGATCAGGGATTCGGCAAACTGCGGAGGCAACCCCAGAAACCCCCTGACAACGGGCGCAGCCAGATCCTCCACCAAAGCCAGCAAGCCGATTTTTTCCACGAGAAAAAGTCCCAGCGCGCTCATGATAAAAAGCGGCAACGCCTCCCGGAGAAACATCAGTGACCGGTAGGACGTCTTGGTTATAACATTTCTTAGGCTCGGGATGCGTATCGGGGGAATTTCCATAATAAAATGGGAAGACTCTGCCCGCATCAGGGTACTCAAGATAAAACCGGAGGTCAGGGTCAGAGCAAAAACAACCCCGAACACCACCAGAAAGGCGGCCAAAGAAACCTGCGCCAGAATAACCAGAATCAGACTTAACTTGGCGGAACAGGGAACGCCGAGCGACAGCAGAAAGATGGCAATAAACCGCTCTCTTTTGCTATCCAGTACTCTTGTAGATATCGTAGCCATGGTGACACAGGAAAAGCCGAGCACCATCGGGAGCACCGCCTTGCCGTTGAGCCCGATTTTTCTGAAGAGCCGGTCGAGCAGGATGGAAAGCCGGGAAAAATACCCTGAATCCTCAATAAACCCGAAGGTAAAGAAAAAAACAACGATGACGGGCAGCACCAGACCGAAGGCCGGAATCAGTGCCATGGTGTAAAGTCCGTACTCTCCCGCAAGAATCTCTCTCACCAATGCGAAAGGGATCACCGTCACAGCATGATTGAGGTGGGGCGTCACTACGCCGCCGAAAAAATCTTTCACTAGGAAATCGACCAAAAAGCCTGCGGCAAATTTACCGACAATAAAATAGAGCGTACCCAGCAGGATGAAAAGAATCAGCGATCCGGTTACCGGAGTCAACGCCAGATCGCCGATCCGGTTTAAAATCGGAGTGGAGGTAACGGGTGTAAAATAGATTGACTCTGCGTACAAGGCCTCGGCCCAGTGATCGTTCGCACGGGAAATGATCCGGTCAAGGGACTGGAAGAACGACCTGCCGGCATCTTCTATAATGTGAAGGGCAGCCTTATTGTCGTTGATGCCGCTTCTCTGCCGCGCCCACCGCGAGGTCTCTTTGTCGTCAGCGAGGGAAAAAGCGCCAAGGCCCGTTTTCCCCATTCCGCATAAGCCTTCTCGGCCATAAGCCCAGCCAGACTGGGGACCGCAGCGGCAAGAATCGTCGGTAATCTGGAAGGGTAAGAGGGTTTCAGCGCCTTGCCCAGAGCCGAAATCACCGCGGCGATGCCCACCCCTTCCGATGCAACCGTCTCAATGACGGCAGTTCCCAGCATATCTTCCAGTTTATGCCGTTTAACCTTAATCCCCTTCTGGGCGGCCTCATCAACCATATTCAGGACAAGCACCAGGGGGATGTTGAATTCCGCCAGCAGGGAAGTGAGCCCAAACGATCGTTTCAGATTCTTTGCGTCAGAGACTTGAATAACCAGATCCGGTGTCTCATCGATCAAGATATTCCGCGCCACCTTCTCATTGTCAGCGTTGGAAAAAAGATTGTATACGCCGGGGATGTCGATTATTTCAACCTCTTGCCCTTCAACTTTCAAGTTCCCCCTTTTTACCTCCACTGCTGATTCGGGGTACGTGTGGATACTGACCTTGTTGTTGATTAATCGCCTGAAGATCGTACTTTTACCGACATACGGCAATCCGATCAGCAAAACTCTCTTCAAGGTCTATCCCTTCGCTTGATGACTTTCACGATGATCATGCCCAAAAGGCACTGCCTTGCGCCGTTCCGAGCCATCCCTTGATTGTATAGGAATTTCCTTATTTATCCTTCCCCCTCACCCCCGCCCTCTCCCCCGTTTGCGGGGGAGAGGGGAAGGGTGAGGGGGCTTACTAATGAGTCCATAATAGTCTAAACATCATTGGTTGGAGGACCTTTCCTGTTGAAAGCCTCGAACTGGACTCCGGCTTTCGCCGGAGAGACGAACATTAGAACGGCATGGTTCTTTGTCGTCATTCCGGCGGAAGCCGGAATCCAGGATGATTTAAAAAAGATGAAATCCATGTCTAGACAATTTTGGCCTCATTAGTAAGACTAAATCCCTCCTTCCCTCCCTTTACCAAAGGGAGGAATTCCCCTCTTTGGCAAAGAGGGGCTAGGGGAGATTTCGGAAGAAGATGTCTGGTCAATTATGGACCCCTTAGTAAGTTGGTCCGACCCGGAATACACCGTTTTCCCACTATGCTTATCCCCACTAAATTTGCCGAATTCCTCACATCAAAAATTCCTTAAAGGCTTCCCCGTAGAGATAACCTTTGGCTTTTCCCACCTCTGAAGCACGTTTCCGAATGCGCTCCTCCACCTCCTGTGAATCAAGGCCCTGGCTTTTGTGGGAGCGGACAGCCTGGAGTTTGAGCTCGAAGCTCTCGCTAATATCTACCCAAAAATCTGCATGGTCAGTTCCGAACAGGTAAACCTCTCTCACGCGGCAGGGCGTCAATCCTTGCGTCAAGTAATCCGGGTAATAAAGTCGATCACGAGCCGCGATAACTGCATCCAACGCCAGGAATCCGGTAGCTCGATGGTCCGGGTGAAACTGGTAAGGCTTCCATGGGTCATGGGTAAGAATGATGGCTGGCTGATGCAAGCGGATTAGGCGTGCGATTTCTTTCCGAAGGGGCAAGGATACTTCTAATTCTCCATCGGGTATGCGCAAAAAAGTAACCCCGGAAACTCCGAGAACCTTCGCCGCAGCCTCTTGCTCCTTTTCCCTGATTCCTGCCAGCTTATCAGAAGTCATGGAAGGATCATCGCTCCCCTTATCCCCATTGGTGAGCACAAGATAATGAATGACTTTCCCTTCCCTAACCCACTTGGCCGTTGTCCCTCCGCAGTTTCCCTCGGCGTCATCAGGATGGGCGAAGATGACCATTGCTTTCTTTGGCAAAGGCTTTTTTAAAGAAAAAGATTCCAGTTCGTTCTTTCTCAATGCGACTCCTCAACCCTTGTGCAGTAAATGAACGCCCCTATTTTATTTCGCTTCTCTTTGGGGCACAAGGGTGCATTCCGGAAGAACCATGACAATCTCTGATTTGTCGGGGAGTACAGGCCTCAGGCTTCTGCTGTAATTTTTCAGGTCGATGGCATCCCAATTTCTTTTCACCGCAGAACATTACTTTGACCCCCAGCAGGCCTTTGGGGTCCAAGCTAAACGACACACTCTCATTGGCCCATTGCCATCTTTATCCTATTTACCTCCTTGCTTAATTTGTCGTCCTCTTCCCTCATCCCAAAATATACTCCTCTTTGCTGTCCCCTAGAAGCAAAAATCATGAAAGGCCCCTGGATATTCTATCCTCACTTGCCAGGCCATGGCAAAAACCTATTACTCCTCACACATTGGTAAACTGTATTCTCTAGGTTTGGCCCCAATTTCACATATATCTGCATTTCTAAAGTGTTAATTTTCAACTACGCCTCCCGCTTTCCGACAGTTGCCGCCAGCGACGACGAAGCGTGTCGGTAACCGCGAGGTGGACCCTTTGGCTGAATAGGCTGACGGGCGACCGCCCAGCCGATATCGTTCGCTGGACCGCGAACGCGATGAGGAGCACGGTCGTCAGCACGTTCTGCCAGGCGTCGAGCGGCCATTGATGGCGCCAGTACAGCGTCAGCTCGGCCGATACGGGCGCGAGGTAATGGATCGGCCAGAAGTCCGCTGGACCTGGGCCACGTGAGCCGAGCAGGTCGCACACCAGGTGGATATGGACCATAACAAAGCCCCAAAACAGTACCGGCAGTCGCCGCTTCGCGAAACCCGCTGCCAGCAGCGCCAGCAGCACTGCGCCGAGGACCCCGTGCAGAAAGTGATGGTGGAAGCCTGTGTACCACGCCGTCTCTGGCCGCCCAAGCAGGCGATTCACAAGGTCGGCCGCGATACCGACGCCATCCGCGTCCGGAAGGACGCCGCACCAAGTGATCAGACTTCGGTCTCGGTCATCAAGGTCGCTTGCTTCGGCCAAAGACCATGAACCGAGAAAGTGGGTAATGGGTGACACAGGCATCTCCCCGCCCAACGGGAAGCCCAGGGGCGGCTGGTTAGCCGGCAACCTAGATCCAAGCGTCCGTTGGGGCAGTCTTGTCGCCGCCAGCGTCGCCGCTGTTTACCGTACCAGCGGTTTCCACGAGCATGGCGCGGCATTCATTCAGGCCGCCGGCCCGCAGCAAAGAGAGCGCGCGATGGTAGTCACCAGTCGCTATTTCTTCGGAAGGCTTTCCACAAATTGACGGGCCTGTTCAAGCCACGTCTTGAGTTTATGACCGCCAAACCCGCCTTCTTCTACCATCACCCAACCCTTCATGGGGCGACCCGTGATATCAAACGGTCTTACGAAGGGCTTGTCCAGCGCCTTTTTGGCAGCCTCTTCCCCAAGCCGAAGGATCAGATAATCCTTATAGACGCCACAAAACATATTCCCATTTATCAAATGGCAAATGCCGCCAAACATCTTCTTTGAAGCCACATTTCCCCAATCTGCAATGATGTCCGATATTCTACCTTCCAGCTGTTGGTTATATCCCATTCTGCGCCTCAGCAGAAAAAAACTGGTTAATCGATAGGCCTTCCTTTTTCGCAATTTCCCGGATATGACGATGAATGGATTCCGGCAAACGCAGACCCAAAGCACTCATAATATTTCCTCCAGCAGTTCTTGGGGAGTTATTGACCTTACGCCAAATTCTTCTGCCTTCTTGAAATCCTTTGTATTGTGGGTCACAATAAATTTTGCCCCAGAGGCAATGTCTAAATCTAAAGATCCAGATTTGAGATCCTGTATTTAATCGCTTCTTCTCTTGACAACCTTTAAAGGTTTGAATAAAGATTGAACCTGATTATAATAAGAGAAAGAAATTATCACAAGGGAAGGATACACCTCATGGAGGTCAAAATGAATAAGGCGGATCTCATCAAAGTTCGGCAAGATCATGTTCCCAGGGGGGTGAGTCAGCTTCTTCCGGCGATGATCGCCGAGGCCAAGGGGGTCGTGGTGCGGGATGTGGAGGGGAAGGAATTTCTGGACTTCTCCGGCGGAATCGGCGTACTCAACGTGGGCCATTGTCCCGACGCGGTCGTCGAAGCCGTACGCGACCAGGCGGGAAAGTACCTGCACTCCTGCTTCATGGTGCAAATGTATGAGCCTTATATTGCCTTAGCGCAGGCCTTGGACGAGATGGTAGCCGGAAACTTCCCCAAAAAGACCTTCTTCGTCAACAGCGGGGCCGAAGCCGTGGAGAATGCCGTGAAGATCGCCAGGCATTACACCAAGCGTCCGGGCATCTTATGTTTCGAGAACGCTTTCCATGGCCGAATGTTCATGACCATGAGTCTGACCAGCAAGGTCAAAAATTACAAATATGGCTTCTGGCCTTTCATGCCCGAAGTGTACCGGGTCCCCTATGCCTATTGTTACCGCTGTTCCTACGGCAAGAAATACCCGTCCTGCGACATATACTGCGCCGACTTTATCAGCGAAAAATTCTTTGACCTGTACGCCGCCCCGGAATCCATCGGCGCCCTGATTGTTGAACCGGTGCAGGGAGAGGGTGGATTCATCGTCCCGCCAAAAGAATACCTGGGCAAGCTACAGAAAATCTGCCGGGATCATGGGATGGTGTTTATCGTGGACGAGATCCAGACCGGGTTTGGGCGGACCGGCAAAATGTTTGCCTATGAGCACTTCGGGGTGGAGCCGGATATCCTGATTACCGCCAAGTCCTTGGCCGCGGGATTGCCGCTCGCGGGCGTAACGGGAAGAGCCTCCATTATGGACTCCGTGGAGAGCGGGGGGATTGGCGGGACTTTCGGCGGGAACCCGATATGCTGCGCAGCCGGCCTGGCCGTTCTAAAAATCCTGAAAGAGGAGAAATTGGTCGAGCGGGCCAACATCATCGGGGGAAAGGTCATGAAAAAGTTCCGTTCCTTCGCCAAGAAGTATCCTTTCATCGGAGACGTGCGCGGGCTGGGAGCCATGAACGGCATGGAAATCGTCCTGAATAAGAAAGACCCGAAGCCCAACGGCGACCTGGCCAAGGCGATCGTGAAAGGGTGTTATGATAAAGGCCTGATCATGCTCACCGCCGGAGGGTTCGGGAATGTCATCCGGCATCTGGTTCCCTTAGTGGTCACCGATGATCAACTGGAAAAAGGATTAAAGATCCTCGACGAGGCGATGGCTGAGGAGGTAGAATAAAAACGTGAGGCGTAAGGGGCAAGGCCTAAGGTGGAAGGGAGTACGACTTGCGCCCTCGCGCACTCGCGATTCGTGGAATCTAAGAAAAGGAGGGTTCAAAAATGGGGAAAAAGAGAACGAGGACTATTCGGTTTTTGATCGTCTTGGCTGCTCTGGCCACTTTCATTGCCAGCCCGGCCCTGGCCGCAGCGCCGCCGAAAGCCATTAAAATTGGCGTCACGGCCCCTCTTACGGGGCCGGCGGCTGAAGCGGGAGTTGCGTTGAAACAGGGGTTCATCCTCGCTATGGAGGAGTGGAATGCCAAAGGGGGTGTGATGCTCAAGGGATTCAACCAAAAGGTTCCGGTGGAAGTCATCATAGAAGATTGCCAGTCAAAACCGGAAGTGGGAGTTGCCATTGCCGAGAAGCTTTTTACTCGAGACAAAGTGGACGTTCTTCTGGGCGATGCCTTCCATAGCTCGGTCACCATGGCCATCATGGAACTGGCTCCTAAATATGGAAAGCCGATCATGAGCGTGGAGCCGGTCAGTGAGGAGATTGCCAAGAAGGTTGCCAGCAACCCCAAGCGATACTGGAACTTCTGGAAAGGAGACTGGGGCAGCACGGCCTATGCCGACTCGGTCTTCTCCACGTATCGCTCTCTGGAAAAGAAGGGAATCTTCAAATCCAGGACGAACAAGATTGCCTTTATCGTTGAAGACACGGATTATGGACGGTCGAATGCTGAGAAGACAAAAGAGCTATTTGCCGGTATCGGATTTCAGAGCGTGGCCATGGAGACCGTGCCCCTGGGCCATACGGATTTCTATCCTCAGCTCGGGAAGCTGAAAAATTTAGAAGCCGATGTTCTCATGTCGGTCTTCACCCCGCTCTCTTCGGGTGTCGCTTTGACCAAGCAATTCCAGGAAGTGGGACTCAAAGCCTATCACCATGCGATCTATTACCCCTTGCGTCCAGAGTTTATACCCCAGGCCGGGAAATCCGCCGATTTCCTCGTCTGGTCCACTCTGCTTGTGGACCCGGAGCATAATCCCATGCATAAGGAGTTTGGCGAGAAAATTAAGAAACGGTGGAATGTGGTCGTGAACAGCGACCATGCCTCCGCCTACGATGGAATGTTCAACATTCTGGATTCGATCCAGCGAGCCGGCTCCCTGGACCCCAAGAAAATCGTCGAGGCCCTCTCCAACCTGGATCTGAAAGGAATCATGGGGAGATATGTCTTCGAACGGTCCAACCATCAGATCAAGCATGGGGAGGATTTCGTTCCTGTCCCGGCGTCCCAGATCATTGAGGGTAAGCACCGGATCATCTGGCCCGCGAGTCTGGCCGTCGGTACGTTTCAGCTGCCCCCGTGGCTGAAATAGCACGGAACATCTACGGGACTCAGATTCACCCGGTTAGATGTTTACGATCTAACGGGGTAGACGCAGATTTTCAGGATCTATTCTCAGAATACAGGATCGGGAAAATAGTATTCGGGATAGAAGGTGCAAATGGGCTCTGGTCCTATCTTCTGATTCCTGAATGGTGACGGGAGCTATTCTTTTTTTGCGTGGATCTGCGGAAATCTGTGTCCAATGAATGGCATCATCGATGAATCAAATGGGTAATGGCCCGTTGCTCGAGGGGCGGGAATTGACCAAATTCTTCGGCGGCCTGGCCGCCGTGAGCGAGGTTTCCTTCCGCCTTCAATCCGGAGAGATCCTGGGACTGATCGGTCCCAACGGGGCGGGGAAGACGACTTTATTCAATATCATTGCCGGAGTTTATAAACCCAGTCACGGTAAAGTTTTGTTTCACGGCCAGGATATCACCCCCCTGAGACCCAATGAAGTCTGTAAAATAGGTATCGCCCGCACCTTTCAGATTACCAAGCCTTTCTTAGAAATGACCGTTTTAGAGAACGCTCTGGTTGGGGCCTTCTTTGGCCACCAGCAGCGGCACATCATGCGGGAGGCGCATGGAAGGGCTATGGCCGCGCTCAAGCGGGTAGGCCTGGATGGCAAAGCGGAAAAGCGTGCCAAAAACCTTAACCTCGTTGAACGGAAGCGGCTTGAGGTGGCCCGGGCGTTATCTACTGCGCCGGAGATCCTGCTCCTGGATGAAGTGGTAGCCGGGCTGAACCCCAAGGAGGCGGGCGAGATGGCCAAGTTCATCGGCACCCTCCGGGAGGGAGGGATTACCATCCTGATGATCGAGCATGTGATGAAAACAATAATGGGGCTTTCCGACCGCATAGTCGTGTTGAACTACGGGAAGAAGCTAACCGAGGGAAAACCAGAAGAGGTCGCCAACGACCCCCGAGTCATCGAGGCTTATCTCGGTAAAGTGAAACACAACTAGAAAACGCCCAGAGCAAAGCTCATCGAGTAAAAAAATAAATGGACGCTTTGCGCGATGCGCCATACGTTCTGCCATTTTAGGTTTGGTCATGCTCATCGTTAATAACATCGATGTTTTTTATGGAGATGCCCAAGCCCTGTGGGATGTTTCCCTGGGGGTTGAGGAAAAGGAAATTGTCACTCTGCTGGGGGCCAATGGAGCCGGGAAATCCACCACTCTCAGGGCAATTTCTGGACTTCTGAAGCCCAGGAAAGGAACCATCTCCCTCGCCGGGGTGAGTCTGGACCAGATCGAGCCTTACCAGATCATCCTCCACGGCCTCTCCCATGTACCCGAGGGACGACGTCTCTTTCCCAGCATGACGGTGATGGAGAACCTTCTGGTGGGCGCTTACGCGCCTTTAGCCTGGAAGGGCCGGTCCTCGTCCCTGAAAGAGATGATGGAAATTTTCCCCATCCTTAAGGAACGCCGGGATCAGCTTGCCGGGACCCTCTCCGGTGGAGAACAGCAGATGTGTGCTATCGCCCGGGCTATGGTTTCCCAGCCCAAAGTGCTGCTCCTGGATGAGCCTTCGCTGGGCCTAGCCCCGGTCATCGTAGAAAGGATCTTCGAGGTGATCCAGCGGATCAACCAGAAGGGAGTGACGATTCTGCTCGTGGAGCAGAATGCCCAACTCGCTCTCCAGATTGCCCATCGGGGTTACGTGATGGAGACGGGACACGTGGTTATGGAGGGACCGGCATCCCAGCTTCTCCAGGATGAATATATCAAACAGGCTTATTTGGGACTTTAAAATAAAGTGCTGCCGTGCCGTAAGAATGCTTTGAGGGGGACGGCAGAACGGCAGCACCTTCTAACCGCAGAACGGATTCATATGAACCTGAAATTGATTGCCGAGCAGATGCTGAATGGGCTCGTTTTGGGGAGCATGTACGCCCTGGTAGCCAGCGGCCTGACCTTGATCTGGGGCACGATGAAGATGCTGAACTTCGCCCACGGTGAACTCTACATGATCGGAGGGTTTGTCCTCTATTACACCTCCCTTCTCTTTGGAGTTCATCCTTTCTGGGGAATCCTTCTGGCCGTGCTCGTTGCTTTCATCTTGGGGCTCCTGCTGGAACGGACGATCCTGCACCCTTTACTGGATAAGCCAGGTTGGGATGTAAGCCCGATTGTCGCGACCCTGGGAGTTTCCATTTTTCTGCAGAACTTCGCCTTAAAAGCCTGGGGAGAACGGTTTAAGAATGTGCCCTATTTTATCGAGGGGACCCTGGACCTTTCCGGGTTTCGCATTGCCTACCAGCGGATTCTTATTTTGGTCGTGGCCGCGGCAGTCATGGTGGGATTCTGGCTCTACGTGAAGCGTTCCCGGTTCGGTCTGGCCCTTCGGGCCACAGCTCAGGACCGGGATGCGGCCACTATTCTGGGCATCAACTCCCACCGCATCTATCTTTTAACTTTTGGGATCAGTTCGGCACTCGCTGCGCTGGCCGCTACGATGCTGGCCCCCCTCTTCCTGATCAACCCTTGGATGGGCATTCCTCTCCTGTTGAAAGCCTTCATCGTCGTGGTTTTGGGGGGTTTGGGGAGCTTTGGAGGGGCCATCCTCGGCGGGTTTTTACTGGGCTCCATTGAAAGCCTGGCCATTGTCTTTCTTTCTTCGGAGTGGAAAGATGTGGCGGCCTTTGTGGTTCTCATCTCTTTCTTAGTTTTCAAACCATCCGGGTTTTTCGGGACGAAGGAATGGTAGCTGGGGGGATCCAAAGATGAGCTTCGGCCCATCCCTTTCCACAAAAAAGAGCAAAGCCATCGCAGCCATGGTTATCGTTCTGTTAATCTTTCCGGTCTTCATCCAGGACCCCTATATCATGAATATCGTCATCCTTTCCCTCCTTTTCGCCGTCTTGGCCTGCAGCTGGAACCTGATCTGTGGGTATACGGGAATTTTTACTTTTGGTCATCAGGCTTTTTTCGGAATCGGTGCCTATGTCTCCGCTTTATTCTCCATGAAACTCGGCCTTTCCCCATGGCTGGGGTTGCTGGTCGGAGGGGTCGCCGCCGGCCTGATCGGTTGTATGATCGGATTGCCTTGTTTACGATTACGGGTGGCTCCCTACATCGCCATCACCACTCTGGCTTTCTCCGAAATTGCCCGGATTATCTGCATGAACCTGGTAGCCCTGACCCGGGGAGAGTTGGGACTCTGGGGAATCCCGGAATTTCCGGATATTCCCCTTTGGGGTGACTTGGTGATCTCTTTTTCCGGGGGAGATCGTACGGCCTATTATTATGTTATTTTGGTCATCTTCTTTGCCTCCCTCGGGTTGATCGGCTGGATGCTGCGCTCCTACATCGGGCTTGCCTTCCGGGCCATCCGGGATGAACAGGATGCTGCCCTCAGTCTGGGAATCGACACAACCCGCTACAAGCTCCTGGCCTTTATCACTAGTTCTTTTCTCGCCGGAGTGGCGGGGAGCTTTTATGCCCATTATATTCTCATCCTCACCCCCACCTCCGTTTTCAGCGTCGGACTCATGACGGAAGTCATCGCCGTCACCCTGGTGGGTGGGCTGGGAACTTTCTGGGGTCCGGTCATCGGTGCTTTCTCCCTGACCGTTTTGTTGGAATACCTGCGCGAGTTCGGAGAATACCGGTTCATGATTTATGGGGCGATGCTGGTCGCCACCATCATGTTCATGCCCAAGGGGGTGTCGAGCAAGCTTTTTCCCGAAAAGGAATAAGCCCGTTAACTCCGGAGGAGGTTTTATCATGTACGATCCGCGTCTGTGCAAAGAAACAGGGTTGGCTTGGATTGAAGACCATCGAACCGCCCTCATCGAACTCTCCCGGAAGATCTGGGAGTTTCCGGAATTAGGCCTGGAAGAACAACGCTCTTCCAAGCTCCTCATGGATTTTCTGACGTCCCGGGGTTTCTCCGTCGAAAGAGATGTCGCCGGAATTCCGACGGCCTTTGTGGCCGCCTGGGGCCAAGGAAAACCGGTCATCGGGGTCAATTGCGAGTACGACGCCCTTCCTGGCCTATCCCAGGAGGCCATTCCCAAAAAGCAGCCCGTCGTTCCCGGAGCTCCGGGCCATGGGTGCGGCCATAATCTTTTAGGCGTGGGCGGAGCGGGGGCTGCGGTCGCCCTGAAGCAGGTCATGGAGAAGCACAGGCTGGCGGGAACGATTAAAGTCCTGGGGTCCCCGGCCGAAGAGATCTGCGCCGGCAAACCTTTCATGGCCCGGGCCGGGCTCTTCAAAGGATTTGACGCCATCATCGACTGGCATCCCTATTACCTCAACCAGGTCCTCCACGACACCTGCAACGCCTACTTTAACATCAAGTTTCATTTCAGAGGCCGTACGGCTCACGGTAATGCTCCCTGGGAAGGGCGCAGCGCCCTCGATTCTGCGGTCCTGATGGGGCATGCGATCGAGCTCCTGCGGGAGCATATCCCTCCGGGAGAACCCACGGCCGCCAACACGATCAATTATACTTTTTCCGACGTCGGCCCAGAGTATCCGAACGTGGTTCCCGATCGTTCAACCCTGTGGTGTGTAGGAAGGCTTCAGACGACGAGCCAGATGGAGCCGGTTTTGGCCCAGTTGAAGAATTGCGCCGAAGGTGCAGCTCTGGCGACCGGGACGGAGGTCGTTCAGGAGTTCATCACGGCCACCCATGAAAAGATCCCCAATGCTGTCCTAGCCGGAGTCATGCATAGAAATCTGGTGTCTATGGGACTGCCCTCTTACACACCGGAGGAGGAAAGGTTTGCTCGGGAACTGCAAAAGAGTTACGGCTCTCCGGAAATCGGGATGGACCGGCAGATCCAGCCTCTGGGTCCAGGGGCCACTGGCGTTTCCGATAACTCGGAATTCAGCTGGTTCGCCCCCTTCGTCATGGGCTGGGTGGCCTGCGCTCCGCCGGGAGTGGGGTGGCACAACTGGTTGGTGAACGCGGCGGCCAGGACCGGGATCGGGCAGAAAGGCATGCTCCTGGCTGCCCAGCTTCTTGTGGCCACGGCAGTGGATCTCCTGCTCGACGAAGGCTTGATCCGGGAGGCCGAAGAGGAATTGAAAAAACGGCTCGGCGGCCGGGAATACCGGCCGATCTTTCCGCCCGACGTTCCTGTGCCGTTAGAAATCAACCGGCAGACCATGGAAAAATACCGGCCCTTGATGGAAGAAAAGATTACCATACCTCCTGGCCATCGTTAAACCGGGCCGTAAATATCTTATCGGGTTCTTCCGTCTCTTCGATATTAGGTATGCGAGTACCGTTCATGTTTCCGAAGCCCCGGGGGTAGATAGAGAACAAAATCGAGTGGGGCCGAACCTTCCGATACAGCCTTGATGTAGACGTTGGCCGCTTCCAGAATATTCTTTAATTCAATCCCTCCTGTGTAGCGGGCCCCATTTCCCTTCTTATCGGCATATTGAAAGGCCTGCCCGTAGAGTGATATCAGATTGACCTTTCTCGGAAATTCAAGTCCGTAGATGAGTGCCCCCATTAAGGCATAATGGGCTAGCTGGATGCTGGGCCATTTGCCTTTCCCCCAGGTCATGGCGGAAAAGAAAGGATCTTTATTTTCCTCTTCCAATTGGGACATCCTGAAGGCGACCGCGCAGGCACGTGCGAGGAACAGCTCCTTCACAAAATCATGTCCATGGGAATTCCACTTCGCATTGCTGAATTGGAGAGACCGGGAACCGGTCTGGAAGGCAGCCTTCAGGTACCCATAGGGCTCCGTTCCCCTCGGGTGCCAGGAGTTGGCCATGATTCTCATGAAGGGATGCCAAAATCCCTTGGTGCCCATTTCGTCGTAATGAATCACCCCGTCCCCGTCTTCATCGAAGGCATCCATGAATAACTTAAAATAGGAGGACCCGGTCAGGCGGTCATTGGCTCTGGCATAGTTGAGAATGGTCGTTTGCAAGTCCCATAGAACTTTGGCGCTGCAATAGTAGAGGGTAGAAGTGATGAGTTCCGCAAATTTCCGCCCCTCGATTCTGCCCAGGTGACCCTCCAATGATGCCAGGGGTCTTTTATTCACCTCATCCCTGCCCACCACATAGTACTCTTGCTGCCCTAATCCCCTTTCCTCGGCATATTTAAATAAATGATACCGGGAAATGGGTACATCAAAACCCTCCCGGGTGACGATGTTCTGCCCATCGGCTTGGGGCAAGGGCACCTTCTGCATAAAATCGCCGGGCAGATTTTTTTCCTTTTGTGCCATTCTTGCCTCTGCCATGGGCACGGTCTTGAACAGATAGCGGGCACAGAGCAGGTCCAGGGCCACCGGGTCGAGGGAGGCGAATACGTATCCTTCCGGAACTTTCACGCTCTCGGGAAATCCCTCGTGCCTGACATTCACCGTTTCGATTGCATCTACGACGTGGAGCGAAAATACACCCTGGTCTTGCACCGCCTTGACGATATCCACCATAGTCCCGGATAAACCTGCGGTCTTGGGGACGATAAATTTTCCGTCTTGACCTCTCCGGGGGAGCCCGGTTTCATCATCCACTTCGGCGAACCAGACTGAGTGCGGAATCTCTGATTTCAGCGTCGGATTTGGTTTAAAAGGAAAACTGTATTTCCAATGGGTGCTTTTCGGGTTGTCTTCGTGGGCGACCTCCATGGGGTAAAGACCAATGCCCAGGTTTTTGATAGCGTTCGTGAAGAGGGCTTGCGTGTGCACCTTGAGCCTGGGCACATTGACCAGGACACAACCGGGGTAGTCCCGCAAGTCTTCGGGGTCCTCCCGGTCTCCTCCCACAATCACCTTGTGCAGGGTGATCTCCTTGAAATTAGCTCCATCGGGGACCTCGAGATCTCTCCTCTTTGAGGGCACATCGAAGAATTATTTGGGAAAAAAGTGGATATTTTAACTCCTGTTAGCATTGAAAGTATCCGCATAAAGGAAGTTGCTGAGGAAATCAAAAGGAGTATAATATATGCCTAAAAGAGGCGATAAAGAATTCCTTAAAGATATTAAGGAAGCGATAGAAAGAATTAATAATTACCCTGGTGAAATGATCTATGATTCGTTTCTATTGGACCCAAATACACAGGATGCTGTTGCCGGAATATTGAAATCATAGGGGAAGCAACCGAAAATCTTTCGAGGTATCTTAAACGGCACCGTCACCCACGAACTATTAAAATCCCCCCTCGCCCCCCTTTAGTAAAGGGGGGGATGGGGGGATTTGCTGTAATTTGTCCTCACTTTTGGCTTACCGCAATTGGAAAATCAGGGATCGTTTGAGGCTTGGTGGTGGTGGGCGTCTGTTGGCCCTTGGTCAGCTCCTTTACCCTTTCAGAGATATAAAGATCAAGCATGTTGATGGTAATTTTGCCCTTGCCTGAGTAATCAGCCTTGCCGCTGATCCCTTCTATGAGCGCCTTGGTAAAGGCACCGTTACCCCAGGCTGGGTCTTCGACGGAATATTGATTCCCTGTGGATGAGGCAAAGACCACCGCCCCACTCTCGGCGCTGGTTAGTTCATTCACAATGCCCGTTGTATCAAGGGCTCCTCTCCTTTTACCCATGATATTCCCCGAATGGCAGGTGTCCAAAAAAACAATCGTTTTTCCAGTCAGGGAGGCTATGGTATTTTTGATGTCTGAAAAGGGTGTGCCGGTGCGCTTCAGTTTTTCCGTATTGACATTTACGGGTAAAAAGTAATAAAGGCCGCCCGGGTCATTTACCCCATGGCCGGCCAAAAAGACGATGGCTACATCCTTGCTCGTTGTCTCTTTTTGAATCCAGTCCAGCCCGTCGAGGATTTCATCCTTGGTGGCCTTCTCATTGGCTAAAAGCTTTATGGCCACATCCCGATACAGCTCCCCTTTTTGCTTCTGAATGGCCTCGGCAAAATCAGTCGCATCCTTGGCCGCAAAATCGAGGGTCAGGTTTTTATCCTCATATTTGCTGATTCCCACAGCCAGGACGTAGAGCTTGGGCTTGATGACAAACTCCTCCTTTTGGACTTTGCCTCTCCATTTCACTCTCACGGTCGCCGGTTCACTTGCGGCGTACCTGTTATCTGCAATGATAGAAATTTGAGATTCCCGCTCAGGAATGGGTACTTTCATTTCCCGGATTTCTCCATCCTTCGGCACGATCTGGACGGCCCTCTGGGTAGAAACAGGTCTTCCGTCCACTAAGGCCTTGATCCCGGTAAGCGGCTCTCCGGAGGGAGTGCGGACAGAGAAGCTAACAATAATTTCAGTGGTTGAGACTTCTGCCCCGTCAGGGGGGGAGATAATATTTACCATGGGGGGCAGCATCTGCTGGATGGATGCCTCCTGTTTTCTACCAGATTCCTCATTGGCCAAACGAATCCCTTCCTTCTCCTCCAGCGTCTCCAGAACCTTGGCGCTGACATCCGGTCTGTAATAGGTGGACCTGAATTTAGAGGCAGGGAAGAAATCTGCCGCCTGATCCTGGCCATTGTTTACATGCCACCCGATTAACTCCTCCGCACCCGGTGAAGCATCGAAATAGCCGGAGGGCGTCCAGAGGACCCACCTTTTCTTATCCTTATGGGGAAAGAGCGCCAGAAGCTCTTTGCCATCCTCCATCCGGTACCAACGGATGGTGCCGTCACCAAGGCCAGCCAGGGCGATTTTGCCGTCGCCAGAGACATTTGCGCAATAGGTTACTATTTGCGTGGGGATTTTCCATTTTTCCCGGCCATTGCGGTCATAGAGGCGCAGGAAAAAATTCGTGCCGAGCAAAAATGTCTTTCCCCCCGGGGATATGGCCAAGCTGCGGCAGACTTCGTTGGGCAAGAGCTCCAAAGGAACCCCATTGAGTTCAGGTGTAGTCATAAAATCCCATTTCTGAATGTTCAGGCCGGATGCGGATGTCTTAGGGGCAGAAAGGGATTTGGCAAAGATAAGTTTAAAGCCACTGGTCAAAGTACGATCACGGATCGAAAAACGGGCCGGCGATTGCCCCTCCCGTTCATAGCTGAAACCAACCTCAAAGCTATCATCGGAGGTGAGAAAACTCTGCTGGCTTTGCCGGTAACCGGCCGCAGGCGAGACTACAAAGAGTATTTTTTTGTCCGAGCCGTCGATGACGCCAAAGGCCGGGTCAGCAGAGCTAAAGACGATCCCCCCCTTACGGAGAGGCAGAATATGCATGCTTGAAGAATCTGCTGCAGAAATATCTTTATATGATCCTTTTCCACTGGCAGTCCATTTGCGGATAGAAAAAGGGATCCCAAATCTGCCGGCATAGAGAAACTTGCTGTCTAATGACCAGGCAATGCTAAGGGTCTTAACCCACGATTTCCCCGTAGTATCCGGTGAATATTGATAAACCAAATCTTTGCCCGAGAGAACATCCACTTTTACGGAATCCCAAAATCCAACGGCGATTTTTGAGCCATCGGCGGAAAGGCTTACAGAGTAGGGACGATTTCCTCCTTTTGCTTTTTCCTTGGCAATTAATTTAAAGTTCCCATCATAGAGGCGGATGAACCCATCCAGGGATGCCGTGACCAGTCTTCCTTGCTGATCAAAATCAGCCCCGTGGCTGGGAGCATTATACGCCCTATCCTCTGCCCAGACGATGTAGTCAGGGATTTGATAAACTCTGAGGCCCTGAATCCCTCCCAGCGTGGCCACCAGAAATCTGCCATCCTTTGAATAGGTGAGATGCAAGATAATTTGGGAGATTCCTGCTATTCTTTTTGTGAGTCTTCCACTTTCCCGGTCAAAAATATAGATGTTATATGATTTATCTCGATCCACCCCGGTCCGTCCGCCGCAGGCAATCGTCCTTCCATCCGGTGAGATGGCCACGGCATGGATCATGCCTTCCTCTCCATCTCCAATGGGGGGTCTTATCGTCCGGATCAGTTTTCCCGTGGCGAGCTCCCACACCCGCACCGTTTTATCAGGGGAACCCGTAACCAGATAACGATTTTCCTCGTCAATTCCGATCCTCTCGATCCGGGCCGTATGCATCCCGGTTTCGATGCGCAGGATTGGGTCTTTTAGCGGCTCACCGGCAGAGGAAACTGCACCTTTTCCATCCTGGAAGACCTGAAAAAGAAGGAAAAAGCAGAAAATAATCAATATTCTGTAAATTGCCCTATTCATTTTTTCTCCCTCCTTCCTTAACCTCCTACTGCTCAACCTTTCCTACTTGGTCATTATTTTCACACTTCCCTCAAAAAACTCGGAGGCCCCCGAATCCTTGCCCCCTTCTTTGGGGCTTATCTTAACGGCTCGCGTTTTAATCCCGATGTCCGGCTGTTTGGTTTTTACTTCATAGACAGTCCCGACGGCCTTCAGGTCGATCTCCCCCAGAGGATTTGTGCCGGCATACACAACGATCCCTTCCTCACCGAATGGGGGAATTACTTCCAGGTCAAACTTATCTTTCCCCGAAGGGAACTCATAGACCACGCCGCCTTGGAAGTAATTATCCTCCCGGTAAGGATTGGGCAGTAATTGCATTAATCCGCCCTGGGTATTTTTATGCAGGATACGGGCATAAAAAGGCTTGTTGCCCTTCAAATAGACCCTGATCTTTTCTGCTTGTCGATATTCTTTCTTATCCGTCCAGACCTGAACATGGAGGGGGGCCGATGGGTCATCGGTCATCTCCGTTCCCTTTGATATCCTGGCCATCGCCTTCTCATCCGGAACCACCTCCGCCTTGATCTTGACCTTGAAGCAATCCCCCGATGAGGCCTCCCGGTACCATGACCTTTGCAGTTCCTGGATAATCTTTACGGTGGCATTGGCGTAGGCATCGATCAGGTCTTTTTCGAGTTGAAAATCCTTAACGCGGGTTTCGGTCTTGATGTAGGTGGAGGCATACTCGACCGCCATTCTCTTCGCATTGGTTAGGGCCTCTTCCTCGGTCTGTTTTTTTGATTTGTCATAGCCCATGCAGGCATAGCCCTCAACTTCGGTGATGGTGGACTGGGCGGAATAGGAAGGCCTCTCGACCAGGGGAATAACCAAGGCCAGCAGTAGGATTGATCGGAAGGCTTTCATAACAACTCTTCGTCTTTTCATTCGCGGCATCTTCCACCTCCGGTAGGTAAAAAAGGGTCTGATTCAATCAAGGGGGATGGAATCGTAAAAAGCCGTCATTCCCGCGTAGGCGGGAATCCAGGCCCCAGGAAGCTCTTTGAAAAGACTGGATTCCCGTTTCCACGGGAATGACGGAAAAACGAATTCGCTGACTTTTTACGACTTCATCCAGGGTTCTTTAAAAATGCCAAACCCCGTCCCTTTTCGTAAGAAACGGGGTTAAGGGGTGAATGCCTATCGTCCATCCGGAAATCTGACTCATATAGCATTGAGGCCGGTTCATTCTTACATCTTCTTTAATAATTCTCCCAGTTCCAGAATGTCCCCGATTTCATGATCCACAAAGCCATCCATGCCTTGGATGCCGCTGAGATCCTGATCCACCAGGACCGTGGTCATGCCCATCTCTTTGGCCGGCTTGAGGTTGGCGGGAAGGTCCTCGATCATCATACACTTCTCTCCCTGGATACCGAGGGAATCCAGGACCTGGCAATAAGGCTCGCGGTTCGGCTTGGGGATGTAGTGGGTGAAGGTGATGTCAAAGATGCGGGGGAAATACTGCTCCACACCCAGGCAGCGAAGGACTTTTAAGGCGTGGGGGCGATGGCCGCTGGTGAAAATCGCTTTGTCGATCGGAATGGCCTGCAACAGTTCAGCGAGCGCCGGGTTGGTGGAAACCTTTTCTTCCACCCCCACGTCGTGGACATATTCGAGATAGTCTTCGGGGTTGATATTTTGATGAATCATCAGGCCCCGGAGGGTCGAACCGTATTTCCGGATGTATTCCTGCCGAAGCTCCCGGGCCAGGTTTTTTTCAATGCCCATGCGCTTTTCCATGTAATGGCGGATCCGCTCCACCACCATATCGAAGATGCCCAGGGATTTGGGATAGAGGGTATTATCTAAATCGAAGAGGATGCACTCCAGCATATCTTATCCCTTCATCACCGCCTCGATCGCCTCCAGGGCGCGATCGATGTCTTCGAAAGAAACATCCAGGTGAGTGACGCAACGGATGCGCGTTTTGGCCGTGGGGTGAAGGAGAACGCCCTTTCCCTTTGCGGCAGCGGCAACCTCCTGAGCGGTCCGCTCCGCGCGGGAGACATCGAAGAAGAGGATATTCGTTTCGACCTCCGCGGGATTGATGATCACATTCTTGATTTCGGCCAATCCTTGGGCCAGCTTTAGAGCCTTGCGGTGATCTTCCTGCAACCGGTCAATGTGATGGTCGAGGGCATAGATTCCGGCCGCAGCCAGGAATCCCGCCTGCCGCCATCCGCCGCCCACCATCTTCCGGAAGCGGTGCACCCGTTTAATAAAATCTTTGGAACCCAACACCAGGGATCCCACAGGGCATCCCAGCCCTTTGGAGAGGCAGACCGAGACGGAATCAAAGGGAGCCGCATAGGCCGCTGGAGAAGTCCCTGTGGCCACGCAGGCGTTCCAGAGCCGCGCCCCGTCCATGTGCATGCGCAACCCTCTTCGGGTGGCCAGTTCGCGAATCTGCTGAATCTTCCCCAGCGGGAAAACTGAACCCCCTCCCCGGTTATGGGTATTTTCAATCACGATGAGCCGGCTTACGGGAAAGTGTACGTCATCGATCCGGATGGCGGCCTCGACCTGGGCCGCATCGATAATTCCGCGACTTCCGGGAACGCCGAAGAATTGAACGCCGGAGAGCACGGCCCCCGCGCCGCCCTCGAAGTTCATGGCGTGGGCGCCCGCCTCGATAATCACCTCATCCCCCGGCTGGGTATGCGCTTTGACGGACAGCTGATTGGCCATGGTCCCGGAGGCCACGAAGAGAGCGGCCTCCTTGCCCAGGAGCCGCGCGGCCTTTTCCTGGAGGGCGTTAACCGTGGGGTCCTCT
>Ga0315276_10001291_pt1 | contig 22401 bp, 12 predicted proteins | sample YL17G05_0_MG_FD_204542 | JGI IMG/M metagenome (GOLD analysis project Ga0315276, IMG submission 204542) | Sediment microbial communities from Yellowstone Lake, YNP, Wyoming, USA - YL17G05_0 | ecosystem: Environmental > Aquatic > Freshwater > Lake > Sediment | place: USA: Wyoming | collected... | reverse complement strand
CGTCGTTGAGCTCGGTTCCCGATGCCGACTCGCTCCGGTCTCTCCGGCGCGCCGCGACGCCGACGGACCACGGGCCTCCCCCCCATGCGGAGGCCGCGTGGCGCTCGGACCCTTCGGTGTCGTAGCCCACGTCCACCATGAGGTCTTCGAAGCGCCTCGGCAGCGCCTGCACGACCCCGCCCATCGCGTTCGACCCATAGAGCGTGGATGCGGGTCCGCGAACCACCTCGACGCGATCGAGAAGGAGGGGGTCGATGAAGGACAGCGCCGCCCCCGCCCGGCGCTCCGTGATGATGGGAACGTCCAGGACGAGCGTGGAAAGCCGCTGGCCGGACATCCCCCGGACGGCGAAGTTCTGGAACAGTCCCCCCTGTCCCGACTCGGCGACGCCCGGCACCTGGGACGCGAGATCCGTCACCGTGGAGGGAACCATCGCGGGGTCCCCGGGCGCGATGGAGGTCGACGAGTCCACGACCGGAGCGAGACGGAGTCCCTCGCGGTTGGCCGTCACCACCACCCTTTCGTACATCTCCCGCCGCGGCACGAGCCGGACTTCGATCCCGGAGCCCGCGGCGACCTCAATGCTCGCGGTCTCGAACCTCGGATGGCTCACCTCGATCCTGCACGGAGCATCCACGCTTCCCAGGATGAACAACCCGTAAAGGTCCGTGTAGGCTTCCTCCCCGCCGCTGACGACCCGCGCGTGCTCCACGGGCACGCTGCCGTCCGAGGTGGTGACGCGGCCCCGCACTTCGGCCGCAAGCGGGCTGGACAGAGCGAGGACGAGAAGCAGTCCGGCCTGACGGTGCAACTTCACGGGGTTCTCCTATCCGGCATCGCGGACGAGCCGCGTGTAAAGAAAAACGGCGGCGAGGCGGCACACCGTGGCGAAAGGCATCGAGTCCCCCAGCGTCAGCCCGACAAGGCCCGAGACCGCCACGAACAGGACATCCCGCGGCCGGGCTCTGGAAAGGGCGGCTCCCTCAGCAGCAACGGTGCCTGCCGCCCACCGCGGGCACCTCGCCGAAGGTGGTGCCCCGAGGGCCGGATCCTGACGGAATCTCCGCCTCGGACTCGATCGGGATCCTCCCCCGGAGGACGAGGGTCCACTGCCGCGCGGCCGACAACACCACGACCGTCACGAGGACCAGGAACAGCCCCGCCATCGCCGCGTCGAGCCGGGCGTTCCAGGCCTCGATAGTCCCGGACCCCGCCGCGGCGGCCTGGGCCAGGAACCCCACCCGCGGGTCCGGGTCGAAGATCTTCTGGTATCCCGCCGTGAAGGTCACCGACAGGACGAACGCGAGCGGCACGAGGGGGACCCACGCCCAGCGGCCGCGCCCGCTCCGGAAGAAGATCGTCGCCGCGATCGTGAGGGCGGTCGCCGCGAGGAGCTGGTTCGCGATGCCGAAGAGCGGCCACAGGATCCAGACCCCCCCGTGCGGGTCGAGGACGCCGGCGTAGAGGAAGTAGCCCCAGGCCGCGACGAACACGGAGCTCGTGACGACGTTCGCGGCCCAGCCCGACTCCGCAAGCCGGGGCGCCGCGCGCGCCAGCGCGTCCTGCAGCAGGTAGCGGCCGACGCGGGTCCCGGCGTCGAGCGTGGTGAGGATGAAGAGGGCCTCGAACATGATCGCGAAGTGATACCAGAAACCCATGAGCCGCTCCCCGCCGAGGAACCTCCGGAAGATCTCGGCCATTCCCACGGCCAGACAGGGGGCGCCGCCGACGCGGCCCTGCACGGACTTCTCCCCCACGCGGTCGGCGAGCTCCTGCATCTCTCCCGCGCTCACCGGGAAGCCCTGCTCCTGAATCCACTCGACGCTGTGCCTGGAGTTGATCGCGAAGTACTGGCCGGGCGGCAGCGAGGCGGCGGCGACGAGCGCCATGATCGCGACGGCGGCCTCAAGGAGCATGGCGCCGTAGCCGATCATCCGGGCGTCCGTCTCCCGCTTGAGAAGCTTCGGCGTCGTTCCGCTCGCGATCAGCGCGTGGAACCCCGAGATCGCGCCGCAGGCGATCGTGATGAAGCAGAAGGGGAAGACCTTTCCTCCGAAGACCGGCCCGGAGCCGTCCACGTACCGCGTCAGCGCGGGCATGTGCAGATCCGGCCGGACGGCGAGGATCCCCAAGGCCAGCAGGATCACGGTGCCCAGCTTCACGAAGGTCGAGAGGTAATCGCGAGGCGCAAGGAGGAGCCACACCGGCAGGACCGAGGCGGCGAGGCCGTACAGGATCACGGCCCACGCGAGGGGCTCCTTCCCGAGCGTGAACAGCGGCCCGAGATCCGGGTGCTGCGAGACCGATCGTCCTCCCGCGAGCGCCAGGAACAGGAGCGCGAGGCCGACCGCCGTCGCGATCGCCACCTGGCGGCCGCTGCCTCCGCGCATGAGGATTCCCATCAGCAAGGCGATCGGGATCGTCGCCCCCACCGTGAAGACGCCCCAGGGGCTCTCGGCGAGCGCGTTGACCACCACGAGTCCGAGAACCGCGATCAGGATCACCATGATGAGGAGGATGCCCAGCGTTCCCGCGATCGCTCCCCAGCGGCCGAGGTAGTCATGGGCCATTTTCGCGAGCGACCGTCCGCCGCGCCTCAGGCTCGCCCCCAGAATCACGAAGTCCTGGACCGCGCCCGCGAGAACAACGCCCGCGAGGATCCAGATCGTGCCGGGGAGGTAGCCGAATTGGGCGGCGAGGGTGGGGCCCACGAGGGGGCCGGGACCCGCGATCGCGGCGAAATGGTGGCCGAAGACGACCCAGCGATTCGTCGGAACGAAGTCCTGCCCGTCGTTGAGCCGCACGGCCGGCGTCGTGCGGGCGTCGTCGAGGGCGAGGACCCGGACCGCCAGGAAGCGGGAGTAGAAGCGGTAGGCGATCACGAAGGTGCAGATGGCCGCCACGACGACCCAAGCCGCCGAGATCTCCTCCCCGCGTGACAGGGCTATCGCCACGACGGCGATCGCCCCGAGCAGGAAAAGTGCGGCCCACCCGAGAATCCGTATCATTCGCATCGAGGCGCGATTTTAGTGCCTCGATGCGCCGTTCTCAACCGGGGCCCTGCGGTGACGGGCCCTTCCCGCCCGTTTCTCTCGTCTTCCGGGAACCTGGCCGGCCGCCCCCGGCCCTGGCGGGCATCAAGTTCTCGCCACGTCGGGAGGTGATCGTCATGGCGACCGCAGGGGAAGCGAGGGAGAGCTCGCCCTCGAACACAACATGAAAATCGAACTATCCATGTTCGATTTTCGTGGTAGGATTCGCGCATGGTCAAACGGCCGCGCCGGCTTGCCGAGATCCGTGCCGCCCTGAAGCGGAGCCGCGTCACCGCGCTCGTGGGTCCCCGCCAGGCCGGCAAGACCACGCTGGCGCGGCAGATCCTGCCGGCGGACGCCCCAGGCTACTTCGATCTCGAAGATCCGCGGAGCCTCGCGCGCCTGGACGAGCCGATGACGGCCTTGGCGCCGCTCAAAGGCATCGTCGTCATAGACGAGATCCAGCGCCGTCCCGACCTGTTCCCGGTCTTGAGGGTCCTGTCCGACCGGCGCCCGCTGGCGGCGCGGTTCCTGATCCTCGGGAGCGCCAGCCCCGACCTGCTGCGGCAGTCATCGGAAACCCTTGCAGGCCGCATCGAGACCATCACCCTGAGCGGGTTCGGGGTGGACGAACTGGGGGCGGGGTCCGGGGTGCTCCATCGGCTCTGGCGGCGCGGGGGCTTCCCGCCTGCCTACCTGGCCCGCTCAGAGTGGGCCAGCTACGTCTGGCGTCAGCAGTTCATCCAGACCTACCTCGAGCGTGATCTGCCGCAGCTCGGCATCACGATTCCCGCCACCACGCTTCAGCGGTTCTGGACGATGCTGGCCCACTACCACGGCGGCATCTGGAACGCCGCCGAGGCCGCCCGCTCCCTCGGCGTCACCGAGCCGACCGCCCGCCGTTACCTGGACCTCCTCACGGGACTGTTTCTGGTCCGCCAGCTCCGCCCCTGGCATGAGAACCTCAAGAAGCGGCAGGTCAAGTCACCGAAGGTCTACCTGCGAGACAGCGGCCTGCTGCACGCACTTCTCGGTCTTGCCTCCGAGCGCGAGCTGCTGTCTCATCCCAAGGCGGGAGCCTCCTGGGAGGGCTACGCCATCGAAGAAACCCTCAGGGTGGTTCGTCCCGATGCAGCGCACTTCTGGGCCACACACACCGGTGCCGAGCTGGATCTGCTCCTCCTCATTCGTGGTCGCCGCTATGGCGTCGAAGTGAAGTTCCAGGACGCGCCTCGGCTCACGTCCTCGATGCGCATCGCTCTCGAGGATCTCGGGCTCATGCGTCTCACGGTGCTCTATCCCGGACACCAGCGCTACGACCTGGAGCGGCGAGTGGCCGTGGTGCCCCTGGCAGAGCTCGCGACACTCGGGGCCGCCGCGGTGATCGGCGGCGCGGCTCCGCGAAGGTCGGGGAAGTAGAGCATGGTTGGCGTTTCCGAGCGAAGCCTTGAGGAAGCGATCGAGTGCGGGCTGCTCCAGCACGGTCCGGCGGAGATTCAAGCACGGTTTTGAGGTCCGATAGCGGATATTGTGTAAACCAAACGGTCCGGGTCAGCGCTGACTGGGGGCATTCTCGTCCCTTGAGGCGGCATTCTTGTCCCTCGAGGCGCGGAAATCAAGGGGGGCAGGGCGTGATGGGACGCCGGCGGGGGCGCGAGCGGGGTGGACGGGGCCGGGCTCGCCGCAAGACCGGAGTCGGGGTACCTGCCGGGGCCCGGGGGCGGTGTCAGGCCTCGGGTGGTTCGGGAGCGGTCTCGGGTTAGATCGTCAGGACGCCGACGCCGGCGATCGCCAGGAGCGTTCCCGCGGCGGCCCGGACGGAGAACCGCTCACGGCCTCGCGCCACGTCCAGGAAAAGGCTGAACACCGGCGTCGTCGAGAGGAGCACGGCAGCCACCGCCGCCGGGGCGTGCCCCACGCCGAACATCATCAGGAATATCCCGGCGTAGGAGCCCATGAACGCCGCGGGCACGACGCGGGACAGAGATCGCGGGGTCCGCGAGAGCCGGGAGGCACGCGAGAGGGTCCCGTCCAGGAGCGCGAGCAGGATGAGGCCGCCCGCCGCGGTGCCGAGCCTCACGAAGCTGGCGTGCAGCGCCGGGAGGGTGCCCATCCCCTGCTTGGCGAGCACGATTCCTCCGCCTTGCCCCAGCGCGGCGACGATCCCGAACACGATGCCGGTCGATCGAAGCCGCGCCGCCGCCGGGCCGGCTCCCCCGCCGCCCCGCGGGGCGACGACGAGGGCCACACCCGCCAGCGTGAGGACCATCCCGGCCAGGCGGGCTCCGGTGAGCCTCTCGCCCTGCCAGGCCAGAGCGAAGACCGCGGTGAACACCGGCGCCAGCGTCTGCAGAAGGAGCGCGCGATAGGGACCGAGGCGGCGCACCGCGGCGAAAAGGGCCGAGTCACCCAGCGTCAGCCCGACGAGGCCCGAGACCGCCACGAACAGGACGTCCCGCGGCCGGGCCCCGGAGAGGACGGTCCCCTGCCCCAGGATCAGGATCGTCGCGCCCAGGAGCACGCCGGCGATCAGGCACTTCGCGAGATTGATGGTCCTGGCGCCGAAGGCTTCGATCGGCCCCCGGAACATGGCGATGGTGAACGCCCAGATGAGCGCGGCCAGGAGGCAGGAGCCCTCGCCGAGCAGCAGGCGCGTGGGGGATTCAAGCACGGTCTTGAGAACGGCCGTGCCCGTCACGCGCGTGAGGGCCGATCGCCGGGTCGGCTGCCAGCGCGCGGCCGGCGCCTCGCCGCGCGGCCATGAGCGCCGCGACAAACAGGCCGCCGATGACGGCGAAGGCCAGCAGCCCGCCAATCTCGACCCAGTTCGTGATGGACTGCGGGGTGGCGAGGCGCCACATCGCGGCCTGAAGATCGAAGCCGGCGCCCGGCGTCTCGCGCATCGATTTTAGTGACGCAAGCAGGGCATCCAGCACGAACCCCAGGATCCCGAGGACGAGCCCGCCGGTGATGCCGCGGACGGCGATCTGCCATGAGCCGAGGGGCGGCCTCGGCTCGATCTCTTCCATCATGAATTCGGGCTCGCGGACGCCGAGGGGCACGAACCGCGCCAGCATCACGAGGCCCGGAATGCCCATGACCAGCGTCGCGAGGAAGAACCACGACCACCCGACGGCGTCCACCGAGAACCCGGCGAGGGGCCCGGCCAGCAGGCGCGGCAGGGCGAACAGGCTCGAGAAAAGGGCGTACTGCGTCGCCGAAAAGCGCTTCTGCGTCATGCGCAGCAGCAGCACCGAGAAGGCCCCGGTGCCGAGGCCCGAAGTGAAGACTTCGAAGCTCGTCGCGGCGTACATGAGCGGCAGCATGGGCCCGCCGGCAAGTGACACGAAGTAGTACCCGAGATTCGAGAAGATCTGCAGGAAGCCGAACACCCAGAGCGAGTGGCCGAGGCCGAGCAGCGTGGTGACCCAGCCGCCCAATAACGCGCCGCCGATGGTGGCGAACATCCCGACGGTGGCAAGGGCCAGGCCGCGGTGATCGGCGCTGTATCCCATGTCGATGAGGAACGGGCGCGTCAGGGCCTGGGTGAGCTGGTCCGAGAACTTGTAGAGCACCACGAACGAGAGGATCTCGAGGGCGCGGTGGCGGCCGAGGAAGCCGATGAACGGTTGCCACACGGCGTCACGGAACGTTTGCGGAACCGGCGTGCGCTCCTCGGGCTCCGGCGCCTTCCACGTGATGAGGAGCATCGGGACGTAGATCAGCCCGAGGATCAGGTTGACCGCCGGCCACCCGATGTGCGCGGCCGCCGTGATCGCCCCTCCGCCCGAGACGACCATCGCGGCGCGGTACAGCGCGATGCGCGCGCCGACGGCCGCGCCCTGCTCCTGAGTATGCAGCACCTCGACGGCATACGCGTCGATGGCGATGTCCTGCGAGGCGGACGCCAGCGCGACGGAGAGCGCCAGGGCACCGACGACCCAGATGGCATCCGGGTGGCTCCCCACGCCGGCGAACGACATGGTGATGATGGCGAGCGCAATCTGCGTGACGGCCATCCACCCGCGACGCCGGCCCCAGAAGGGCGGAACGTAGCGGTCCATCAAGGGCGACCAGACGACCTTGAACGCCCAGGGCGCCTGCGCGAGGGTGAACAGCCCGACCAGGCGGATGTCGGCGCCGGTGTCGCGCATCCAGTCGGGGATCGCGTACCACACCAGCCCGAGCGGCATCCCCGACGAGAACGACAGCAGTGCGACCGAGGCCGTCCGCCACGATCCCAGGGCCGCGATCAGGCTCCCCAGGGCTCCAGGGGGGGTCGGTTGGGATGAGGTCACATAGTCTCCCGCACTCTTGGAGGAGGAGAGCTACTTGACCTCGAAACGAAGCGAGTTGCTGTTCACGAGGAGAGGCGCGTATTCCGACTTTTCCAGTTTGAAAAACTCACCCACGGAGCTCGGTATCTGGCTGTAGTAGAGCCTGGCCTCGACGGTCAAAAAACCTTTCGCCGCGTCCTTGGGGAGGCTCCACGAATAATTCTCCGTCCTCGTCTCCCTGGGGCCGATCCTGTAGTCCACCCCGGTGTTTTCGGCGGTGTACCACTGGCATACCGTCATCTCCCCCTTCGGGTTGAAGAACGGGCGGCGGAAGATCCTCGCCCCGTCCGGCACGTTACCGTCCCTGCTGAGGCCCTTGTAGTCCTTGAGGCCCATGATCTCTCCGAAGTCCTGGTAGGTGACGGCCCTGGAATCGGCGATGGTGAACTCCTCGCCCTTGAAACCCTTGGGCTGCACCGGCATGTGGTGGCGTTTCCCTGCGGCGTCCACCGCATAGACCTCGAGCCAGAACATCCGCTCCTCCATGGACCCTGACGGCACGAAATGCCCGGCTTTCCCGTTGAAGAGCTCGGCTCTCAGGTCGAGGGTTCCCCCCGCGGACAGGGTGGTCTTCGTGGAGTAAAGGGCAAGATCCACGGCCCCGGCAAGCTTGCTCTCGAAGTGGGAGCCGTGGAAGACATGGTGCGCGATGTCCTTCCTCTCAGGCCCCATCTCGGCCGCCTTCCCCGGGGCGTCATACATGTGGCAATCCTGGCAGCGCGTCCCCTCCCTGGCGTAGGGGCCCGCCTTCCACTCCCGGTAGGTCGCCTTCACCCAGGCACCGTAAGGACTCTGTTCGTCGTGGCAGGTGGCGCAGAGCTCCGGGCTCCTCGTGAACTCGGAGAAGTTGACCTCGTGGGACTCGGGCCTGGCGTCCCGCCTCGGTCCCTGCTTGATGTTTCCCGGCGAGATGTTGTAGCTGAAGTTGAAGGGAACGGCCTCGCTCGTCCCCGTGATGCCGTGGCAGATCTCGCAGCTGACCCCCTCATTGGCCCTGGTTCCGTCCTTCACCGGCTTCGGCGGTATGTCCCCGGAAAGAAAAGCCAGGGGCCCGTGACAGGCGATGCAGCCCGCCTTCACGCCGGAGACCTTCTCGAGCTTCAGGGCATGTGGAAGGGCAAGCTTGAAATACTCCACCTCGTCCCACTGGTGCGTGAACGACTGCGACATGAGGCTCTGGCGCCACTCCTCGTGGATCTCGGTGTGGCACGCTCCGCAATCACCCGGTTGCTCGAAGCTTTCATATTTCAGCTTTCCCATCTCGGCCGCATGGACGAAATACGGGACAAGAGCCATGCATGCGATGGCACCCACGGTCAGCAGCCCTTTCTTCATTGCCGTTCCTCCTCGTTGTTCGATGCGCGGATTCAGATTCATGAGGCCTGCGCGACTTCCATCCGGTGGCCTGGATTCTCCGCCAAAGTGCATGGGGGATTCAAGCACGGTTTCAAGGTCCGATGGCGAGTATTGTGCAAACAAAGGGCTTTGGCGAACGCCGGCTCAGGGCATTCTCGTCCCTTAAGGCGGAATCTATCTTCGGCTTTTGCCATAGTTGATCGCCTCCTGTCCGCAGGTACTCTCGCATTCACGGCAAGGCATGCACAAAAGCTGGTTTATCGTCATCAATCCTTTGCTGTCCTTGTTGATGGCCGAAGTCGGGCATACTCGCACACAGTCGCCGCAGGACGTGCACTTCGGAGTATCTATACGAACGCGCCTGCCGAAAGCCTGTCCGAGTTTGTTCGCGAGAGCATCGAACGCGCCGATGGGGCAGAGGAAATTGCAGTATCCCCTGCCGCCCTTTGCCAGGAACCCGAGCATGACAACGAGGCCGAGGTTGATCATGCCGGCGGTGCGGGAAAAATAGGACATGTCAGCCTGAGAAAAGGCGGCGCCGAAGAGTCGCGGCACGGTCGCGAAGTTGCAATAATTGCAGCAGAGACTGCCGACACCCAGGGCCGGAGCAAGAAGATAGACCGAGAGATAGCCGTACCGCACCGGGGTTGCGGGAATCCCCGAGTAGTCGATCTTCATCCATCGGGGAACGATCCTGCTCCCCATCTCCATGGCGCCTCCCACGGGACAGATATGACTGCACCAGTATCTGCCGAGAAACAACGTGCTGCCGAGCATCCCGGCGACAAGGGCCACGCCGAGATAGCTCCGGACAAAGCCCAAAAGGAAGTCAGCGCCTGACATGCCTTGTCTCCAGGAAAAGAACATCCGGGGACACCAGGCGCCGCAGAACCCCGTATCGCCGCTGAGCTGGAATATCGCCGCAAGGGGAGGCAGAAGCAGGAGCATGCCGATTAGGATGATCTTGAGCCGGTGCTTTACCCAGAAACTTTGCTCGTCAATGCCGGTGTTCGCCTGCATCGCGGATATCTCCCTTTCCCCTTGATGATGACCGGAATGCTCAGCACCCGAGCCCCTGTTTTTGTATCGTAGAACGCCAGGGTGTATTTGCCCCGTGCCTGATCGAGTCCTTCATAGCTGCCGCCGTTCTTCTGGAAGAGCACGAGACATTCCTGCGAGCAGAAGCGGTATTCCCTTCCTCTGGAAGTAACGGTCAGGAAATTGCCCTTGACCGCCATGCCGCAGACCGGATCGATTTTGGGCGGTTTCATCTTGACCCACAGGGCGATCCGGTCTTTGGGTTTGAGATCGTAGAACGTATTGTCCTTGAACTTCGGCCATGCGTGGAATCCCAGATCCACGATGGGACCCGAGGAATGCATCTCGTAATCCATTGCCGGCTCTCCTTCGAGCACGACCTTCACGTCGCCGCGATACGGCGGCAGAACGGTTGCGGTAACGATCAACATGTAGCTCTCTTCGCCCGCTTCGAGCGAAACGGGATGGCGCGCTGTGCCGCCACCAGCCTTGATCACGCCTATGGCATGGGCTGAATCGTTCCACCGGTGCGATGCGGCAAGGAGCGAGACAAGCACTGCGATAAAGAAGATGATGATTTTCTTTGCCACCCTGCCCCACGGCCTCCTGATCTGACATCCGCCCGACAACGGCCGGAACCCGCCCCCCGCGGTACCGACACGGGCTTCAGTGAGGTGTTACGGACTTTAAACGCGTGACGCAAACGTTGACCACAAAGCACGCAGCGTACTGCTGAATCAAAAGCGTTCCGTCCTCCGCATGCGGTTTAATGCCGGAATTCCCTGCGTTCTCCGTGGTTTCAGACTTGCCTCTGCCGGTTTAAAAGTAATAGCTCACCTTCGCCATCCAGGTGATCGGCGCGCCCGGACGGTACTGCAGCGCGCCGGTCGTGGACTTCGTCACCTCCATGGCGTACTTCTTGTCAAACATATTTGAGACATCCACAGTGATGTCGAGGTTCTTTTTCTCATACCCGACGAGAACGTTCGCGATGAGGTCGTACCCTTTGTACTTTTCCGAATTCGCATTATCCACGTAGTACTCGCCCCAGGTGGTCGCGTCGACCCTGGCCTTGAAGCCGGTGGGGTGTTTATAGTACGTGTAGATGCTGTACTGGTTCAGCGGGATGTACGGGAGGTGATTGCCGCTTCGGTCGTAATACACATAGGTTGCGCCCTGCCGTATGGGCTCGATGAACTCGGCGAAGAGAAAGGAGCTGTAGGAATAGGCGCCGCCGATGAACAAACCCTCTGCAGCCTGGAACTTGCCGTCGAACTCTACGCCCTTCTTCCTCGTCTTTCCGGCATTGCTGTAGGTTGAGACGTTGCCCTCAGCGATCGACTGGATGATCTCATCCTTCACATCGATATGGAACAAGGCAAGGTCAAAGCTATGCCCGCTCTCGAACCTTCCTTTCAAGCCTGTTTCGTAATTGTACGTCTTTGCCGGCGACAGAACGGGATTGACCGCAATCTCCGAGGTCTGCGGCGTCTGGAAGCCTGACGATGCGTTTCCGTAGAGGTGGTAGGCATCGCTCAGCTTGCGCACAATCCCGAGACGCGGACTTACCGCATCGAAGCTTTTGTTCCTGTCGAACACCGACAAAGAGGAACCATAGGTGTTGGTGCCGTAGTTGAACACAAGAAACGTCTGCTCCTGCATGTCGAAGTCCACGCGGTCGTAGCGAATCCCCAGGTCGATGATCCAGCGGTCGGAAGGCCGCAGCGACTCCTGGGCGTAGATGCCCCACTTGGTCGTGGTGTCGTTGTCGATTTCGGCAAGCTGTCCTTTGGCGTCGGAGAGGGTATAGAGCAGCCTCCCTGTGCTGTTCACGACGTAATCGCGGTAGGCGTATTTCTTTCCGTCCGAATCGTCCATCTGTCCGCTCAGGCCGGAGGTGAAGAGCGACGCGGCGCCGAAAAGGGAGTGCTTGAAATCAGCCTGCAGATCAACGCCGTAAATGTTCGACCCGCCGTCGTTGATGATCCCGGTCACTGGGTGGTAGTGGTCCCACTTCTGGAAGTAGACCGTGGGCTTTATCTCCACGTCGTTGATCTCTTTTTTCATCTTCACGCTCGCGAAGAGCGCGTGGCTGTATCGCCCTGAGTTCCTCCATGGCTCGGTGGTAAGCTGGGATATATCCTGGTCGAATTGCTCCTGGGTAAGGGTCCCGGGCAACTGGATATTCGCTTCCGAGTAATTGACCGTCGCTTCCACAGTCGTCTTCTCGCCGAGCATGGCGCCGACCTTGAAGTTTCCCTGACTCGTATCGAACTTGTTCCATTCGCGCCATGAATCGGCCGAACGCCTGCTGCCGGAGATCGAGAAGGAGGTTTCGCCGATCTTGTTCCCGTACAGCGCGTTGTACATCCGGGTATTGTTCCCGCCAAAACCGACGCGGCCCCCGGTCGTCTCTTCAAAAGGATTCCGGGTGATGATGTTGATCACGCCGCCCGCGGCATTCGCGCCGTAGAGCGTCGAGTTGGGGCCTTTGAGCACGTCGATCCGGTCCACCAGCTGCGTGTCGATGAAATCGAACCGGGACAAACCGTCGGGGTCCGTGATCGGCACGCCGTCGAGGAGCACCATGATCTCCCGCACGCCGTATCGAGCCTTCAAGCCCGCGCCGCGGATAATGAGCCGGGAGTCATAGCCCCCGTTCTTCGTCTCGGACTGGACGCCCGAGATCCCGTCGAGGGCTTCCTTCATGCCGAACATCCGTGTGTTCTTGATATCCTCCCTGGTCACCGTGGTTACTCCTGCCGGAACCTCCGCAGTGGCACGCTCTGTGCGGGTTGCGGTGACGGTTGGCAATGGCGCAGCGACCACAGTCACCTTCTCGGTAAGGGAAGAGCCGACGCTGAAGTCGAGAGTGATAGTTTGCTGCAGCCGGAGCTCGATCGCTCGGGAGTCGCTCATCTGCCCGTTGGAGAGGCGTACCACAACGCTCCAGACGCCCGGCGACAGAGGGTCGATCCGGTAGTGCCCTTGGACATCTGTTACGGCTGTGCAGAGCACACCGGTGGAGTCGGAGCGGGCCTGGACCAGGGCATCCGGGACAGGGATCCCCTGCTGGTCGCGAACGGTGCCGACGAGGGTGGCGGAGGTGGTCTGGGCCCGGAGGTCCGGAGCAGCGAGGGCCGCCGCGGCCACTGCGATCCAGATGATAAAGGCCTTCCTGATCACGGGACCCACCTCGCCGTCAACGGTCGTAATGGCCCCAGGGTCCGTTCCCGGCGATTCCCTTCGCAATCACCAGGAAATGCGACTGCCCCGGGCTGCCGGTCCAGCAGGTGGTGAGACCCAGATCGGCCGGCGTCGAGAACCCAGCATTGGCGCATAGAAGGAGATTCAAGCACGGTCTTGAGGTCCAATGGCGAGTATTGTGCAAACCGGGGGCCTGGGTCAACGCCGCCGGCACGGACGGCGCCCCCGCTCAATACCCCAGCGCGCAGCCGTCCTTGCGCTTCTCGGTGGCGCCGGAGTAGACGCCGGTCAGGGGGTCGCGCCAGATCGCCTGGTAGCCGCCGTACGCGCCGACCGACTCGGGCTCGATCCGGTGGCCGCGGCGCCTGAGCTCGGCAAGCACCGAGTCCGGCAGGCCGTCTTCGATGTGGAGCACACCCCCGTCGGTCATCACCGTTCCGGTCGGCTCGGTCGAGCCTGTGTGGTGGAGTCGGATCGCGTCGCCCGCTTCCTGCAGGTTCATCCCGAAGTCGACGAGGTTCACGACGATCTGCGCGTGGCCCTGGGGCTGCATGTCGCCGCCCATGAGCCCGAACGCCATCTGCGGACGGCCATCCCTGGTCATGAACGCCGGAATGATCGTGTGGAACGGGCGCTTGCCCGGCGCGTACGAGTTTGGTCTTCCCGGCGTCAGGTCGAAGAGGTTGCCGCGGTCCTGGATCCCGAAGCCCAGCTCGGGCACGACGTAGCCCGAGCCGAAGCCGGTGTAGTTGCTCTGGATGAGCGAGACCATCATGCCGTCGTCATCGGCGGCGCAGAGGTACGTCGTCTCGGGACGGTTGAGCGCGACGGGATCGCCCGGCAGATCCTTGAGTGCGGCGTGCTGCATGTCGATCAGCGCGGCCCGCTCTTTGGCGTACTTTTTCGAGAGCAGCTCGCGCACCGGCACCTTCGCGAACGCCGGGTCGGCGTAGTAGCGGGCGCGGTCGGCGAACACGAGCTTCTTGGCCTCGGTCAGCACGTGCCAGAAGTCTGCCGAGCCGCGCCCCATGCCCTTCAGGTCGAAGTTCTCGAGAACGTTCAGCAGCTGCAGCGCCGCGATTCCCTGCCCCGGGGGCGGCAGCTCCCACACCGTGTATCCCCGGTAGTCGCTCGAGACCGGGTCCACCCATTCCGACGTGTGACGTGCGAAGTCTTCCCTGGAGAAGAACCCTCCGTTGGCCCGGGAATACCGCACGAGCGCGTCCGCGATCGGGCCCTTGTAGTAGCCGTCGCGTCCCTGTTCGGCCACGATGCGCAGCGTCTTCGCGAGCGCCGGGTTGCGGAAGATTTCACCCTCGCGCGGCGCGCGTCCGCCGGGCATGAACACCTCGGCGAAGCCGGGCTTGTCCTTGAAGACCCGCGCCCCGCGCTCCCAGTCACCGGCGATCACGGGCGAGAGCGGGAATCCCTCCTCGGCGAAGCGGATCGCCGGCGCGAGGTCGCGCGCGAGCGGCAGGCGTCCGTACTTCGCGTGCAGCTCCGCCCAGCCGTCGACGCATCCCGGCACGCTCCAGGAGTAGGGCGAGTAGAGCGGAATGGTCCCGTCTTTCTCAGCCGGGATCTTGTCCGCGGTGAGCGCGAGCGGCGAGCGTCCGCCGGCGTTCAGGCCGTGCAGCGCCCTGGTCTTCGGGTCCCACACGATCGCGAACAGGTCGCCGCCCATGCCGTTTGCCGTCGGCTCCATGAGCCCGAGGCACGCGTTCACGGCGATCGCGGCGTCCACGGCGCTGCCGCCGGCCTTCAGAATCTCGAGCCCGGCCTGCACGGCGAGCGGCTGCGCCGCGCAGACCGTGCCGTGCCGGCCATACACGATCGATCGGGTCGCGGCGCCACGGGCCGCGAACGCGGTCCGGTCGAACGATGCGGTCATGAGCGCAACCGCCGCGAGCACGAAAAGTCGAGGGCGCACGTCTTCACCTCCATTGGAGGAACACGCAGGCGGGCCATGGATGGGCGCATAGGGGAGATTCAAGCACGGTTTTGAGGCCCGATGGGAGTATCGTGCAAACCGGGGACCCCGGTCAACGCCGCCTGGGGGCATTCTGTATTTTCACGAGAGGCGGGAAATCGAAATGTCCCTGCCTTCTCGAGAAAACCTTTCGGTGTAGGATTTCGTATTTCCGTGTATCCGGATCGGTGACCTGACGCCAACATGACGAATGGCCACTGAATGGAGAGCCCATGAAGTCCATGCTGGAATCGTATCTCACGCTCGAGCAGACGGATCTGCTCAGCGCGACGCTGGAGGCCCAGACCCGGGCCAGCGGATCCGCCGAGACGCCGGTGGTCGTGCGGATCCTGAACGAGCGCAAGTGCCGAGACGTGCTCGACGTCGGCACGGGCGAAGGGTCGTTCCTCCTGGAGATCGCCCGGCGGGCCCAAGGGACGCGATTCCTCGGGATCGACCACAATGCGTTCGCGATCGAGAAGGCGGCCGCGAGGCTCCGCAGACGGTCCCTTCGGAACGTGCGCTTCGAGACGGCGTTCTTCGACCCGGAATTCGATCGGAAGAGGCGCGACGCCATCCTGACGCGCTACACGCTCCAGCACTGCTCCAGGCCCGGGGACTTCGTGCGCGCCGCCTTCGAGCGGCTCAAGCGCAAGGGGACGTTCGTCGCGGTCGAATCCGTGGAGGCCTACATGGACTGCCACGTGCCGGACCCCGTCTGGCAGGAATACCGTGCGGCCCTGATGGCCGTGCATCGGAAGATCGGGAGTGACGGCAACGTCGGCAGGGCGCTGGGCAGCCTGATGCGCCGGTCGGGGTTCCGCAACATCCAGGTCGGGCTCGTCCTCTCCTCCCCGTCCACAATTGGGTTCGAGCGGTTCAAGTCCGTGGTCCTGGCCTCGACCGCCCTCGCTCACACGCTGTTCCCCGGTCTCCTCGACCGGAAGCTGATCCGGCGGATGGACCGCTGGCTGCAGGACGAGGCCGGGATCGAGCGGCGGGACCCCTACATCGCCTCGGCGATCGCCAGCGGCGTGAGGCCCTAGCCGTCCGCGGGGAGCCGGGCCGGCTCCGTCCGGAGGTCCATCGACGTCGGGGCGATCATCCCGACCTCCTTGTCCAGGGCGCTAAGATCCTCTGGAGGGAGAGCACCTCCGGCGGGCCGGGTATTAAGATGTAGGGGTCGCCCGAGTACAAAATCGTGATCCGCTTGCCCGGGACCGCCCCACGGCCCTACGTTTCCCGCGAAGAACCGACGGAGGAATCCAAACACGGGAGACGTCATGAGCAAGAAGGTCCTGATCGGAGTTTTCATCGGCCTGCTGGGGCTGATGGCCTTCAACTGGTTCACCACCGGCGAAGTGGCCCTGATTCCCACCACGCCCCTTTCGGCGGAAGGCAGGGAGCTGGCCCGCCTGGAGGGAGAGTTCGCGACCGTCACCCACGATTACTACCAGGCCGGCCGCGCGGCGGGCATGACCGGGCTGGACACCACGGCCGAGGCCCGCGCCGCCCTGAACGAGCTGGACCGGATCGAGGGGGCGCTCCAGGAGCTCCGGAGGAGCAACCCCACTCCCGAGCACAGCCGCCGGATCGATCAGATGCTGCAGAACCTTCGGAAGGTCAGGAAGAACTAGCCGCTCCGCCGAGCATCCGCGAGCGCCAGCGAGCACCAGCACCCACGACGCCGCGCCCCGGCCTTTCGCCGCCGGCGCGGCGTTTCCATTCCGGAAACTATCCCGGCGTCGGAATCGTATTAGATGGATCAGGAGGGTGTCCCGCGCTCCGTTGGAGACCGTGGCCGCGCCTTCGTGTCGAATGCCGCCTTCCCCCAGAGGAGGAAACCGCCGTGAGGCAGAGTTCCCCGGTCCGGGCCCTGGCCCTATGCATCACCCTGCTGTCGGTCCTTTCGATCACCCCCGTCCCGGCCGCGGAGACGCCGCCGGACGGCTTCTACCGCTATCCGACCCTCGGCGGCGGCGTCATCGTCTTCGCCTCGGAAGGGGACCTCTGGAAGGTCCCGGAGGCGGGCGGCGTGGCCATGCGCCTCACCGCCTACGAGGGGGAGGAGAAGTTTCCCCACCTCTCCCCGGACGGGCGCCTCATCGCCTTCACCGCCCAGTACGAGGGGAACGACGACGTCTACGTGATGCCGGTCTCGGGCGGCGAGCCCCGGCGTCTGACCTATCACCCCATGCCCGACCAGGCCATCGGATGGACCGAAGACGGCAAGGTCCTCTTCCGCAGCCGCCGGGACCATCCCCACGGCGACTTCCGCGTCTATACCGTCCCCGCCGAGGGGGGCATACCCCGGATGATTCCCCTGGAGCCGGCCGCCTGGATCAGCTTCGAGCCGAAGGGCCGCCGCATGGCCATGCAGAAGATCGGCCTCGAGTTCCACAACTGGAAGCGCTACAAGGGAGGCGAGGCGGAGCAGATCTACGTGGGCACCCTGGAGCCCCTCGCTTTCGACGAGGTCACGAAGTACGAGGGGAAGGACGCCTTCCCCATGTGGGCCCCGGACGGCCGGATCTACTTCGCCACGGACCGCTGGGGGCGGCCGAACCTGGCCTCCATGAAGCCCGACGGCAGCGACGTGAAGCGGCTCACCCGCTTCGACGACTACGACGTCCGCTGGCCTTCGATGGGGGACGGGAAGATCGTCTACCAGCACAAGATGGATCTCTGGGTCTACGACCCGGCGGACGGGAAGAACGCCCGGGTCCCCATCCAGCTCCCCAGCGACCGCATCCAGGTCCGGGAGCGCTTCGTCGATCCCATGGCCACCCTCGACGCCTGGGGCCTCTCCAACGACGGCGAGCGGATCGTCCTGGAGACCCGGGGCGACCTCTTCGTCACCCGGACGAAGAAGAAGGGCCTCATCCGCCGGATCACCGAGAGCAGCCTGGACAGGACCAAGTTCCCCGCGTTCTCGCCCGACGGCAAGACCGTGGCCGCCTGGACGGAGGTAAAGGGCGAGGAACAGCTCCTCCTCCACGCTGCCGACAACAGCGCGCCGGCGAAGCAGGTGGGATCCCTGGAGCCCGGATGGCACTACCCGCCGCTCTGGTCGCCCGACGGCAAGAAGATCGCCTGGGGCGACGAGAAATACCGGCTCCAGGTGACCGACCCGGCCACGGGGAACGGCGTCGTCGCGGACCGGGGAGACTGGGAGATCTCCATCTACGAGTGGTCTCCGGACAGCCGCTATCTGGCCTACCATCTGCGTCTGGAGAACGGCTTCAACCAGGTGAAGGTGTGGGACAGCGAGACGAAGAAGAGCACCGAGATCAGCGATCCGATGTTCAACTCCTACTCCCCCACCTGGGACCCCAAGGGGAAGTACCTCTATTTCCTCTCGGACCGCCACATCAATCCCTATCTGGACCAGCTCGAGGCCCGCTTCATCGTCGCCAAGGCCACGCTTCCCATGGTCGTGGCGCTGCAGGCCGACGGGACCCTCCCCTTCGCGCCGCGCGGGGACGTGGACCCCAAAACGGAGGAGAAGAAGGGCGAGGATGCGGCGTCCGCCAAGGACAAGGACGCCAAGAAGGAGAAGGGCAAGGAGGAAGAAAAGAAGGGAGAAGAGAAGGAGAAGAAGGTCGAGCCGATCCGGATCGACTTCGCCGGGATCGGCGACCGTGTCGTGCAGGTTCCGGTCGCCCCGGGCTTCTACTACGGATTGAAGGCGGTGGAGGGAAAGCTCCATTACCTCAGCTCCGAGGACAGGGGGATGATGCCCCCCGACGGCTCCGGCGAGGACGACGAGAGGCCGGGGGCCGACCTTCAGACCTACGACATCGAGAAGGAAAAAGCCTCCACCCTGGCGTCCGGGGTCCTGGGCTACGACGTCTCCATGAACGGGAAGGTCCTGGTCTACCGCACCAAGGGGGGCTTCTTCCGGGTGGAGGCCGGCGCCACCAGCGCCCCCAAGCCCGATCCTTCCGGCCCCGGCGGCGACGACAGCCGGATCGATCTCGGCGGCTGGACCGTGCGGATCAACCCGCGGCAGGAGTGGCAGCAGATGCTCCGCGAGGGGTGGCGGCTGCAGCGGGACTTCTTCTACGACCCGAAGATGCACGGCGTGGACTGGGAAGGTGTCTGGAAGCAGTACGGCTCCCTGGCCGACCGGATGGCCTCCCGGGACGACCTGGAGGACATCCTGGGCGAGATGCTCGGAGAGCTGAACGTGGGGCACGCCTACCACTGGCCCGGCGACCTGCGACGGGGAAAGCCCGTGGGGACGGGCCTTCTCGGGGCGGACCTGGACTACGACCCGGAGAGCGGCTTCTGGCAGATCCGGAAGATTTACACCGGCGACTACCCGTCCCCGGACACCTCGTCGCCCCTCTCCCGGCCCGATCTCAAGGTCAAGCCCGGGATGTGGCTGGTGGCGGTGGACGGCAAGCCCCTGGTGAAGGGGGAGGACTACCTGCTGCGCCTGGCGAACCGGGCCGGCCAGGAAGTGGAGCTGTCGGTGAACGACGCTCCGAAGATCGAGGGGGCGCGCCGCATCGTTGTGAAGCCGGTCGGGCGCGACACCATCATCCGCTATGCCACCTGGATCCGGGAGAAACGCGCCTACGTGGACAAGGCGAGCCAGGGGCAGATCGGCTACCTCCACCTCTACGACATGGGTGGGATGGGGCTCCGGCAGTTCGCCCGGGACTTCCCCCCCCAGTGGAAGAAAGCGGGCCTGATCATTGACGACCGCTGGAACCACGGCGGCTTCGTGGCGCCCCTGATCATCGCCCACCTGGATCGGAAGCTCTTCGCCGTGGGCGGCGCCCGGTACGGCAACATCGGCACCACCCCCGACCGCTCCTCAAACCGTCACATGGCGGTCCTGATCAACCGGCAGGGCGGCAGCGACTGCGAGACCCTGGCCCAGGAGTTCAAGGACTTCAAGATGGGCCCGGTCATCGGCACCCGCACCTGGGGCGGATGGGTCGGGATCCGGGGCAACAAGAACTTCCGGGACGGCGGCGGCACCACCCAGCCCGAGTTCGGGGGCTGGGACCCCCGGGGCAAGTACTGGATGATTGAAGGGCACGGCGTCGATCCCGACGTGGTGCTCGACCTCGGACCCGACGGGTTCCTCCACGGGAAAGACGTCCAGCTTGATTACGCCATCAAGGACCTGACGGAGAAGATTTCGAAAGACCCCCCGAAGATCACGCCCGCGCCCCCCGTGCCTCCCCGGCCCCTGGTGCCGGAGAAGTAGCGGCCGGGCCCGAAGGCGCGGCAAGCACCTCGCGCGGACCCTCGACAAGCCCGCCTCCCGGCCAGGCAGCAGGCTGCAGGACCGGGAGGCGGGCTTTCTTCGAGACGACCGGGAGCGCGCTCGAGGAGTTTTATCCGGAGAGGGGGAATCAGCCAGGGAGGGAACTGCGCCTCAGCGACGGGGCGGGCCGGGCTTCGCCGCGGGGCCGGGATTGTCGCCTTCCACCTGCCCCAGGATGCGCCGGCAGGTGCGTTCGAACCGGGCGGTGAGAGCGCGTCGGGGCTCCGCGGGGACGTAGCCGATGTGCTGCCAGAGGGTCTGGGCCCGACGGACCTCCTCAGCGGCCGAGCGCCACTTCGTGTCGTCCTTCACGCCGCCCCCGATGGTGTTGGCCGCCATCGCCTCCACCCACATCGCCGCCAGCCGCGCCGCGGGAGACGCGGCCGAATCGTCCACCATCTGCTCCTCAGTGACGAGACTCTCCACCTGGACGCAGAGCTCCTCCATCTTCCGGATGTTCTCGCTCACGTCCCATGCGGATCCCCTCACCGCCTCGGGATAGGCCAGGACGAGGCGATCGACGGCGCTCCGGAAGCGCTCCTCCAGCTCCGCCGCCCTGTTCCGCGGCAGGGGAGTACCCTGCTTCCAGCGCTCCACCGCCGACCTCAGAATCTGCGGCAGTTCCCTGGGGGCCTCCGGCCGTGCCTGCGCCACCGCCGGATCCGCCGGCGGCGGCTCCGGGGCAGGGGCCGCATCGGCCGTCCAGGGCGAAGTCTCCGGTGTCCCCGCGGGCGCGGCCGGGATCGCCCCCGGTGTTGGTCCCGGGGAGGCGCCGACAGGCTCCGACAAGGGGGCCGGCGGCGCGGGCAACAGCGCCTCCATCTCCCGGATCAGGGACATCCGATCGGCCACGTGGGCCTCCCGCTCGATGTCCCCCCGGTGCTTGTACCGATCGAAGAAGCGATCGCAGGCCCCGCGGAACCGCTGCCAGAGGATCTCCGACTCCCTCCGGCTCACCGGCCCCACCCCTTTCCAGTCAGCCTGCAGCTTCTTCAGCACCGCCGCGGTCGCCTGCCAGTCGGTGGAGTCGGCCACCGTCTCCGCCTGGGCACACAGCGCCGTCTTCGCATCCCGGTTCTTCGACAGCTCCTGCCGGCGTTGCTTCAGGTCCTCCTTCCGGCGCGTGAAGAACGCGTCGCACGCCCTCCGGAACCGCTCCCATAGCTCCTTGTCCTGGGCGGGGAGCGACGGCCCGAGGCTCTTCCACTCCGCCTGGAGTCCCTGGAGCGTCGTGGCGGTCTTGATCCATTCGGTGGAGTCCGCCAGGGCCTCGGCCTTCACGCACATCTCTTCCTTCTTCGCGGCCTGCTCCGCCCGGAAGGTCTCCGTCCGCGCCCGGATCGCGTCCCGGGCCGTCTTGAACCGCTCCCAGATCTCCCGCGCCTTGTCTCCCGAGGCCCGGCTCGCCTTGCTCCATTGCTCCTGGATCTGGATCAACTGGCGCGCCGCTTCCAGGGGCTGGTCGATCTGGAGCAGCGCCTCGGCCCGGAGGCAGAGGTCCTCCTGGACCCCGGTGTTGGCCCAGAGTTCCCACTCCTCCCGCTCCTTCATCTCCATCAGCCTCGGCACGAGGCCCGCGTGAAGCGCCTTGAAGCGCTTCTCCAGGGCGTTGTAGTCGGCGCGGGACGGGAGCGGTCCGGGATCGTCCAGGGCCGCCTGGACTTCCTTGAGGGCGCGGCCCAGCGCCCTGAGGGAGACGCTCTCCGCCTGGAGGAGCCGCTCCGCCCTGGCGCAGATATGCTCCAGCCGTTGCCGGTTCTCGCTCTGGAGCCGTTCCTTCTCCTGGTGCACCGCTTCCTGCTCCGCCCGGTGCCGGGCCGAGGCCTCCTCCTCGTTCCGGGCCCTCAGCCTCGCCTCGCACGATGCCACCGCCGCGTCGAAGCGCTGCTGGAGCGCCCGCCCCTCCTCGGTCTCCAGGGGGCCGAGGCGCTCCCACTCGAACCGCATCTCGGCAAGGACGGCCTCGGCCTGGTCGGCCCCCGTGGCCTCCAACTTCTCGCAGAGCTCCCGGCGGGGCGTCACGTTCCGGGCGGTGAACTCCGCCTCCTCCTGCTCCCGCTTCCGGCGCTCCTCCAGCTCCACCTGATTTCTCGCCAGCCGCTCCCGGGCCGCGCGGAGCGCCTGGCTGAACCGCTCCGCCAAGTCATCGTCCACGTCGGGGAGAAGGTCGATCCATGC
>Ga0315276_10001290_pt1 | contig 22410 bp, 14 predicted proteins | sample YL17G05_0_MG_FD_204542 | JGI IMG/M metagenome (GOLD analysis project Ga0315276, IMG submission 204542) | Sediment microbial communities from Yellowstone Lake, YNP, Wyoming, USA - YL17G05_0 | ecosystem: Environmental > Aquatic > Freshwater > Lake > Sediment | place: USA: Wyoming | collected... | reverse complement strand
ACGGTCGGCTTGAGCCCTGGCGACAGATACTGCAGCACGCCCTCGCCTATGCAGTAGTGCCTAGGCTCGAGCTCTATCCTCTCGTCGAGAGATATCAGCCCGTCCTCGACCTGCCTGTATGTCTCGACCATCACCGCGAGCTTGAACACGCTCGCGAGCGGGTATGTCTTGTCTGCGTCTATGGCGACCTCGCTGCCGCTCTCGACATGCTTGAGGTACAGCCCCATCTGGCCCTTGACCTCCTTGGCCGCCTTGATGATGTCCGCGCGAAGCCTGACCAGCTCCGGGGAGGCAGATGACTGCTTCTTGTGGTCGGTCGTCAAGTTCCAGCTCCATGTAGCGCGTTGAACGGGTTCCCAGGGGGTAGAATTCCCAGTGGATGCCCGCCCTACTGCGCTCGAAAGGATTGCCTCGTCAATATTTAGGTACTTCTATGCCACGGAGCGCGGACGCGCGTTCCGAGAACGCACCACGTCGGGCACGGCAAGGAAGGCCGGGCTGCGATACCCGATAGACCGATAACAGCGAATTGCCACAACGCGTACAGTGATCAAGTGGACTGGAGGAACATAAACAGAATGAGAGACAACGGAGATTGGAAGAAGGCTTGTGGACCCGTTCAGGGGGATTAATTGGGGGGGGAGGAGAGTATAGCTGACCCGGGTCCCGAAGGAAAAACCTTGTGTTCCTTCTTCCAATCTCTTGTCAGAAGCATCGCGGACGTCCGCTCATATAGCTATGTCCCCTAAAATCACCGCTGATAACACCCTCTGATTCCTAGAACGACACAAAGGTTATCGGCTGGCTGATGATACTGGCACCGGATGGAATCGCATCGACGGAGCAACCACGGCCGGGGCCTGCCCGAGCGGATAAGGGCGGTCGTGTTCGATCTCGATGACACCCTCGTAACGTCCACTGTGAACTATGGCAAGTTCAAGTCCTTGGTCATCGACAGAATCGTCTCATGCGGCGAGGACCGGTCTTCCTACAGCCATGCTGAGACGGTGGTCAGCATCATATCCAGGTACGAGAAGAGGCTCAGGGAGGGAGGCGCGGCCGAAGGAGAGGTCCGTAGGAGGCTCTCGGAGCTGGACAGGATAATGGACGAGGTCGAGCTCGAGAGGGTCCATGAAACCGTCCCCATCGAAGGCGCTGCGGGCCTACTGAGGACCATCAGGGCGAAGGGGGTCAAGGTCGGCGTGCTGACCAGGGGGTGCCAGGCATATGCGGGATCGGCCCTTTCCGTGAGCGGCCTGGCGGGCCTCGTCGACGCGATCGAGTGCCGCAACTCCGACACGAAGCCGAAGCCCGACCCGGAATCCTACCTCAGGCTCGTCGAGGCGCTCGGGGTGAGAAAGGAGGATACCGTGTTCGTAGGCGACCACCTCATAGACGCGCAGTGCGCCTCGAACGCGGGCGTGCCCTTCATAGGGGTCCTCACAGGGGATGTGCCGGAGGACGAGCTGCTGAGGGGCGGGAGCGTCAGGGTCTTCAGGGACGCGGGGGAGATGGCATCCTGGCTCGAGGAGTCCTTGAAGTAGCACAAATGTTCTACTCACATATGACATGTCTCTATTATGACCTATAAAAGCGCATCATCTGTGCCCGGCGTCCAAGAGCCTGATCGCGCCGTTCGAGGTGTCGAGGATGCCCTCGTCCTGTATGTCTACCTCGGGCCTCGGAGCGACCGGTTCCAGGTTCCTCTCGAGCAGCGCCAACTCCCGCTCGCTCAGGGTCCTGGGGTCTACGGGGACGAAGAGCGTGCAATCGTTGGTCACCACGATGTCCCTGAGCTGATTCATGAACTGCAGCATGCGGTCGTACGTGTTGAGCGAGACCAGGTACTCGAACCCGTCGATTATCACGGCGCTCTTCGGGTTCGATTCGATGAACGCCCGGACCTGGCTCATGAGTATGCCCACCGCCGTGGGGTTGATCCTACCGTCGCCCACGAGGTTCGTGAGCCAGACCAGCCTGCACGCGCCAAGCTCGCGGTCGGTCAGTAGCTTCTTCGGGAAGTCGCGCGTGATGACCATGCCGCAGCAGCCGGACGAGAGCATCTGCTCGAAAAGCTCGTAGCTGAACTTCGGCCGCTTCTCTTCGACCAGGTAGACGTTGCCTGGCTTCGGCTCAAAGGCTATGGCACTACTCGAGTAACCATTGGCCAACGACGCATCCCATCCGTTGTATAGGTATACATATTTCGCGTTATATAATACTGTTGATGAGGGCATGCCAGTGGAGAATTATTCGGACCGTCAGGAGCGCGTCATGCCCTGCCGCAGAAGACCCTCGTCCGGTCGACGCCGATCTCGCCGTGGCCGCATCTCTCGCAGTCCTCTATCGTCGCTGCGGCCTTGAAGTCGTAGGTGCAGGGGGTCATGAAGAACTTGGTCTCGCCGGCGCAGAGCACACGGCTCTTGTCGCTGATCAGGGTCCCGTGGGGACAGCACTGGCATTCGAGCGCGGTCACGGAGCGGGACTCGCCGAAGTCGCACCGGGTCAGGAAGAGCTTGTGGACCTTCGCGGACATGTTGACACTGCGACGGCCAATCGTTATCGTAGTTGATATTGATTTAGGAAGCTGGGCCTGGGTCCGGGCGAACGGGGGTCGGTAGGGAATCCGGCTCCGGGCGGGCTTACTGACCTGGGCTCCGGGAGCCCTCGGACGGTGCCTCCAGCCCGTCAACGTCACGCCTGCGAACCTCCCCGAAAGCTTTTATCACATGGAAATCGTTGAGGACAGGAACAGGGTGCACTCGGCCTTTTGGGTCAGGCGAGGGACTGCTCGGAGAAGTCAGATGCCAGATTCACCGGTGATCGACAAGGAACTCCTGGTCTCGTCGCTCCAGGACGGAGTCTTCGTATGCAAGAAGACGGGCGAGCTGCTGTGCTTCAACCCCGTGATGGCGAAGATGCTGGGATATCCGGCCGACAGGTTCGCCAGCAGGAACATGGCGAAGGACCTCGCGGAGAGGGAGCTCGAGTGGAGGGCGCTGATATCCCTCATCGAACAGGGCAGCCCGATAGCAGACTACGAGATGAAGTTCAGGAAGGCCGACGGGACGACCGCGCACATAGCGCTCTCGGCGGTCACGTACAAGGACCCCAGCGGCATGCCCATCGGCATCGCCGGCGTGCTCAGGGACATATCCACGCGCAAGGGCGTGGAGATCGACCTCCGGGAGAAGGCGTTCAGGATAGACATCATGAACAAGATCGCCAAGCTCGCCGGGGCGAACATAGACGTCAGGCGGGTGCTCCTGGGCATCAGCGAGGAGCTCAGGAAGCTCATCAACTTCGACCAGCTCAGCATGTGCGTGACGGAGGAGAAGGGACGGCATGTGGAGGTGTACGTGCCGGACCCGGGGAACTCCGCCGCGGCGAAGGTGCTCGGCCGGGTGCCATTCGAAGGCAGCCTCGTCGAGAAGCTGAAGTACGGCGGCAAGGCGGTCATCATCGAGAAGGACGCGAACAGGAAACTGTTCTCCGAGTTCGGGGTCCTCGACACGACGAAGACCAGCTCCATGATCGCCGTGCCCCTCACCAGCAGAGGACGCGTGCTCGGATCATTGAACATATCGCACTCGAAGCAGGGGGAGTACAACTGGGAGAGCGCCGAGGTGCTCCAGATGGTTGCCGACCAGGTCGCGGGCCTCATCGACAACATGGTCCTCCTCACGACCCTCGAGGACAAGATAAAGCTCCACGAGATGCTGCTCAAGTCCGGGGTTGAGCTCCAGAAGGCCATCAGCACGGAGCAGATATACGGCGCGATAGCGGCGCACATAACCGAGGTCGTGCCGTGCAAGGACCTGTCGTTCTACATGGTCGACTGGCAGAAGCGCCTCATATACCCCGTGCACGCGGTCGGCACATACACGGACGAGATCATGTCCGCCCCGGGAGGGCTCGACGAGGGCATCGTGGGCGTGGTGGCCCAGACGGGCAAGGCGGAGTTCGTGGACGATGTCGACTCCGACCCGAGGGCCGCCGACGTGCCCGGCACGCCGTACGAGCACAACTCGATGCTAGCGATCCCGCTCACAGGCAGCGAGGGCGTCCTGGGCGTCCTCGAGCTGTACAGGGACAGAGGCCAGGTCTTCTCGATGAGCGACCTCGATGCGGGGATGCTGTTCGCGCAGCAGGCCGCGATATCCCTCCAGAACTCCAAGCTCCTGGCGAGGATACAGGAGGCGAAGAAGGAGATCGAGATGCTGAACGACCTCATGTTCCACGACATCAACAACTACAACTTCGCCACGCTCAACTACGTCGAGCTGATCGCCAAGAGCCCGGACGTGCCGCACGCGTACAAGCCGTATCTGGACAAGTCGCTCCAGCTCATCAGGCAGAACGCGAAGCTGATCGAGAACGTCAAGAAGCTGACCAAGATAGGCGCCATGGAGACGAAGAGCTTCGTGCCGGTCAACCTCTCGGACGTGCTCAGGAAGATATCGTCCGCCGTGAGCAGCGCCTCGCCATCGAAGAGGGTCAGCATCACGTGCAACGTGCCCGAGACGGGCGCGTTCATCATGGCCAACTCGCTCGTCGACGAGCTTTTCGTGAACCTGCTCAACAACGCCGTCAAGTACGACCCCCACGAGGAGGTCGAGGTGGAGGTCGACTGCTCCAAGGTCCTGGAGGACGGCAAGCCCTGCTGGAAGGTGTGCGTCGCCGACCACGGGTACGGCATCCCGGACGACAAGAAGGCCAGGCTCTTCCAGAAGTACGTCCGCCTCAAGCCCGACTCGAACGTCGCGGGGACCGGTCTCGGGCTGTCCATATGCAGGGCGCTCTCGGACAAGTTCGCCGGACGGATATGGGTCGAGGACAGGGAGAAGGGCAAGAGCGAGCTGGGGGCGAAGTTCTGCGTCGTGTTCCCGGCGGCCAGGCACCAAGAGGAGAAGGCATAGTGCCCATCGATCCGAGAGCGACCCCGTCGGACCACGGCGCTGTGGACATACGGTTCACGGTCTCCGTTTCAAGATGTTCTTCCTACGAGCCAGTAGTTGTCGAACGCGCGGTCATAGAATCCATCAAGGCGCTCGGCGGCATCGAGAGGTTCGTGAAGCCAGGCGAAACGATCCTGGTCAAGCCCAACATGCTCTCGGCGAGGGCGCCCGAGGACGCGGTCACGACGCATCCGGAGGTCCTGAGGGCGGTCATAAGGATGGTCAGGGCCGCCGGTGCGATACCCATCGTCGGCGACTCACCATCCGGTCTGTCGACCGACAACATCCTCGACAAGCTCGCGGAAAGGACCGGGATAGCGAGGGTATGCGAAGAGGAGAAGGTGGAGTTCGCCCACTTCACCGAGTCGAAGAACGTGCGGTTCGAGCGCGGAGTGGTCGCCAAGTCGTTCGAGCTCACGACAGTCCTGGACAGGGTCGACGGAATCATCTCCGTCGCGAAGATGAAGACCCACACACTGACGGGGATCACGGGCGCAGTCAAGAACCTGTTCGGGCTCATACCTGGCCTGAAGAAGGCGGAGTACCACTTCAGGATGAAGGACAAGGAGGCGTTCTCGGCGATGCTGGTCGACCTCGCGGAGTGCGTCCACCCGAGGCTGACCATCATGGACGCCGTGCTCGGCATGGACGGCGACGGACCTTCGGGGGGCACCAAGAAGGACATCGGCCTGGTGATCGCCTCGGACGACGTACACGCCCTCGATGCGTTCTTCCTGCACTTCGTGGGGGCGGATGTATCATCCATCCCGACGGTGAGGATCGCGAGGGAGCGCGGGCTGGGACCGAGGGACATCGACGAGGTGCATGTCGTCGGGGACGGACGCGCCGCGGTGAAGTTGGACGGCTTCAAGATGCCTTCGACAGTGCAGCAGTACGGCCGGATACCGATGGCGCTCGGGAGGCTCGCGGGGGAGGCGGTCACCGGGAAGCCGGTGTTCTCAGCCTCGAAGTGCACCTTGTGCTGGGCGTGCATCCAGATATGCCCGGCCAAGGTGCTGCGGGAGGGCGAGCGGAAGCCCCTGATCGACCGCAGGGAGTGCATCAGATGCTACTGCTGCGGCGAGGTCTGCCCGAGCGACGCAGTGCTGCTCAGGAGGCAGCCCCTGAGGTCGGTCGGCAGGATGATCCTGTGGGCGTTCCGCGGACGAAGGACTGGCCATAAGCGCGCCTGAACCAGCGCCTCCGCCGGTCAGAGAGGCAATAAGAAGAATGTGAAGAGGTTTGAAGGTTTTCTCCGTCACGCTCAGGCTAGCGTCTGCGCCCGGTCGTGACCACCAACGTCGCTGTCAGCAGCATCACCGCGCACATGACGCTCACGAGGGACACTACCTCGGACGAGGTCGACACCCCGGCGGACGCTTCAGCCGATGCGTCCGTGCCCGCGACCGTGGATGGCGTGCCATCGGTCGAGGCGAGCTTGGCCCAGTTCACGTTGAACTCGATCCAAGGCGCACCGTGGTACAGCAGCCCTGTGCCATGGTCCCATGTGCTGGCGAAGTCGAACGGCCCGGTCACTGTCAGAGTCTTCGTCCCCGCGTCGTAGTCGACGGTCCCGCCGCCGGCGGTAAAGGTGTCCAGGGTGTCGAAGCCTGGAGTCACAGAACCGCTGTGCTCGATGGCCTCCCAGGGCGTGATGTCATAGCTCTGCACGAGGTACTTGTAGTCGTCGAATGTCATCCCTACGCCCTCGTAGCCGATCACATCGGTCGTCGGCAGCTGGAACACCAGCTTCGAGTGCTCGTCCAGATTCAGCTGGGCCGGTGCATTCTCGTACATGACTTGCACGCCGAGGACACCATCGCCCCAGCCGTCACCCGCGTTCCACGTTGTGTACCTCAGAGGCTCGTAGGCCGCGTAGTCCGACGGGGATCCGGAGGCCGTTATGTAGTCTATCTTGGTCGGCTCGAACGCCCACGCGCCGTCCGTACCTGCGGATTCGTTGGCCTTGACCGCGTGCAGCTGGTACTGGACCACGGCATCGGATGTGTAGTTGCACATCGTGTTGTCCATCCCGGTGACCATCTTGAAGTCCTCGTACCAGACCTCATGGGGGCATATCCCCATCGCGGCGAGCCACCGCACCATGAGGACCTCGTATCCCCACGACCAGTGACCTATGGTCATCATGACCTGCCCGCCTCCGATGTCGGTCAACTTCGCCCAGGTGTCGATGACGTAGTAGGCGGACTCGTATCCACAGTAGATGTCGTAGACGTTGTTCGCCTGGTCATCGATCCATATGTCCCAGCCGGCGAGGTACGCCGCCTTGTTCGCAGCCCACCAGGTCGCCACGTTGTCTCCGACGGGCATGTTCAGGAGCGAATACGCAGCCTCGCGGTTCATGGTTATGTTGTATATCGTGCCCGCATAGTACCCGTCGTTGGCGCCAGGATACGAGCCAGCGTTGAAACCGTCCTCGCCGTCCCAAGTCGGAACCCACCAATCGTCCCACCACGCCTGCGACAGATACTGGAAGTATATGTCGAAGGTGGCAGATGCGCCTGCGACATCAGACGGTCCGAGCTTCTCCGTGAACACCGGGTTATCGAGGTTCACAGCGGACATGTTCGTGACGGTCACGTTCCACCTGTAGGGCGCGTAGATTATGCCCTGAGCCTTCTCCGGGTTGGTAGCGGCCCTCTTGGGCCTGAACAGCATCGTGTGCATCCCGGGCTCGTCGTTCAGGATGTAGTCGGTGCCTGCGCCCGAGCGCAGGGTCCACCACTCACCGTACGGCTCCTGGAACATGTCGTATGCGGTGTAGGTGTGCTCCGTGAACCCTTCGTTCACGGCGGACAAATCCACGCTGTCTGTGAGCGCGCCATCCGCCAGATCAACAACCGTCACCGTCCAGTCGCCTGCAGTGTCGAAGCTACATCCGCCTGTGAACACGTGCACTCCAGCATCGGTCCCAGGGTCGAACGTGTAGTCGTCGGGCACCGTGCCCGTGGAGTCCGTCGTCGTGAAGTGCACCGTGCCAGCGTAGTCCGCGAACACGGCTCCGTGCTGGTCGAGCACGGTCAGGGTCACAGCGAAGGCCGTCCCAATCGGGACCGTCGTGCTCTCGGATTCGAGCACGAATGTCGTGGCGACCGGGCGCTGTACGACCACTATCTGGTCCTGGTCTGTGGCGCTTGTGGTCACAGAGTCCGTGACTATGACGTAGTACGTCCCCGGCTCCTCGAACATCAGCGATGCGACGAACGTCTTCACACCGAAGTCCACAGCGGGGTCGAACGTGTAGTCCGCCGGCAGGACATAGGTGCCGGTCGCATCGGTCGAGAACTGGACAGTCCCGGCATAGCCGTCGAACACGAGGCCGTACTGGCTGTATGCGGTCACCGTCACGTCAGAGTAGTTCATGTTCCAGACGCTGTCGACGCAATCAACGACGAAGTGGTCGATCACCGGGAGCTCCGTGACCACCAGTATGTCGGTCTGCTCGCCGGTGATCGACGGATCCACGGAGTCGCTTGCAGTCACCGTGAAGTACCCTCCTGCGGTGAAGACGACCTCGTCAACGAACTCGTGCACACCAGCATCGGTCGCCGGCACGAACGTGTAGTCCGAAGGCAGAGTCACCTCTCCCGTCCTGTTCGTGGTCCAGGTCACCGTCCCATCGTAGTCAGGGTAGAGCCTGGCGTACTGGTCGTACACCTCGACCGTCACGCTCTCCGGCGTGTCGATCATCGGCGTGAAGCCGATGCCGAACACGAGGAAGTACGTCGGCGCGGCCTCAGGCGTCACCGTGACGGTCAGACTGCCGGTCTTGGTCGCATCGGCTGCATCCTCCACCGTCAAGGTCTGCTCCCCTGCGACCATGAACATCACGGACGCGGGGAATGTGCGGACACCTGCATCGGCCAAGACGAACGGGTAGTTCGAAGGGACAATCGCGTCTGGGTCGGTGGAGGTGAAGTGCACGGTGCCTTCGTAGACATCGAACACGTTGCCGAACTGGTCGATTGCAGTGACTGTGACATCCGAGACCGTCTCGTTCGCGATGCTCGGGTCTGTCAACCCCGCAACCTCGAAGTGGTCTAGATGCGGAGGTTCGATGACCTCGATCAACAACTGCGAGCCAGCAATGGTCGGAGTGACGCTGTCGACGACAGTGAGGTCGTGGTACCCCGGCGTCATGAAAGTCGCAGTTCCAGCCGGGAACGTGTGGTTCCCTGCATCTGCCAGCGTGAACGTGTAGCTCGTCGGCGCGAACACTGCGGCAGAGTCGTTGGAAGAGAACACAGCCGTGCCAACATAGTCCGGAATCAGTTTGCCGAACTGATCGAGCACCGTGACCTCGAAGGAAGACGATTCTCCAGCCATGATCGGACTCGTGTAGTTCGAGACTTCGATCCGGGTCGGGACAGGCTCCCCGATCATCTTGAACTCAATCGTAGGCTGGCCGTAGGGGAGCACTCCGAGTCGGTCCCATTCGCTCTGCAGGTTCTCGTGGGCCGTCTGCTCCTCGGACCAGGTCCACACATCGATGGGCCCGACGAACGTCAGCGACCTCGCATCCGTGTCCAGGAGCACCTGACCAGGGAAGTCCGTCCCGTCGGGCTCGGAGTATTCAATGGTCATCTCGCCGGTCACATTCATGTACACTCCGAGATCCACATGCTGCTGGAACAGCTGTTCTCCGGAGGGCCAAACGATGGTCATCGTCTCCCCCTCAGACAGGTTGTTCGCGCCAGGCGTGTAGTCGTAGTCCATCATCGTGCCGTACAGCAGGCTTCCCGGAGCATTGTTCAGGTACGTGAGGCCGACGTACGGGTCGTAGTCCGAGATCGGGTGCGCCCACGAAGACTCCGCGACGTCCTGGAGCAGAGCCTCCCACTCCCAGCAGGGGGTGCCGTCGAGCGTCGTCTGATAGGCGTACACAGCGTACTCGACGGCCGTGGTGATGTCGATATCCGACCGCTCGGGACCTATGGACGCGGTGAAGTAGAAGTCCTCGTAGTACCACTCCGTCGGCACGAACGCGGCCCTCAGCCACTTTGCGAACAGCGCCTCCATGCCCCAGGTGACGTAGTCGTAGTGCAGGACAATCTCGTCCCCGACCTTCTCGGCATCCATGACAACCGGCCAATACAGTCCCATGAAATCGAACTCATACATATTGTAGATGTCGTAGACCTCCTGGCCCTGATCCAACAGCCAACCCTCGTAGTCCGAAGTTATCTGGGTGCCTCTCGAGGCCCAGGTCGAATCGAAATCATCCACCTCGGCCTGGCTCATGCCCAGTACAGCCATTGCGGCGGTCTCGTCCATGGTGAGCGTCCCTGTGATCACCGTGAGCCATCCATCGTTCTGGTTCACGACCGTGCTGCCATAGGGCTCAAGCTCTTCGTTCGTGGCGAAGTCCATGTGGATGTCCATCACAACATTGCCGCCGGTGACGGTGTCGCTCATGATCGGGTAGAAGAACGGGGTGCTGACCGAGTTAACCTCCGTAAGGTTCCGCGCTGTGACGTTCAGCCTCATGTTGGTGTATGTCCAAGTGTTCTTCGCACCGCTCTTCCACACATACAGGTAGGGATACTCGTCCGAGATTATCTCCTCGGTGCCGCCGTTCTCCCAAGACCGTAGCTCCCACCAGGATTCGAAAGGCACTGCGAACATGTCATACCAGTAGTAGTCAACCGTTCTGGTGTATGTGACGGACGTGATGCTCACCAGAGCGCCGCTGGAAGCGGTCACTCCGCCGATGGTCGCGCTCGCGTTCAGCCAAGCGACACCCTCGACGCTGGCGCTGAAGTTCACAGTGGCACCCGTGGTGCTGCTCAATGTGTATTCGCCAACGGCCAGTCCTTCGACGGTCCATGTGAAGGTCGCGCTTGCAACCGTCCCTCCAACAGAATTGTACGCAGCCGCTGTGAAATTGAACCCCTGATCAAGAGCCAGCGTCTTCGCAGAGGGCGTGACAACCACGCTCTCGAAGACAGGCGGGGTCACAGTCAACTCAACCGAGGCAGTCACATTGACCTCGTTGTAGGTGACGACGCAGGAGATTGCGCCTTCCCCGCCTTCGTTGCCGGCGGTGAGGGTAACCTGCCTCTGTGCTACCATATTGAACACGCCGAGACTCGATGGTTCAACAGACCAGGCGTACTTCACACCGGCGACTCCAGTGAGGCTCTCCCCACCCCATTCCGCCGCAACAGTCACTTGTACACTGTCGCCCGCACCGACCGTCACCGGATCAGGAGTGATCGTCGCAGTGAGCTCTTTGTCTTCTCCGCCCATGACGAACACGAACGCCGCTGTTCCGATGAGGAGCGCAGCCACAATCAGTGCGACAATCATCAACCAGAGCTTCTTCTTGTCCTTCTTTGGAGGAGCAGCGACAGGCGCTGGTTGCTCAGTCCCACTAGCAGGTCCACTAGAACTCATCTGTTCAGTCATACTATCAATTTCCCCCCGAACTATCGGGCTCAACTAGCAAACGGCCACGATAAGGAAATCCAGCTATAAAAACACTCTCGTAAACGGTCTGCAACGAGACCGTTCTGTCGTTTTTCGTATCAACACGAGCGTCGTTTTTCAAAGGGAATTCGGATTGAGAGGCGATTGTTCGATGGAATTCCGCATGCGCGCCCGCAGTGCATCTGCTCGATTTCAAGAATGACAACAGCCTTCGTCGAACACGCAGAAGAGCGTTCTCGGATTACCGCACGTGAATGGGGCGCCTCGGAGTACGAAGAGCGACGCGTGCGGTTGATGGCGCTTCGGCGATTCGACATGAGCCCTCAGAGAAGGAGCGCGATACGGTGCCCATCCGACGAATGTCAAGGGGGACTCTTCGCACGAGTGATGATTTCGTGCAGAACGGACACTTCCGAAAAACGGAATGGAGCACTCTTTTTCCAAAATCGTTCCGAATGTAGAGCGGTTTGTTGAACGATATCGGAATCGAAAACATCCTGACACAATGTTCTTATAGTATCTCTTTCATTCAACTCCCCGGTCGGAACCAGCAGGTTCCGTCGCGCGGCACCAGGGTGTGATGGTGTGGGGTTTGCGTGTCGCGGGCGTACATGCTGGAGCAACTGTGGGGTGAATCCGACCGTGCGCTCCGGCGGACCCGGAACGAGCAGCTTGTGTGTGGGGGAACGAGAATTGAAGGGAGTAAGTCGAAGGCTTCTCATGTTGTGTCTAGTGCTGGTGAGCGCCGTTGTTCTTACCGTACCAATCGCTGGGATCACGGGAATGATTGGCAGGGCGACGGCTGCACCTGAGGAGAGCGTTCTGAGAGTCGGTTTCATGCAGCTGGTGGACAAGTTGAACCCGTACACTGGACTCAGCGATGCCGCATACGTTTTCTACGGTCTGGTATATGACGCAATGCAGTCCGCCGGCAATGACCTGGAGATTGTTGGCAACCTTGCGACGGATTGGTATCCGGTGCCCGTGAGCGATCCCGAGCTAATCGCGTCGGGCGAACCATACGGATCAGTGTGGGAGTACAAGATTTCCCAGAACACAAGGTGGCACGACGGCGAGCCATTCACAACGGAGGACATTGTGTGGAACCTCGAGCTCAACTGCGGCGAGGACAACTACACCAACATGTGGGCGTACCAGCCCTACGCGTATTTCATGAACTACGCCGAAGAGGTCGATGACGAGACCGTCAGGGTTCACTACTACGACAGGGGGACCGGAGAGCCGAAGCCTGCGGCTTACGCGAACCTCATCTGCATCCCCATGCTCCCGAAGCACCTTCTCGAGGACTATGCCGTGTCGAACATCGGTTTCAACTGGCCAGGGGTGTTTGAGGATTCGGACTACCCAATAGTGGGAACTGGCCAGTTCATGGCCACGCCCGATATCTACGACGAGTTCCTGAACGAGAACTATCTCACGCTCGTGAGGAACCCTGACTATCACGGCTTGGCAGACTGGGGCAACGAGGTCAAGTTCGATAAGCTCATCCTGAAGTTCTACGACGAGCTGTCCGCACTGGACACCGCGCTCAGGGTGGGGGAGATCGACATCGCGCAGCTGCCGCCCCAGGCGTACTTCGAGTTGAAGAGCGATGTCGAGAACGGTCTCGAGAACATCGAGACATACGACGGCCTCAGATGCACCCAGTACTGGACCGAGATCGGGATCAACATGGATTCCGCTGCGGGACCGAACCCCACGAGGGTCGACCCAGCGGTAAGGAGGGCCCTCGCGATGGCCACGAACAAGGAGCACATCGTCGAGAACTACTACATGGGCCTTGCGGATCCTGGGACCACGCTCATATCCCCGGTCAACGAGCTTTGGCACTACGAGCCGACGGCGGATGAGCTCATCCCGTACGACCTCGAGGCCGCGAGGGAGCTGCTCACTCAGGCTGGATATGTCGAGCCGAGCGTCGGAGCGACCAGGGTGGCTTCGACCACCAGTCTGCCTGTGGCCGACGGCTGGGTCGAGGAGGACACGGCGCTCACGTACGACATGATGACCAGGGTGGAGTACCCGGAGGAGTACGAGATAGCGTTGTACCTCAAGACGGAGTGGGCGAAGATCGGCGTCAACCTCAACATCAGGCAGATGCTTGAGGACCAGCTTTCGAAGGAGGCGTACCTGTACGGATACGACATGATGATCTGGTACTGGAGCGCGGACGTCGACCCCAACTATATGCTCTTCTGCGAGGCGGAGGCATCGTGGGGTGGCTGGTGCGACAACCTGTACTACAACGTATCATACGAGGAGAACTACTCGATGTCGGTCGAGGAGATCGACCCGGTCAAGAGGCTGGAATACGTCAACAACTGCCAGAGGATTCACTACGAGGACATCGGGTACATCATCCTGGCCTACCCGTACCAGACATACGGATGGAGGACGGACACCTTCACCGGATGGGGCGACTGGAAGAACGATCCAGGCAGGAGCTTCGACCACTTCTGGACCGCCAACCCGCTCTTCTTCGACCTCGAGTACGTGCAGCAGGACACCACCGAACCGATACCCCTCTGGATGGTATTGGCTGTTATCGGGGCGATAGTCGCGGTTGTCGCGGCCCTCGTCGTCATGAAGAAGATGGGCAAGGGCAAGAAGAAGGAGGAGACCGGAGGAGACAGCCCGCTTGGAGACTGAGCAAAACCTCAGGCCCGCCTCGCGCGGGCCTCAATCATTTCCATATCGAATGTGCGGAGAGGGCACTTCGCGGGAAACGCGCAGAAACAACGGTGATAAGAAGGAAGGGACCATCGGACGCTGGATGGTCTGGACGGACATGATGTCTGGGGATGTATCGGGGAGGATGCTGCAATGGACATGAGGAGCTTTCTGGTACGGAAGAGCGTATACGTGGTCATCACGCTTTTCGCCATCATCGCATTCAACTTCTTCCTTTTCCGCGTGATGCCAGGGGACCCTGTCAAGATACTGATACCGAAGGGGCTGACGCCCGAGCTGGAGGCGTACGTGAGGCACGAGTTCGGGCTCGACAAGCCCCTGTGGGAGCAGTTCATCATGTACATGGGGCAGGTGCTCACGTTCGACCTCGGAGTCACCACGACGATCAAAGGTGGGGAGGATTGCTGGACAGTCATCCAACCCAGGCTCGTGAACACGCTGATCCTAGTCGGACTCGGGACGATGCTCTCCATATGGTTGGGCGTGACGCTCGGCAAGCACGCGGCCTGGAGAAAGGGAAAGCCCATTGACACGATCGGGATGGCGGCCGCGCTCGTGTTCTACTCCATGCCGACCTTCCTGTTCGCGCTCGCGCTCCTGATGGTTTTCGCGGGGACCTATCGGTTGTTCCCCCTTGACAGCGCCTATGGAAGACTCCCTGATTGGGCGGAATCGTTCCTTGGGCAGGAGCCACTCCGGGCCCGAGACATGACCTTTGTGCAGATGATCTTCAGCAGAGCGTACCATCTTGTGCTCCCGCTCATAGCGTTCACGCTCGAGATCATGGCGGAGTTCGCGCTCATCATGAGGAACTCTATGACAGACGTGCTGTCCGAGGACTACATCACGACCGCGAGGGCGAAGGGTGTGCCGGCGAAGACCATCCTGAACGGCCACGCCATGAGGAACGCCCTGCTCCCGGTCGTCACAGTGATGGCCATCAGCGTCGGGTGGGTGCTCGGCGGGACGATCATGGTCGAGATGGTGTTCTCGTACGACGGCCTCGGCAAGCTGACCTGGGACGCCGTGATGGCGAAGGACTTCGCGTTGCTGCAGGCGATATTCCTGCTGATGGCGATCGCCGTCCTGCTCGCGAACCTCGCCGCGGATATCGTTTACACTTACCTGGACCCGAGGGTGAAGATCTGAGGTGATGAAGATGGGACCGAAATGCGGCTTGGTCGGGCGCAGTGGGCTTGGCATCGCCCGGATGAGCATCTGGCTCGTCTTCACCGCATGCGCGCTGACCGCGTGCATCGCCCTTGCAGGGTTCGCCTCGGCACAGGACGAGGTCGTCGCGGATGCGGGCCCGAACATAAGGGTAGACGAAGGGGTCACCGTGGAGTTCGACGGGACGGGCTCGACGGGGGACATCCTGAGCTACACATGGAACTTCACGTACGATGACGAGCCCGTCGTTCTGGACGGGGATGTCGTCCAGTTCACATTCGAAAAGCGCGGCGTGTACGTGGTCACCCTCAACGTGACGGGGCACAACGCGACCTGGGACACGGACACTGCGACGATAACGATCGTGTATGTGCCCACGTGGCTTGAGGCGCACATAGGATCGATCGTCAAGTGGACCGTGCTGATCGGCCTCATCGCATGGGCTGCGAGCTTCGTGCTCAGGAAGTACCTCAAGGACAGGGCTCTGCTCACGCCTTCGGACATAGAGAAGTTGAAGGTGCAGTGGAGGAACACGAAGAAGACCTGGAAGATCTTCAAGGCGAACAGGCTCGGCTTCTCCGGGTTCGTCATCCTGATAGGGTTCGTGATCGTGGCGATTCTAGCCCCAATCCTGTCGACGGTGCCGGACCCCAAGAACCCCGACAACTACGAGTACAACCACCTCTCCGAGGGATGGGTGAACCCCCTGCCCCCGTCCTGGGACCCGTCTCCCTACACCGGACAGAGGCACATCTGGGGCACGGACGTGTTCGGGAAGGACGTGTACAGCATGACGCTCTACGGCACCCGAGCTTCGCTGGAGGTCGGGTTGATTGCCACGCTGATTTCGGTGGCATTGGGGGCGAGCATAGGGCTCGCGGCCGGGTACTTCGGCAAGGTGACCGACGAGGCGCTCATGAGGATAACCGACTTCTTCCTCGTGATTCCATGGTTCCCGCTAATGATCGTCATGATGGCCATCCTTGGCCAGAAGTTCATCTGGGTCGTGCTGGTCATAGGCATAACCAGCTGGCCGTCGACGGCCAGGATCGTGCGGTCCCAGGTCCTGACCATCAAGGAGAGGCAGTTCATCGAGCGTGCGAGGGCGATCGGCGCGAACTCCGGACAGATCATCAAGAAGCACATACTGCCGAACGTGCTCCCGTTGATATTCGCGAACACTGTGCTCCTGATATCGCTCGCGATCTTCTCCGAGTCCTTCCTGGACTTCTTCGGGCTCGGGGACCCGACCGTGATCAGCTGGGGCCTGATGCTCGAATCCGCATACAACTTCAACGCGTACACCACGGGCGCATGGTGGTGGATACTCGCTCCGGGAGCCGCGATCATCCTCATGGTGCTCGCATTCTCGCTAGTCGGGTACGCGCTGGACGATGTGCTGAACCCGAAGCTGAGGAAGCGATGAGTCGTAGCCGAGCAAACCTCTTCACCGTGTTTCTTCATGCCGACCGACCTCAGGGCGGATGCTGCAGCGAGGAAATGTCAGAAGGAAGGAGTTTGGGAATCGGGAAGGTCCCGGTCGCGGGCGTCTACTTCTTCTCGGCCGCGGCTGCTAGCTCCGCCTGCCGCTTCCTGAACCACATGAGGTAGCCCATGGCGAACTTGTCCTCGCCCCAGAAGAGCTTCGAGGACTTCAGCGCGACCTGCATGTTCGGGTCGTTCGGGTTGCCGATGAAGCAGGTCATGCCCTGGCCTGCGCACATGAGCATGAACGCCGCGTTCAGGACCGGCCTGTCCGGGAGCCCGAAGGACACGTTGCTCAGGCCGACCGTGGTGTTCACGCCGAGCTCCTCGGTACATATCCTGATCGTGTCGAGCGTCGCCTTCGCGCCCGTCTCGCCGGTGCCGCACGCCAACGCCACGCAGTCGATGATGATGTTCTTCCTGTCGAGGCCGGCCTTCTCCGCCCGGTCGATGATCCTCCTTGCGACCGCGACCCTCTTCTCGGAGGTGGTCGGGATGCCCGCATCGTCTATGCACAGACCCACCAGCGCAGCGCCGTACTCGGCCGCGAGCGGCACCACGATATCCATCCTCTTCTCCTCGCCCGTGGTCGAGTTGATGCCCGGCCTGCCCTTCACGTTCTTGAGGGCGACCGCGAGCACCTCCGGGTCGGAGGTGTCTATCCAGAGAGGCGCGTCTACCGCGTCCTGGACGATCCTGAGCGCCTCGATCATCGCGTGCTTCTCGTCTATCCCGGGGACTCCGACGTTGATGTCCAGTACGTCCGCCCCGTTGGCGATCTGCTTCTTCGCCTCGCCCTCGAGGATGCCGAACTCGCCCGCCTTCAGCTTGGCGATGAGCTCCTTCCTGTTCGTCGGGTTGATCCTCTCGCCGACTAGCACGGGCGTCCTTCCGGCGCCTATCCTGACAGTCTTCTTCGTCCCCTTAAGCTCGATTACTGGCACGGTTGTACAAGGCATGATCACTAGCCTCCTGAAAGGGGTGAACGCCTCGTCTTAGAAATAGTTGTCGGCCGTGCGAGCGGACAGACCCGAACACCATCGGATGATCTCGGATACATATTTTTATTTAGACATTTTTATAGATTCTACGCACGGACATGTCCAAAGGATGGGGCAAACAGGGGTCTGGGACAGAAACCTTAATTAGGGTATCGAGTATGCGGTTTCAATCGTGAGCAGAAATCGAGCCCAAGAGGCCGATTATCTGGCTCCGAAATCGAGGTCCCGAGGAACCCGGTTCCAGAGGACGGCAATTGGGGGTAAGAACCAATGGAAGATGCAGTAAAGCGGCTGAAGGACGCCGTGTTGAACTACGAGATGGAGACCATAGCTGACCTCGCGAAGCAGGCACTGAAGGAAGGCGTGGACCCGCTCGTCGCGATCGAGAAAGGCTTGGCCGAAGGGATCAAGACCGTCGGCGAGAGGTTCGGCAGGGGAGAGATCTACCTACCCGAGCTCGTCATGGGCGCAGAGGCCATGAAGTCCGCATTGGCGGTGCTCGAACCCGCAGTTCCGAAGGGACAGCACAGGGCCAGCGCAGGCAAGGTCCTCATCGGCACAGTCCAGGACGACATCCACGAGATCGGCAAGAACCTCGTGGCGACGCTGCTCGCATCGAACGGGTTCGAGGTCGCTGACCTCGGCGTGAACGTCCCATCAGGGGACTTCCTGAAGAAGGTCGACGAGTCGAAGCCGAAGGTCCTGGCCATGAGCGCCCTGATGACCACGACGATGCCGAGGATGGCAGAGGTCATCACGCCGCTGAAGAAGAAGCACAAGGACATCAAGGTCCTGGTCGGAGGCGCTCCGGTGACGGACACCTACGCCAAGGAGATCGGCGCGGACGGATACAGCGGAGACGCGTCCAGCGCGGTCGATGTCACGAAGAGGATTGTCAGGTGAGCGACATGTCATACGGGATTCAACGTGGGATCCACTTCCAGGTCCTCAGCGACGAGGACCTGGAGAGAATCCACTGGGGCACTCTCCACATCCTGGAGAAGACCGGCGTCCAGGTGGACAGCCCGACCTGCAGGAAGCTCCTGAAGGACAACGGCTGCGAAGTGGATGAGAAGACGAGGATCGCGAAGATACCCTCTCACTTGGTCGAGGAGGCCCTCTCCAAGAAGAAGACGAGCATGACGCTCGCGGGAAGGAACCCGAAGTACGATGCGAAGCTGGACATGAACCACAGCTACATGACCGCGAACGGCAACGGCGCGGTGGCAGTGGACTTCGAGACCGGCGCCCGCAGACCCTCGACGAAGCAGGACCTCGTGAAGTCCTCGAGGATCATCGACGCCCTCCAGAACGTACACATACACTGGCCAGCGGTCAGCTCGACCGACCAGCAGGGATCCGTCGTGCACCTGCACGACCTGGACGCATCCCTGAACAACACCGAGAAGCACGTCATGTACGAGACGGCCGTGACGATCTCGGACGCGAAGGGACTGGTCGAGATGGGGTACATCGCGGCCGGCGGCGAGAAGGAGTACAGGAGGAGGCCGCTCACATCGTGCCTGCAGTGCACGTACGCGCCCCTCCAGCACGACGCGGGTGTCATGGACGCCAGCCTCGAGCTCGCCAAGAGCGGTGTTCCGCTCGTGTTCTTCGGCATGCCACAGCCAGGCGCGACCGGACCGGCAACGCTGGTCGGGTCGCTCGTGGTCGGCAACGCCGAGGTGCTCAGCGCGCTCACGATGACCCAGCTCGCCATACCGGGCGCGTCGGTCATCTACGGCATGGGCAACGCGCCTCTGGACATGAGGACGACGATCAGGGCGGGCGGAAGCCCGGAGCACGCGCTCTCGTCAGCGATGGCGACAGAGCTCGCGCACTACTACGGCATGCCCTCCTGCGTCGGAGTGTCCGCGACGGCCAAGGAGCCCGGAGACCAGGCGGTCCTGGAGTACTACACTGGCTGTGTCGGCCCGCTGCTCGCTGGCGCCGACCTGATGTGCGGCATCGGCCTGCTCGAGGACTCGAGCTGCCTGTTCCTGGAGCAGATCGTCATCGACGACGAGATCGTCGGGGCGATCGCCCGGTTGATCAGGGGCGAGTGGGCGGACGACGTCACGATGGCGATCGATGTCATCGAGAAGGTCGGCCCGGGGAAGGACTTCCTCGCGCAGAGGCACACCCTCCAGAACATGAGGACCGAGTTCTTCATGCCCAACCTGATAGACAGGCGCTCGTTCGACGCGTGGTCCCAGGACGGCTCGAAGTCGCTCAGGGCGAGGGCGAGGGACAAGGTCAAGACGATACTCGCGACCCACAAGGTACCGGCTCTCGACAAGGACGTCCAGAAGAAGCTGGACGGCGTGATCGAGAAGTACAAGAAGCCGATGTGGGGCGGGGAGTCGAAGACCCACTGAGGGAAAACTCCAACTGGCCGGATGCGTGGACCGCGTCCGTGCCATCCTGATTTATTTTCAGGTTCTCACACACCATCACGATCACCACATGACAGGAGCGGACCGACCGAGCGCAAGGGGGAAAGGAACATGGCCAACTCGATACCGGTGAGATGCAGGCGGAACGTCCTCGACTCCGAGGGCGTGCAGATGATCGACTACGCGGCCCTTCAGATACTCGAGAGGACGGGCGTGGCCGTCAAGAGCGAAAAAGCGCAGGCGATGCTTCGGAAGGCCGGCTGCGAGGTGGACAAGAAAAGCGCAGTGGTCAAGTTCCCCGAGACGCTGGTCCTGGAGATGTCCGGGAAGAACGACCGGGCGGTCGTGTTCTACGGGCGCACGCGCAAGCACGACGCGCGCCTGGATTTCGAGCACGTGCATGTATGCAGCGACGGCAACGGCACGATGGCGATGGACTTCGAGACGAGGCAGAGGCGAGAGTCGAAGAAGTCGGACGTCGCGAACGCAGCGCGCGTGACCGACGCCCTGAAGGGGCACGGAATCAACTGGCCGAGCGTGACCTCCCAGGACGTGCCCATGGGCACGAGGCACATACACGACCTGCAGGCGACCCTCGAGAACACCGAGAAGCACGCGACCCTCGCGACCGACACGCTCGCTTGGGAGGTCGAGGACGTCCTCGAGCTCGCGGCCGCTGCCGCGGGCGGAGAGGATGAGTTCAGGAAGAAGCCTTTCCTTTCATCCATACACACCAGCTCCTCCCCGCTCGTGATAGAGGGCGAGGGGCTCGAGGCGGGCTTCGTCGCCGCGGACGGCGGGATGCCGATCTGCTTCTACGTGATGCCAGGACCGGGCTCGACCGGCCCCGCGACGCTCGCGGGGTCCGTGGCGGTCGCCGTCGCCGAGGCGCTGGCTGGCAACACCATATTCCAGCTCTACAGGCCGGGGACGGCCTACGTGTTCAGCTGCGGGATCGCCGTGCTCGACATGAAGGCCTCGACGCGCGCGGGAGGCGGCCCTGAGCACGGGCTCACCTCGGCCGCGTACGCGCAGATGGCGCACCACTACGGGTTCCCTGCACTCGTCGGCGGGTTCGTCTCGACCGCGAAGGAGCCGGACGAGCAGGCGGCCTACGAGAAGTTCGCGAGCGCCGTCATGCCCATCATGGCCGGAGCGGACATGATCGCGGGCATCGGCCTGCTCGAGGACTGCAGGACCGTCTGGCTCGAGCAGCTCGTCATCGACTCCGAGATGTCCGAGATAATCGGCAGGATGGCGAGGGGGATCGATGTCAACGAGGACACCCTCGCGCTCGATGTGGTCGACAGGGTCGGCCCGGGGAAGGACTACCTCGGGCAGAGGCACACGATGGAGCGCTTCAGGACGGAGCACTTCATACCGACCGTGAGCGACAGGTCGTCGTACGACACGTGGGTCGCGAAGGGCTCGAAGACCACGCTCCAGAGGGCCGGGGAAGAGGTCAAGAGGATACTCAGGGACCACACGGTCGAGCCGGTCCGGAAAGAGGTCTCGGAGACAGCGACGCGGCTGGTCAAGAAGAGGACGAGGTAGTCCTCTAGCTCATTCTTTCACGGTCGTGAAGCATGCGCACGTCAGCGTGCGCGCCACGCCCTTGACCTCGCGGAGCCGGTCGATCACGAGCTTCCCGATGTCCTCCATGCTCGCGCCCCGCACCTTGAGGAGCATGTCGTACTCGCCGGATATCATGTGCACCTCCGAGATGCCCTGGATGTCCGCGATCTCGTCGGCGGTCTCCCTCTGCGAAAGGCCCTCCCTGGGCTCGAACTGCGCGAGGATGAAGGCGGTGACCCCCTGCCCGAGCTGCGCGTAGTCCGGGACCGCGGTGTACTTCCTGATGACCTTGCGCTGCTCCATGCGCACGATCCTGTCGTGGACCGTCGCCCTCGGGATCTCCAGCTCCTTCGCTATCGCCTTGGTGGTCTTGCGCGAGTCCTTCATGAGCTCCTCGAGTATCGCCGAGTCCTTCTCGTCCAACATGGTTCGACATAATGACGGGATTTGTATATCAATCTTGTCTAATTCTCGGAAAATATCCGACTAATTCAACGGAATGATGATATACCACGCGTGATTAACCGTCCATACGCCGGGAAGAGAGTATCCGACGCGTGCAGAGAGACGGTGTGACAGATGAAGACGGAGACAATCAGATGGATGCCAGAGATGAAAGCGCCCATGGCGCCGACCGGAGTCACGCCGACCGCCAAGACTGAA
>Ga0315276_10001289_pt1 | contig 22411 bp, 26 predicted proteins | sample YL17G05_0_MG_FD_204542 | JGI IMG/M metagenome (GOLD analysis project Ga0315276, IMG submission 204542) | Sediment microbial communities from Yellowstone Lake, YNP, Wyoming, USA - YL17G05_0 | ecosystem: Environmental > Aquatic > Freshwater > Lake > Sediment | place: USA: Wyoming | collected... | reverse complement strand
TTTCATCAACAAAAAATAACACAATGGAGGATATTCTAAGTAAAATGGGTAAGAAAGAAGATGCACTCCTCTTTGACATTGATGAAAATGACATTCGAAACAATGGCGGTTCTAGAGACTCGTGCTGCGTGTTGGTGAAAGTAAAGGGAGAATTTGACATCAAAGAGCGGGAGGCAATTAAAAGAGTCATCAAAGATAAATTTAACATTGAAGAAACTAGAATGATATTTGTAAAAATACCAATAATGGATGGAGAACAAGCAAGTATAGCTGCCCTTGTAAATACAAAGGCGATTGGACCAAAAATCTTAGAAATTGCCAAAGAGGCAGAAGAGGCATGGGATGGTTACAAAGATGAATATGGCAGATGGGGACTTACCACTGAAGAATTTAAAGAAGGCCTAATGGACGTGGTCCATCAGTTTAGCTAAAGATATGGCAAATTTTGAATTTCTTGAATCTCTTGCAATCGAAATTAAAGAAAATAGAACAAAATTGTATGACGTAGAAGATTCCTTGTCTGGTGTGAATGTGCAACTACACGAAATTCCTTTGAAACGAACAACTGAATCTACATTTGCAAAAATGATTGGTATTGGATACAACGATAAGATTGCAGAACTTGAAAAAGCAAAAGAACAACTTGAAAGAACTATGGCTGACTTAAAAACCTCCATTAGTAAAGACACTGATACTTTTATCTCTGAGGTAAGCTCGCCACACCTAATTATTCCTCTTGAAGAACACCCTGTTATAATAGATGGAAAGACAATTTACAAGTATCGAGGTGGGGCTAAATTCAAAAATCTTTTTGAAATACTTTGTGAAATACTAGGTCGTAGCTCACCACTAGTTGTGAAAGATGTAATGCTATCTCCAACTGAAATCACAATAGCTGTAAAAGATGAATTTGAAGCCAAACAAAAATTCATCAATAGTTTTAATGAAGTTCAAAATACCCTATTAATAAAAAAAAAATAACCTGATTTTGTGTTTGTTTCATTCTTTTGTACCTTGAATTGTTGTTCCTGTTAATAATAGTCTAAATTTACAATCTAGTTTACAGACAAGATAAAATGTTAATGATAATCTAAATCAAAGAAATCAACCATTATGTCTTTTTTAAGACTTTTCTGTACATTGAGATAGTGATTCCAAATAATGTGTTCATCGTATGAGTTGAATGATGTGTGATCAATGTTGAAACCTAATAGAAAATGGATGTTTTTCATATTGCCATCTAGCATAGCTGCAGAAGGACTCCATATTGTTATTCCATTGTATGTCCTTTTTCTCGGCGGTACCGTGGTAGATGTAGGGATTGTCATAGGATTACATTATGCATTATCGTCATTTGGGTCAGTTTTTTGGGGTAAAATTATTGACAAATACCATGTAAAGAAGGCTATACTTTTTATCTGCTTTTCAGCAATTACGATTTGTAGCATACTGTTATTTTTTACTACTGCTTTGAATTTTGTCTTTATAATTTCTTCAATTGCAGGATTTTTCATCATTGGGAAAAATCCGGTTACACAAGTTTTGGTGATGGAATCTGTGTCAAACAATCAATGGAGTAAATTATTTACACAAATTTCAATTCTTAGTAGTTTTGGAAGTCTCACTGCATTTTTAGTGGGTTCAGTGTGGGACACGTTTTTTGATCTCAGTCCGTACTTTCTTTTTTGTGCCACCACCAGTGCAATTGCAACAGTACTCAGTATTAGAGTAGGAAGTAAAAGCATCATAGAAAGACACACGATAGTACAATCGATACACGGGATAATGCATATTTTCAATCAGAATCGACTAAATTTTCAGATGATATTTACTAAAATTCCACATCTTCATGATTTTAAGCCAATTATCTCGATTTTTCAAAGAAAAATGTCTCATGAAATAGGACTGTTATTTTTGACGAACTTTTTCTTTTACTTTGGAAGTAATGTCTACTTGACTGCATTTATCCCATTTCTAAAAAAATTTGATTTTACTAATTCTGAAGTTTTTTTGGTTTATATGGTTCAAACAGCAGTGTTACTGATAATTTTCTTTTTTATCCCACGTTTAATTTCCATAATAAGTGAGGAGCGCGCAACACAGTTATCTTATTTGCCACGAGTTTTGGGAATTATTACGGCAGCATCTATAATTCCTATTGTGACTGGGGGTGATTCCCTTTTAGTTGCAATTATTTCATCATGTTTGATGGTTACAGCATTTTCCATTTTCAGTGTTTCCAACTCCATGATTATTTTCAAATCCATCCCAAAGGGATTTGAAGGAACGTATCTTGGTGTTAATAGCTTCATGATGGGTTTAGGGATATTCTCTGGGGCGTTAACTGCCGGGTTTGTTTCAAACACTGTGAGTTATCTGGCATCATTTACTATAGCCATAGGTGTTATTTTATTTTCATTAATTATGTTTAGACTTTATTTAAAAAACAGATTATCCCACAGAATCATTTAAAATAATCACCTAACTGTTTTCTTCCCCCAATGAAAACAAATTCGTACAAAGATATTTGATGAAATTCTGTATTTTTGAAAAATTAATTTAATATCTTGGAAAAATACTAACTCTCGACTTTGCAGAAATTGCAATTATTGATATAATTGCTACTGTTAAAATCATGACTGCAATTGTTCCAAACTCTGGCACAACTACGCCCTGGCTTATCTCAACTTTAATAGAATTTTTATGTTCTGAGAATATTCCTTGATTGGCAGTAATTGTATACATTCCGTCTTCTTTCCATAATGGTCCACCAGTTGTCATTTCAAGTGAAAACTCTCCATTTGCTTTAGGTGTTATTTGCGCAATTGACACCAAGTTTCCGCTAGGTGCATTCACCGTAAATGTAATGTCTGTTTGAGTTGTAGCTGTATTTCCAACCACTTTGATTTTATTATCCCCAAATACAGTTTCCGCCGAAAGACTAATTGCACTTTCTCCCTCTTTGCCTATTTCTGGTTTAGGCAATCCTGATGAAGTACCTGTAGGGGATTTTAATTCGCCAACCACTTTGAATTTTATCTGTGCTGTTTTTTCTGTATCTTCATGACTTGCAATTACGGTGTATGTTCCTTCCTTGAAACTTGGGAGTGTTGGGTGAATCAATCGTTTAAACTCACCATCGCTACCAATGGGTAATTCTGGGGCATAAACAATTTCTCCATCTGGAGCAATAACTGTCAGTTTAACTGGCTTAAATATGGCGACATCTGAAATTTTGCCAAAGACTAATACTGAATCAAAAGATTTTATGTTAGTCTGAGCGGTGCTTAACTCTATCATGGGTTCTGCAAAGGCAGATATCGGAATTGATAATGCTACTAATGCTAGTATTGCAATCTTTAGCATATTTTAATGATAAATTATCTGTATATGAATTCTCCTGTGTATATCTATTATCCAATTCTGATCTCTGTAAAAAAGAAACAACTTACAATAAAAAATTTACTAGATGTATAAAATTAATTTTTCTTCTTCGTTCTGAGTGGATTTGATGAATAACATGAAATGTATATGTTGAGGGCTTTCTAGCTGTACAAATCATTTTACCTGATACAAAAAGCGACATCGCGGTATTTGGATCAATTTGCCGGCGAGTCGATCTTGAAACTTCTTTTCTACATCTTCTAAATCCTGATCTTGATTAATTGTTGTAGTAGCAACTACCTTCTCAATACAAAGTGGATAGAGAATACTGGGGTCTAATCTCCAATCTTATTGAAGGGATGATCTGTGATATCCTGGTGTATGTTGGCATATATCTCTTGCTTGAATGTGAGGTCACATCTATAACATTTCCATGATTTCATATTAAATAGGCCATATCTTTCGAATATAATGACCGCGTAGGATTCATTCATATCAATGATCAGTGTAATTCACTTTTCAAGATATCTGGGCTCAAATACCTCTGAAAATTCAACTTTTGTAGATTAAATTTTTTTTATTGCTTGATATATCTGTGTATGCCTCAACTAATATTTTCAAATCGCTGTATGTCTTTTTTCAAATTCAAAGGTTTTTTACAAAAACAAGAAAAGCAAAGATAAAATTCTGAAGAGATCTCAAACATGGCAATCAACTGTATTTTATGGCATCCTAAATTCAATTGCAGAAGATCGGATAAACAAAAAAGTAAGAGTGTAAAAATACAATGTTCTACATTGCTTAAATCATATCTACGTATTTTTACCAAATCTGAAACCAAATTAAATTATTTTTTAATTTCTTTCTGATCTGGTCCCCTAATGTTTACATAGTAAGATATAATAAATCAAATAATTCATTTTACAGAGTAATGCAAGGCTCAAAAAATTATTTACTAATTATTATTGCGCTCTCGTTAGTTCTAGTTAATTTTAACTCTGTATTTGCACAAGAAAATTTCTTTGAAGGTATTTACAATCCAACCACTGATGCACTAAAAGAATTTGCTGTTAGTGTTGCAGATAGTACTCCAAAAATAATTGCCGCCATAATTTTGCTTGTAATTGGTCTTATTGCTGGAAAAATTGTAAGCAGGGTGACTGCCAAAGCTGTAACAAATATTCTTCAAAAAACGGGTCAGAAAAATGAAGCCCTAAAGATTGGTGAGGAGATTAACAGTAAATTTGATTCTGTAAAGCTAATTTCATCAACAATTCGTTGGTTCGTCTATCTGTTTTTCATAGTTGCAGCAGTTAATGCATTACAGTTTGAGCAACTTACAACAGCACTGACAAGTCTTTGGTTTTGGGTTCCTAATCTTCTTGCGTTTGTATTAATTGTTGTAATTGGTTCAATTGTTGTCAATTTTGTTGCAAGATGGTTAGAGAGTCAACTATTACATCATCGCATAGGTGGCCATAAAATTATACTATCTGTGATAAAGGCCGTTATTTACAGCATCATCTTTGCAATAGGCTTCACACAACTTGGTGTTGGTGAAACTATAATTCCAATTCTAGTGTCTGCATTTTCATGGAGCATAGCAATTGCCATAGGTGTATCAATTGCCATAGGATTGGGATTTGCATTAAAAGACATCATTCCAGCTTCAATCATGGGTGCCTCAAATCAGCGTTCTATTCTTAAAGTTGGACAAAAAGTCAAAATTGGAGATGTTACTGGTACTATCACTGCATCACATCTGCTTCATGTAATTATAACCAATGAAAAAAATGAGAGTGTGGTAATTCCAACAAAAACAATGATGAATCAGACTATAATTATTTTTAATTAAATTTTTTAAAACAATATTTTTTGTAGTCAAAATTATGAAATCTTATTTCTATAAACCCAAAATACTCTTCTGTTATCTATAAATGGTTTATTAAACAATACGTGATTATTCCATAATATTTCAAAAATGATTTTGATTACTTCTGGATAATTTTTAAACTATGAGTTTAATAAAAATAGATTTAGAAAAACAGAATTGGAATAAGAGTCTATTTCACAATAACTGCTTTCATTAAACATTTCTAGTATTTCTGCTTTTTACTTGTTGTCATGCTAGATGAAATTTGAGATTTTATATATCTAGAATAATTTATGATATATAATATCATAAGGGATACGTGTTTCATGTTGCATACTTGATAAAATTAATCAAATTACTTAAGGAGATCAAAGAGTAAATGAGTCGTTCACTTAAGTGACCTTTTTGAATTGTCTTTCTGTTTAAAATAATTTCCAGTCAAATATGCTTCTGAAGTTTTAAAGAGTATGACTTTCCTTACGTCATTATCTTTTATTTGTTCAATAGTTTTGCTTTTTCTTTTTGATCTTTTTGGTTCACTGTTATTTTCAATAGTTGTTTTTGTATGGCATCAATGTGAATTAATATGTCCACAAAAGCTCGAGTCTCTTCTTTCTTAAATGATTCTGACTCTTCTTCAATCTCTTTTGGTAATCTCACCATTCTTCGAAACTTTCTTTCTAAAAACTCTAGATACCTAAACTCCTCAAGATATTGCCTCAAAATAGTAATTATTCTCTTATTACTTGATGGGTTGTGTTTCTTTATTGAAATTGAAAAGAGATGTTTCTTGACTATGCAGTCAGACTGATCCTCTTGAAGCCACAAAATAAATGAGTTGCATAATCTGAATAATCGGGCATAATTTGCGTCTTGCTTTATGATATTCTCAATATCTAGAATTACCTCATCGCCATTTTTTTGATATGTTTCTTTACAAAAAAAATCAAAGAGATTCAAACTAAGCATTTTACTGTGTTCTAAGAGGCACAGTCTTGATGAATTCAATTCTTACCATCCTATTGTTTAGGTATTCTATGTTGTTGATGTAATGTAATTTTTGGTTAATAAGTATCGGAGAGTTATAACAGATTGAATAAACTTAGGTGTAAATTTATTAATAATAATTTTGGAGTCAAATTATGAATGAAGAACAAATGGAGATGTTAATTATTCAGACAATTAATGGGGCAGTTGCTACAATTCCATCTTATTTAGAAGACATAAACCAAAACCGAGAAACCCTCAAAGTTGAAAATTCTAAAGAATTTGTATATGGGATGATAATGGGAATGGCATTAGGTATGAGTGGAGCGGTTCTAAGTACTCAAGAAGATATTCCAACAGTTGACGAACAAACGAAGATAAGGGATATTATCTACAAGTATATTCCAGAAATCCGAGAACAGATATTTAATTGAACAAGTTTAGCAAAATCGAAGAAAAATTTCTTCAATCCCTAGAAGAGGCTAGAATCGCAACGTTACATGCAGACATTCCACATGTAAAACCGGTATCGTATATTTATCATGATAATATTTTTTTTATCGCAACTGACTATGAAACTAGGACGTTCAAAAATATAAAAATAAATCCCAAAGTAAGTTTAGCAATCGATGTTTATGTTCCTGGAAAACACCGGGCTGTTTGCATCCAAGGAACGGCTGAGATTCTTGAACAGGGTAAGGAGTTTTTAGATGCATATAAAATATTTACTAAAAAATTTGCATGGGTCCGAAATGAACCTTGGAAAGAAAACGAAGCACCAATTCTCAAGATTACCGTAAACAACAGGATAAGCTGGGGGTTGGAATGATGATCAACATAATTTCAGTTAAGAGAAACCTAGAATATTGGGGTTTGTGCTATTTGTGATAAAAGATTTTGAACAGATGTAGGTTTATTTTGGATAGAACACACACCAAGATCCGTCAGAAATCTGGTTTGATATTCATCTAGATTAAGAGATGTTATGATTATTACTTTTCTAATTTCAGAGGGTTTTTTAGTTTTTAAATCTAAAAGAAAATCAAGCCCACTATAATTAGGCATACACATATCAAGTAAAATAAGATCATAGTTATTTTTCAAAACCAGATCCAGTCCACTTTTTCCATCAGATGAACTTTCAAAATCATGATTTGCGACGGTTAGAATATCTGAATAAATTGTCCTGATTTCGGGACTGTCTTCGATGTGAAGTATTTTCATAATATAGGAAAAACATAGGTGGTCATAAAATAAAGTATGTGCATTTGAACAAACTAAGTCGTATTAAGATTTCATCTATTCTTTCAAATTATATCCGATTTTAAAGAGACATATTGGATAAATATTATTTTATGATAATATGTTGTTTGTTCTTTTTGAACAAACAGATTATAATAGCAACGTAAAAAAAGTAATTACCATGAATGGAACTGTCATCATAATTGATGATGAAGAAGATATTTTAGAATTATTGTCTGAATATCTTTTATTAGCAGACTTTGATGTAGTAGGAGTTGCTAATGATGGATTAAAGGCAGTAAATTTGTATAAAGAACACACGCCCGATTTTGTGTTGATGGATATTTCAATGCCAAACTATGATGGAATTTATGGACTAGAACATATTAAAAAAATCAATCCTGATGCAAAAGTCATCATACTTACTGGAAATAGTGAGAAATCAATTACGGAAAAATTAACTGAGTTAAATGCTACTAAAATCTTGTCAAAACCATATCCAATTGAAAAATTGGTAAATATGATGAAATCGCTTAAAAATACTGATATGGTGCTGTAAGATGGAAATTAAGGACAAAGAATATTTTTAACTGCTGTGTGAAACAAAATGCCGTTTAAAATTCAATATACATTCAAAGATGATCCAAAAATCAATATCTGCACAGTGTCATATCAGCAATATAGAAATTTTTGTGAGTTGCCAATCATTCAAGAATGTACAATTGTTAAAAAGAATCAAAAATCTACAAAAAAGAATTTAGATCAAATAGAGAGAGCATTGGAATTGGCATTTAAGAATCAAACAAGTCACATTCGTAATTTGTCTGAAAATTAATAAAAATATGGGCGTGTGTCTGAACAATAACCTTGTGACGTTTGCATGTCTCATTGTACATGATTAATATCAATTTTTGTCAAAGGAAAGTTTCACCTAAATATTCAATCAAAGAATTGAGTTATAAAATCCAAGTGTGAGTTTATCACTCTTTAAGGAGTTCAAATAAAAAGTGATAAAACTACTCACATCGGAATTAGGAAAAAAATGGTAAAACTATGATTTTAAGAAGCAAGAATTTATTTCGATTCTTTAGATAAATTTCTAGTTGTGAAAATCTAAAAATTATTTTCCAAGATTATTATATTTGTTAAATTGAGAGAGAAATTTTGCATATAACTCCATCATTTCATGAATGTAATTATCCACAGAGATAATTGCAGATACCCTTGTTTTGATAAAGAAATCAAAAATCTTTGTGGAACTATCAATACCTTCAAAATAATTTTTCTTTACTAATTCAGAATTTTTCTTTATTTCAAGGAGTATCTTCTGGTCCATATTTAGTTTGTCAAAGAATTCTTTTTCAGATATATAACAGGTCCCAAAGAAATTGTCAAACATGTGTAAGTAAGCAGCATACAAATCAGAGTAATTTTGTGCAAAAGATGGAATTTGAGATTCAAATTTTCTCACCACTTCTGATGTATCGTTTTTCATAAGATCACAAAAAGAGATATGGTTTTGGGAGTTAATCTGATTAGCCCCGTCTTTTTTATTCATATGCTATAATTATACTCATACCATTTAATTATTTCACAAATTTCAAAGTAGAATGGATAACAAATAATATAAAGATAAAAAAAATTGCATAAATATGCCAAGTAAGATAAAATGCTCACATATTTTGGTACAAAAGCAAAGTGAGGCAATAGCAATTCATGAGCGTCTCAAGAATGGAGAAAAATTTGGAAAGTTGGCAAAAGATCTATCGATTGATTCAGGCAGTGCTAAAAAGGACGGAAATTTGGGATATTTTACAAAAGGAATGATGGTAAAGCCATTTGAGGAAGCTGCATTCAAGCTACAAATAGCTGAAATCTCAGACCCAATTAAATCCGAATTTGGGTATCACATAATCAAGAGATTTGCGTAAAATAATTGAACTAATTTAGAATTCAATCGCTAGATTTTGATTTTTTAATCTGATCGAAATCATTATTAATTTTATCACTTATTTTTTTGTAATCACGACGTATTTTTCGGTGTAAATTTTTCTCTTTTTCAAGCAATTCTTGCATTTCTTTTAATTTTAAGGAATCAGTATTTTTTGGATCCAACATCAATTCATCCAACAAATAGTGTTTTAGTGATTTTGAACAAATTTCTGTGCTTAAATCATCAAAATAAAGACACAAAGTTTTTGTTATAACTCTGTTGGGATATCGCATGAGATTATCAATAGATAAAACAATAAACAGCATACTTGACAAACTTGACTATTCTATATCTGAACTAGCCAAAGGGGCATTGGAGAGCTCAGAATTTCAAATAGAGTCTAACGAGGTAAATTTTTTTCTACTAAATCAATATGACATTAGATTACAAAACCTACTGAAATCTCAAGATATCGACATTCACTATTTAGAATCCGGAATAAAAAATAGAATAATCCAAAGAAAACAAAAGATATTTGAAGAGATTGCTCCATTATTTCAGGATTAAAGAAATACGTCCAATCCAGTTTTCTGTAACTCATCTTCTTGATTTTTTTGCAGTACCTTGGTCATCTTTTCACCCATTGATTTGGCAGATGTCATCTTTCTTTTTCCAATCCAATAATATGTCTCATCAATAGTGTTTTTTGCAATTAGCACAACCAACTTTCCAGTGTCTTTTCTACCCGTTCTACCTCTTCTTTGAATAAAACGAATTGAGCTTGGAACATTATCATAGAAAATGACTTGATTGACTTCCGAAATATCCAATCCCTCTTCTCCCACGCGTGTAGCTACTAACACACGAAAAAGTCCATCACGAAAGTTCTGCACCGTGTCGATTTGTTTTTTTTGTTTTTGACCCGTCTCCCCAGCTTTTCCAATTAATATCCCGGCAGAAATTCCCATCTCAGTTAATTTGTTAAAAATCACATTTACTGAATCACGATAGCTTGTAAATATTAGAGCTTTACCTGGAACAGACTCCACAATTTCTTTTAACTTTGCAATTTTAGAGTGTTCTATTCCTTTTGATTGAGCATCTTTAGCAAGATGTATCGCTCTTGTAAAATTAGGATCAACCTCAAAAAGATCTTTTATTCCTACTCCTTTTTTTAATTGTGCCCGTTCACAAAATTTTAAAAAAGATGTGATTCCGTGAGCCTCTAAAATATTCAAAGCATAATGAATTCTAATTGCAGTGAATAATGGTTTTGCAGAACGTCTGTTTTGAGTCAGTACAAACTGTCTAATTCGCAGTAGCGCAGATAATGATTGCTGTTCGGCCAGTTTAATTCCATTTTTTCTTAGAGTGTCATATCGCTCATCTAAAGATAATTTTAACAATGTTTGGATTGCTTTCATTTCGGGAGGAAGTTCAACATAGATCCATTCGGTGTTTGTTTCTTGGGTGTATGGTTTTACATCTGGACTATCTTCTGTTCTTTCAGCAACGCTTGTAATTCGTAGTTTGCTTATGAGTTCTGTTGCTTTGTCTTTTTCACTTGGCAGTGTTGCAGTCATTCCAAGAATTCTTGCCGTTGAATGTGTGAACCTCTCTGCAATTCCAGAGTACGCATAGTCACCAACAGTTCTGTGGACCTCATCAAATACCACCAAACTGAATTGATCAGATGAAATAATTTGTCGATCTAAATCATTTTTTGTTATTTCAGGGGTTGCACATATTACACTACTGTTCCAAAGCTTGGCTCTCTTCTGAATTGTATCCTCTCCAGTAATCAATGAAATATCATCAAGAGTAAGATTTTGTTTTAAGAATTCATAGTGTTGATTAACTAAAACTCTAGTTGGTGCTAAAAACAAGACACCTCCAGTACCTTTTGATAGGTATTCTGCAATTACTTGTAATGCAATGGCAGTTTTTCCCAAACCTGTTGGCAATACAACAATGCAATTTTCTTGCATTGCCTGATTTGCAAGATTTACTTGATAATCTCTTTTTTCAATCGAATTTTTTTGCACATACTTTTTTTCAATATATTCTAAAACCAAGATATTCAAAATAATTTCTAATTTAAGTGATTTTATGCTTTCGTATAGAAATGTTTACTAAAGCATATACTTTAAACGCATTTTTTCTTTAAAAAGGAAATAGAATACTTACACTAACTATCATTACTTTATTCCCATATTGACGTAAGTTGCATTTTTTATGCCTAACATCATTTACTACCATTCTCAACATATTACGCAAAAATACATTAATCAAGGCATGTCTACCCGTCAATACGTAAATTGTGACTAGAATATCCCTTCTAATGGTGGATTATCACTAAAATTGATGTGTAGAACCAAATGCCTTCGGATTAGAAAGTAGTGAAAGAATAACTTTGTTTAGAGTTTAGAAAATAAAAAGAAAAGAAGGCCTTTTGGATTTGCGTATGTAATGCCGTATGAAGTAATGTGTTGTCATCCAGAAAGATTTGTGTATATGTCATTTTGTGAAGCTGGTCGCTAATAATCACGTGTATGTGCACAGACGGTAAAGTGTTTGTCAGAATTATTACACATTCTGCTATTACAGAATAATTTTGACAGTATTTGAATAACCATTTTTCTTAAAGGCATGCATATCTGTCGATTTTCTTTCAATTTCTGAAATAAAAATTACTAGTTGACTTGCTCCAGTTAAAATGACACTACAATGCTTTTCAAATAAGTTATTTTTTCATAATCTTAAAGATCATTTATCACATCCATATCTTCACTTTAATATTTTTTTCAAAACATTTACAAAATTTAGTGATGTGTACTAGGATCAATTCTAAATATGAGTAAGTAATTAATAATTTGACTTGAATAATATTGAACGTATTACGTTGCTAGTTTTATTTATAATATTAATTTCAACATGCATTAATATCTTCACCGAAGAACTTGTTAATGCTGATTCATTTCTATCTCAAATTCCAACTGGAATTGCACTCACAAATGCGGAAGATGTCACAGAGGATGCATCTGGAAATATCTATGCAGTAGTAAATCATAACGTTAAAAAACTTACTTCGGACGGCAAATTGCTTTTAGAATTTGGCTCATTTGGTTCTGCTGATGGTCAATTTAGTTATCCTCAAGGCATAGCACTAGACTCATCTGGTAACATCTATGTTGCAGACACTAATAATCATAGAATACAAAAATTCAACTCCACCGGTGCATACCAATCAAAGTTTGGCTCATCTGGTAATGCTGATGGTCAATTTAGCAGTCCACATGGCATAGCACTAGACTCATCTGGTAACATCTATGTTGCAGACACTGGTCATCATAGAATACAAAAATTCAACTCCACCGGTGCATACCAATCAAAGTTTGGCTCATTTGGTTCTGCTGATGGTCAATTTAGCAGTCCACATGGCATAGCACTAGACTCATCTGGTAACATCTATGTTGCAGACAGTGGCAATAACCGAATACAAAAATTCAACTCCACCGGTGCATACCAATCAAAGTTTGGCTCATCTGGTAATGCTGATTCCCAGTTTAATAGTCCACAAGGCATAGCACTAGACTCATCTGTTAACATCTATGTTGTAGATATTAATAATCATAGAATACAAAAATTCAACTCCACCGGTGCATACCAATCAAAGTTTGGCTCATCTGGTTCTGCTGATGGTCAATTTAATAGTCCACATGGCATAGCACTAGACTCATCTGGTAACATCTATGTTGCAGACAGTGGCAATAACCGAATACAAAAATTCAACTCCACCGGTGCATACCAATCAAAGTTTGGCTCATCTGGTAATGCTGATGGTCAGTTTAATGATCCAGGTGGCATAGCACTAGACTCATCTGGTAACATCTATGTTGCAGACACTAACAATCATAGAATACAAAAATTCAACTCCACCGGTGCATACCAATCAAAGTTTGGCTCATCTGGTAATGCTGATGGTCAGTTTAGCAGTCCACATGGCATAGCACTAGACTCATCTGGTAACATCTACGTTGCAGACAGTGGCAATAACCGAATACAAAAATTCAACTCCACCGGTGCATACCAATCAAAGTTTGGCTCATCTGGTAATGCTGATGGTCAGTTTAGCAGTCCACATGGCATAGCACTAGACTCATCTGTTAACATCTATGTTGCAGACACTACTAATAACCGAATACAAAAATTCAACTCCACCGGTGCATACCAATCAAAGTTTGGCTCATCTGGTAATGCTGATGGTCAGTTTAATGATCCACATGGCATAGCACTAGACTCATCTGGTAACATCTATGTTGCAGACACCAGCAATCATAGAATACAAAAATTCAACTCCACCGGTGCATACCAATCAAAGTTTGGAATAGGCGGTTCTGCTGATGCCCAGTTTAGTAATCCTGAGAGCATAGCACTAGACTCATCTGGTAACATCTATGTTGCAGATACTGACAATCATAGAATACAAGTGTTTGGAACATCTGTTGTTATTTCACCAACATTCACTGCAATCAGAACTGGACTTGATACTATTGTATTAACATTTTCTGAAAATGTAGATGTAACCACTACAAACGGTGCCGGTTATACATTATCCACTGGTACAGTTACTGCAAACACTGATCCAGCAGGTACATCTAATATTATTACACTTACCACCTCTGGCATAACTGGCACTTCTGCAACCCCAACTGTAACTTATGGAGCATCTGCAGGTACAACAGTTGGTTTGACTGCAAATGAAGTTGTAAACGGTGCAAACACAATGGCAAGCGATGCTGTTCCACCAACATTTACTGCAATAAGAACATCGCCAATAACCTGGATTATTACATTCTCTGAAAATGTAGATGCGTCAGCAAATGAGAATTCTGCTTGGACAATTTCAGGCGGTCATGTCGTCACTGCAGTTTCAGATCCAGCTAACACCAAAACATTGACAATTACTACGGCAGCGTCAACTGACACGACAATTGGACAAACCATTACATATATTGCAGCTGGTGGCACGGTCGCTGACACAGTTGCAAATGAGGTTGCAAATGGCACAAGTACAACCGTATCAAGCTATGAAAATACTTCTTTAGTATTTGGAACCATATTCATCGATATTAATGGCGATGGTATACAAAGTCTAGGTGAATCAGGAATAGCAGCTAGAACTGTAATCCTAGTAGATGGTAATGGCACCAGATTAGCAGACAAGACAACTAATGTAAATGGCACTTACAATTTTACCGGAGTAGCACCTGGAACACTCTTGGTGCAAACAGCACCAGTTCCACAAAACCACTTACCCTCAACGGGATTTTTCTCATATGCAAGACCAACAACAGTTGCAGGATTCACTACAACGGTTAATTTCCCATTAACCTTCATTACTCCACCTAATAGAGCAACCGTTAATGGAACTGTCTTTGAGGATACAAATAACAACGGAGTACAAGATGGCATTGAACCCGGACTTTTAGGAGTTCAAGTGTTTGTTGTTGACTTTCTTACATTAACTCAAACTACTGTATTTACTGATGCTAATGGTGTATACAATGCAGCTGGCATACTGCCTGATGTAGTGTTGGTTCAAGCATCACCAATTCCAGCAGGACACCTTCCACATACAACTACATACAGCTATCAAACTTTACCTCAAGGTAGTACAACAACAGTAAACTTTGCACTTAAACCAGTTGCTCCAATAGAAACAGGAACAATTGTATTTGATGTTTTCAATGATGTCAATACTGACGGCATCAAAAACAATGGTGAGACAGGGGTATCCGGTGCTAGAGTGTTTACATTTGAATTACTCACTGCACAACCAGATGCCCAATTCACAAACTCAACCGGATCCTCAACTCACAGCGGATTGATCCCTGATGTGGTACTTGCACAAATCAACGCAGATCCGTTCTACATGCCGCCAGGATTTACTACAATTACTAGTCCAAACGGCGGATTTCAATACGTCTCAGTGATTTCTGGCAGTACAACTACCGTCAAGATAGGACTGCACTAGATTTACAAGATTATTCATCTAATACGCCTTTCATAAAAAATCCACACACACTACAAAATATCTTACAGATAACATATATTTTTTTAAAACAGAAAATTTCTAAAAATAAATGTCAAATCAATACAGCAAACATCCGATACCACCTAACAAGATAATCTAAACAATGATGGCGTTTGAAACAAAAACTAATAATTAGTAATTCTTTTAATTTATTAATCGTGACTATATTTTAAATTAATTTATCTATTACTTTATCCTACATCTTATTTTTTTCTTAAATGAGATATTCTTTTTGAGATTGAATAAAGTGAATTTGTTGATTCTCAGTTTCTTTCTCTTGTCTAGACTCATTGCTCGAAATTTTTCTTGCGGAATGGATATCGTCTTGATTAATTTCCACATGATGCATCACACTCTATTGTCTTTTTCTTATCTGAGATATAGTTGGCATACTTTATTTTCTCAATATGGGGGTATTTCTATTGGTAGTGAGATGTCAACTTTTACACCTAAGATTTTTAATAAAGAGTGTTGTGGATATTACATGTTTTCGTTTTTTACAACAAATACGGCAAATCATGCATTACCTGACATAATCAAAAAATTTGAACTTGCATTGACAAAGAAAAACATTATTGCAAAACTAGAACAGGAACTTCAAATGAGCATTGCTACTACGAATTCTTTTGAAGACTATATTACAATAAAGCAAAAACTAAATTCTGCAATGACTGAATTTTTTGAGGCATTGGAAATACTCGAAAACACCGGTGTTTCCGTCAAAAGTATCGAAGATGGACTACTTGATTTCCCCTCCAAGAGGTTCGATGAAGAGGTTTGGCTTTGTTGGAAATATGGTGAAACTGAAATCAAATTCTGGCATGAGAAGGAATCAGGTTTTATGGGAAGAAAACCAATTCAAGTTAGTGACGAATCGTTAATTTAATGATTTGGCAGATATTTTTAACAAATTCGGTTATGCTGATTTCCTTTAATGGAAATAATATCTCTTCAAAATCAACTGTTGTCAATTTTGGAAATTGGTTGTATTTAATTTTCTCTGAAGTTGAGCAATCTGAATTGACTTTAACACCGATGTAGTTTTTTCATCTAAAGCCCAATACGAATCATCTGAATGATAGTCCTTTGTTATATGGCTGATCTTCGTTTCAGTTACTTTTGGTTCCACTAGTCTATATCTTAACAAAAATATGCCTCCAAGAACCAATACAAGTGAAAAAATATTTACAATTGTAACTTCTTCAGAAAGAAATATTGCCGCAAATGCCACTCCAAACACAGATGTGGTAGAGTAGAGAAGGACTGTTCTTACAGAACCAATTAGTTTCAATCCCATCAAGAAAAATATAGTTGACATTCCTGTACCCAATATGGAAATTATCAAAATGCTTGGTAACTGCATCAAATCAACATCAAAAGAAATTTGAAATATCACGATGATTGAAATTGTAATTGCCGCACCAATGAACGATATAACCTGGGCGATCCTTTTTATGTCAAATTTCTCTCCAATATACTTGCATAAAGTTACGTCTATTGCATACAATAATCCTGAAAAAATTATTAGCAAATCACCAATTACATTGTTATCTAAACTAAAATCATGGTGATAAAGATCATTTCCTATTGGAATTAATATCATGCCCAAAATAATCATGGAGAATGGAATGTATTCATTAACATGAATTTTTTCTTTAAACATCAACAAGGCAATAACTAGTGCAAAAATAATTTCACTATTGCTAAATATTGATGCATTAATTGCAGTAGTTGTACTCAATCCATAAAAATATGTTATTAATGCAGAAACTTCTGTAACGCTGATTAATGCCATAAAGATTACATCTCTTCTAGTAATTTTTGAAACTACTCTGGATTTTTTTATTAAGGGTGTGAAGAATATGCCGCAGATAAAATAGATCAAAAATGCCATGACGATAGGGTTGATCTCTGTTTGACTACCTCCACTTTCTAGCATCGGTTTGGAAACTGCATGAATTAGTGCTGATAATCCCGCTGCTATGATTATGAAGTAATACCCAAAATATGATTTCTTGACAAGATCTAAAGCGATCATTTCAATTTTTGGAAATGATCGACCAGCTTAATAATATTCTCTTAATTGTAAGAAGAACTAAATCTCAAATGAGCCTGTTTTTAATTCACCTCCAACATTGCTAATTTCAAAAGAGAATCCTTCTTTGTTGTGATCCTCATTGATGATTCTATATCCAATCTCATTTAATATGGAATTCATTTGCACGATTATAAAAAAAGGCCAATTCTTACCAAGGTCATGCTGAACTATGATTTTAGTTGAATTATTTAGCGGAATGATTCTAAATTGTACATTCATGCTCTGCCATCTTTTTTTAAACAAATCCAAAACAGAATCTAAATTAACATTACCATAAAAATAATTCAATGTATTTTTTAGATCAACGGTACCGGATTTTTTAGCTATTTTTTGTATCTTTGCTTTGGAATTTGTATCCATTAATTCCCTGAATGTTGATCTAAACATGTAAATCCAACCCATTTCGTTGGCTAATTCATTCCAATTAACTTGTTTTTCTAAAAGATGATTAATCAAAGTGTTGAGACTAATTTTTTGTTCAATGCATTTCTCGTGTAGTTTATTATTTAATTCAGAATCAATTCTAATTGAAATATTATCTGTTTTCTTGAGCATTATGTTTTCTTGATGTGTCAATTCAATCCTTTCTCTTTTTGATTATGTCCAAAATCCATGTCTTTGCCAATGTCTTATTCCCAAATTTGGGGATATACCTTAGTGTGTAATGTTCTGTACTAGCTATTACGACCAATTATCTTGTATCTAATTGTATTATTCTCTTGCGTCTTATGCATAATTATTGGATGTACTTCAAATGTTATCATGAGAACATCTGTGGTAATTTTATTTTTAACCTGATAAAAAACCACATATCATGTATGCTATATGAGGTGTTGTCATTTTTGGAAATGACAGATAAATTGGTTTATTATCTATTATGAAAGTGGTTTGACATTGCAAAACAGTTTGGATAATTTACTTGCACCATCTTTACGTAAATCTATTGAAGAGAATCTTGGGCAAGTCACACTAAATAAAATTGAACAACGTTTGATGGAACGCCATGGGGTGGGTGTTGTTCAAGCCATTAAGGATTTTTACAAGCTTGATAGTGTCTTGAGAGAATTTTTTGGAGCAGGTGCCGATGGGCTTGAATCAAAATTTGTAAGTAATATTATTAATTTAGAACAATCCAAAATGTCTTCCGATAATTGGGTTATTATTCAGGATCAATCCTTGGCAAAAATATTCCTAGAATCTTTTGCAGACGATGATAAAAAAGCAATATTGGAAGTAGCCATGGATAAGTCTCTTATTATATCTGATATTTTGAATAATTGCAGCATTCCTCAAACCTCTGGCTATCGTAAAATAAATTACCTGATAGAAAATGGACTGCTAATTTCAAATGGATATGCTTTGTCAAAGGATGGTAAAAAAGTACAAAAATATCAAACAATATTTAATAATGTGAAAATGGATATTCAGAAAAAAACCATAGTCATGAAAGTTCAATTAAAAAAGAACCCATTAAATGAAAGTACAATTCTACAAATTATTCAACACTAGTCAGTTCATTAAATTAACTGTTTTAAAATTAAACATAGCGCATTAACTCTAGTATGCCATCGAAAATATCGTGTGTCTCTAATCTCTGTCTAATCTAATTTTGAAATTAACTTGATTTGAATTAATAATTTAAAGAGATTTCTTATGTTGGTATAGCGAATAAAGTATGAGCAAATACCCACTATACCAAAATAAATTCACAGGATCATCTAAAGAATAACTTTCATACACTTCGATATAATAATACCACGTGTCACCAGCTACTAAAAATATAATTCCAATTACTAGAGTCAACCAAGATGTTCCTATCAATCCTCCTTTGAATATTCTAAATGTGTGAATTGAGAGACCTAATGTAGTTGATGTGGCAGCAACAAATGCAACTCCGTAAAAAAAGTCAAAACCATTCTCATCAGACATTGTCAAAAATAAATATGCTAATGTTATAACTAATGGAATTCCCAACAATGTGAGTATTCCAAGTTTATCAATTTTTGAAGAAAAAAATCTGATGTTGATAATTAGATAGAGTGCAACCATTGGATAAAACGAGTAAAAGAAAACATCTGCAATTGAAGGATATGGATCCAGCACTAAAATTTGTTCATAAACAAAATAAGTTAATTCGCCTAAAAATATCCCAATAAATGCAATTCCTAGCATTTTATACGCTCTAGCGTATACTAGAGTTCCAGCGTATCTTTGTGCAGTAATGAAGCTAAAAATTGATATGCTTGCTGGAATTATCATTGAAAAACCATAGACTAAGGCATCAGATTCTTTTATCACGTTTACTGTAATGTGAAATCCTATGACAAGGGCGGCAACTAATGCAATGATTTTGTAGTTGATTGGACTTCCTAGTTTTTCTGGCACTACTTCGTCTTCATTCATTAGTCTCTAGTCTTTGTTTCTTATCTTAAATAACTCTTGATTAACTTTTCTGAGCTTGATAAACTCATAGGATTTATCTGATGCATCTAATCTTCCTAAATCTGAAAAAGCATCTAGGTGTTTAATGACATCTTCTGTCATTACTTCTGCTTCAAGTGATTTTAAAACCTCTTCTGACCAACTCCAATCGGCATCTTTATTGCATGCATATACTATCCAAGTATACTCTCCATCTATTTTGTAGATATCAAACGGAAATAATCTGCAATCAAAAGGTCTATCTTGATAAATTGTACATCCTTTCTTTTTATCCCAAAAAACACACTCTTCTGAGTCTAATTTCTTTTTTAACGCATATCCTTCAATTTTATTTATAACTACATTGTTTGCAAAATTCTTATGTCCTGTTTTTTTGATTTTCCCGAATTCATTTGGAGTTAAAAATGGCGTTACATAGTCGTTGCAACATGATACGTGTTTGCATTTGTCACATAAACCACCCCATAAATCAGATTTCATCTAATCTACTTTCCTTGTGATGTATTCCAAATTGAATTGTTTATTCAAATAACTCCCAATTATAATATCTCGTAAGGCTTGTATTCGCCCTGTTCTCTTAATCTGTTGAATCTTTTTAAAACAAATTCCGCTGTTTCTCTGACATCAATACTAGAATCTTTCAGAGCTTGTTTAATTAGAGGTTCTGCTTCAAATGCTCGCATTAATCCGAGAGCTTCAATTGCTTCGTGTCTTGACAAAACACTCTTGTCATGCAATGCTGCGTCTACTAATACCGGTATCTTCTGTCTCATATTTCTTGCAGCAATTTGAAAGCAAGCTTCGTGTTTTACCACCCCATTGTTATCATATTTAATGACCCATTCAATAGCTTCAGATACTTTGTCAAACAATTGGTCACCGTGCTTTCTATTTTCTGCCAATTCTCCTATTAGCCATACAGCATCCCAGCGCTTTGACTCATCTTTTTCATTTTTTAAAATATCTACACATAATGTAAAACGTTCTTCATCAGGAAGTGCTCTGAGATTATTTTCATCGACTAATTTAACTGCCATTTCCATTACTGGGAATGCCATCTTTTTAATCATTTCCATTAATATGCCATTGAAAATTTTTGAGCCTATTTTGTTACGTGATTTTTCACATCTACCGATTTTAGTGGTTGTGCAGTTTCCCATAATAGGCTGCAGAGGCTATGTATGTTATTTACCATTTCCAATGAATTTGTACATAGTGAAAAGTCTGATTCTGAATTTGCAGACATTTGATTTGTAATTGAGGAATCTGACATTATCATTTGTTGATCTTTTTGAACTACCATTCGTCCTTTTGATGGAAGTTTACAGATTTTTGTTTCACTTGCATTAAATCTTTTTACAAATGTGACTAATTTTGGATCATCTATCTCTACAATTAATCTGACACTACCGCCATTCTTCTCACACGTCAGGATTTTTTCAGGAATTTCACTATGATACATTTTAGATATGTCTTCAAGTGTGGTTGCAATGTATACTACACCTGTTGCATTTTCTATCATCTGGGCAATATCTGCATAAATATTATTTTTTCCTTGGACAACTCTGAAAGTTGGAACACTTGTTCCTGGTTTTGTAGCAAACTCTTTGTTGATTCTTTTAATGATTAACTCTCCACTATTTTTGATTTTGTTGATTTCTTCTTGTTTTTTCCTTAATGCAATATCTAGGACATCTTTAGGTTCTGCTGCTATACATAATTTAGGGCTTGAAAGTGTAGTTGAAATGATATTTCTGCTGACCATCTTGTCTACCGTTCTATACATTCTGGCCCTGTCAATATTCAGGTCTTTTGCAAGCGCACTGGCCGTAATTGGCCCTGCTCTTAACAAACTGAGATATACCGTGGCCTCAAATTTATCTAAATTTAATACCTCTTCTAGATCCGCTGTTAGGTCAGTCATTTGTTCTTGGTATGACATCATGATGATTTTACCCCCAATTCATTTAGATTGAACAAATCTTGCTTTTTATTTTGAAATCTTGTTTGATTGTTCATTTTTTGATTTATTGTAGTCATGCCTTGATGTTAATACTGAAATCATGATAGAACTAAAGGACAAGTATGTAATTCAATATTACACCCTTTCTCACATGGAAATACATTGCAAATCAGACAATTTTTGTTATAAATTGTTAGAAATGCACTAAATTATGTTAAATGCAATCACAGCTGCAATAACCATTATGACTACATGCTTTGTTCCAGCAACATAGGATCCAGCTCCAATCTTTCCTGCTGCCAATCCTCCAAAAAGGGCCTCTATAATTGCCATGTTAAATAATGCTGACTGCATTGCTTTGACATTCATATCTGCCAGTGAGCTAAACATGG
>Ga0315276_10001288_pt1 | contig 22431 bp, 16 predicted proteins | sample YL17G05_0_MG_FD_204542 | JGI IMG/M metagenome (GOLD analysis project Ga0315276, IMG submission 204542) | Sediment microbial communities from Yellowstone Lake, YNP, Wyoming, USA - YL17G05_0 | ecosystem: Environmental > Aquatic > Freshwater > Lake > Sediment | place: USA: Wyoming | collected... | reverse complement strand
GCCCCTCGGCCCGGGTGATCATCGTCTCGATCTCGCCGAACTCCGACGCCGCGGCCCCCACCGTGGCGGGCTCGGCCCAGACGCGGGAGCGGGGGCTCAGGTCGCGGGACTTCAGATCCCCCACGGCGAGGGCGAGAAGGTAGGAGGGGATCGGCTGCGGCATCTCGAAGAGCCAGGTCCGCGTGCCGGGCTTCCCGCCCGGCCGGACGCCGGCGGGCCCGGCCGACATGACGGCCGCGAGCGCCTCGGGGACGGTCACCTCGGCGTGGTAGGACATCCGCACCCGGGGGCTGTCCTGCGAAGGCACCATGGTGCGGGCATGGATCGGCTGGCACTGGCTGAAGAGGAAGGGATGGCGCTTCCCTTCGGTCTGGGCCGGATCGAGCCACTGCAGCGCCACCGCGTCGGGGGCCGTCTCGTAGTCGATGGCCACTTCCCGCGTCCCGGCGGGCAGATCGAGGCGGAGGCGGCGGCCGAGGATCGGCTCTTCGTCTTCGAGGCGGAAGGGGATGTCCTTGCCTCCCGGGGTGTGGACCGACCGGATCGTGAGGCCCTTGGTGTCCAGGTCGAGCGTCCATGCAGAGAGCGCAGAGGGCGCAGAGGGCGCGGAGAGCTCGAGGACGGCGGTCCCCTCCAGCCGCTTGCGGTCGAAGTCCACGTTCCAGGTCAGGCGAAGGCGATTGATGCGGGGCTGGTCGGCGTCGAAATAGGAGTGGGGGTCGAGTCGGTTCATGGCGCGCTCCAGTCAAGGACGGGGGAGGTCATCTCACGCTTTCGCCGGTCGCAGCACATACTTCTCGTGGAAGTTCCGGAGCATCTTCACGAACTCCTCGATCTCCGGCCTGGGGGGCAGGAAGGTCGTCCGGAAGTGGAGCGTCCCCGGCTCCTGGCCGAACCCCGATCCCGGCACGACGCAGATGCCGGTCTCCTCCAGAAGCGCCAGGCAGTAGTCGGAATCCCGCTTCGCCTCGTACGCCTGCCGCTCGGCCGGGGCCATGGAGACGGGGTCGATTCCCTTCTCCGGAGGGAGCTGGAAACGGACGAAGGCGTACATGGCGCCCTGGGGGACGTCCAGGGACATCCCCTCGATGGCGTTGATGCCGCGCCCCAGGATCCCGGCCTTCTCCTTCAATTCGCCGAGAATCGCGTCCCGCTCGCGCGCGTAGGTCGGGTGGCTCTCGTCGCCCGGCTGGGGCGGCGAGACCATCATCAGCGTCGCGATCTGGCCGGGCAGGTTCGCGCAGAGGCTGATCGACTGGAGCTTGATGAACTCCGCCATCACGTCGTCGGGGAGGTTCCGGAACTCGGCGTATCCGCCGCGGTGGCCGCACTCTCCCAGGAACCCCTTGGAGACCGAGTGGAGGCTGAAGAGGGGCACCTCCGTCTCCTTCAACTCGTGCATCACCTTCGCGAAGGAGTGGAACCGGGAGTCCTTGTCGTAGACGTTCTCCTGGTAGACCTCGTCGGCGAGGATCCCGACGCGGTTCTCCCGGGCGAAGCGGATGACCATCTCGATGTTCTCGCGGGACAGGACGGCGCCGGTGGGATTGCCGGGGTTGATGATGACGATGCAGACCGGCTTCACCCCGTCGCGCTTCGCCCGGGCGATGCTCTCGTCGAGGACTTGCCGGCTCAGTTGCCAGCGGTTCCGCTCGTCCAGGAAGTAGCCGATCTGCCGGCCGCCCTGGAGCTCGATCGTCGCGCTGTAGAGGGGATACTGCGGGATCGGGATCATGAACCCGCAGTCGGGGTCTCGCAAGAGCGCCACGATGACCATCTGCGCCCCCTTGCTGGCCCCGTCCGTCAGGATGATGGTCTCCTTCCTGGCCGGGATGCCGTCGCGCCTGCTGATGAACTCGGCCACCGCCTCCCGGATGAAGGGGATGCCCGGGCTCTGGCTGTAGGCCCCGGTGCCGTGGGGATGCCGGCGGAGGATCTCCTTCGCCCGGGCGACGATGTCGCCGGGGAAGAGCCCCGTCGCCGCGGCGTGCTCCAGCAGAGCCGGGTACTCGAGCAGGCTGAACATCTGGCGGATGTAGGAGAGGGGCTTCTGCTTGAGGGCCTGCGGGTTCCCGATGTTGCAGTAGATGATCCGGCGTCCCTGCTCCTCCAGGCGCTGGGCCCGCTGCACGATGGGGCCGCGGACCGCGTACTCCGCCCTCAGGAGGTTGGGGTTCAACGACTCTCTTGTCATCATGACGGGCCTCACGAAGGACGGATTGCCGCGGGGGAAACGGCCAACAGGCCCTGATTTTGCGCCGGATGGGGCCTGTCCTGTCAACCGGACGGGACTGCGAAGCCCCCGTCGCGCCGTTTTGCCCCGGGCGTAAAAAAAGGCGGAGTGGAAAGGATCCACTCCGCCTTGAGATTGTCGCGTCCGGTCGGCTAGACGAGCCCCTGGTCCATCATCGCGTTGGCGACCTTCAGGAAGCCTGCGATGTTGGCGCCGTTGACGTAGTTGCCGGGGGTGCCGAACCGCTCGCCGGTCTCGACGCAGGCCTTGTGGATCCTCTTCATGATGTCGTGGAGCTTGCTGTCCACTTCCTCCCGAGACCAGGCCAGGCGCATGCTGTTCTGGGACATCTCGAGGCCGGAGGTGGAGACGCCGCCGGCGTTCGCCGCCTTGCCGGGGCCGTAGAGGATCTTGGCGTCGAGGAACTGGTTGACGCCCTCGATGGTGGTGGGCATGTTGGCGCCCTCGCTGACGACGTAGACGCCGTTCTTCAGCAGGTTCGCCGCGTCCTTGCCGTTGATCTCGTTCTGGGTGGCGCTGGGGAACGCGCACTGCGCCTTGTGGTTCCAGAGCGGGTTGTGGTCCGTCTTCCCGTCCAGCGCGGTGTAGACGGCGCCCTTGTGCTTGTCGGCGTACTCCTTGATCCGGCCGCGGCGGACGTTCTTCAGCTCCATCACGTACGCCAGCTTCTCCTTGGTGATCCCGGCCTCGTCGTAGATGTAGCCGCCGGAGTCGGAAATGGTGACAGGCTTCGCACCGAGCTGCAGGAGCTTCTCGATGGTGTACTGGGCCACGTTGCCGCTGCCGGAAACGAGGCAGGCCTTCCCTTCCAGCGTCTGCTTGCGGGTGGTGAGCATCTCGGCCGCGAAGTAGACCGCGCCGTAGCCGGTCGCCTCGGGTCGGATCAGCGAGCCGCCCCAGTTCAGGCCCTTGCCGGTCAGGACGCCGGTGAACTCGTTCCGGAGCCTCTTGTACTGTCCGAACAGGAAGCCGATCTCGCGGCCGCCCACGCCGATGTCGCCCGCGGGGACGTCGGTGTCGGGGCCGATGTGCCGGAACAGCTCGCTCATGAAGGACTGGCAGAACTTCATGACCTCGTTGTCGCTCTTCCCCTTCGGGTCGAAGTCGGAGCCTCCCTTGCCGCCGCCCATGGGGAGGGTGGTGAGGGAGTTCTTGAAGACCTGCTCGAAGGCCAGGAACTTCAGGATGCCCAGGGTAACCGACGGGTGGAAGCGGAGACCGCCCTTATAGGGGCCGATGGCGCTGTTCATCTCGATCCGGAAGCCGCGGTTGACCTGCACGTTGCCCTGGTCGTCCAGCCAGGGGATCCGGAACAGGATTACGCGCTCGGGCTCGATGATCCGCTCGAGGATCTTCGCCTTCCGGTACTCGGGATGGCGCTCCATCACCGGGGCCAGGGATTCCGCGACCTCCTGGACGGCCTGATGGAACTCCGGCTCCGCGGGGTTCTTGGCCTTCACCTGGGCCATCAACGAAGAGACATAATCCGCCATACGATTCTCCTCCTAGCCCGAACAGGGCATCTTGTGGAATAGGTCGCGCATCATACCACAAGCCCGCTTTTTGAAAAGCCACGCGGTCGCCATTGGGCGGGGAAGGCAGCGAGCCAGGCGTCCGGACTGTTGACAACTCTTTCCCCGGGGCGGAAGATCTCCGCCTCATGGTTCCGGCGCGGGCCGCTTCGCCCCGCGCCTGCCGTCCTCAGGGAGTCCTTTTCATGACTGCCGCTTTCCTGCGCCGATGGCCCGCCACGCTTCTCCTCATCGCCATGCTTCTTCTGCCGGCCGGGGGGCCGCGCCCGGCCCTGCCGGCGGAGGGTACCTCCGTTCCGGATAGGGCGGTGAAAGACGACCCGCTGGCCCGGGTGGCCGCACTGATCCTCGGCGAGGAGACCGCCTCGGGCGGGGCCTACGCCAAGCTCGCATGGCTGACGGACCGGATCGGTCCGCGGCTGTCGGGGTCCCCCGGCGCCGAGGCGGCGGTGGCCTGGGCGAAGCAGGAGATGTTGCGGGACGGCCTCTCCAACGTCCGGACCGAGAAGGTGATGGTCCCCTGCTGGGTCCGGGGTGAAGAGACCGCCTCCATCGTCTCCCCGGTCTCGCATCGTCTGGCGGTGACCGCCCTGGGGATGAGCGATCCCACTCCCGCCGGGGGGATCACCGCGCCGGTGGTGGAGGTGGCCTCCTTCGACGAGCTCCACCGGCTGGGCGAAGAGGTGAGCGGGAAGATCGTCCTCTACAACCGTCCCATCATTCCCGGTTCCAGGGAAAACGGTTATGGACCCGCCGCGGATCTGCGTTACCGGGGCGCCGCGGAAGCGGCAAAGCAGGGGGCGGTGGCAACGCTGATCCGGTCCCTGGGGACCCTCAACGCCCGGCTGGTCCACACCGGATCCCACGCGTACGAGAAGGGAGTGCCGCGAATCCCCGCCGCCGCGATTTCCGCCGAGGACGCGGAGCTGATCCACCGGCTCGCCGCCTCGGGCGAGACGGTCGAGGTCAGATTGACCCTGGGGTGCAGGCTCCTCCCCGACGTGGAGTCGGCCAACGTGATCGGGGAGCTGCGGGGGCGGACCCTTCCCGGGGAAGTCGTGGTCATCGGCGGCCACATGGACTCGTGGGACCTGGGGACGGGGGCCATCGATGACGGCACCGGCGTAGCGGCCTCCATGGAGGCGCTGCGGCTCCTGAAGAAGCTCAACCTGCGCCCGAGGCGGACGATCCGGGCGGTCCTCTTCATGAACGAGGAGAATGGAATCCGGGGGGGCCGCGCCTACCTCGAGACCCACCAATCCGAGATGGAGAAGCACGTGACCGCCATCGAGGCGGACTCCGGCGCGGGCCGCCCCACGGGCTTCTCCGTCAACGCCGGCCCCGGCGGCGACGAGACGATCCGGCGCCTGGCCGCGCACCTGAAGAACATCTCTGCCACCGGCGTGGAGGCGGGCGGAGACGGAGGGGTGGACATCTCCCCCATGCTCGCCGCGGGCGTCCCGCTGATGGGGCTGCGCCAGGAGGGGGGCGATTACTTTCACTGGCATCACAGCGCCGCCGACACCCTCGACAAGGTGGACCCCCGGAACCTGGCCGACAGCGCCGCCGCGCTGGCCTTCATGGCCTACGCCCTGGCGGACCTGGAGAGGCCCCTCCCCCGGATCCCCCCCGAGGCGCGAAAAGAACAGGATTACTGAGCCGCCCCTGCGGGGCGCCGAGGGGGCGGCTGTTGACGCCCCCGGGCGGGCGCTGTTAGCATTCTGCAACGTGGGTCCGGAACCCCCCCACTCCGAGTCGGACCCTGGGCATTTTTATTTCTGGTTCAGGAGGCGGGTGACGACATGCGTGAAGTCCCGGGATTCTTTCGGCTGGCCACATCGGACCTGAAGCGGCGCCCCCTGCGGACCTGCCTGGCCCTGCTCGGCATCGCCCTCTCCACCGCACTGCTTCTCGGCACCCTCAGCCTCCACGCGGGGTACGTCCGGGCGCTGGACTCGACCATCGACCGGATGGGCTACCAGGTCCTGGTCACGGCCAAGGGGTGCCCCTACGAGGCGGCCTCCCTGATGATGCGCGGCGAGAACGTTCCCATGTACATTGACGAGCCGATCTTCGACGCGATTCTCGCCGACCCCGACGTGCTGGAGGCCACCCGGATTTTCATGCAGAGCATGAAGTCGGAGCAGCAGCTGGGGAGCCTGGTCTTCATGGGAGTGGACGACCAGTACCTCCGTCTGAAAGCCTACATATCGCTCCAGCGCGGCAAGTGGTTCACCGGCGAGCACGCGCCCGAGGCGATCCTCGGATACAACGCCGCCAACACCATGGGGCTCGACCTGGGGGACAAGATCCCGGTGGGCCAGTCCCGCACGCCGCTGACCATCGTCGGAGTTTTCGACCGCACCGGCACCCAGGAAGACGGAATGATCTTCATGCCGCTGCGGTTCTCGCAGGAGCTTTTCGACAAGAAGGCGAAGCTCACCGCCGTCGGCGTGCGCCTGAAGAACCTCGAGCTTCTCCAGGGTTTCGTGCGCAGGATGTTCGAGCTCCCGCAGGTGCAGCCGGTGACCATGACCCAGTTCCGGGACACGATCATGGAGTTCGTGGGCACCTCCCGGCTCCTTCTGCTCCTGAGCGCCCTGGTGGCGGCGGTCATCGGGTCGCTGGGGGTCCTGAACGCCATGACGATGTCGGTCGCGGAGCGGATGCGCGAGTTCGGAGTGATGAAGGCGGTGGGCGCCTCCGCCCGGAATATCTTCCTCCTCACCATCCTCGAGACGGGCTGCCTGGGGATCCTGGGGGGGCTGCTCGGAATCGGCATCACCGCCGCCGCCGGGATCGGGATCGAGTCGCTCCTGAGGACCTATGTCCCCTTCGCCCCGCCGGGCCGGCTGGTGTTCCTCGGCCCATTGCACATCGCGGGCTGTCTCGCCGCTTCTATCCTCCTGGCCATCCTGGCCGGGATCTACCCGGCCCTGCGCGCCGCCCGCGTTCGCCCGGCCCAGGTCTTCCGCGAGGCGGCCTGAACCCATGGAGACCCCCGTGAGCAAACCCATTCTGGAAGCCTGCGGAATTGCGCGAACCTATCCCCTCACCGCCGAGAAGGTGGAAGCCCTCCGGGGCGTGGACGTGACCCTCGCTCCCGGGGAGCTCGTGGCGCTGGTGGGGGCGTCGGGATCGGGAAAGACAACCCTCCTGAACCTCCTGGGATGCCTGGACCGGCCGACCGCGGGGACGGTCCGGATCCAGGGGACCGAGGTGCAGGATCTCTCGGAACGGCAACTGACGGGGTTCCGCCGCAGGGCCATCGGGTTCGTCTTCCAGGAGGCCTATCTCATCCCCACCCTCACCGCCGTGGAGAACGTAGGGTTGCCACTCTCCTTCGACCCGGACCGGATCAAGCCCTCCGCTCCGGCCGAGGCGCTGTCCCGGGTGGGGCTCGGGGAGAAGACCCGGCGCTATCCCAGCGAGCTCTCCGGCGGCGAGCGCCAGCGGGTGGCCATCGCCCGCGCCATCGTCCATCAGCCGGTCCTGATCCTGGCCGACGAGCCGACGGGGAACCTTGACTCGGAGAACGGGAGAAGAATCTTCGCGTTGTTCCGGGAGCTGGTGTCGAAGGGAGACCTCTCGGCGCTGGTGGCCACCCACAACCAGGAGCTGGCGGCCCTGACCGACCGGAGGATCTATCTCAAGGACGGGCGGATCGTCCAGAAAGGCGAGGGATGAGGCTATCCGGCACCTTCGGCGCGGCGATCCTGATCGCGGCCGCGGCGTGGGGTTGCGGCGGCGGGAGCGGATCCAGCCAGCTCTCCACTTCCGGGAAGGCGCGCCTGGCGCTGGAGGAGCACCTGCAGCGGGGCATCGAGATGATGCGGCAGGGGCAGGACGCGGGGGCCGTCGCCGAGTTCCAGCAGTGCATCGCCATCGATCCGAACGATGCGCGCCCGCACAGCCAGCTCGGACGGCTCCTGGCGGCGAAAGCGCGCCGCGAGGGAATGAAGCCCACCCAGAAGGTGGTGTCAGTGCTGAAGGAGGCGGTCCGGCTCGACCCGAACGATCTCCAGGCTGCCTACGAGCTGGCGGACATCGTGAAGGAACGGTACGTCGGCACCTTCGACCAGGACCTGACGGTGGAGCTATTCGAGAAGATCCTCAAGGCCAATCCCTCCCTCTACGATGCCCGCCTCCGGTACGCCACCTGGCTCGCCGTCGGAGAGGTCCGTCTCACCATCCCTTCCAAGGAAAAGGCCAGCCGGGACTCGGGCTGGACGATGGACATGGCCCGCATGCACCTCGAGAAGGTGCTGGACCAGGTCTCGCCCGACAGCGAGCAGGCGAAGGCGGCCAACTTCATGCTGGCCCACGTTTACCTGAAGATGGGCCAGTGGCCCGAGCTGGTCAACCAGACCAGGATGATTCTGGAGCGCTTCCCCGACATCCCCCCCGATCGCAAATGGCAGACCGTCGGAATGATGGGGCACGCTTACCTCCGGCAGAAGATCCACAAGTCGGCCCTGGAGACCTTCATGCTGGAGTACGACCTGGGAGGAGGGAACCGGGCCCTCTGGGACCTCCACCTGGCGGCGGAGGGGTCCGCCGGCTGGGACATCCTCCGGCCGGAGCAGAACACCGACGCGACGAGGAACCTCCCCGAGAAGTACCGCTTTCCTTTCCGCCCGGAGCGCTACGGCAAGGACCTTCCCCCCCCGGGGCCCCGGTTCCGGGACATCGCGGAGGAAACGGGGACCCAGAGGTTTGCCGGCGCGGGGCCGGCTTCCTGGGCCGATTATGACCAGGACGGAAGGTATGACCTGATCAGCTGCGGGTGCGACACGTATTGCCAGCTGTTCCGGAACCTCGGGACCAAGTTCGAGGACGTCACCCTTGCCGCCGGGCTGGAGCGGGTGGATCCCGGATTCGGGGCGGTCTGGGGCGACTACGACGGGGACGGCTACCCGGATCTGTACATCGCCCGGGACGGCTGGAACGGGCCCGGCGCCGATGCGCTGCTCCACAACAAGGGGAACGGCACCTTCGAGGAGGTCACGGTGAAGGCGGGGATCGTCCAGCCCGGTTCGGGCTTCAACGTGGCCTTTTTCGACTACGACAAGGACGAATGGCTGGACCTGCTGGTCACCAACGGCGTCACCCTGGACCCCCACCCCCACGCCCTCTATCACAACCGCGGCGACGGCACGTTCGAGGACGTGACAAAGAAGGCGGGCGTCCTGGAGGAGCCCCGGAACGGGACCATCGGCCTGGCGGTGGCGGACTACGACCAGGACGGATGGCCGGACTTCTTCATCCATGGCCGGTACCGGCCCAACACGTTCTACCACAACCGGGGTGACGGGACCTTCGAGGAGATCTCCCGGCAGGCGGGAGTGGCGGGCGACGGGAAGCAGAACGGCTTCATGGCCCTGGCCTGCGACATCGACAGCGACGGGGACCCGGACATCGTCACCTCCAGCCTGGCCGCCTGGGACGTCGTTCTCGCCGGCTACCGCAGCGATTACAAGCCGGTCCCCGAACCGGACCAGGTCCGGATCTACCGGAACGACGGGAACCTGAAGTTCACCGAGATCGGATGGGAATCAGGCTTCATCTACCCCATCGGCAGCATGTCGGCCAATGCCGGGGACATCGACAACGACGGGCATCTCGACCTCTACCTCGGGACCGGCAACCCCGACCTCCGGCGGCTGGAGCCCAACGTCCTCTACATGAACAACGGCAAGGGCTACTTCATGGACCGCACCCGCTCAGCCGGAGCGGGGATGCTGGGGAAGGGGCACGGCGTCACCTTTCTGGACTTTGACGGTGACGGATATCTGGAGATGTACGCTGAGGTGGGGGGGTTCTACCACGGCGATTTCTGGCTCAGCGTCTTCTACAAGAGCGAGGGCCCCAAGGACAACCACTGGCTGGAGGTGGAGTTGTCGCAGGAGGGGCGCAACCGGCAGGCGGTGGGGGCCGCCGTCACGGTGGTGTCCGGAGACCTGAACCAGTGGCGGGAAGTCACGAACGGCCGGGGATTCGGATCCAGCGACCCGCCCATCCTCCACTACGGGCTCGGCAAGAACCTCCGGGTCGAAAAGCTGACCATCCGCTGGCCCGACGGCAAGACCGTGAGCTACCCGCCTCCCCCCGTGGACAAGAAGATCCGGATCCGCAAGGGGGACCCGACCTGGACCCTCAGGCCCGCGTACTGAGAAAACGGCCTCTCCAACCCCGGCAGGAAAAACCGTGTCCGGCGCTCTTCGGGAGGGAGTGGTACGCCCGGCAGGGCTCGAACCTGCGACCTACGGCTTCGAAGGCCGGCGCTCTATCCAGCTGAGCTACGGGCGCACGCCGCCGCCATTCTATCCCAACCCCCCGCCTCCCCCCGACGGCGAAGGGACGAGACGCGGCGACAGGCCCTGCGGGGCTGCTCCCCGGCGCGACGTTGCACCGCGGGTGGCGCCGGGCGCGCCAGGCGGAAGAGGCAGGCGGTTGCCTGCCCCCAGGACCTTTGGTGATCGGGATGATGAAATCTGGTGAGCCGTGGAGGACTCGAACCTCCGACCCGCTGATTAAGAGTCAGCTGCTCTACCAACTGAGCTAACGGCCCACTTCGAGGTCGCCCCTCCGGGAGGATCGGCGCCCTGGCGATGATGGGAAAGGGGCGCATTCTAGTACGCCCCGGAAAGCCTCGTCAACAACTCCCTATCGGGGGAAGAAAAGAAAGGGTGGGGTGAGTGAAGGGTTTCGAACCCTCAACCCCCTGGGCCACAGCCAGGTGCTCTGCCATTGAGCTACACTCACCACACATGCGGCGCGGGACCATTTCTGGCGCGCCTGGAGGGATTTGAACCCCCGGCCAACGGCTTAGAAGGCCGTTGCTCTATCCCCTGAGCTACAGGCGCATCAACACATTACAGGACATCGCCTGGAACCGGCCGCCGCATCCTGTCCCAGATAATCGCCGATAGCTTGCAACGGAACCGGCCGCATTGCAAGCCCGAATGATGATGCATTTCAGGGACGCCGCGGCCGCGGCGCCACAATTGCCGGCGGTTTCCGCGGATCCGGTCCCGCTTATAAAGCCTCCAGTTTGGACCAGCAGGCGAACGCCAGGATCGCCACTCCCAGAAGGAGGACATTGCTGGCGACCCAGCCGAATACAGCCGGCTCGCCATAGAACCGTCCCGCGATCGCGACGGCGCAAACCAACGTCCCCAGGTAGCCACCGACGGTCCCGGCAATCTTGAACGCCTTCTTCACGGCTAGTCCCCCAGATGAAGTTTCGCCCGATGAAACCGCTGATCCAATCCACCCGCTGCCTTGCTCACGATGACTCCGAGAGAAGTGCCCTTCTTGATACTCCCGACGGATGTACCCTGTCAACAGCGGCAGGACGCCGGGGCGCCCGGCCCCGCGCGGAAGGACGGCCGGTGGCGGCGGGGAGGCGAGAGGAACATCCTTCGGATTCTCGTGTGCGGCCCGGCGATCAGGACGGGCGGGCCTCCTCGCGCTGCAGGTCGGAGGTGGCCTCGTCCCACTCGTCGTAGAGGTGCGCCATCTCGACCTCCAGGTTCTTCTTCTCCTCGCCGAGGCTGCGGGCAAGGCCCGGCTCCCTGTAGGTCTCTCCGGAGGCGAGGGCCGCCTCGATCTCCTTCAAGCGGGTCTCGTGGGGGAGGATCCTGGCTTCGATCTTCGCGATCCGCTCCTTGTAGATTCGCAGCTCACGGTTGCGCCGGTTCCGGGCCTCCGCCTCCCGGCGGCGCTGCTCCCGGCCGGGATGGTCCGGCGCGGAGACCGCGGCCGGAGGTGACGCCGGTGAAGAGGGGGCGCAGGCTTTCGCCGCCGAACCGCCTTTCATCGTGGCCACCCCGGGTCGATCCGCCCTGCCGGTTCCGGGACCTCCCCCCTTCCGCGCCCCCGCCGCGGCCCGGGGAAGTGCTTCTCCCGCCCGCCCCGCCGCGACGTAGTCGTCGTAGCCGCCGCGGTAGAGAACCAGCCGTCCGTCCTTGAACGCCGCCACCCGGGTCGCCACCTTGTTGATGAAGTACCGGTCGTGGGAGACGAACAGGAGCGTCCCTCCGAATCCCGCCAGGGCATCCTCCAGCGCCTCACGGGTGGGAAGGTCCAGGTGGTTGGTGGGCTCGTCCAGCAGGAGGAAGTTCCCCGGGTCCAGCGTCAGCCGGGCCAGCGCCAGCCGGTTCTTCTCGCCGCCGCTGAGGACCTCCACCCGCTTGAAGACATCGTCCCCCGAGAACTGGAAGATTCCCAGGAGGGAGCGGAGCTGGCCAACCGTCTTCGACGGCGCCCAGGCCTGCATCTCCTCCAGCACGGTCCTTCCGGGGGTGAGGCTCTCCAGGACGTGCTGGGCGAAGTAGTGCAGGACCACCTTCTCCCCCATATCGAGGCTCCCCCCGTCGGCCATCAGGAGCCCGGCCAGGACCTGGAGGAGCGTGCTCTTGCCGCATCCGTTGGGGCCGACGAGGGCGATCCGGTCGCCGCGATGAATCTCCAGGTCGACCCCCTTGAGGACCCGGTTCGCGCCGTAGGCCTTCTGGACGCCCGCCAGCAGGGCGACCCGCTGGCCCGACCGCGTGACCGCCGGGAAGTTGAACCGCCACGAGAACTCCTCCCCCATCACCTCGGTGCGCTCCATCTTCTCCAGCATCTTGATCCGGCTCTGGACCTGCCGCGCCTTGGTGGCCTTGAAGCGGAAGCGCTCCACGAACCGCTCGATCTCCCCGACCCGGTGGGCCTCCTGGGCCGCCTTCTTCCGCGCCTGCTCCCGGGCCTCCTCCTTCTGGACGCGATAGCGGTCGTAGTTCCCCGCCCAGGTGCGGACGCGCCCGTTGTCCACCTCCGCGACGGTGGCGGCCAGGCGGTTCAGGAAGGTCCGGTCGTGGGAGACGACGACGAGGGCGGAGGCGGAGTCTGCCAGGAACGATTCGAGCCATCCCACCCCCTCGAGATCCAGGTGGTTGGTGGGCTCGTCCAGCAGAAGATAGTCGGGGTGGCGCAGCAGGAGCGCCCCCAGGGCGGCCCTCATCCGGTAGCCGCCGGAGAACTCCCTCAACGGCCGGGCATGATCTCCGGGAGCGAAGCCGAGCCCTCCCAGGATGATTCTGGCCCGCGTCTCCAGATCGAAGCCGCCCGCCGCCTCGAACCGGTGCTGGATCTCCCCCGAGTGGCGCGTCAGGCTCTCCTGCCGCTCGCCCGTGGCGGTGGCCATCTCGTGGTGGAGATCCTCCAGCTCCTTCTCCAGGGCCGCGACCTCGGTGAACGGCTCCAGGAGCGCCTCCAGGAGCGTCCCCTCCGGCAGGCGCGCCCCCTCCTGGGGGAGGTAGCCGAGGGTGAGGCCGCGGGTGATGTCCACCGTTCCGGCGTCGGGGGATTCCAGTCCGGCGATGAGGCGCAGGAGCGTCGTCTTCCCCGAGCCGTTGGGCCCCACCAGGCCCACCCGGGCCTGGACGGGGATTCCCCAGTCCACTCCCTTGAGGACCTCATGGACACCGTAATTGCGCGCGATGTTCTGAAGGCGAATCATGGATTACAGGTGTAGATCCGGAATAAGACCGGCCCTTGGACCCGCCAGGCGCCGGCTGCGGGCCTGCGGGTCAACGGCTTCGCGACCAGCGTGCCGACGAAGAGACGGGTTCGCATCTTATCGAGGAAAGGGAAAAGTGGCGCGCCCGAGAGGATTCGAACCTCCGACCCCCAGCTCCGGAGGCTGGTGCTCTATCCAGCTGAGCTACAGGCGCGCAAGTTCCGGACCGGCGGGAAGGACAACCAGGATTGGTCGGGGCGAGAGGATTTGAACCTCCGACCCCCTGCTCCCAAAGCAGGTGCGCTACCAGACTGCGCCACACCCCGCGAGATCACCCTCGTTCCGCGTGGCCGGGATTATGTCGCAGGGACACGGCGAAGTCAACGCCGGCGCCCTCCGGAATGGCCGGGCCGAGGCCCGGTTCAGGCCACGGGCCCCTCTTCGCTCCCGGGCACCCACGAAGGGAGGGCGTCCGGGTCGGCGCCGACCGAGCGGACCGCCGCGGCCCAGACATCGTCGGGGTCCGGCGAGAAGACGAGGCCCCGGTCGACAGAGGCCGTGAGCCAGTCGTTGCGAAGGATTTCCCGGAGGAGCTGGCCCGGACCCCATCCGGCGTATCCCAGGAAAAGCCGGAATGAGGCCGGAGGGTGCCCGGCGAGTTTCTTCAGGTCGTCCATGTTTCGCGTAAACCTCACACCGGACAGGCCCTCGATCTCGATTCCCCCCTGGCCGGCCGGCATCCCCTGCACCCCGGTGCCGTCGTAAAGGACCGTGCCCAGGTGCGGATGGACCGGCCCGCCGAAGTAGACCGCCAGGTCCTTCTCCCCTCCCCACCCGATCTCCATGCCCTGGATCAGATCCACCACGCTGCTGCCCGTCCGGCGGTTGATGATGAAGCCGACGCTCCCATGCTCGTCGTGCTGGACAAGGAGCACGACGCTGCGGTGGAAAAAAGGATCCTGCACCTGGGGCATGGCGATGAGGAGGAAGGGGGCTTCCAGCCGGGCGACGGTCGTGCTCATGATGGACGCATCTTACCGCAAACGACGATCCGGTTGACACCTCCAGAGACCCCCTCCTAGAATCAGCCGCATCCCTCACCTTTTCCCGGCAGTCGCCGTAGGAGGAAGAACGTGGAGATCGGCCTGCTGGGCTTTCCCAAGGTCGGCAAGACCAGCCTCTTCAACATCCTGACCGGCTCGCACCTGCACGTGGAGAAGTTCTCCACGGGAAAGGCGGAGCCTCACCTGGGAATCGCGAAGGTCCCGGACCCGCGGCTGGATCGTCTCGTGGAGATGTTCAAGCCCCGGAAGGTGACCCCCGCGGTGGTGGAGTACCTGGACATCCAGGGGCTTTCCAAGGGAGAGGCGAAGGACCCCCTGTTCCTGAAGGAAATGCGCAACGTGGACGCCATCGCCCACGTGGTCCGGGCCTTCGCGGACGATGAAATCCCCCATGCGGAAGGGGCGCTCGACCCGAAGAGGGACCTCGAGACCATGGAGACGGAGTTCCTCCTCTCCGACCTGGAGGTGGCCTCCCGGCGGGTGCAGAAGCTGAAGGCGGGCGCCAGGAAGGCAAAGAACCCCGAGGACGAGAAGGAGCTGGCGGTCCTGACCCGGTGCCTGGAGGCGCTGGAGCGGGAGACTCCCATCCGGGCGCTGGCCTTCTCCCCGGACGACGAGAAACGCCTGCGTGGGTTTGCCTTCCTCACCGCCAAGCCGATTCTGGGCGTGGTCAACATGGACGAGAAGGACGCCGGGCGGATCGATTCGTTCCAGGAGCACTTCGCCCTGGATTCCTTCGCCGCGAAGCCGAAGGCGGCCCTCTGCGCCGTCTCGGCGAAGATCGAGATGGAGATCGCCGGCCTCTCCCCCGAGGACGCGGAGGCGTTCCGGAAGGACCTGGGAATCCACGAGCCCTGCCTGGAACGGATCCTCCATGCATCCCACCGGCTGCTGGGGCTCTCGGTCTTCTTCACCGGCGGGGAGGACGAGGTAAGGGCCTGGTCGATTCCGGCCCTTTGCCCCGCCCAGCGCGCCGGCGGCGTGATTCATTCCGACATCGAGCGGGGGTTCATCCGGGCGGAGGTGGCCGCCTACGACCGGCTCATGGAGGCGGGATCCCTGGCGATTGCCCGGGACAGGGGGTGGCTCCGCCAGGAGGGGAAGGAATACAAGGTGGCCGACGGGGACGTGATCAACTTCAAGTTCAACGTCTAGAATCCTCCGCTCGGCCTTGGGAGAGGACCGGGGCTGCATGAAGAGACTCGCGGGCAAGACGGCCGTCATCACCGGGGCCTCCCGGGGGATCGGCAGGGCGATAGCCGAGCGGCTGGCCCGGGAGGGGGCCCGGCTCGTCCTCAACGGCCTGCGGGAGTCGGCGGCGCTGCGGGAAGTGGAGGCGGCCTGCCGGGCCCTCGATGCGGGGGTCGCCACGGTGTTCGGGGACATCGCGGAGGAAAAGGTCGCTCAATCGATCTGCGACGAGGCGGTGTCGAGGTTCGCGACCCTCGACATTCTGGTCAACAACGCCGGCGTCGCCGGGGGGGAGTTTCTCGCCCTTCTTCCCGACGAGGACCTGGACCGGATGATCTCCACCAACATCCTCGGCCTCGTCCGGATGAGCCGGGCCGCCATCCGCCCCATGCTGGAGCAGCGGTCCGGGTCCATCATCAACCTGTCGTCGGTCCTCGCCACGCGGCCCGGGCGGGGGAATGCCGTCTACGCCGGGACGAAGGGCTTCGTGGAGTCCTTCACACGCGCCCTGGCCGTGGAGATGGGAAAGAAGAACATCCGGGTCAACGCGGTCGCTCCGGGGATCATCGAGACGGAGATGTCCGGCGAGGTGCGCGCCCAAGCGGGGGGCGCCCTCCGGGAGCGAATCGCCCTGAAGCGGTTCGGCAGGCCGGAGGAGGTGGCGTCCCTGGTGGCTTTTCTGGCTTCCGAAGATGCGGCTTACATCAGCGGGGCGGTCCTGCCGGTGGACGGGGCTTTCGGGGCTCCTTGAGCGCTGCAACCGCCCGGACCAGGGCCTCTTCCTGATCTTCCGGAACCGTCCTGAGGTCCAGGACCAGGCGGTCCGACTCGATCCGGGCGATGACGGGGGGACGGCCGCGGCGCAATGCCTCCTCCAGGGCGTCGGGCGAGCGATCGCCGCAGCGGACGACCAGCAGCGACGTGGGAATCTCCGCGGTGGGGGCCGCGCCGCCGCCGACCACCGAGACGCCGGGGACCACCTCGGCACGGACGGCGCCGCCGGTCTCCCGTTCGACCGCCTCGGCCGAGCGCCGCGCCCTTCTCCCCACCGATTCAGCCGTCTCCTCCATCATCCGCAGGACGGGCAGCTCCTTCGCCGCGCGCCCGGCCAGGTGCACAGCGAGTGTGGCCTCCAGCGCCGCGTAGGTGATCTTGCCGACCCGCAACGCCCGGCTGAGGGGATTCTTCCGGACCCTCTCGATCAGGTCCGGGCGTCCCACCAGGATCCCGGACTGGGGCCCTCCCAGCAGTTTGTCGCCGCTGAAGGTGACGATGTCCGCCCCGTCGGACAGAAGGCGCTGCACCGAAGGCTCTTCGCCAATCCCCTTCCCGGCCAGGTCCATCAGGTTGCCGCTTCCCTGGTCCACCATCACCGGCAGCCCGCGCCGCTTTCCAAGCGCCGCCAGCTCGGCGAGGGTCACCTGGCTGGTGAAGCCCACGATCCGGTAGTTGCTGGTGTGGACTTTCAGGAGGAGCCCCGTGGAGGGGCCGACCGCCTCCTCGTAGTCGGAGATCCGGGTGCGGTTGGTGGTCCCCACTTCCCGGAGGATCGCCTGCCCCTTCCGCATGACGTCGGGGATCCGGAAGCTTCCGCCGATCTCCACCAGCTCCCCCCGTGAGACCACCACCTCCTTCCCCTCCGCCAGGGTGTTCAGGGCCAGGAGGACCGCCGCGGCGTTGTTGTTGACCACGTGGGAGGCGGCGCCGGGGAAGATGCGCCCCAGCAGGCGCTGGGCGTGGACCGAGCGGGATCCCCGCAGCCCCTTCTCCAGGTCGTACTCCAGGGTGCTGTATCCCCCCGCCACCGAGACCATCCCTTCGATTGCGGCGGCCGAGAGGGGGGACCGGCCGAGGTTGGTGTGGACCAGGACACCGGTGGCGTTGATGACCGGAAGCAGGAGCGACTGCTGCTCCGACTCGAGGTGCCGGCGCAGCGTCTCCCCGACTTCCTCCGTCCACCGCCCGAGCCGCTCCCCGGACGCCCCACCGGACACGAGCTCGCTACGGAGCTCCTCCACCATCTCCCGGAGGACGACGGTGACCCGCTCCCGGCCGTGCACTTCGAAAAGGGCCTCCACGGCAGGGAGCCGGAGAAGGGCATCCATCTTGGGGAGCCGTCTCAGGACGGCCTGGGGCGGGGCATCGACCATCTGTCAGGAACCCGGCGAACCGTTAGGGCTCAAATTAACCTTTTGGGGTGCAAGAAGTTAACCCGCGGCATTTGACCATTTCGGGCGATTTTTGTCAAAGGGGATTCCCGTTGAATTTCCACCCATTCCGACCCTATATTTCTTGGAGCGGGAATGGCAAGTACATGTGAAGCAATGAGATGGTTGCAGGCCCGGACGGAGACCCATGGTTCTCGAAGACGAACTGGAAGCCCTCAACGTTCGCATTCGCCAGCTGCGCTCCCAATTCGACCTCTTCTTCGCCGGGGCCATCCCCAAGCCTCCCCTGGAAACCCGGGACCTCCTGGAGAAGGAGGTCAAGAGGATCGGCACCACCCGGGAGATGAAGTTCGCCCAGCGTTTTCTCTACAACACCCTCCTCAACCGCTGGAACATCTTCGCCGAGCTCTGGAACAAGAGGCTCCAGGAGAAGGAGGAAGGGGCCCGAACGCTGACGATCGCCCGCCGCAGGGCGGTCGAACGGAAGGACGGCCCGGAGGCCGGCACCGAGCCCTCCTCCGGGGCCCCGGAGTCTCCCTATAAGGCGCGACCCGGCAAGCCGGCGGACGACCCGTCAGCCCCGAGGCACGCCGCCTCCGAGAAGAGGCTGGTGGCCCAGGCCGCCATCCGGGACGTGGTGGACGCATCGGGAGAGGACATGAAGACCTTCTACAAATCCTTCCTGGAGGCCCGGCAGGAAACGGGGAGCAGCAAGGCCCCCAGCTACGAGAAGTTCTGCCAGGAGATCCAGCGGCAGGCCAGGACCATCCGGGAGAAGACGGACTGTGAAAGGGTGGACTTTCGCCTATACCTGGAGGACAATAGGGTCTCGTTGAAGGCGAGGCCGGTCAGAGAAAAACAGACCCGCGAAGTCGAGGAGGACCGCACTTGAACTTATCCAGATACCTCCCGATCCTCCTTCTCTCGGCCGCGGTCCTCGCCGCTCCCGCGCTCGCCGGCCCCACGCACGCCGCCCAGGCTCCCGGGACGACCGAGCCGACCGTGAGGGTCATCGACGCCCAGACGGCCGCAGACATCTTTTACTGGGAACAGCAGGTTGCGGGATCCCCGGGCGACGTCACGGTCCGCCTCGCCCTCGGCAACGCCTACGCCATGAACCACCGCTACGAGGAGGCCGTTCGTCAGTTCCGGAAGGTGCTCCGGGATTATTCCGGGTCCAAGCCGGCCTGGAACAACCTCGGCTCCGCCTACCGGGCCATGGGCCGGAAGAGCAAGGCCCTGGACGCCTACCGGAAAGCGGTGAAGATCGATCCCCGCTACGGCCTCGCCTACTACAACATCGGGGTGATCTACGACAGCGCGGGCGAGTACGATCGGGCCATCGAATACTACGGCCTTGCGTTCAAGCACGATCCCAGGCTCGCGGATCCCAAGATCAATCCCCAGGTGGTGACGAACCGGCGCGTGTTCGCCGTCCTCCTGCACAACTACCTGGAGTCGGCGGGCACCCTGGCCCTTCCCCTGGAACCGGCTTACCCGACACTGGAGAACTGAAAGGGCCGCCCGGGCGGCGGCCACCGAAGTCTCTTCCATCCATCCGACCGGTCTCGCCGATGCGATTCGCCCACATCGTGAGTGCGTCCCTTCTGGCCGCGCTCGCCTCCGGCCCCGTCCTCGCCTGGACCGATCCCGCCCGCCGCCGGATGGTGGACGACGCCATGAAGATGACGCCTCCCTCCCTCCACACGATCCTGGAGCGATATCGAAGCGACCTCATCCACGGGATGCTGGACCCCGCGCGGGAGGAGAAGGGGGAGGAGCACCGGCAGCGCACCTCCGGCGGATACGGGAAGGCGGCGGCGCAGATCGCCTCCCGGGCGGGCCAGGCGATCACCATCATCGGCCAGCCGGGGCGGCTGGACCTTGCGGTCTACGCCATGGGCACGGCGGCCCACTACGTGGCGGACGTGAATTTCCCCCCGAACACCGGGGAGGGGGATTCCTCCGACGCGGTCTTCTACGCTTCCTACGAGACCTACGTGGAGAAAATGCTGGGGCGCTTCCCGGTGGTGCTGGATCGGAGGCAGGCAGAGGAGCTGGAGGAGCACCGGCTGGAGGACTTCGGCCGGGCGGCGGCGCTGCGGGCCTCCCGCTTCATCCCGCCCATCCGGGACGCCTACACTCCCGACGGCAGGCCCCGGTCGGCCCAGGCCTTCGACGTGCGGTCCCTTCCGTTCGGCGTCGCCTCTCTGAGCTACTCGCAATCGGTCAACGACATCGCCCGGGTCTGGATCTACATCTGGCGGCAGGCGGGCGGGGACGTGGAGGGACTCCCCTTTCCGCAGAGCCCGGGGGAAAACTCCGGAAGACCCTCGAAGGTGAAGCAGCGTGGCAAATCCCAGTCGGCGTCTGGCGCTCCTGAGCGTCCACGATAAGTCGGGCATCATCGACCTGGCCCGGGCCCTGGCGGCCTCGGGCTTCACCCTCCTCTCCACGGGCGGCACCGCCCGGACCCTCGCCGAGGCCGGGATCCCGGTCATCGAGGTCTCCGACCACACCGGGTTCCCCGAGATGCTGGACGGCCGGGTGAAGACCCTCCATCCCCGGATCCACGGCGGCCTCCTGGCCCGGCGGGACCGTCCCGATCACCTCGCGGCCCTCCGGGAGGCGGGGATCGAGCCCATCGAGCTGGTGGCGATCAACCTCTACCCCTTCGAGGCGACCGCCGCCCGCCCCGGCGCCACCCGGGAGGAGATCATCGAGATGATCGACATCGGGGGGCCCTCCATGATCCGGTCCGCCGCCAAGAACCACCGGGACGTGACGGTGGTGGTGGATCCCGCCGATTACTCCCGGGTCGCCGCCGCCATCCAGCGACTGGGGGCGGTGCCCGAGGATCTCCGGGGAGAGCTCTCCGCGAAGGCCTTCGCCCGCACCGCCGCCTACGACGCCGCCATCCACCGCTATCTGTCCGCGGCGGCAGCCGGGCCCGCCGAGACCTTTCCGCCGGTCCTCGGCCTCGCCTTCGAGAGAATCGGGGAGCTGCGCTACGGGGAGAACCCCCACCAGGCCGCCGCCTTCTACCGGGAGCCGGGAGCGCCGGCGGGGACGCTGGCCCGCGCCGCCCAGATCCACGGGAAGGAGCTGTCGTTCAACAACCTCCTGGATCTGGACTCGGCCTGGCGGCTGGTGAGCGAGTTCACCGCCACCGCGGCGATCATCATCAAGCACAACACTCCGTGCGGCGCGGCGCTGGGAGACACTCCCGCCGAGGCCTTCTCCCTGGCGCGGGAGACGGACCCCCTCTCCGCTTTCGGCGGCGTGGTGGCGTTGAACCGTCCCCTGGATGCCGACACCGCCCGGGAGATCGGGGCGCTGTTCCTGGAGGCGATCATCGCCCCCTCCTTCGAGGAGGGCGCCCTGGAGATCCTGAAGAAGAAGACCAACCTGAGACTCCTCCGGGCGGGGGCCGGCTCGCTGGCGCTGACGGGCATGGACTTCAAGCGGGTGAGCGGCGGGCTGCTCGTGCAGACATGGGACCTGTCCACGACGTCCCCATCCGCAGGGCGGGTGGTGACGAAGCGCACTCCCCTGCCGCGGGAGATGGAGGACCTCGACTTCGCCTGGCGGGTGGCAAAGCACGTCCGGTCCAACGCCATCGTCTATGCTTCCGGCGGCCGGACTCTGGGGATCGGCGCCGGCCAGATGAGCCGGGTGGACTCGGCCCGGATCGGCGCGCAAAAGTCGCTCTCCACGCTCAAGGGCTCGGTGCTGGCCTCCGACGCCTTCTTCCCCTTCCGGGATGGCATCGACGCCGCTGCCGAGGCGGGGGTGGCGGCGGTGGTGCAGCCCGGCGGGTCAATCCGGGACGCGGAGGTCATTGCCGCCGCCGACGAGCACGGTATGGCCATGGTCTTCACGGGCGAGCGGCACTTCCGGCACTGAGATCGAAGCGGGAGGGGGGACCCGGGCGGCTTACTTCTGGTCGAGGGTGCGGTAGGTCATGCGATCCACGTAGGCGTAGAAGACCCGGTCCTTGGGCCGGTCCTTATAGTGCTCGGCGACTTCCTGCTGCCGGGCGGCCTCCTTGTCGTCGGGGTCCACGGTCAGGGCCTCCTGCAGCCTCTTCTGCGCCTCCGTGCAGTTCCCCCCTTTCATGGAAACCACCGCCCAGTCATACCAGGCGTTCCGGATGAAGAGGTCCAGATCTCCCAGGTTCCGGTCCCGGGGGAGACGGTAGAACTTCCGGAGGGCGCTCTCGTAGTCTTTCTCCACGAAGAATTCCTTGGCGGTCTGGAGATCATCCTCCAGCCGCTTCTGCTCCAGGACCTTGCTGACCGCCTCGTCCAGCTGCTGCTTGGCCTCCAGATTGGCGGGGTCCAGATCCAGGATCATCGAGAAGGACTTCACGGCCTGCTGGTATCTGCCCCTTTCCAGGGAGGAACGCCCCTCGGCGAAATGCCGGGCAATCTCCTGGTGCATCTGCTCCGGCGAAGGGGGCGGCGGGATGGAGGGAAGCGCCTCGCCCAGCCCGGGGACCTGCAATCCGGCGGAGGCGGTCCCGCTCGATCCGCGGCTTCCGCTGCTGCTCAATCCGAGATTGGCGCGTCCGCCGGGTCCGGTGCCGGATCCGGGTGCTCCGGTGTTCTGCGTCGACTGGATCCGGGACGGGGAGGAGGGGTTCCCTCCGCCCCCCATCGAAGAGGGCTGGAGGCCGAAATACCACCAGACCACTCCCCCGCCGATGAGGATTCCC